>Ga0308169_10002083_pt1 | contig 21519 bp, 13 predicted proteins | sample PhyBR1_2_FD_202139 | JGI IMG/M metagenome (GOLD analysis project Ga0308169, IMG submission 202139) | Phyllosphere microbial communities from UC Gill Tract Community Farm, Albany, California, United States - DLSLSB.R1 | ecosystem: Host-associated > Plants > Phyllosphere > Unclassified | place...
TCCCGCTCGGCTGCGCAGCAGTCGTGGACCGGTGGGCTCGGCCTGCCTGATGGAGCTCATTGGCTGGGTTTGGGGCTGCTTTGCCGCCCAGCGGGAGCAAGCTCCCTCGCCACGTGAACCGGGTTGCGAGCCGTCCTGCACTGGGTTGTCTAGAACAGGCTTTGCACTTGTTCCAGCACGGCGCGGTCCATTTGGCCGGTGTGGGTGTGCAGGCTCACGTAGCTTTGCAGCATGTCGAGTTTGGTGTTGAGCAGGTCTCGCCGGGCCTGGAACAGTCGCTGCTGCGCATCGAGAATGTCGACGGTGGAACGCACGCCGCCCTGGAAGCCCTTTTCGGTCGAGGTCAGTGCCCGCTGATTGGACTCCACTGCCCGCTGCATCGCCTTGCTCTTGGTGAAACCGGCGACGACGCCCAGGTAATCGGTCTCGATGTCCTCGGCCAATTGTTGGCGCTGTACGTCGTATTCCGACTGGGCCCCGGCCAGTTGTGCTTCGGCCTTGGCCACTGAGGCACGCACCGCCCCGCCGCGATACAGCGGAATGTCCAGTTGCACGCCGACGTAATAGCTGTCCTGGCGCGGGTCGAGTTCTTGGTATTGGCGGGTTTCCCGGCGGGTCAACTGAGTGGTCAGCGACAAGGTCGGATAATGCCCGGCGCGCTGGCTGTCGGCCTGGGCTTCGGCGACCTTCACCGCCGCCAACCGGGCGGCCAGTTCAGGGCTGGCTTCGCGGGCGATCGCCGTCCAGTACGGCAGGTCCTGCTCCGGTGGGATTGGGCTGGCAGTGGCCAGTTCTTCGCGCATCGGCTGGATGTCATCGATCGGCACACTGGCGCGACCGGACAAGGCCCGCAGCGCCGCCACGCGGCGGGCCTGGGCTTCAGTCTCCTGGGCTTCCACCAGATCGAGCCGCGCCTGGGCTTCATCGATATCGGTGACCGCGCCCTGGCCACCCTGATAGAGCTTTTTGCTCTGGATGACCAAGCCTTGGATCGCGGTTTTTTGTTGGGCAATCAGCTTGATCTCGTTCTCGGCCCGGGCCACGTCGAAATAGCCTTTGGCGACCCGGTCAAACAGGGTCTGGCCAGCAACATCGAATACTTGCACGCCCAACTGCCCCCGCGCCTTGCCCTCCTGGTACGCCGCCCAACGGCCCTTGTCGTACAGCGGTTGTTGCGCCGCGAGGGTGACGCTGTTCGCCTGGTAATCGTTACTGTTGACATAGCCACGGTCGTCACCGCCATCGGTGCGCCCGCCATAGCCATAACGGGACGTCAGCGACACCTGCGGATAAAGGCCGCCACGCCCGATCGCCTCTTCATGCCGCGAAGCATCGTAGGCATGGGCAGCCGATTGCACGGTCGGGTCATTGAGACGCGAGGCATCGTAGGCAGCCGTCAGGCTCAGCCCGCCTTCGGCAGCCCACACCGGGCTGACCGCCCCATAACTGGTACACAGGCTCAGCAACACACGAGCGCCATACCGGAACCGCCCCATCATCTTCATTCCTCCTTGAAGGCGGCCAACAAGCGCTCGCGCAAAGGTTTCATCAGGTAGTTCATCAACGTGCGCTCGCCGGTCACCACGGTGACATCGGCGAGCATGCCCGGACGCACCAGCAGGCCGGCGCTCTGCAACGATGCGACGGTGTTGGCGGGAATCTCGACCTTGGCGGAAAAGTACGGCTGGTGCGTCTGCTCATTGATCAACTGATCCGCCGATACGGTGGTCACTGTGCCGGTCACCGTCGGCGTATCCACCCGTTGCAGCGCGGTGAAATGCACATGCACCGGCAGCCCCGGGCGCAACTTGTTGGCCATCAGCGGCTCGAAACGCGCCGTGATCGCCATCGGCGCGTCCAGTGGCACCACTTGCATCAGGGTTTGGCCGGCCTGCGCGACACCGCCCACGGTATGGATGCTCAGGTCCATGACCTGCCCCGACACCGGGGCGCGGATCGCACCGTTGTCGACTTCGAACTGCAAGGCGCGGATCTGATCGGCGTACCCTGCGGCCTCGGCCGAGACTTCGCTCAGTTGGGTTTCGGCATCGCGACGAAATTCCTGTTGCGCCTGCAAGGCCTTGAGCCGGCTTTCGTTGATCGCCTGGCGCGTCCTGCCGACGTCGCCCACCCCGGACGCGATCTGCCCCGCCAGTTGGGCGGCGTTGCGCTCGGCCTCGAAAAGTTTATTGCGCGGCACGTAGCCTTCTCGGGCCAGGTCCCGCAGGCCTTCAAGCTCCTGCTGCTGGAAGCGCATCTGCGCATCGTAGTTGCGCTTGACGCCCTCGTAGCCTTGCAATTGCTGCTGCAACGCCGCGGCTTCGTGCTCGATGATCTGCAAGCGGCTGCCCAGCTCAGCGCGACGGGTGATGAACAGCTGGCTCTGCAAAGCCATCGCGGCCTTGACCCGTGGCTCATCGGCACGCTCAAGCAATTCAGCGGGCCATTGGATCTCGGCAGCGCCTACACGCTCGGCAATCAGCCGCGCCTCGACGCTGCGGTCATTGAGCAATTTGCCCAAGGTCACGTCCAGTTGCGACTGGGCCTGCACGGTGTTGAGCTGCACCAACAGCTGCCCTTGGGTGACACGGTCGCCGTCGCTGACCAGCAGTTTTTCCACCACGCCGCCCACCAGTGACTGCACCGCCTTGCGTTCGCCCGCCACCACTACGGTGCCGCTGCCGACCACGCCTTGGTCGAGCGGCGCCAGGCAGGCCCAAAGCAGAAAGCTTCCCAGCGCCAAGACCAGGAAACCTACGCCGTAGCGCGCCGCGCCCCTGGCGTCGGTACTGGCGCTGGGCAGCACAGTGGAATTGCGCACGCTCAGCCCTTGCTCGCTGAACGTTTGTGCCGCCGGTGTCAGATCACGCATCTTCGCCCGCCTCCCTGACCGCTGCCGCCCTCGGCCCCGGCATCAGTGCCTTGAGTACCCGTTCCCGTGGACCGAAGGCCTGTTGAGTCCCGTCCTTGAGCACCAGGATGTGATCGACCACGGCCAGCACACTGGGCCGATGGGTAATCAGTACCACCGTGCTGCCAGCCGCCTTGAGCACATTGATGGCCTGGATCAGCGCCAGCTCGCCGGCCTCGTCGAGATTGGAATTGGGCTCATCGAGCACAATCAGTGAAGGCCGTCCGTAGAGCGCCCGAGCCAGGCCCAGGCGCTGCTTCTGGCCGCCGGACAAGCCAAGCCCGCCTGGCCCCAGCGGCGTATCGTAGCCCTTGGGAAACCTCAGGATCATCTCGTGAATACCCGCGTGCCGCCCGGCGGCGATGATCTTGTCGGCATCCTGCTCACCGAAGCGGGCAATATTGTCGGCCACCGTACCGTCGAACAGCTCGATGTCCTGCGGCAGGTAGCCCAGGTGCGGGCCGAGGGCGTCGTGGGTCCATTGGCTGATTTCGGCCTCGTCCAGGCGCACCGACCCGCCCATGGCTGGCCACACCCCGACCATTGCCCTGGCCAGGGTCGATTTACCGCTGGCGCTGGGGCCGACGACAGCGAGTACTTCGCCTTTGGCCAGGCTGAAATGAATGCCCCGCAGGATCGGTTGCGTGGCCCCGGGCGGGCCGACATACAGCTGCTCCAGGCGTACCGCACCGGTGGGCGGGGGCAAAGGCATGCGCAGGCGCTCACGTGGGTGTTGGGTCAACAATTGGCTCAGGCGCTGATAGCTCTGGCGGCCGGAATTGAATTGTTTCCACGAGCCGATGGCGATTTCCACGGGCGCCAGGGCCCGGCCCAGCAACAGCGACATCGCAATCATCATGCCCGCCGACAATTGCCCCTCAAGCACCAGCAACGCCCCGAGGCCCAGGGCCAGGGACTGCCCGGAAATCCGCACGAAACGGGTCGCAGACGTGATGCGCGCGCCACGGTCGCTGGCGTGGGCCTGGGCAGCGATGATGCGTCGCTGCAGCAGGCTCCAGCGCTGGCGCAACGGCCCGAGCATGCCCAGGGCCTGGATGACCTCAGCATTGTGCAGCGTGCTGTTCACATAAATCGCCGACTGCACGCCCAACCGATTGGCTTCCCCCAGGCGCGAACGCGTCGCCAGTTCGCCCCACAGCGCCAGGCCGATCAGCACCAAGGCCAGCACCAGCGTCAGCACACCGAACCAGGGATGAAAAATGAACGCCACCAGCAGAAAGATCGGCAGCCAAGGCGCATCGAGCAAGGCGATCAGGCCCTGGCCGGTGATCAACTGCCGCAGCGTGGCCAGATCGCTGAGCACCTGCGCCGGGTTGGCGTTGTGCTCGCGCAGGCTGCGGGCGAACGCCGCATCGAAAATCCGCTCGCCCAGGGCCTCGTCCAGCCCTGCGCTCATGCGAATCATCACCTCGCCGCGTACCCATTCGATCAGGGCACTGAACATGAACAGCCCCAAGGCAATCAGGGTGAGCATGAACAACGTGGTTTCGTTGCGGCTGGTGAGGACCCGGTCGTACACCTGCATCATGTACAGCGACGGCACCAGCACCAGTAGATTGATGACACCACTGAACAGCGCCAACGACCAGAACACGCGGCGGTAGCTCAGTAAGGCAGCATCGATGTCATGACGCGGATCAAGTAGAAACCCCATGGAAAATCGCCTGCAAGAGAAATTGTCGGTCCAGGACGCAATCCATCGCGAGGCTCTTTTTCCCGAGGATGCTCGAGAAAAAACTATCCAGCTAACGTGCCGATACCAGGGACGATCCTCATCCCTACAGACGCCAATTACTGACAACGCGGCCGCAGCTTAGTGCCGGTTCGCAGGGCTGGGTTTGCAAGTGGGTGACAGGCGGAGGGGCCGCGCCTCAACACTGAGGTTCTTGCCGCTTGAATGGGCGAGAAAGGCGGGTTTGTTGACGCCAGTAACGTGGCGTCAACAGGGCAAAAACGAGCGGGCTAGCCGAGGGAAGCGACCCGCTCCGGCTCGGGCGGATGCCGCGACGTCAGCAGGCCGATAAGAGAAATGATCAGCGCCAGGCCCAGGGTTGTACTGACCTCGCTGCGGTGCTCGGGCGCAACCATCATCACTGCCAGCGCCGCCGAAATGAACACGATGACCAACCAGGTCAACCAGGGAAACAGCCACATGCGAAAAGGCAACTCGATATTCTGGCGCTGCAACATCCGCCGCATGCGCAACTGCGAAATGGCGATCACCAGGTACACCAGCAAGGCGATGGCGCCAGAGCTGGCGAGCAGGAACTGGAACAGGCCGGCGGGCATGAAATAACTGAACAAGGTGATACCAGCACCCAGCACGGTACTGGCAATGACTGCAGACCTCGGAACGCCGGCCGATGACGTCACCTTCAATGCCTTTGGCGCATCGCCACGGCGCCCCAGGGAGTACAGCATCCGCGAAGCGATATAGATCGAGGAGTTCATGCAACTGGCCACGGCAATCAGCACCACCACGTCCACCAGGAATTTGGCGTGAGGAATGTTCATCAGCTCCAATGCCCGCTGGTAGGACCCCACTGAAGCGAGGAGCGGATCGTCCCAAGGCACCACGGAAATGACCACGAAGATCGACAGCAGGTAGAACACACCGATACGCCAGATCACCGAACGAGTGGCCTTGGCGATGTTCTGCGCGGGATTATCGGATTCAGCCGCCGCGATGGTCACCGCCTCCGTGCCGATAAAACTGAACATGATGGTAATGAACGCTCCCACCACCGCCGACAAGCCGTTGGGGGCGAACCCGCCATGCTCCTCCATCAACCGACTCAGGCCGCTGGCTTCACGTTCGGGAATCCACCCCATCAGCACAGCAAAACCCAGGGAGATGAAGCCGATGATCGCCACGACCTTGGCCATGGCGAACCAGAACTCGAACTCGCCGTACTTGGACACGCTGAACAAATTCGTCACGGCCAGCGCCACGATCGACACCGAGGCAAACAACCAGGCATCGATGGCGGGAAACCATTGATTCAATACATGACCGGCGGCCAGCGCCTCGATAGGAATCACCAACACCCAGAACCACCAGTAGAGCCAACCGATGGTGAAGCCCGCCCAGCGTCCGATGGCTTGATCGGCATAAGTGGAGAAGGAGCCAGTGTCCGGGTTGGCGACCGCCATCTCACCCAACATGCGCATGACCAGGACCACCAGCAACCCGGAAAACAGATAGGCCAGCATGACGGCCGGGCCGGCGGCGGCGATGGCATGGCCCGATCCCACGAACAGACCTGCACCGATGATTCCAGCAATGGACAACATGGTGACGTGACGAGGCTTGAAGCCCTGTGCCAGATGTCCGTTCGAATCCTTGAAACTGGGGCTGGTCATTTTCTTATTCTCTTGTAATCGAACATTGAGCCGCGCGCAGGGCAGTCGGTGTTTGCGGTTTTCGCGCCCCTCCTGGAAGCGGCACCTCTTGGCTGTGTTGATCCACCCCGGGCGAACGGGCGCACTTATGGCGAAAGTCGCGCCACGTTACCTGTCTTCCCTGCCGAGTCAGCTACCTGAACGCGCCATCTCCGTGCCTGATTTCGCCAAGTGGAGCATGGCGTTTTGCCTGCTGGCAGGCGTCTAGGCCGCGGTGTCCAGCCTGGCATTGAGGAGCGCCAAGGAAATAAACCCTTTAAAAACTTTACTGGGTTAAGTATTTTGCATGCCTATGCCCAGCTCGTTGCCAACCAGCAATCCTGTTGGTGCGCCAAGGGTCTTCAACCTCTTCTTATCAACAAGGATCTCCCGTGAGCGGACTGCGTGAACGTCAGAAAGCCGAACGCCGCCAAGCCATCAGCAAGGCCGCCGTCGAATTGTTCGAACGCCAGGGTTTCCAGACCACCACCATCGAACAGATCGCCAGCCAGGCCGGTGTATCGGCCCCTACGGTGTTCAAGTATTTCGGCAACAAGCAGGAGATCATCCTCGAAATTCTCCACGAGGCCGACCGGCGTGCGCTCAAGGACACACGCAGCCAGATTCCTGAAATCCAAGACCCGGTCCAAGCGCTGTGTTATCTGGAGCGCCTGTTGACCGGTTACGCGTTGGAAGTCATGCACCCAAGCCTGTGGCGCGAGTTGCTGCCGCTGATCCTGTTTGGTGGCGACAACGGATTGCCCGAAGGTTATCGCGCCATGAACGATGCGCTCAGGGCCGAAATCAGTGGGCTGATCAGGGAGTTGCAGCAGGCCGGCAAACTGCGGCCCGACCTTGACGTTGAGTTGGCCGCGTTCCTGCTGAACGACTATTCGCACCTGCAACTGTACCGGCTGGTCAACCAGGAGCAGCCGGACGTCGATGCTCATTCCGCCCAGGTCAGGCGCATCACCGAACTGCTGTTCTACGGCATGCGCGCCTGAACAAACGTGGCGCAACGCGTTCCGGCAAGCCCGGCGTTACACGCCGGGCAGCAGGCTCAACGCTGGGTCTTGATGGTGATCCAGGTGCGGGTACGAATCCGCTCCACCGCTGCCGGCACGGGCGCCAATGCGAACAGGGTCTTGCGCGCCTCGTCCGGCACATACATCGCCGGGTTGTTGCGGATCTCAGGATTGACCAGCGCCGTCGCGTCCTTGTTCGGGTTGGGGTAGCCGATCTTGTTGCTGATCCGCGCAATGACGTCCGGACGCAAGATGTAATTGATGAACGCGTAGGCTTCCGCGACATGGGGCGCGTTGGTCGGCACCATCATCACGTCCGACCACATCGGTGCGCCTTCCTTGGGCAAGGCCATCTCCACCTTGACCCCCTTCCCTGCATCTTCTGCCAGTCGTTTGGCCAAGGCTACGCCGCCGGACCAACCGACCCCGACGCAGATCTCACCGTTGGCCAGGTCCATGCCGTAGCGCGACGAATTGAAATAAGTGATGTAGGGACGGACCTTGAGCATCGCCGCCTGGGCCCGCGGGTAATCCTCGCGTTTCTGGCTGTTGGGATCGAGGCCTTCGTAATGCAGGGCAATCGGCACGATTTCGTTGGCGGCGTCGAGCAAGCCGACGCCGCAGCTGGCCAGCTTGGCCATGTTCTCTTCCTTGAAAAGAATGTCCCAGGTGTTCATTTGCACATCGGCACCCAACGCCTTGCGGACCATGTCGACGTTGTAGCCGATCAACGTCGTGCCCCACAGGTACGGCGCCGCGTAACGGTTGCCCGGGTCACCCACCGCTTCGAGGGATTTCATGAACTCGGGGTCCAGGTGTTGCCAGTTCGGCAATTGGCTGCGGTCCAGCGGCTGCACTGCCCCGGCGGCGATCATGTGGCTGACATTGGAACTGCTTGGGTACACCACGTCGTACCCGGAGTTACCGGTCAGCAGTTTCGACTCCAAGGTTTCGACGCTATCGAAGACGTCGTAGATCGGGCGGATCCCGGTTTCTTCCTGGAAGCTTTTCAGAATCTCCGGCGGCAGGTACTCGATCCAGTTGTAGATCCGCACCGTCCGCTCCTCGGCAAGGGTTGCCCCACATACCGACAAGGAAACGACTGCGCCCAGCAAGGTGTTACGCAAAAACTTGTTCATGCTCAAACACTCCAGCGCGGCCCCGGGGCTCGCGGCACTTAGTAGCGGTAGGTGAGATAGAGTTCCAGCGCGCTGAATTTCTGATCGTCGCCAAACACTTGCTTGGCCGCGGCCATTGGCTTGACCCAGTTATAGGACAGCGAAGTGGTGAGTGACTTCGACGCCGCCCAATCCAGGAAGATGACGCTCTCGTCGGCGAAGCGCCGGTCACTGACCGCTGCCCCCAGGTAGTTTTTCTCGTCCAACCAGAACTGGTAGTGAATCGCACCGAGTGTCAGGGTTTCATTGAGATGAGTCTTGAGAGAAAACTGTTGGACGTTTTCGTTGCTGTTGAACAGCAGGTAATTGCCGACGACATCGCCCACCAGCCAGGTTGCCCAATCGATAAACCCTTTGCTGAGCGGGTCCCAGGACTCCTGGCGATTGTCGCTGAGATCACTGTCACCGGAGAAACTGGCGTAGCGATAACCCAGGATAGGCGTCAGCGGTAACGTGTCGAAGGCATAGTCCGCCTGGCCATACCAGGCCTTGGCGTGGTAATCGACTCCGGAACCGTTGCCCCGCTGCAGCGCATATTCGGCGTTCAGCGTCAGCGCCGGCAACCCCGGCATCTTGGCGTTGAGAGCCCGGACGTTGTACACCTGCATGCCGTCCCGGCTCAATGGCGTCGTGCCCTTGGGCGCAAGCGCGTTGACCTTCATCGCCATGGCGCCCAACGTCACCTGGCTATCAAGGTTGTAGTCCAGGTTGACGCCGGTCATCCGGAAATCCCCCAGATCGTCATCGGTGCGCAGGGTGAACGCCTGGGTCTTCAGGGCGCCATGGTCCCAGGCCAGGATCGCCGAATCCTTGAACGCCGTTCTTGGCGCGAGCCAATAGGCACCGTCCTTGAGCTGATCGAGGTTGCCGTCCATGACGATAAAGCCGTTGCCGATCATGTAGTTCTGCCGGCCAGCCGTGAACTTCCACTCCCCAGCCCGGAAACCACCGTACAACTCCTCCAGCGCCACATCACCATCGGAGCTGCGCGTGAAACCACCGGCATCACCATCACCTACCGTGGTCGCGGCCACGAGTGAACCGCCGGCCAACAGACTGAAATCCGGCTGCAAGGCGTAGTCCAGCGTGACGCCAGGCTTGACGTAGAATTCCTGCCAGTCGATTTTCGTGCCGTCGTTGCTGCGGCTACGCATGTCCACCCGACCACTGCCGAAATTGACGTTGCGCGTGGAGAGTGTCGCCGCACCGGCGCTAAGATTGACCTCGCCCTTGAGGGCGCCCTCCTCGAAGGTGTATCCCGCCCAAGCGGCTTGGGCGGTCAGGGGTAAGCCGAACGCCAACAGCGTTCGGGACCAACGTGTCATGCAAACCATATGAAGCTCCTGTCTGATTTATTGTTGTTACAGGGCAGTAAATGGCGGCGCAGGGCCTCGCCAACACCTGGCCGAGCCAGGTGAACGGAACACAAATTCTTGTAATGGGCGGACGTGGTCAGCGGGTCAGGTGCGCCGCGATAGCCCGCAGCATGCGCACGCTGTCGCCGTCGAACGGACTGACGGCTTCGTCCAGGGACGATTGCTTGACGACCACCACGCCGGACGGCTTGTCGATGAACAGGTATTGCCCGTGGATACCGCCCGCCAAGAGCGCCTGGCTGTGGTCGTTGAAGACGTACCACTGACTGCGGTAGGACGCGCCTGGGGTCCACGCGCTGAAGTCCGGGGATGTCGTGTAGATCGCCGGATCGGCGCCAGCGACGATACCGGCGATTGCCTCGCCACAGAGCAGTTGTCGCCCTTCATGACGACCTTCGTTGGCCAGTAGCCGACCGAACCGCGCCATGTCCCGCAACGTGGCACTGAAACCGGCGCCGGCAACGTTGCGCCCCCAGGGATCGGCCAGGAAATAGCCGTCGCGCTCACAGCCCAGTTGGCTCCAGATGTCTTGCAGCAACTGATGACAAGCCTTGCCGCAGGCACGTTCCATGACCCAGGCCAACGCTTCGGTGGTGGCTGTCACGTAATGAAAAAACCCGCCGTGGCTGTCGCGTTTCTTCAGGGTTGGCAAGTATTGGTACAGGGATTCGAACTGCCCGTATTGCGCGGGCGCCGGTTGGAAACCGCTGGCATAGCCGTACCGGGAACTCTCTGAGTGCGGGTCTTCATAGACCTCGCTGTAATCGATGCCCACGGCCATGTCGAACAGCTGGCGCACGGTTGCATCGGCAAATGCGCTTCCAGCCAGTTCCGGCACGTAATGCGCCGCAGGCAACGTGGTGTCCAGCAACCCCTCGCAAACCAGCTGTTCGCCCAAGGTGCCGATCAGCGATTTGGTCACGGAAAACATGACATGCCGGTCCTCGGGACGCTGGCCATTGAAGTACCGTTCGAACAGTACGGTGTCGCCCTGAAGCACCAGGAACCCATCGGTCTGGCTGGCAACGAGGTGCTCGATCACGCTGATGCTCAAACCCGACTCGCTGTCGAAATGCAGCGCATCCAACGCTTGGTGAGCCCCTATCAAAGGGCTGACCGGCCCAGTACCTGCCTGCACATCAATGCTCGGGCGCAGGCGCGCCAGGTTGCGAAACCCCCATTGGTTGAAAGGGGGCTGCATCCAGTTGTTCCAGGTGACGCGGTGGTTGGACTCGGCAGGAAAGCCTTGCATAAGCAAAGGCGCGTTGCGGGCGTCGGATGACGATTCATGAGTCTCGACGTAAAGACTGGCCAATGAAGGCACGGTGTTCCGATTCATCGGGTTGCCCCTGGAAATGACTCTGCGTAAAAGCAGATGCAGGAGAATAATTACCCGATGTAATTTTTTAGTCAATAAATCTTTTTACCGACAAGCAGAAGATCTGTCTGGCTCAGTTCCCCTGCCCGGTGCCCAAGGATTGCGCCATGCGAACCAGGTCTGCGAAGGATTTGGCCTGCATTTTTTTCATGGCGTGGGCACGATGGATTTTCACGGTGATTTCGCTCAGGTTCATTTGCCCGGCAATTTGCTTGTTCATGAGGCCTTTTACGGCCAGGGCCATGACTTCTTTTTCACGGACCGTGAGCGTTTGGTAATGGGCATGCAGATCCGAAAATTGTTGCTCGATTTCCCGGCGCCTGACATCCGCCTGAAGCGCGGCGGACACCGCGTCCAGCAGATCCTGTTCGCGAAACGGTTTGGCCAGGAAATCTACGGCACCGGCTTTCATCGCCTTGACCGACATCTCGATGTCGCCGTGGCCGGTGATGAAAATGATCGGGATATTGGCGTTCGAATTGGCCAACTGAGCTTGGAAGTCCAGGCCGCTGACGCCCTGGAGCCGTACGTCAAGCACCAGGCAACTGGCGCCTTCGGTCTTGGGTTGCCGAAGAAACTCAGCGGTGGAGGCGAACGTCTCGACATGGATCCCAACAGAGCGCAAAAGATTACTCAGCGCATTGCGCATGGAGTCATCGTCATCCACCACGAACACGACAGAGCCTTTGCGGCCCGGTTCACTGGATGAAGAACTGCCGGTCATGGACGTTACCTTGGACGGATTGAAAGAGAAAAATTGTAGCACAGCGACCGTGTCGTATTGGGCTCGCAAGCCCCCTGCCCAGGGCCAAAAATCAGGCAATCAGATACGGCTCCAACGCCGAAATAAAAGCGAATAGATAACGGGGCCGCTTGAAGTAAGCGTTGACTTGGAGGCTGTAGTTTTTACCGCTGACGCACCAGTTGCAAAAGTGCTCGCAGTTGTTGGAGAGAATGCGGTAACGATTCTCACCGAGTCTCGAACGCGCCCGCTGAGCAATTTCATCGCAGGAATACTGACCCTGTTCTGGCAACATCCAGATCGGCTTGCCGTTGGCGAAATGCTCCAGGTCGGTCACTTCGATGGGCCCGGATCTGAGCGAACCGCTGAACCCGGAATAATGAGCGACGTCATGGCCGCCCAGGTATATCCCATGGTGCAGGTAGAAACCGCGTGGGCTGATCAGATGCGCACCTATCGGTACGTTGTTCGCCGGTTGTTCAAGATCGACCACCTTCACCAAGCCGTCAGTCGTGTCGCACTTGCGAGTTTCTGCGGGAAGTCGTCCCTCAGGTATCGAGATACTCACGCGATAGCAAGCATTCGTCGTTAAGAGCGCCATGCAAACAAGCGCTATTGAACGAAGTGCAGAACGTTCATCAATGGCCCGGCTGGTTAAATAGTTCATGGCTGATGCTCCGCAACCCTTGAAGTCACTGTATCGCCAAGGTTGCGGCGCATCATGTGTACGTGAGATTGGTTCAAGCGACCTATTGATATGCGGGCTTAAAACTTAAGTATTAAGCGAACAGCGCCACTGCCCGCCAGCTTTGTCATGGCCTGGCACCGATAAACGAGCTCACCCCTGCACAACCGGCAATGTGAACTGAACCGTGGCCCCTCGAGGTGGGTTGATGGTTGCCTTCAAGCAGCCGCCATGGGACTCGATGATCGAATGGCAGATCGACAACCCCAGGCCCAATCCGGTCGGCTTGGTGGTGTAGAACGACGTGAACGCCTGCTCGACGCTTTGCGAGGCGAACCCTGGCCCCGAATCGCTCACACTCACCAGCACGCAACCCACATCTTGCAACGTTGCGCAGATCGTTAAGTGCCGTTCGCCTTCAGGGACGCTGTTCATCGCCTCAAGTGCATTCACGATCAGGTTGAGCAGCACCTGTTGCAGCTCGACACGGTCGCCCTTGATGAGCGGCAAGCGGTCGGCAAGTCGAGTCTGGATCGAGGCGCCGCTCTTGATGACCTGGCCACGGGTGAATTCGATCATCTCGTCAATGGCGGCCCTGATATCCATCGGTTCCTTTTGTGGTGGCGCCTTGCGGATATGCCCCCGGATGCGCCCCAACACATCCGCCGCGCGATTGGCATCGATGATGAGCCGGCCCAACACCTGTCGAACCTCCTCCAGTTCAGGCGGCTGGGCATTCAACCAACGCAGCGCGGCATCGGCATTGAGGATGGCGGCGGCAATCGGCTGGTTGACTTCATGGGCAATCGAAGCCACCAACTGGCCCATGGTGGCGACACGATTGGCGTGGGCCAGTTCGGTTTGCACCTCACGATAGCGTCGCTCGCTTTCGCGGATTTTTTCTTCCGCCTGCCTGCGCTCGGTCAGGTCCAGCACAAAGGCCACCCCTTCCCGGCTGCCGGCCTCAAACATCGCCAAACCGACGATGACCGGCAATCGGCTGCCGTCCTTGCGGAAATATTCCTTCTCGTAGGGCCGGGCGTGTCCGGTCTCCAGGGCCTGCGCCAATGAACGTTCGCTGAACTCTCGAAATTCCGGTGCCGTCAGGTCTCGCCAACTCAAGCGCCCCGAGGTCAGGTCGTCCCGTTCGTATCCCAACATCCGAAGAAAGGCGTCATTGGCCTCGATGATATCGCCGTCGGCATTCCAGACCAGGATGCCGATGATATTGGCGTCCACCAGGCGCCGAATCTTCGCCTCGCGCTCAGCGACCTCGCGGTACAAACGGGCATTTTCCAGCGAGATGGCCGCCTGGGAAGCCACCAGCTTCAACACAGCGATCCGGCTCGGGCTGAACACGTGGGCGGCAAGATTGTTTTCCAGATACAAGGCGCCGACGAGCTTGGCCTGGTTCATCAACGGCAGGCAGAGAATCGAACGGGCCTGTTGTTGGTGGATATAGGGATCCGCGGCAAATGGCGCATCGACCGCGGCATCGTCGAGGAACACGCTCTCTTGTGTACGCAGGACATGATAGAGAATCGACTCCGGCAGCAACGCCGCGCTCACCGGCGCATCGCGCAATTGGGTGGTGTTGTCGCCAGCGATCACTTGGGCGGCGATCCGCTGCTCAGCGCCGTCCGACAGAATCAACAGCCCACGTTCGGCGCCGGCCTGCTCGATTGCCGTGGCCATGATCGTATCGATCAGTTTCTCCAGCACGATCTCGCCTGACAACGCCTGGGAGACCTTCAGCACGGTGACAAAATCCAGATGTTCAACCGGTGTCGTTATTGTGGTCGTCGGGCCGAACGCAGGCGCTTCAGTCCTCAGCGACGGGTATCGGCCCTCAAGTTGCCTGACCTTGCCATCGGCGCCCCAACGCTGATAGCCGTAACGGGCGTCCTGCAAGTAGACACGGGCAATCTTGGCAAAGCCGCGCGCCGCATAGAAACGCGCTGCGAGCTCGTTGGCAAGCGCCTCGATATGGACAAAGCCGCTCTCCTGCGCAGCCTCTATGGCTTGTTCATAGAGCAACTGGGCATCGACCACGCGCCCTTCCACACGGGCGATTTCGGCGCCGACCAGCAGCGCCCTGCTCGCGAAGTTCTGCGGACATTGCTGTGCCCAGTTCTGTAGCCACTGATAGCTGGCAGTCAGCGTCAGTTGGTAGTGCTTGTACTTCTCCTCCGGGGCGTTGTCGCAGCAGGCGGCGCAGGCCAGCGCGCCATAAAAATGATATTCGGCTTCTTCGAAGAATGCCTGGCAAACCCAGAGTAAGCGCCGTGCCCGTACGGCAGCTTCCAACGCCGCTTGAGGTTCGTCGGCCATGTAGCGGGCCTGCAGTTTACGAACCCAATACAGACACTCGGCCAGGACCAGGTCCGGATTGCTGGCCAAGTGAGCTTCAGTTTCCCGCTCATTGAGTTCGCCGTCGTCCAATCGACCGAAGGCGGGCGTCAAGCCGCGCACCATTCGGTTCAGCATCAGTTGCGTGAGGATGAAATCGACCACCAACCCGAAGCGCACCTTACGCGCATAAGCCAGGCCGCGCTCGGCCTCGCCCTGCACGTCGGACAACGTCTCGCCAGCAAAGAGCAGATCGGCGGTGAGGTTATTGCCCGCGTAGGCGCCGTAGGGCAGATCGCCGATCCGGTTTGCTGCGGCAAACGAACGACGCAGCAAGTCTCGGCATTGCCCGACGGGCCTCATCCAGCGCACGGCAAAACACGAGAAACACAGATAGGTGCTGGGCTCGAATCGCTTCAATCCGCGGTGCTCAACGAGATCGCAGCCGAGCTGGCCGAACCGGAACCCCATCTGATAATCACCGAACCGCCGCCCGGCAACTCGGAAAAAATTCGCGTAAAGCACACAGGAAGCGTCGCAATTGCCTCCCTCCAGGCTCAGGTTGATCGCTTTGCAAATCAGCAGGTCCGCCAGGTTCGCATCGCTCTGCAAGGCCGGTGCGAAGAGCTTGCCGAGGGCATTGACGGTCATGAGCGACGTCGCGTCCTCCATCATCGGCAAGTCGATGAGATCCTCGATTGCCCGCCCGGCCAATAACGCACCGATACGGTCATACTCGCGGCGCACGTCTTCGTCGCTCGGATGCGCCGACCACTCGATGCCCACATGCCGCAGGTAGGCGAGACAGACAGCAACCGCCCCATCGCTGCGGTCCAGGAGCAGGTAAACGTCCATCAGCAGGCATGCAACACTGGCACGGTCGTTCACCGTCGTAGCGCGACTCGACAACAGGGTCAGGCGTTCATCCGCCGCAGCGAGCTGCCCGGTGAGCAATTCACACTCAGCCCGGTTCAATTCCAGCGCGAAAACCAGCCCGGGGCGACGCGTCCAGCAATCGTCATCCAACAGCTGTGCCCCGCTGGCGAGATAATTGAGTGCCGACGCATAGGCCGTCGATGCCTTCGCACGCTGGCCGGCCATGAGGTTGAATTGCGCCAACTGCTCTCGCTCAGCCGCGTCGGTCAGCAACGCCGCGCCGCGATTGAGCTGGCCGACGATCTCAAAAATCGCCTCTTCAAGCCCGCGCGAGGACATCTGTGCGGCCAGTTGCCGCCCGATACGCAAGTGCACCTCGGCACGCGAAGCCTTGGGTATGAGTGAATAAGCGGCTTCGTGGATACGGTCATGGACAAAACCATAGGCGCCGTCCAGCCGCTCGACCAGTTCCTGGCGAACCGCTTCCCACAGCGCCGCTCGCACCTGCGCCTTGGGGACGCCCAGGACCGTGGACAGCGTCTTGAGCCCGGCGACGCTGCCCAGGCAGGCCAGCTGCTGCAACGCTTGCTGCGTCTCGACCGGCAGGCGGATCAGTTTGCCGACCATGAGGTCGACGATATTGTCGGTGTAGCCCTTGGCATGGATGCGGTCCGGATCCCACCACCACTGCCGCGCCTCATGATCGAAGGTCAGCAATTGTTCGTCGGCGAGCGCTTGGAGGAACTGGATCACGAAGAACGGATTGCCCGCCGTCTTGTCGAGCACCAACTGTGCCAGTGGCTCGATGCGTTCACGCTCGTCATGCAGCGCCTCGGCGATCAATTGTTCGATATGCGTCTTGGCGAGCGGCGCCAGCATGATTTCGTTGACCTTGCCGCCCGCGTTGCGAATGGCCTGTAGCTTGCCCGTCAGCGGGTGCGTGGCGTCCACTTCGTTGCTGCGGTAAGCCCCCACCAGCATCAGGTGCCTTACATCGGAGCTGGTCAGCAGATCCTCCAGCAAGTCGAGTGTTGCCGCGTCGAGCCATTGCAGGTCATCGAGGAACAATGCAAGCGGATGGTCTTCCCTGGCAAACACACCGATAAAACGCCGCAACACAAGGAGGAAACGGCGCTGTTCCTGTTGCGGGTCAAGTGCCGGAACCGGTGGCGGCTCACCGATGATGAGCTTGAGCTCCGGAATAAGGTCGGTGATGAGCCGCGCATTGGCGTCCAACGCTTGCTGCAACGCCTCGCGCCAGTTCGCCAGTTCCGCGTCGTGCTTGCCCAGCAGCGTGCGGACCAGGCTCTGGAAAGCCTGCACCAGCGTCGCATAAGGAATGTCGCGCTGGTATTGATCGAACTTGCCGCTGGCGAAAAGCCCCCGAGGAGGCACCAGCACCTTGTGCAGTTCGTTGACCACCGAGGATTTGCCGATACCTGAATAGCCAGTGACCAATACCAGTTCCGGTGCGCTGCTGTGAACGATCCGGGAAAACGCGGCAACCAGGGTGTCGACCTCGCGCTCGCGGCCATAGAGTTTCTCGGGAATCCGCAGCCGGTCGGACGCGCCATGTTCACCCAAGGCAAAGGCACTGATCTGGCCCGACTGCTGCCAGTCCTCAAGGCATCGTTTCAGGTCGTGTTCAACGCTCGCCGCCGTCTGGTAGCGTTCCTCGGCGGTCTTGGCGAGCAGTTTCATGACGATACGTGAAAGCACCTCGGGAACGGTTGCCACCCGCTCACGAGGAGGTAAAGGTTTCTTGGCGATATGGCAGTGCACCCACTCGATCGGATCGCTGGCCATGAATGGCAGTGAACCCGTCAGCATTTGATAAAGGGTGACGCCAAAGGAATAGAGGTCGCTGCGCGAATCGATCGAACGATTCATCTTGCCGGTCTGTTCGGGAGCCATATAGGCGAGCGTACCCGCGAGGGTCTCGGGCGCCTGCCGCTCGCGGGGCAAGCGCGAGGCAAGGCCAAACCCGGTGAGCCGGGCCTGCCCATCGGCGCAGTTCACCAGGATATGGCTGGGCTTGATGTCTTTATGAACCAGGCCCCGCTGGTGGAGCTTGCCCAACGCCACGGCGATGCCCACGGCCAGACGCAAACACATGCCTGTCTCCATGGGCGCGCTCAACAGCTGGACAAGCGGCTCGCCACCCGGATCCTCCAGCACCAGTTGCACCTGCGCGCCTTCGCGCAACAGCTCGAGCGGTTGCGCCGTCCAGGTACCGTCCAACTCGTCCCGCAGGCCAAACTCGTGGACGAGACGTTCAAGGCAGCCGGGGCGCGGCTGCTCGGCCGCGGGCCGCACAACCAAGACATTGCAATCGCCGTCTACCCCTGAGCGTAATTCCCGACAGAAGATACGCTCACCATCGTCCCATCGTATTTGCATGCTCTTATCACCGGCACAGGAACGCTATGTAGATTGATGCAGGTTGTTATCTGCCGCATTTTGCCGTTGGGCTGTCGTCCAGTGCCGTGTCGCAGGTGCCGATGTGGTCGCCAGACAGGCGGCTTCCGTGGCTGCGCCGGATACCCGACGACGGGAGGCGGCGTCGGGATCCAAAACGGTTGTGTTGCCACCGTCTAGATTAGCGCCTCGCGCAAGCCCTTCACAGTAAATTTCCACTGGTCAATACACCCTGGCTGCGCGCCGTTATACGCGAGTGAACAGCGGCTCACCTCCACCCTTAGGGTTTAGCGCGTCATACACAGGTATACTTTTTCACCTCATGAGAGCGCGTATGTTGTAGCGACGACAGGCGCTGTTGCGAGCGACTCCTATGCATGACATGCCGATGCGCAATACGACGACCATTGCCGTGGTTGATGATGACGAATCCGTTCGCATCGCCCTGAAAAGCCTTTTGCGGTCCAGCGGTTATCAAGTCCAGACCTATCCCAGCGCGATAGCCTTTCTCGACGCCAAAGCCCCAGCGCAGACGCACTGCCTGATCTCCGATATCCAGATGCCAGGCATGACCGGCGTGCAATTGCATGAGCGGCTCGACGCGATGGGTTTTCGGATCCCCACCATATTCATCACCGCTTATCCGAGCCTCGGCGCCAACACACCGCGGCTGATCGCGTGCCTGCCTAAGCCCTGTGATGCCAATAAATTGTTGAACTGCATCGAAGTCGCCCTGCGCCAGCGACCTTGAGACGGCTGCGCAATGCCCCCTTGCGCCCGGTATACCTTGGTATAGCCATGCACCACCTATGTATGGCGCGACTGAACCGAGGTAGAGGTGCCCCCGCCTGCATCCACCCCTAACATGACCTCACAGCGGGCCACTCGCTGGACCAAACACCAACCTCTGCACTTCGTGCCCGGCCACCGCCCTTTTTGCGCTTACCGAGCAACACTGCGACCTTTCGGGGGACCGGGCTATGTCGGCCTTCTTCGATTCACCTCGATGCATCTTGAAACTCATGGGCGCGATCAACCTGCTCGGCGCAGTTTCCCTCGCCGGCTGCACGGTGGGTCCGGATTTCATGAAACCGCAGGGCACGCTTGAGGCCGTGCAACTGACGCCGCGGCCAGAATACGAAAGCGTCGTCCCGCCATCCGAAGCCGCTGTTCCAAGCCAATGGTGGCTGCTGTTCAACGACCCAATGCTCACGCAGCTGCAATCTCGCGCACAGATGGGCAATCTCGATCTGCAAATGGCCTCCGAACGCATCGAACAAAGCCGGGCTCAACTGGGGATTGCCGCTTCACAATTGCTACCCAGCGTCGGCGCCAACGCCAGCTACACCCGTGAGGCGCTAAGCGAAAACGGCAGGTTTGCCGCACTGGGCGCCCCGACTGACCCGAGCAATTTCTGGCAGTTGGGCTTCGACGCCAGTTGGGAAATCGATCTGTGGGGCCGCGCCCAGCGCCTGCGCGAGGGTGCCGCGGCGAGCCTGCAAGCCACGGTGTATGACCGTGAAGCTGCGCGGGTGGCCTTGTCCGCCGAAGTGGCTCGAACCTATTTGCAACTGCGCGGAACCCAGGCTCAACTGGACATCGCCGAGCAGAACCTGGCGATTGCCGAACGGACCCTCAGCCTGGCCGAAAGCCGCGAACGTAACGGCGTCGCGACGCGCTTTGAAACTTCTTCCGCTCATGCGCAATGGGCAACGATCAAGGCCCTGGTGCCAGAGCTGACCCAACGTCGCAACGCCCAGATGAACGCGCTGGCGTTATTGATGGGAGAACAGCCCCGGGCCCTCGACGCGCAACTGCGCACGGCCATGCCTCTGCCTTCGCTACCTACTCGCGTTCCGGTGGGCGTCTCGTCTGACCTGGCCCGCCGACGTCCGGACATCCTTCGCGCCGAAGCACAGCTGCATGCCGCCACCGCGGCCATTGGCGTGGCCAAGGCGGATTTCTATCCACGCATCGGCTTGAAAGGAAAAATCGGCGTCGAGGCCTTCGAGGGTGGCGATCTCGCCAGTTGGGACTCGCGTTTCTTTTCAGTCGGCCCGACGGTCTACCTGCCGATCTTCCAGGGCGGACGGCTGGTCCAGCGCCTGGCGCTGAACGAATCACGGCAGAAAAGCGCTGCCCTGGCTTATCGGCAAACCGTGTTGCGTGCCTGGCACGAGGTGGATAACGCCCTGGACGCCTGGGCCGCCCAGCGACGTCAGCACGCTGACTTGCAGGTTTCCTATGAGCAGAACAAGCAGGCACTGCATGCAGCCGAACGAGGCTACCAGCAAGGCGCCACCGATTATCTGAGTGTACTGACGGCGCAACTCAACTTGCTTTCCAGCCAGACCCGTCTCAATGACAGTACGACCAATGCCACGCTGACCGTGGTCAATCTCTACAAGTCCCTGGGCGGTGGCTGGGTGCCGGAGGCGGTTCAATGAACAGCCTCGCACCGTCGCCCACCCATGTCGTGGCGCGCGAAGCTACCCAGGCCAAGCCTTCGAAGCGTCCATTGGTTGGGCTCCTCGGCATCTTTATCGCGGCCATGATGGCAGGGTTGAACACTCGGGTCGGCGCCTTGGCGCTGGCCGATGTAAGAGGCGCCATGGGCCTGGGCTTCGACGATGCCTCCTGGCTCACGACGGCGTACAGCGCCGGGGAACTGATCGCCATGCCATTTTCGGCGTGGTTTGCCATTACGCTTTCGGTCCGCCGTCTGGAATTGTGGATGCTCGGCACGTGTTCGCTGCTGGCGTTGATCCTGCCCTTCATCCACAACCTGGATCTGCTGTTGGTCTTGCGCTTCGCGCAGGGCCTTGCCAGCGGCACGACAATTCCGTTGCTGATGATGGCTGCCCTGAAGTTCCTGCCGCCGCCCATCCGCCTGTATGGGTTGGCCATGTATGCGATGACGGCGACCTTCGCGCCCAATCTGTCCATCTGGCTCGCCGGGCACTGGACGGATGTGCTGTATGACTGGCGCTGGGTTTACTGGCAGATCATTCCCCTCGCCCTGATCGCTGCCGGGCTGATTGCCTGGGGCTTGCCCCAGGAACCGATCCAAATCCCACGCTTTGGGCAAGCCAACTGGCCCGGCATGCTTTGCGGCGTATTCGCGTTCGGACTGCTGACCATCGCACTGGACCAGGGCGTGCGGCTGGACTGGTTCAATT
>Ga0308169_10002084_pt1 | contig 21517 bp, 19 predicted proteins | sample PhyBR1_2_FD_202139 | JGI IMG/M metagenome (GOLD analysis project Ga0308169, IMG submission 202139) | Phyllosphere microbial communities from UC Gill Tract Community Farm, Albany, California, United States - DLSLSB.R1 | ecosystem: Host-associated > Plants > Phyllosphere > Unclassified | place...
TGATCGAACAGGCCGAGCAGGGCGTCGACTACTTCACGATCCACGCCGGCGTGCTGCTGCGCTACGTGCCGATGACGGCCAATCGCCTGACGGGCATCGTCTCGCGCGGCGGCTCGATCATGGCCAAGTGGTGCCTGGCGCACCACCGCGAATCGTTCCTGTACACCCATTTCGAAGACATCTGCGCCATCATGAAGGCGTACGACGTGACGTTCAGCCTGGGCGACGGCCTGCGCCCCGGCTCGATCTACGACGCCAATGACGAAGCGCAACTGGCCGAACTGAAAACGCTGGGCGAACTCACGCAGATCGCGTGGAAGCACGACGTGCAGACGATCATCGAGGGCCCCGGCCACGTGCCGCTGCACCTGATCAAAGAGAACATGGACCTGCAGCTCGAGCAGTGCCATGAGGCGCCGTTCTACACGCTCGGGCCGCTCACGACCGACATCGCGCCCGGCTACGACCACATCACGTCCGGCATCGGCGCGGCCACCATTGGCTGGTACGGCACGGCGATGCTGTGCTACGTGACGCCCAAGGAGCACCTGGGCCTGCCAGACAAGCAGGACGTCAAGGACGGCATCATCACGTACAAGATCGCCGCCCACGCGGCCGACCTGGCCAAAGGCCATCCGGGCGCGCAGCTGCGCGACAACGCGCTGTCGAAAGCGCGCTTCGAATTTCGCTGGGACGACCAGTTCAACCTGGGCCTGGACCCAGACAAGGCGCGCGAATTCCACGACGAGACACTGCCCAAGGATTCGGCCAAGGTGGCCCATTTCTGCTCGATGTGCGGCCCGCATTTCTGCTCGATGAAGATCACGCAGGAAGTGCGCGCCTACGCCGCCGCCAATGGCGTGCAGGGCGAGAAGGCCCTGCAGCAGGGGATGCAGGAAAAGGCGATCGAGTTCGTGCGTGACGGCGCCCGCCTGTACCGGGAGGTCTGAATGACATCCATCGAAGTCAATGGCGCGCCGTGCGGCGTGCCGCCGGGCCAGACGCTCGCCGGCCTGCTCGAACAGCTGGACCTGACCGGGCAGGGCATGGCGCTGGCCGTCAACCGCGAAGTGGTGCCGCGCCAGCAGTGGCCAACACGCCGCCTGCAGGCGCAGGACCGGGTCGATATCGTGCGCGCCATCGGTGGCGGCTAAAGGAGAACAGGATGAATGTCATGAACCAACTCGTGCAGCAAACCATGCAACCAGACGTACAGCAAGCAGTACAACCAGAAGCACAGCCCGACCTGCTCACCATCGCCGGGCGCGCCTATAATTCGCGCCTGCTGGTCGGCAGCGGCAAATACCGCGACCTGGCGCAAACGCGCGAGGCCACGCTGGCGGCCGGCGCCGAGATCATCACGGTGGCAATCCGCCGCGTCAACATTGGCCAGGATCCGAACGCGCCCAGCCTGCTCGACGTGCTGCCGCCGTCGGAGTTCACCATCCTGCCCAACACGGCCGGCTGCTTCAATGCGAAGGATGCGGTCTACACGCTGCAGATGGCGCGCGAGCTGCTGGGCGGGCGCAACCTCGTCAAGCTCGAAGTGCTGGGCGACGCCACCACGCTGTTCCCGCACATGCCCGAAACCCTCAAGGCCGCCGAAACGCTGGTGCGCGACGGCTTCGACGTGATGGTCTATTGCAGCGACGATCCGATCCAGGCCCGCATCCTGCAGGAAATCGGCTGCGTGGCGGTGATGCCGCTGGCATCACTGATCGGCTCGGGGATGGGCATTCTCAATCCGTGGAACCTGTCGCTGATCATCGAGCAGGCCACGGTGCCGGTGCTGGTCGATGCCGGCGTGGGTACGGCGTCGGATGCGGCGATCGCGATGGAACTCGGCTGCGACGGCGTGCTGATGAACACCGCGATTGCCGGCGCGCGCAACCCGGTGCGCATGGCGCGCGCGATGAAGCATGCGGTGCTGGCCGGGCGCGATGCCTATCTGGCGGGACGCATGCCGAAGCGTTTCGCGGCCTCGCCATCGTCGCCGGTCGAGGGCAAGATCACGGACAACCTCGCTGGCAACCTCGCAGGTAACGTCATCGGCAACGTCGCCCCATGACACCGTGCGTGCTGGTCTTCGCCGGGCTCGATCCCGGTGGCGGCGCGGGCCTGGCGGCCGACATCCTGGCCATTGCCGCGCAGGGCGCCCACGCGCTGCCGGTGGCCACGGCGCTGACCTGCCAGGACAACAACCGCGTATTCGAGGTGCACCCGGTCGACGCCGGCCTGGTCACGCGCCAAACCGCGCCGCTGGTCGCCGCCTTCGACATCCGCGCCGTCAAGCTGGGCATCCCCGGCAGCGCGGCCAATGCGGGGGCGATCGCGGCCATCATCCGTGACCTGCGCGCGCGGCAACCCGATCTGCCGGTGGTGCTCGACCCGGTGCTGGCCAGCGGCCATGGCGATGCGCTGGGGCCGGGCAGTGCCAGCGCCGCCTTGTCCGAGTTGCTGACGCTGGCAACAATCGTGCTCCCCAACCTGCCAGAGCGCGCTGCGCTGGACATGCCAGGCACGGTGCAGATGCTCGTCACGGGAGGCCATGCGCCGGGCGACACGGTGATCAACCGCTGGCTGCAGGACGGTCAAGTGTTGCGCGAGTGGCGCTGGCCGCGCCTGCTAGACACCTACCACGGCAGCGGCTGCACGCTGGCTGCCGCACTGGCGGCGCGCGTGGCGCTGGGCGAGTCGATGGCCATCGCCCTCGAGCGCGCCCAGGCCTACACACACGCCACGCTGGCGCAATCGTTCGCGATTGCGCCGGGCCAGCGCATCCCGCGCCGCCTGCCTCAACCACATTGAAGGAGCCACCATGCAAGGCCTGTATCTCGTCACACCGAACTGGAACGACACCGAGCGGCTGCTGGCCGCCACCGACGCCGCACTGCGCGCCGGCGCCGCGCTGGTGCAATACCGGCACAAGGAGGCAGACGCGCGCCTGCGCCTCGAACAGGCCACGGCGCTGCTGGCGTTGTGCCGCCGCCACGGCTGCCCGCTCGTCATCAATGACCATCTCGACCTGTGCCAGGTGATCGACGCCGATGGCGTGCACCTGGGCCATACCGATCAGGCGCTTGCCGCTGCCCGCGCGCTGCTGGGCCCGGACAAGATCGTCGGCGCCTCGTGCTATGGCGATCTGGCGCTGGCGCGTGCGGCGCGCAAAGCCGGCGCCAGCTACCTTGCCTTCGGCGGCTTCTACCCATCACCGGTGAAAAAATACACGTTCGTGACGCCACCGGCACTGCTCGCCCAGGCGCGCGCGGAGTTCACGCTGCCCCTCGTCGTCATCGGCGGCATGACACCGGCCAATGCCGCGCCCCTGGTCGCGCGGGGTGCCGACATGGTCGCGGCGATCACCAGCGTGTACGGCGCGGCCGACCCGCGCACGGCCGCGCACGCATTCGGGAGCCTGTTTTCGGCCGGCTGAACCTACAATGGCAGTACTTACGACTTTGTCTTGCCGCCATGATCGCTCCACGCCTGTTCATCCACACCCGCCGCCATCCGTCCGCCATCCTGCTGCTGGTGCAGCTGCTCGGCATGCTGTCATACCCGTTCATCGAAGGTACCCGTGCCGGCCAGGTGGCCTTCAACTGCTTCGGCATCGTGGTGCTGGCGTTTGCCATCCGCATGGTGCGGCGTACGCCCGGCGAGGTGCGCGTGAGCTGGGCGCTGGCCGTGCCGATCATCGTGCTGCTGCTGGCGCAGATCCTGCTCGGCTACAACCACCTGCTGGCCTGGTCGTCGGGACTGGAGGCGCTGTTCTACTTTTACGCGGCCGGCAGCCTGATTGCCTACATGATGGAAGACGAACGGGCCACGACCGACGAGCTGTTCGCAGCCGGCGCCACGTTCACGCTGCTGGCCTGGGCGTTCACGCACATGTATATCCTGCTGCAGGAAGTCCAGCCCGGCACCTTTGCCGCCGCCGTCAACGCGGGCGCGCCGCGTACCTGGACCGAACTCAATTACCTGAGCTTTGCGCTGCTCTCGAGCACGGGCATCGGCGACGTGATTCCGCTGACGCCACCGGCGCGGGCGCTGGCCAGTGTCGAGATGCTGGTCGGTCTGATGTACCTGGCGGTGGTCGTGGCACGGCTGATCGCCTTCACGACACGCAACCGGATCGAAGTGGGCCGCGCACGCAAGCGCAAGCTGGAAGAGTGGGAACAGGATTGAACCACAAGGCCAGAATTGCTTGCTAGAATCGTCCTCCGATCACCAACAGGAGCACGTGCATGGCGTACCAACTGGCTGGCTACACGATTCGCCATTTCTTATCAGACGAATGGCCGGCTCACCGCGCGCTCCGTCTGCGCGCGCTGGAAGACGCCCCCGACGCCTTTGGCAGCACATTGGCTGCCGAATCCACGCGGCCGGCCGAAGAATGGGCAGCGCGCCTGGCCCGCGCGGCCACGTCCGGCATCGACCACCCACTCGTGGCCCATATCGCAGGCCAACCCGCCGGGCTGGCCTGGGCGAAGGTTGACGCGGACGACCCGGCCCTGGTGAACCTGTTTCAGATGTGGGTGGCGCCCGAGGCACGCGGGCAGGGTGTGGCGGCGGGCTTGCTGGCCGAGGCGGTGCGCTGGGCGCGGGCGCGCGGCGCCACCGCCATGCAGCTAGGCGTTAATTGCGCCAACGATGGGGCAGTGCGCCTGTATGCGCGCGCCGGGTTCGTGGCCACGGGGTGGCAAGAGCCGATGCGGTCCGGGTCGGATCAGGTCGAGCAGCGCATGCGGCTGGTCATTGCAGGATCATGAACGGGCAGTCTGACGCCGCAGCGTGATCCGCGTCAGTTCGGACGGCACGCCCAGGCGCAGCGCGAACCCCGGCCACAATGCGGTGCCGTTGTTCAGGTACAGCGTCATCCCGTCGACATCGTAGCGGCCCGACACGAAACCGTTGTTGGCGCGCGCCACCACCCGATCGAGCCCGACGATCATCCCGCCGTGGGTGTGGCCGGATAATTGCAGCGCCACGCCGCGGCTGGCGGCATGACGCGCATTGCGCGGCTGGTGGTCGAGCAGGATCACCGGTGCGCCGGCCGGCGCGCCGCGCAAGGCCGCGTCGACGTCGGGCGGCGCCGCGCCGGTCTGCGGTGCGGTCACGTCGTTGACACCGGCCAGCACCAGCTGACTGGCGCCGCGCTTGAGGACGGTATGGCTGTTGTCCAGCGGCCTCATGTTGAGGCCCGCGAAATACGCCATCCACGCCTTGTGGCCAAAGAAGTATTCGTGGTTGCCGGGAATGATCCAGACGCCATCGGGCGCGCGCAGGTCGCGCAGCGGCGCCACGTCGCGTTCACGGTGCGCGATGTTGCCGTCGATGAGGTCGCCGGTAATGACGATCAGGTCGGCGTCCAGCGCATTGGCGTCGGCGACGACCTTGCGCGTCCAGGGCGCGTCGAACAGGCGGCTGATGTGCAGGTCGGTCAGGTGCACGACCTGGTAGCCGTCGAATTCGTGCGGCAGGTTTTTTACTTCGATCAGCACGTCTTCGAGCGACGGCGACTTGATCGCCTGGTTCACGCCCAAAGCGGCCAGCAGCGCGGCGGCAACGGCAATCCCGTAGCGCAGGCGCGGCGCAATCGCCACGCGCCGGCGCCGGATCGCCATCGCGATCAGCGCGCCGGCATCGACCAGCAACTGAAACACGGCCAGCAGCAGGATCGCGCCGAAGCCCCAGTTGAACAGGATCACCAGCCCTTTCGGGAATTCGGGCGAAAACACGCTGCCCGACGACAGGCGCGACCACAGGTGGTACTGCGAGATCAGCACCAGCACGACAGCGCTGGCTACCTTGGATTTCGTGGACAACGGCAGCGGCCAGAGCCAGCGCACCAGGACCAGCAGGCAGGGAAGGCTGAACATCAGATGAAACATCAGCTACGCTCCGTTCGTGCCGGGAAGCGGCCTGCAGTTGCTGGCGTGGTGCGCGGGCGCGTCATGACGCCCACGGAATGGAGAGAGTAAATATGCATCGTGTGGTCTGCCTGAACAATCGAACCGGCAAGCATAGCCTAGATTGGCGGCGCGCACAGGCGGCCGCTTACGCTTCGCGTGGAGGTTGCTGCGTGCGATCGGCCTTGGTGCGCCGTGTTTGCGTGATCGTGGTGGACCATTCCACGTCAAAACTGCGCGCCGTGCTGGCCGGGAACGGCTTGGCTGCGCGCAGGGCATGTTCGAATGCGTGGTCCAGCCGCGGCTCGCCCGATCCCTTGATCTGCTTGAACCGTACGATCATCCCGTCAGCGTCGAGGTAGACGCGATAGTGCAGCGCCAGTTTGCCCGGTTGTGCGAAGCGGGTCGGCTGGTAGTCGACGGGGGGAATGTGCTGGCCCAGCAGTTTGGCACCCGGTGTTGTTCCGTCGGTGGCTTGCTGCGGTGCCGGCGCATTCGCGTTCGCCGCTTGCTGCGCCGTGATGGTCGCCGTATAGCTGACCTCGAACTCGGCCGGTGTTTTTGGCGGGAACGGCGTGGCGTTGCGCAGCGCCTCGGCCACCGCTTCGTCGAAGGCCGGTTCGCCCGAGGTCGAGACATTGCGTGTCTGACTGACCCGCCGGTCCGCATCCAGGAAGACCCGCACCCGCGTATCGAGCACGCCGGGCTTCGTGCCGGGCGACGGCTGGTAGCGCAGTGGCGGGACGTGCGCGTCCAGTACCTGCTGGCTGACAGCTGGCGTCGCCGGTGCGGGGTCGGTCGCCTTGAACACTGCATACAGCAGCAGCGCCGTCACGATGGTCAGTGCCACATTGCGCGCGATGACCCACAGCCGGGTGGCCAGCGACCGGGGTTCTACCTGCACGGCAATCTCGTCGTCGATGTCGAATGCGGCCCCTGGTTGCGCGCCAAAGTGCGCCTGGTAAGCGCTGCGCCACTGCTCGACGTCGTCGAAGCTCACCAGGATGCGCATCATGTGAGGGAACCGCGCCACCATCGTTTCGACAATGCGCATGTCGTCGCGCAGGCGCTGTACGGTGGGCGCGCCGGCGTCGCGCAGTGCGCGTGCGGCGCGGCGCATGGCGGCCTGCCGGGCCGGTGGCTGCGTGGCGAACAGGCGGCGCTCGGCCAGCGCCCGGTCGAGCACCAGGCCGGCATGGCCGAATACCAGCAGTCGCTGCGGGTCCGCATCCCAGCCGAATACCGTCAGTGCCGCCTCGAACAGGTTTTCGTGGCCGGGCCGCCAGCCATGCGCCAGAACGGTGGCGACGATCGCCTCGAACACGATCCGTGCGTCGATGTTGATCAGGTCATCGTCGTTCAGCCTGCGCCGCAGCAGCGCCTCGTACGGGTCGGGATTGTTCTGCGCCGGCTGCGCGAGCAAGTCTTCCATCTCTGTCGCCAGGCGACCGAAGGCGGCTTCGCCCAGTGCGCGTGGGTCGACCGCATCGACTGGCTCGGGCGCGCCAGGCGTCTCTGGCACAGTATCGGCGGCCGCTGGCGGCGTCATGGCCGTGGCTGCCTCCGGCGGGGCCCCGGCTTCGCGTTTTTTCCACGCGGCCCAGGCCAGCGCTTCTTCGTACACCGCGCGCAGGTCCTGAAAGCCCTGTGCGTCGTGTTCCTGGTCGATGGTTTTCAGGCGCCGGGCGTAGGCGCTGCGGATGTCGCGCTCGCGCGCTTCCTGATCCAGTCCGAGCGCGTCGAGAAATGCAAACGTGGCGGCCATCGGCGGCTATGCCTCGGGCAGCAGGAAGCTCTGGTGGTCGAAATAATCGAGCACCTGGCGAAACACGTCGATGGCCGGCACGATCATGCGCCGCTCCTGCGTGCCCAGCGCCTGCTCGAAGCGCGCGATTTCGCGCCCCAGGCGTTCGCGCTCGTCGCCCCGCAGTTGCTGATACAGGCGTTCGCCGCGCGCGAGCAGCGTGCGGTTTTCCATGTGATCGCGCGGGTGGATCTTGAGTTCGGACAGCGCCTGCAAGCGTTGCGCGATTTCCGGCGCGCTGAGCAGCCCCGGATTGCCTTCGATGACAAGGGTGTGCACGTCGCGCGTGCGCACCAGTGTCGCTTCCACCTGCAGCAGGCCGTTCACGTCGTAGGTAAAGCGCACGTCGACACCCTCGTCGCTGCCAGCAGCGAGCGGAATGGTCAGCGCGCCGAGCCTGATATTGTCGCTCGCCATGCGCGCTTCGCCCTGGTAGACCAGCAGCTCGATGACGCGCTGCGTGTCCTGCAGCGGGAAGTAACGCTTGACGCGGCTGGCCGGGATGACCGTATTGCGTTCGATGACCGGATCGAAATGGCCGTGCGAGAAATGGTCGGCGTCGACCTGCATCGTGGTGGCCACGCCGAGCGAATACGGCGCGACGTCGGTCATCACCACTTCGTCCAGTGCCGCATCCTTCATCTTGAGCCCGGCCTGTACGGCCGCGCCCAGCGCGACCACCTGGTCGGGATCGATGTCGCAGGCCGGGAAGCGGCCGAACATGCGCGCTGCCATCTTGCGCACCAGCGGCATGCGGGTGGCGCCGCCGGCCAGCACGATATTGTCCAGTTCGGCGATCGGCAGGCGCGCGTCGCGCAGCGCCCGTTCGACCGGCGCGCGCAGGCGTGCCAGCAGCAGTGCGCACAGCTTTTCAAAACCCGCCTCGTCCAGCTCCAGCGCGTACTGCGCGTCGCCGTTGGCCACGCGGATGGTGGCGCGTGGTGCCTCGCTCAGGGCGCGCTTGGCCAGTTCGGCCTGCGCAGCCAGACGCTGCATGAAATGCGCGTCCGCACGCAGCGTGGCCGGTACGCCGGCCGCATCGAAGAAATGCTCGACCAGCGCGGTGACGAAATCCTCCCCACCCAGGTAGTTGTCGCCAGCCGACGCGCGCACTTCCATCACGCTGTCGAACAGGTCGAGCACCGACACGTCGAAGGTGCCGCCGCCCAGGTCGAACACGAGGAATTTCGATTCGCCGTCGCGCAGGTGGATTCCGTAGGCGAGGGCGGCGGCAGTCGGTTCATTGAGCAGACGCTCGACCTTCAGGCCGGCCAGTTCGCCGGCGGTGCGGGTGGCCTTGCGCTGCGCATCCGAAAAATACGCGGGCACCGTGATCACCGCTTCGGTGATTGGATGGCCAAGGGCGGCTTCGGCGTCTTCCTTCAGCGAGCGCAATACCAGTGCGGAGAGTTCTTCGGGACGAAACGCGCGCTTGCCGAGATAGAGGGTCTTGTCGCTGCCCATCAGGCGCTTGAAATTGGCAGCACTTGCCTGCGGATGGGTTTGCAGACGTTCGCGCGCAGCCTGGCCAATCAGGATCGCACCGCCGTCATCGACGCTCACGCAGGAAGGGGTCAGCATCTGCCCGAGACTGTTCGGGATCAGGCGCGCTGCGCCGTTGTCCCAGACTGCGATCAGGCTGTTGGTGGTGCCGAGGTCGATGCCGACAATCATGCCGTTTTACTTTCCAAAAAAACCATGCTGGGGTGCAAATCATAGCGTAGCAGCACGGGCCTGGGATGACGCACGCAGTGTTTATCCACACGGCATGATGCAGGCATCACGCCGCATCGCGCTCCGCGCGCACCAGCTGACGCAGCCGCGCCACGGCGCGCGCGCCCGGATAATCGCGCGCGCGACCGGACCGTTGGTCGTAGTCAGCGGGGCGGTAGCTGATCGTGCGCCGTTCGATCGTATCGATGTAGCGCGGATTGTCCCTGGCAAAGCATGCAAATGTCGTCTGCATGCGCGGATCGAGTGTGGTCAGTGCCCCATCGATCAGCTTGATGATCTCGTCGACATATTCGCCGATCAATTGCACGACGAACGGCACCATCCAGTCTTGCAGGTTGGCCAGCAGGTGGCGCAGGCATTCTTCACGGATATGGCCGTCATGGTGGCGCGTGCCCAGGCACCACAGCATGGCGTGTTGGCGTGCATTGAGATCGCAGGTCGCTGCGAGCAGGGAGGCGTCAAAATACAAGCGTGTCGGGAGGGCCAGCTTCTCACCGGCCAATGCCACGATGAAGTGCAGGTGAGAGGGATGGGGATGCCAGACGCCCGTGGCGCAAAGCGCCTGGGCGTCGACGCGCAAGGCGCGTGGAAAGGCATCGGGAAGCTCAAACGGGCATGGTGCAGCGTGCACCGGCAAAGGATCGGACATGGTGTTCTCCAGGTGACCCTGCGGATGGCGCAGGGAACGATGGTATCGCATCCTGTGCAAGAATGCCATGCACCGGGTACGGACCCGCATCTGGTAACGTGTCCGATCAGAGTGATGTGGGAATACGGCGCTTCGCCAGAATTGGATTGACATGCACTACATCGATTTCACCACCCTGCGACAGCTGGCGCTGGCGTCTTCAGCGGTAACGACCCCATGCAGTTGCGCGGCCGTACCGTTGCAAGCCTGGACTGCGCAGCCACTGACCCTGGAGCTGGACTGCTTCGAAGAGGTCGGCACGCTGTTCGACGATCCGTACGACGAGCCGACCTTCGCCGAATACCACCCGGCGGGCACCCGTTACGAGAGCGCGGATGCGCCCATCGCCCCGCGGTTTTATCCGGCCAACCGCTGCAGCGTGGCACGCTGCACCAGGTGTCGCCGCCACTACCTGCGCTATAACGAGGCTGGCGGTTATTTCACCGAGTTGCGCATTCGCGCACTGCAGCCTGACCTGCTGGTGGATGCGCCAGCCCCGGATCGTCGGTAACACCTGCCAGTCACCCCGTCCACGCAACGGATGCCCTGCGAGTAACCGCTTGTCGATCAAAAAAGCGGCAGGCTCTGGTTGTTCCTTCCCCACAGATAATGTCGCCTGCGAACCTTTGTTCGCCCATTGACGGGCTCGTCGCCCTCTGTCCTGTGACCTTTCCTCAGCGTACTAACACAGAATAACCATTCCAAGTGGATATATCTTTTGGGAAACTATTGCTGTGCATAAGCGCGCTACCGCACGGTTCTCACCATCTTTACAACAGATAGTCGGTTCCGGTTCGCGTCGTTGCACTGCAAGCGCTACCGCAGTTTCCGTCCTCGTGCATGAGCCCATGCAGAGCAGCTCCGGGAACTTTCTCCAACAGGAATACATATGATACAAACCGTGAGACGCTCCATGAAACGCCTCTTGTGTGGCCTCGGCCTGGTAAGCGCTGTGCTTGCTGCAGGCTGTGGCGGCGGTGACCAGGGTCGCGATCCGGTCCTGGGATTGCCGGCGACAAGTCTGGTCAGCGTGGCGGTGTCGCCAACGACCGCGTCGGTGGCAATCGGTGCAACCCAACAATTTACGGCCACGGCCGCCTATTCCGACGGTTCGGCGCGTGATATCACGCTGCTTTCGGCCTGGACCTCGGCCACGCCGGCCGCCGGCACGGTCGATGCAGCGCGCGGTATGGCCATCGGCGTTGCTGCCGGCACCTCGGTGATCACCGCTGCCTTTGAAGGCAAGAGCGGCTCGGCAACCCTGACGGTCCTGCCCGCGCGGCTGGTATCGCTTGCCGTCGCCCCGGTGAATCCGTCGATCAATATCGGCAATACCCAGCAGTTCGTCGCGCTTGGCACGTTCAGTGACAACACGACGCGCGACATCAGTGCGGTATCGACCTTCAGCTCGGCCTCCACGAATGTGGCGTCGGTCGTGGCCAGCACCGGTCTGGCACTGGGCAAGGCGCAAGGGACTTCGGTCATCAGCGCATCGTCCGGCGGTCTCACGGGCAACGCCACGCTGACGGTCCTGCCGGCGACGCTGGTATCGCTGGGGCTCACGCCTGCCGCGAACAGCCTCGCCGTTGGCGCCACTGCCCAGTTGACCGCATTGGCAGGCTATTCGGATGGTTCGATCGTTGATGTCACGGGCGCGAGCACGTATGTGTCGGCCAGCACGGCGCAGGTCGCCGTCGCCGCCAGTGGCGTGATCACCGGCGTCGCGCCGGGTACGTCGGTCATTACCGCCAGCTTCGGCGGCAGGACGGCCACGGCGAGCGCCACCACGCTGAACGGCGCCGTGCTGCCTGGCGTGACGATCTCCCGACTCGTTGTCACACCAGAGATCGGCACCGTCGTCGTCAACGGCAGCATGCCATTCGCTGCCACGGCCTTCTACTCGAACAACACGAGCGCCATCGTTACCACGGCCGTCAGCTGGACATCGTCTTCGACGGCGATCGCTACCGTCCTGCCTACCGGCATCGCCACTGGCGTGTCCGCCGGCAATGTGGTCCTGACCGCAGCACTGGACGGCGCATCGGGCACGGCCAATCTGACCGTGTTGCCTGTTGTACCCGTTGTGCCCGCGCCGCCGGTTGCTTCCGTCAACCTGCGCTCTGCAGCGACGTTCGGCGTGCTGGCCGGTACGGCACTGACCAATAATTCGGGCGGCACCACGCTCATCACTGGCGACGTCGGTTCGCCGTCGCAAACCACCGCGCCGGTCGTGGCGCCCGGTTTCACCAACTACCAGTCGGGTGCAATTCTGCAGACCGCACTGAACGACCTTCAACTGGCCATCGTCGATGCCAACAGCCGACTGTGCACGATTACTTTCGCAGGCGACATCGACTTCGGCAGCCTGGTGCTCACGCCTGGAGTGTATTGCTACGCTGGCAAGATCAACATCACCGGAAAACTGACGCTCAATGGTGCTGGTGTGTATATCTTCCGCACCGCGCAGACGCTCGATACGGCGGCGAACTCGGAAGTGGAACTCATCAACGGCGCCACGGCCGACGACGTCACGTGGGTGCCTGTGGGCGCAACCACCGTGGCCGCGAACAGCACCTTCAAGGGAACGGTTCTGGGGCAGGCCGCCGCGATCACCGTGGGCGACAACGCCACGCTGCTCAATGGCCGCGTCCTCTCGGGCGTCGCCGTCACGCTGCTCAATAACCGCATCACCAAATAACCGGTCCGGAACCCATCATGAAAACCACACTCACACTGCTCGCCTGCGCCGTCCTTGCCGGCGCTGGCATCAACGTCGCCAGCGCGGCGGGCCAGGACCGGAGCACCGTCAACAGCGATACCATCGATCCCGACTGGGCCAACAGCGCCTGGTATGCCGGCGCCGGCCTGGGTCAGGGCCGCGCCAAGATCGACGACGAGCGCATCGGGCGCAGCCTGACCGCCAACGGCGCCAGCCTCGAGTCGTTCACAACGGACCAGCGTGATCTTGGCTACAAGGTATTCGTCGGCAAGAAGTTCAATCGCTACTTCGCGGTCGAGGCCGGGTACTTTGACATCGGTAAGTTCGGCTTTCAGGCCACCACGTCCGGCAACGGCAACCTGCGCGGCGAGACGAGCTTTCGCGGCGTCAACCTCGACCTGATCGGTTATCTGCCGCTGACCCCGCGCCTGTCGGCGCTGGCACGCGTCGGCGGCCAGTACGGGCGCTCGACGGCGCATTTTTCGGGCAACCGGCTCAATGGCGTGACTGCCCCGAATCCCGAGAAAGAAGAAAAGTTCCAGGCCAAGGTCGGCCTCGGCCTGCAATACCAGATCAACGATGCCTGGGCCGTGCGCGGCGAGATCGAACGCTATCGTCTGCGTGACCCGCTGGGCAACCGCGGCGAGATGGACCTGGCGTCGATCAGCCTGATCCGTGCGTTCGGCCGGCCTGCAGCCCGCCCGATCCCGGCGCCGGAGCCGGTGGTCATGCAGCCGGAAGTGCAACCGGTGGCACCAGTCGTGCAGCCGGCGCCGCAGCCCGTGTCGGAGAAGGTGTCGTTTGCGGCCGAAGCGCTGTTCGACTTCGACCGGGCGGTGGTCAAGCCTGAGGGCAAGGCAGGGCTGGACGAGTTGATGAGCAAGTTGCAGGGCATGGATACCGAAGTCATGATTGCCGTGGGTCATACCGACTCGGTTGGCTCGGACGCGTACAACCAGGCACTGTCGCTGCGCCGCGCCGATGCCGTCAAGGCATACCTGGTGTCGAAAGGTCTGGACCAGGCGCGCCTGTACACCGAGGGCAAGGGCGAAACGCAGCCGGTCGCTGACAATGCCACGGCCGAAGGACGGGCGAAGAATCGCCGCGTCGTGATCGAAGTGGTGGGGACGCGTACCAGCCGCTGAGCCGGTTTGGCCGAAGCGCCGGTGGCCTTCGGCGTCATCCAATAACGCCGCCCCCGCTGGAAACAGCCGGGGCGGCGTTGTTGCCTCTGCGGGACGGCCTCGTTGCAGGGGCAACGGCGACAGCGCTGCATCTGCCGGCGTGCGCGGCCATGATGCGCCAGGCGCGTTATCATGGCGTCTTTGCAGCGCACGTGCGTGCGCGGATCACCTCAAGCGACGGGAAAACGACATGAAAACCAAGGCAGCAATTGCGTGGAAGGCGGGTCAGCCGCTGACGATCGAAGAAGTGGACCTCGAAGGCCCGAAGGCCGGTGAGGTGCTGGTCGAAATCAAGGCCACCGGCATTTGCCACACTGACTACTACACGCTGTCGGGCGCCGACCCGGAAGGCATCTTCCCGTCAATCCTGGGCCATGAAGGCGCCGGCGTGGTGGTCGATGTCGGCCCGGGCGTGACCAGCCTGCGTAAAGACGATCACGTGATTCCGCTCTACACGCCGGAATGCCGGCAGTGCAAATTCTGCCTGTCGCAAAAGACCAATCTGTGCCAGGCGATCCGCACGACGCAGGGCCGCGGCCTGATGCCGGATGCAACGTCGCGCTTCTCGATCGACGGCCAGCCGATCTATCACTACATGGGCACGTCGACCTTCTCGAACTACATCGTGGTGCCCGAGATCGCCCTGGCGAAGGTGCGCAACGACGCGCCGTTCGACAAGATCTGCTATATCGGTTGCGGCGTGACCACCGGCATCGGCGCCGTGATCTTCACCGCCAAGGTCGAGGCGGGCGCGAATGTGGTCGTGTTCGGCCTGGGCGGCATCGGCCTGAACGTGATCCAGGCAGCCCGCATGGTGGGCGCCGACAAGATCATCGGTGTCGACCTGAACCCGGAACGCGAAGCGATGGCGCGCAAGTTCGGCATGACCCATTTCATCAATCCGACCCAGGTCGAGAACGTGGTCGACGCCATTGTTCAATTGACCGATGGCGGCGCCGACTACAGCTTCGAGTGCATCGGCAACGTGAACACGATGCGCCAGGCGCTCGAGTGCTGCCACAAGGGCTGGGGCAAGTCGATCATCATCGGCGTGGCCGCTGCCGGTCAGGAAATTGCCACCCGTCCGTTCCAGCTGGTGACCGGCCGCGAATGGAAGGGCTCGGCCTTCGGCGGCGCGCGCGGTCGCACCGACGTGCCGAAGATCGTCGACTGGTACATGGAAAACAAGATCAATATCGACGATCTGATCACCCATCACCTGCCGCTCGACCGGATCAACGAGGGTTTCGACCTGATGAAGTCGGGCGAATCGATCCGCTCGGTGGTCGTCTATTGATCACTGCAGGTCTTACAGCCTGCACCATCTGCATGTGATGCACGCGGCCTTCGGGCCGCGTTGTCGTTTCGGGCTTCGATTGACGGTCTGCGCCGCGATTTCGACGGCCTGTCGCAGCGCGCTGGCTCGTGACGGGGGCGGCGGCTAGAGTGTTCTCATCGCCGGCGCGTCCGGTCCGTTGTCATCGTTCCTGACCCAAGGAGAACCTCATGCCGCATTCCATACTGCTCACGCGCCGACTGGCGCTCCCTTTCATCGGCCTGACGCTGTGCGCCGCATCGCTGGCGCTGATCACGCCGGCGCAGGCCGTCGCGAAAGACAGCATGCGCGCCGTCCGCCTGAACCAAGGTGAACCGTACGCCATCGTGCGCGGCAAGGAAGGCAGCTTCAATATCAGCGGCAGCAGCGACGACTGGCCGGCAGTCAAGGCGGCCCAGCGCGCCATTCCCGGCGAGTTCATCTGGTTCCGTGAAGACGGGCGCGATTACGTGATCCAGGATGCGGCAGTCATGGCCAAAGTGCATACGGCCTGGGCGCCGCTGGATCGGCTGAGTGCCCGCATGGACGTGCACAGCAAGCAAATGGATGTCCACAGCAAGAAAATGGACGCGCTGGGCCGTGAGATGGACCGCGTTGCCGTCAGCAAGGACAATGTGCCGAGCGAGCGCGACATGCGCGAGATCGATGGCGGCATGCAGGCGCTGAGCCAGCATATGGAACGCTTGAGCAGCCAGATGGAAACAGCGCGTGATCAGACCGAGCGCGAGCGCCTCAGCCGCGAAATGGCGGCGACCGGTGCGCGCATGAACGCGGCGGGCCGGCAGATCGGTCAGGCCTACGACTCACCGCAGATGCGCAAGTCGCACGCATCGATGGAGGCAATCGGCCGCCAGATGGAAGAGGCCGGCAAACCGATGCACGTACTTGGCGAGCAAATGGGCATGCTGGGCAAGGAGATGGAGCGCGAAAGCAAGGTTGCCGACAAGACGGTGCGCGCATTGATCCGCGATGCGCGGGCGAAGGGCCTGGCGCGGCCGGCGCCGGTTGCCGGTTGATGCGTTTCCGTTGACGTGAAGAGGGCGGCCATCGAGTCGCTCTTTTGTGCTCCAGAGGGGCTGCGGTAATATCTGTTCATAAAAAATTCGCATGGAATCGGCTGCGTGAAGCGAAATCCATCGGGCTGGCAAGTATATTAGTCAGCCAGGCACGATTGCCGCGCATCCGTGCGCAGCGGCCGATGCAGAACCAGAGACAGAATTACCTATTACGGAGCATTCCTTGGCCCGCCGGATTACCCACCGCAATCTTCCCCAGCTTTTTCTGAAGGCACGCGAATCGTTATTGCTGCACTTCCGTCCCATCCTCAACCATTTCGGCGTGACCGAGCAGCAATGGCGCATCCTGCGCGTGCTGGACGAACACGAGCAGCTGGAACCACGCGAGATGTGCGAACTGTGCCAGATCCTGAGTCCGAGCATGACGGGCGTGCTGTCGCGGATGGAGGAACTGGGACTGATCGAGCGCCAGCGTGTGGCGGCCGACCAGCGCCGCATCTGGGTGCGCCTCGCTCCAAAAGGCGACCGCCTGATCGACGATATCGCCCCGCTCATCGAACGCCAGTACAAATTGATCGAAGCAGCCTATGGCCCGCAGGTCGTGGCCGATCTGTCGCTGGCGCTTGAAGGTTTTATTGCGGCGCAGACGACGCCGGTCGAGCGCGTGGCGCTGCCGGCATCGATCAAACCGGTCAACAGCCGCCGGCCTTGACCGGCGTGCCGGTGCCCGCGAGGGTGCACGGATCGATCAGTGCTGATCGACCTTGCCGCGCCAGGCGCCGGTTTCGCTGCCGCGCTGCTCGAGCAATTCCTTGAAGTTGGCCAGGTTGGCGCGCGCTTCCATGCGCACGGCGCCCAGGGCGTCGCCCAGGGTTTCCAGCGTACCTTCCGGCTCGTAATCCATCTGCAGCGCGATGCGTGTGACGGTGTCCGAGATCTTGTGGAAGGTAACGACGCCGCCATTTTTCACGCCGGTGACGCTGCGCCACGCAATACGATTGTCCGGGATTTGCTCGGTGATCTCGGCATCCCATTCTTTCTCTTCGCCGGCGACATTGGCGCGCCAATGCAGGTGCTTGTCGTCGAGCTGGCGGATTTCCTTCACGCTCTTCATGAATTGCGGGAAGTCTTCAAACTGCGTGAACTGGTTATAGGCAGTGCTCACGGGCACGTTGATTTCGATGGTTTCAACGATGCCCGAGCTGGCGCCAAAGCCATTGTTTCCCTTGAATTTTTTCGACAGCATCACGCCGCCAACGGCCAGTGCGGCCATGGTCACTACGCGTCCTAGCATGATCATTCTCCTTATTAAGATTTTCACGGGCTTGTCGCAAAGCTGGTGTTAACATAAGCGAAACACTCGTCACACGGCGCGCGCTTGGGAGGCCTGAACTCAGACAATTGCGCGCAGTTGATGAGATTTCCTCGACGAAATGTACGAAGATAACGACAGGAGGGGTGATGACGTTCATTGGTGGATGTTCTTGCGGCGCAGTCCGGTTCGAAACCGATGGCGAACCTTTCAACAGCACGCTGTGCCACTGCGCCGATTGCCGCAAGGCGTCCGGCGCACCGGCGTTTGCCTGGTTCAGTGTGGCAAGCAATGCGCTGCGCTGGACTGCCGGCCAGCTGCAGGTACGCCGGTCGAGCAGTCAGGCCGTGCGCGGTTTCTGCGCGGCGTGCGGCACGACGCTGACCTACCAGGACGACCGGTGGCCCGAGGAGATCGATGTCGCGACCGCCAGCCTGGATGACCCGAACCAGGTGCCGCCAGCCGATCACGTGTTTGTACGCAGCCGCCTGGGCTGGCTCAAACTCGATGACGGCCTGCCGCAATTCCAGACGACGCGCTCGAACGGTTAATCAGTAGCATGCCCATTCGTCAGGCGTACGCCACGAAACTGGATGGGCATACAGTATATCGCGGCGGTATAATGGCCAGATGCTGAAACTCGACACCCTGAATCCTGAACAATTTGCCGCCGTCACCTTGCCGGCGCAAAGCGCCCTGATCCTGGCCGGCGCCGGCTCGGGCAAGACGCGCGTCCTCACCACGCGCATCGCCTGGCTGATCCAGACCAATCAGGTCTCGCCTGCCGGCATCATGGCGGTGACGTTCACGAACAAGGCGGCAAAAGAAATGCTCACGCGCCTGTCGTCGATGCTGCCGATTAACACGCGTGGCATGTGGATCGGCACCTTCCACGGCCTGTGCAACCGGTTGCTGCGCACGCATTACCGCGATGCCGCGCTGCCGCAGACGTTCCAGATTCTCGATTCGCAAGACCAGCTGTCGCTGATCAAGCGCATGCTCAAGGCGCACAACGTCGACGATGACAAGTACCCGGCCAAAGCGCTGATGTACTTCATCAACAACGCCAAAGACCAGGGCTTGCGCGCTTCGCAGGTCGAAGCCTACGACCCGATCGAGCGCCGCATGGTCGAGCTCTACGAGCTGTACGACCAGCAATGCCAGCGCGAAGGCGTCGTCGATTTCGCCGAACTGCTGCTGCGCTCCTACGAACTGCTGGCGCGCAATACGCCGCTGCGCCACCATTACCAGATGCGCTTCCGTCACATCCTGGTCGACGAGTTCCAGGACACCAACGACCTGCAATACAACCTGCTCAAGCTGCTGGCGGGGCAGGGCGAGTCGGGCGGCGGCGCCATCTTTGCCGTCGGCGACGATGACCAGAGCATCTACGCCTTCCGCGGCGCCAACGTCGGCAATATGTCGGCGTTCGAACGCGACTACCAGGTCAAGAACCTGATCAAGCTCGAGCAGAATTACCGCTCGCATGGCCACATCCTCGACAGCGCCAACTTCCTGATCGCCAATAACGCCAAGCGCCTGGGCAAGAACCTGCGCACGGATGCCGGCCAGGGCGAGCAGGTGCGCGTGTACGAAGCCTCGTCCGACCTCGAAGAAGCGCAGTGGATCATCGAAGAATCCAAGAGCCTCATGAACGAGGGGATGGGCCGCAACGAAATCGCGATCCTGTACCGCAGCAATGCGCAAAGCCGCGTGATCGAGCATGCACTGTTCGCGGCCGGCATTCCGTACACCGTGTACGGCGGCCTGCGCTATTTCCAGCGCGCCGAGGTCAAGCACGCGATTGCCTATTTGCAACTGATGGACAATCCGCACAACGATTCGGCCTTCATGCGCGTGGTGAACTTTCCCACGCGCGGCATCGGCGCACGCTCGATCGAACAGTTGCAGATGGCCGCTGACAGCTACGGCATTTCGCTGTACGCGGCGGTGCCGTACATGACAGGCAAGGCCGGCACCGTGCTGGGTAACTTCGTCAAGCTGATCGAAGGCGCCCGCTTCGAAACGCAGCAATTGGCGCTGCCCGAACTGGTGCGCGTGGTGCTCGAGCGCAGTACGCTGCTGGCGCACTACGGCAACGAAAAAGAAGGCGCCGACCGCATCGAAAACCTGGAGCAGATGGTCAGCGCCGCGACCCAGTTCGTGCAAGAAGAAGGCTTCGGCACGCAGGCGCCGGCCCACCTTGGCCCACCGGCGCAGGCGCAGGCCGGCGAATCGGTCGTGTTCCAGGATGGGATCGAGATCCTCGATGGCGGCTCGCCGCTGCCCACCGTGATGTCGCCGCTGTCGGCGTTCCTGTCGCACGCATCGCTCGAAGCGGGCGACGCTCAGGCGCAGGCCGGGCAAGAGGCGCTGCAACTGATGACGGTGCACTCGGCCAAGGGCCTCGAATTCGACGCCGTGTTCATCACGGGCCTCGAAGAAGGCCTGTTCCCGCACGAGAGCAGTGCGCGCGAGGCCGACGGTGTGGATGAAGAACGGCGCCTGATGTACGTGGCGATCACGCGTGCGCGCCGCCGTCTGTACATGAGCTTTACGCAGCAGCGCATGCTGCACGGTCAGACCCGCTTCAACATGAAATCGCGCTTCTTCGACGAACTGCCTGAAGAATCGATCAAATGGCTGTCGCCACGCGTGCAAGGCAACTGGTTCGGCGGGCGCAAGTCGACCACGGCATGGGACGACGCCAAGTTCCGCGAAGGCGGCAGCGACAACAAGATTGCGCAGCAGATCACGCAAAAGGCCGGCAATGGCACCGGCTGGCGGGTGGGCGAGAGCGTGGTCCACGCCAAGTTCGGCGAAGGCGTGATCGTCAATATCGAGGGCGGCGCCGGCGCGGCGCGGGCCCAGATCAACTTTGGTTCGGCGGGGGTGAAGGTGCTGGATCTGTCGATCGCGAAGCTGGAGCGGGTAGGCCGCTAAGGTGGGCGGTCACGCTGGCGGCCATGCCGCCAGCGTTGGCTGATTGTTGCTGGTCTTTCCTGACTACCGCTGCTTGTCGAGGCTGACCTTGCTGCCGGGCTCTGCTGGTGGCTTGCCGAAGATCTCGCGGTAGCCCACATACAGCGCGCACTGCAGCAGCAGGATGAACAGGAAGATCACCCACATGATCACGACGCGCGCGATGCTGCTGCCGCCCAGGATCACGGCGATCACCATGCACACGGTAAAGAAGATGCCGAACCACGCCAGCAGCATCACGATGAAAATACCGGCGCTGCGCTTGACGGCAAAGAAGCTGTAGAACACGGCCTTGAGCGGCGGCATTTTTTGCCAGTACGTCAGTGGCGCGGCGAAGCACAGCGAGATCAACGCCACCACGTCGAGCGCGAAGATCAGGAACATCGCCAGCACGTCCTGGCCTGCCAGCACGGCCGGGGTGCCACTGGTGCTCTGGGCCTGTACCTGTTCCCAGAAGTCGGGCTGCACGGCAAAGCGGGTGATCAGCGCCAGGATCAGCGACACGCCCAGATACACGATGCCCACCTTGCACAGCTCACGCAGCACCGGCTTGCGAAAGCCCGTCAATGCCACGGCCGGTGTGACGCGCTGGCCGTTCTCGATCATCGAGCAGGCCATCATGAACGCCATCGAGAACGATGGAATCAGCACCACCGCCACCATCGCGCCCAGCAGTGGTACGGCGCTGATCAGGATACTGACCAGAATATTGGCGAACAGCAGCGTGGTCAGCGCGGCCGGTTGTTGACGAAACAGCAGGGCGCCATTTTTGAGCCAGGTCCAGCCGGTAGATGCAGGTAGTTTGTTCATGTAATGACAGTGGTGGGCAAGCC
>Ga0308169_10002086_pt1 | contig 21502 bp, 16 predicted proteins | sample PhyBR1_2_FD_202139 | JGI IMG/M metagenome (GOLD analysis project Ga0308169, IMG submission 202139) | Phyllosphere microbial communities from UC Gill Tract Community Farm, Albany, California, United States - DLSLSB.R1 | ecosystem: Host-associated > Plants > Phyllosphere > Unclassified | place...
CCAAGTCCGAACCCCTCGAAAGATTGTTTCAATGGCTCACACTGCAACACCTCCCGAGACCGATCTTGCCTCCGAACTGCGCGCGGATGTCCGGCGCGTGTCCACCCTGCTGGGTGAATCGTTGGTCCGCCAGCACGGACCCGAACTCCTTGACCTTGTAGAGCAGGTCCGGCTCCTGACCAAGGAATCCAAGGAAGCCGCTCGCGGCGGTGCGCACGCCACGGGGCCCTGGAGCGCGCACGACGTCGTTGCCCAGGTCCGCGAACTCCTCGGCTCCCTGCCCATCGAGCAGGCAACCGACCTGGTGCGTGCCTTTGCGTTTTACTTCCACCTGGCCAACGCCGCCGAGCAGGTACACCGCGTGCGCGGCCTGCGGACCCGCGCCGAAAAGGACGGGTGGCTGGCCAAAACCGTGGCGGACATCGCCGCACAGGCCGGCCCGGACGTGCTCCAGGAAGTGGTCAACGGACTGGACGTGCGCCCCATCTTCACGGCACATCCCACCGAAGCGTCCCGCCGCTCCGTCCTGGACAAAATCCGCAAACTCTCCGACGTCCTGTCCCAGCCCTCCGCCGAAGGATCCACGGCGCGGCGGCGCCAGGACCGGCAGCTGGCCGAGATCATCGACCAGATGTGGCAGACCGACGAGCTGCGCCAGGTCCGGCCCACCCCCGTGGACGAGGCCCGGAACGCCATCTACTACCTGGGCGGCATCCTCACCGACGCCATGCCCGAGATGCTGTCCGAACTCTCCGACCTCCTGGGCGAGCACGGCGTCACCCTGGCCTCCAAGGACGCCCCCATCCGGTTCGGCTCCTGGATCGGCGGTGACCGCGACGGCAACCCGAACGTGACCGCCGCCGTGACGCGGGAGATCCTGCAGATCCAGAACCAGAGCGCCATCCGGATCAGCATTGGAATGATCGACGAGCTGATCTCCATTCTGTCCAACTCCACCGCCCTTGCCGGCGCGGACGAAGCCTTGCTCCAGTCGATTGAGGAGGACCTCAAGAAGCTGCCCGGCCTGGACAAGCGCGTCCTGGAACTGAACGCCCAGGAGCCCTATCGGCTGAAGCTCACCTGCATCAAAGCCAAGCTCATCAACACCGGCAAGCGCGTTGCGGTGAACTCCAACCACGAGCACGGCCGCGACTACAGCGGGACCGATGAACTCCTGGCGGACCTGCACCTGCTGGAACTGTCCCTCCGCAACCACTCCGCAGCGCTGGCCGCTGACGGCTCCCTGGCCCGGGTGCGCCGCTCCATCGCCTCGTTCGGCCTGCACCTTGCCACCCTGGACATCCGTGAGCACGCGGACCACCACCACGATGCTGTGGGACAGCTGATGGACCGCATTGGCGGCCCCGGGCTGCGCTACGCCGAGCTGAGCCGCGAGGAACGTTTCGAGGTGCTCGGCTCCGAGCTGGCCTCCCGCCGCCCGCTGTCCGGCCACCCGATCAAGCTCGACGGCGCCGCCGACGGCACGTACGACGTCTTCCGTGAGATCCGCCGCGCCCTGCGCATGTACGGCCCGGACGTCATCGAGACCTACATCATCTCCATGACCCGCGGGGCGGACGACGTCCTGGCCGCCGCCGTGCTGGCCCGCGAAGCCGGCCTGATCAACCTCTTCGGCGACAAGCCATACGCCAAGCTCGGCTTTGCGCCGCTGCTGGAGACCGTGGAGGAACTGCGGGCCTCCGCCGAGATCGTCGACCAGCTGCTGTCCGACCCCTCCTACCGGGAACTGGTGCGGCTGCGCGGGGACATCCAGGAAGTGATGCTGGGCTACTCGGACTCCAACAAGGAATCCGGTGTGATGACCAGCCAGTGGGAGATCCACAAGACCCAGCGCAAGCTGCGGGATGTTGCCGCCAAGCACGGCGTGCGCGTCCGCCTGTTCCACGGCCGGGGCGGCTCCGTGGGCCGTGGCGGCGGGCCCACCTATGACGCCATCCTGGCCCAGCCCAACGGCGTCCTGGAAGGCGAGATCAAGTTCACGGAGCAGGGTGAGGTCATCTCGGACAAGTACTCCCTGCCCGAACTGGCCCGTGAAAACCTTGAGCTGTCGCTGGCTGCGGTCCTGCAGGGGTCCGCCCTGCACCGCGATCCGCGGACCTCGGAGGACCAGCGGGAACGCTACGGGCACGTCATGGAGGCCATCTCGGACGCCGCTTTTGACCGGTACCGGAAGCTGATCGACCACCCGGACCTGCCCGCCTACTTCATGGCCTCCACTCCCGTGGAGCAGCTGGGCTCGCTGAACATCGGGTCCCGCCCGTCGAAGCGGCCCGACTCCGGTGCGGGCCTGGGCGGCCTGCGTGCCATCCCGTGGGTGTTCGGGTGGACCCAGTCCCGGCAGATCGTGCCGGGCTGGTTCGGCGTGGGTTCCGGGCTCAAGGCTGCACGCGAGGCCGGCCATTCCGCCCAGCTGGTGGAAATGATGGACCACTGGAACTTCTTCCGCTCGGTGCTGTCCAACGTGGAGATGACACTGGCCAAGACGGACATGGACATCGCCGGCTACTACGTGTCCACGCTGGTCCCGGAGGAGCTGCACCACCTGTTCCGGACCATCCGTGAGGAGTACGAGCTCACGGTTGCCGAGGTGCGCAAGCTCACCGGCGAGAACATCCTCCTGGACGCCCAGCCCACGCTGAAGCGCTCCCTGGAGATCCGGGACCAGTACTTGGATCCCATCAGCTACCTGCAGGTGGAGCTCCTGCGCCGTATCCGGACCGAGGCCGAAATCAGCGGGGCCGAGCTCGATGAGCGCCTCCAGCGGGCCATGCTCATCACCGTCAACGGCGTGGCCGCGGGCCTGCGCAACACCGGCTAAATTCCCCTCTTGCTCCATCACTTACGGTCCCTAAACGACGCTTTTAGGGACCATAAATGATAGGGCATCCCGGGGTTTGGATAGGGTTGGGAGCATGCCTTCCTTCCAGACGCGCCTGAAGATCACCGGGCTCCGGCCGGGCAATCCGCCTGAGTCTGTCATGGACACGGCCGTGGAGGCGCTGGGTACCCGGCACCACGTAGAGGCCCATCAGCTCCAGCTCGCCGGCGGTGTGCCGCAGCTGAACCTGCGCTTCCTTGTTGACGCGAGCGAGTACAGCGGGGAGAACCGCCAGGCGGTGGAGTCGGCAGCCATGATGCGCGACGCCGTCGAACGCGTGGCGCTGACAGGCTCGCTCAGCGTGCTGCGGCGCAGCCGCGGCAAGTGGCTTCCCGTCTAGCCGGCATCAGGCAGGGGCTCCTCCTCCACCGGGGAGCGGTCGCCGCGGCGGCGGGTGACGAGGATGCCCACGACGGCGCCGATCACCAAGCCCACTGCCACGCCGATGAGGGAGCTGGCCCAGAACGGCAGCTTGGTGGTTGACCCGGTGAAGTAGCCCAGGCCCACCAGCCAGCATGCCCACAGCACGGCGCCCAGGCCCGCGCAGAGGCTGAATCCGCGCACGGACACGTTGGCGACTCCGGACGCTGCAGAGGTGGCCAGCCGGCCGCCGGGGATGAACCGGGCGCCAATGATGGTTCCGTAGGTGGACGACCGCCCGGCCCTGGCTAAGGCCGCATGGATTCCGGTGTGGACCCGGCGGCCCCACTTCCAGCGGTCCAGGACATGGCTCAGGCGGCGCCGGAAAAGGTGGAACACCACCATGTCGCCCAGCCAGGACGCCAGCGCGGCCAGCACCAGCACCAGGAACACGTTGGCGCGGCCGTCGGCGGACAGCGCGCCGCCGGTGATCACCAGCATCTCGGAGGGGATGGGCGGGAAGATCGCGTCGCCAATCACCACCGGGATGACCCAGAAATAGAGGGCCGCTCCCCAGCTGTCAACGCCGCCGAAGTCCATTGCCACAAGGTACCGCACTTGGGAAACTGGCGGCATGCGGGTAGCGGTTTTGCAGGGTGACATTACGCAGCGGCGGGTAGATGTGGTGGTCAACGCCGCAAATGCGTCGCTGCTTGGCGGTGGGGGAGTGGACGGCGCACTCCACACGGCCGCCGGCCCTGAACTGCTGGCCGCGTGCCGTGAGTTGCGTGCAACCGGGCTGCCGCACGGTCTCCAAACCGGGGCCGCCGTGGCAACTCCGGGATTCCGGCTGCCTGCCCGCTGGGTGATCCATACGGTGGGGCCCAACCGCCATGCAGGGCAAACCAACCGCGCTCTCCTGGTGTCCTGCTTCAGTGAAAGCCTGCGGCTGGCCGACACCCTGGGCGCCCAGGACATGGCCTTTCCCGCGGTGGGCGCCGGAGCCTACGGGTGGAGCGCGGCAGCCGTGGCACAGGCGGCACAGGACGCGGTGGCGGGATTCCGGGTCTCCCACCCTGCCAGCGGGCTGGAGTTGGTGGAGTTCGTACTGCACGCGGCCGAGGTGGAGGCAGTGTTCAGGGACGTGCTCGGGATTTAGGGACGTGCTCGGGATTTAGGGACGTGCTTGGGGTTTAAGTACGAGCCGCGGCCGCTTCGCTGAGCTCCAGGCTGCTGCGGTACTCAACGGGCTCTCCCGAGATCGGGTCCACGAACCGGATGCCCCGGGCCAGGAGCTGCAGCGGCTTGCCGTAGTCGTCCGGTGCCTTATCCAGCAGGTCCGGGTAGAAGGCGTCGTTCACGATTCCCAGCCCCAGCGAGGCCATGTGGACCCGCAGCTGGTGGGTCTTCCCGGTATGCGGTTCCAGCCGGTAGCGGGCCAGGCGCCTGCCGCCCGGGGTGCCGCCGGTACGTGCCGGTGTTCCCCGGTGTCCGGTGCCGCCGTCGAATGTTTGCAGCCGCTCGATCCTGGTTTCCGCGTTCGGCTCGCCGTCGATGACCTCGGCCAGGAGATAGCTGCGGGACTTGACCATCCGGTTGCGGACCACCACGGGAAACTCGACGGCGGGATACCCCGGCGCAGGCTCGGCGGCCGAGACGCACTCGTATTCCTTCTGCACCTGGCGCTTCTCGAACAGCACCTGGTACTTGCCGCGCGTTTGAGGATTGGTAGAGAAGAGCAGGACGCCGGCGGTCATGCGGTCCAACCGGTGCATGGGGATGAGGTCCGGGAGGCCCAACTGGTTCCGCAGGCGCACCAGGGCGGATTCCTGGATGTACGTGCCGCCCGGCGTGGTGGGCAGGAAGTGCGGCTTGTCCACCACCAGCAGGTGGTCGTCCTGGTGCAGGATGCTGAGCTCCACCGGCAGACGGGTCTCCGGCGGCAGGGTGCGGTAGTACCAGATGAAGGTGTGGTCCTGCAGGGGAGTGCTGCGGTCGAGGGGGATGCCGCTCTCGCCCACGATCTCGCCGGCGTCGAACCTGTCCTCGATGCCTTGCGGGTCGATGTGCCCCCACCGGTGCATCATGTAGTCCATCGCAGTGTCCCACGGGCCCTTGTCCGGCAGGCGCAGGCGGGTGGCGTTGACGCCGTCGCGCACGGGGAGGGGGGATTGCATCACCGGTCCATTCTACCGGCGGTGATTCAGCTGCCCTCCTTGCCCGCACCGCTTCCGACGATTAAAAAGTTCTTGACAACAAATATTGTCGGTTTCACACTGGAGGCATGCAGGACATCGCAGTCATCGAGGACCCGGCAACTGCCGAGGTATCGCTGGAGCCCACCCGAACCAGGATCCTGCGCGAGCTGGTCCAGCCCGCGTCCGCCACGCAGCTGGCGGTACGCCTGGGACTGCCGCGCCAGAAAGTGAACTACCACCTCCGGGCCCTCGAGCGGCACGGCCTGGTGGAGCTGGTGGAGGAGCGCCGCAAGGGCAACGTGACCGAGCGGGTCGTACAGGCCACGGCGGCCTCGTACCTCATCTCGCCCTCGGCGCTGGCCGCGGTGTCCCCGGATCCGCGAAGGTTTGCCGACCGCTTCTCGGCCTTCTGGCTGCTGGCGCTCGCGGGGCGGATGGTCCAGGACATGGGCAAGCTCATTGCGGGCGCAACTGCTGCCCGGCAAAAGCTCGCCACCTTCGCCATCGATGGCGACATCACCTTCCGGACTGCCGCCGACCGCGCCGCGTTTGCCGAGGAGCTCGGGGTGGAGATCACCCGCCTCGTGGACAAGTACCACGACGCCGGCGCAGCAGGACAGGGACGCCGGCACCGGCTCGTGGTGGCGCTGCACCCCGCACTCAAGGACAACGATGCACCCAAAGAAGACAAGGAGCAGGTTAAATGAACGACAAGCGGGACTTCGAAATCGTCTATGACACTGACCTTCCCGGCACCCCGGAGCGGGTGTGGGAGGCCGTCACCAACGGAACGCCCGCCTGGATGTTCCCCACCGACCAGTGGCCGGCCGTCAGGACCGTGGAGGAGTACCCCAGCCACCTGGTGTCCCGGATGGAGGGCCCGGACGGCTGGTTCAACCAGTTGGAGCACGTCCTGGAACCACTGGACGGCGGACGGGCCCGGCTGCACTACGTCCACAGCGGCGTTTTCGCCGACAACTGGGACCAGCAGTACGACGGTGCCAGCCGCCACACCGAGTTCTACCTCCACACATTGGGCCAGTACCTGCAGTACTTCGATGGCCGCCCGGTGGTGTTCACCGATATCCAGGCTCCCGTCGCATCCCAGGCACCGGATGGTTTCGCCAGGCTGCGTGACGCATTGGGCGTCGGGCCTGCCGGCCAGGGATCCCGTGTGGATGTGGAACTCGACGGGGTGGGGCGGCTTGCGGGCGATGTGGACTTCTCGAATGAGGACTTCCTGGGCCTGCGCACCGCGGATGCCCTCTACCGGTTTTTCGGCCGCAACGCTTTCGGCGCTCCCGTAGGCACGACGGTGCACGACTTCAGCGGCACCGGCGATTCCGACGCCACCGCCAAGGCGTGGGCCGGCTTCCTGGAGCGCGTGTACTCGTAGCAGTTCCAGCGATTTCGCACGCTTCCGGCGATTCGATGCCGAGGGTCATGCGATGGCGACGGCGGGGGCCTGCGTCAGTGCGCGCCGAAGCTGCGGTGCGGCGTCGAGTTTCTCCTGGGCGGCACGCAGCGCCAGGACCGCGGTCTCGAGCTTGTCGGGCGGAAGGGTGAAGGGCAGCCGCAGGTTGCGTTCAAAGGCGCCGCCAATCCCGAAGCGTGGGCCGGCTGCGAGCCTGAGGCCGAAGTCCGGGGCGAGTACGGTCAGTGCCGTGCTGATGGGCCCGGGAAGCCGGCACCAGACGGAGAGGCCGCCGGGAGGAGGCGTCACCTGCCAGCTTGGCAGGTGTTCCGCCAGAAGGCCGAGCAGTGCTGTCCGGTTGCGGCGAAGCGTCTGCAGCAGCGCAGGCAGCGGCTCCTCCAGTGCCCGGACCAGGTGGGCTGCTGCCAGTTGCTCCATGACGGGGCCGCCAAGGTCCAGGGTGGTGCGGGCCGCGGCGAAGCGTTGGATCATTGGTTCCGATGCCCGGATCCAACCGGTTCGCAGGCCACCCCAGTGGGATTTGCTCAGCGACCCGATGGACACCACGGTGCTGCCGAATCCGGCAAGGGGAGTGGTGGCAACGCCGTCGAGGTTGAGATCGCGAAGCGTCTCGTCTGCCACCAGCACGGTACCGGCCGCGTCGGCGGCGCGGGCCAGTCGGCGGCGCTGGGCATCAGGCAGGATCATGCCCGTGGGGTTGTGGAAGTCCGGGACCACGTAGGCAAGCTTTGGCTTTTGCTGCGCCATGGCCGACTCCAGTGCGGGCAGGTCCCAACCGGACTCTCCGAACGCCACCGGAACCGGACGGCACCGGGCGGAGCGGATGGCATCCAGTGCGTGGGGGTAGCTGGGATGTTCCACCAGGACCCGGTCCTGCCGGTCCGTCAGGGTGCGGATGATGATGGTCAGGGCGTGCTGGGCGCCGGAGGTGACCATGATCTGGCCCGGTTGGGTCGGCACTCCGGCCGCCGAATACCGGTCCGCGATCGCCTGGCGCAACGGCAGCAGGCCCAGGGCGTCGTAGCCGAATCCCGGCAGCAGGGCAGGGAGTTCCGTCAGGGCGGAGGCGAAGGCCCGGTGCACCACCTCACCGCTCGCGGGCAGCGCGGAGTATGCCAGATCGATGAGTCCGCCCGGCGCCGCCAGTCCGGGGGCGGTCAACCCTGGCGCCAAGGGGCCGGCGGACGGCGGTTGGGGACCGAAGAGCGCCGGGCCGAACGGAGTCAGTTCGGGGATGCGGGTCCTGCCCCTGCTCCCTTGTCCGCTGCTGAGGAACCCCTGCTCCCGGAGGCTGGCGTAGGCGGCGGTGACGGTGGTGCGGCTGACTGCCAGGGCTGCGCAGAGCGAACGTTCGCTGGGCAGGGCGGTGTCGAGCGGGATCCGGCCATCGAGGATGAGCAGGCGCACCACGTCCGCCAATTCTCGGTACGCCGGGCCGGTTCCACTGTTCCACGGGCCAAGGAGGCGGGACAAGGCAAGGGCGGTAAGGGCGGCAGGCATGAAGCCAGTATTTCAGACTGGTTATGTAATTGAATGCCAGTTGATTGCGAACATGGTTTCATGATGACCCGCAGACTGATCCAGCTCTTCACCGGCCTCGCCCTGTACGGCATCTCCCTGGCCATGTTCATCCGTGCCGGCCTGGGCCTGGATCCCTGGGACGTGTTTCACCAGGGACTGGCCAACCGGTCCGGGCTGAGCATCGGCCTGGTGGTCATCATCGTGAGTTTCCTGGTGTTGCTGCTCTGGATACCGCTGCGGCAGATGCCCGGCTTCGGAACACTGTGCAACGCCATCCTCGTCGGGGTCTTCGCGGACATTGGACTGGCACTGCTCCCGCCGGTGTCCCACCTGGCCCTGCAGATTGTGCTCCTCGCGGGCGCAGTGCTGATGAATGCCGTCGCCTCGGCCTGCTACATCGGCGCCGGCTTCGGACCCGGCGCCCGCGACGGCTTGATGACCGGCCTGGCCCGGCGCACGGGATGGACGGTGAGGTTCTCCCGCACGCTCATTGAGGTGACGGTCCTGGCCGCCGGTTGGCTGCTGGGAGGGTCGGTGGGCGTGGGGACGGTGATTTACGCTTTGGCGATCGGCCCTCTGGTCCATGTGCTCCTCCCGCGCTTCATGGTGGCCGCCGCCGTTCCCCGGACCTCTGCAAAGAGCCCGGAACCGTGCAGCTAAGAAGTGCATCGAGGCTGGAAGGGAAGGTAAGGCGTTCGTCCCCCGGCCGTGCCAGGCCTGCAGGTTACGTCGGCTCGGGCTGGCATTTCGGGCAGAAATAAATGTCGCGTTCCTCCTCGCCGTTCGGCTTCCCCAGAAGGCCCCGCCGGATGGGTGTACCGCATTTGAGGCACGGCTGGCGTTCCCGGCCGTAGACCCAGTACCCGGGCCTGCCTGCCATCCGGCCCACCGGCATGCCCCGGCTGTTGAGGATGGTAACGCGGCGGCCGGACCCCAGATTGACCTCCAGAAGTTGCTTGGCGTCGGTCATCATGGTCCGGACGTCTGCGACTTGGGAGACAGGCGTTGCGGGATGCACTCCTGACAGGAAGCACGCTTCGCAGCGGTAAATATTGCCGATTCCTGCCAGATTCCGCTGGTCCAGCAGCGCTACTCCGACCGGGACCTCGGGGCGGGATCGGATGCGGCGTTCCGCCTCGTCCACGTCCCAGTCCGGGCCAAGGAGGTCGGGACCGAGGAAACCGACGATGGACTCTTCGTTGGCTGTTGCCACCACTTCCACGATGCCAAGGGAAAAGCCGACGGCGTCCGCCACCGCCGTGCGCAGCACGCACCGGGCGGTGAAGCCTGGTTTGCGCCACCTTCCACCGGGCGGATAAACCTGCCACGCGCCTTCCATCTTCAGGTGCGAGTGAATGGTCAGTTTCTTATCTTCCGGGCTGACCACCCGCATGAGCAGGTGCTTGCCCCGGGGGACCACCTCCGCGACGGTCCATCCGGCCAGGTTCAGCGTGGCGAACCTGGGCACGCGGAAGTCCGAGGCAAGCAGTGTCTGGCCCGCCAAGGCCTCGTGGAGTTGGTGGGCAGCCCGCCAAACGGAATCGCCCTCAGGCACGGACCCTCAACCCTTTCGGCGTGGAGTAGGCGCCGGCGGAGCTGAGGGCGGCGGCCACGGCGGTGTCCAGGATGTCATGCCCGTTTACTTTTTCCATGATCAGTTTGTCCACCGCTCCCCGGGTAACAACACCCACCAGCGCGGCACCCGCTGCCGCCAGAATGTCGGCGTCGTCGGTGAAGGCCAGCAGTGTTTTTCCGCCGCGTTCCACGTAGAGGACCAGTGCGCCGTCCACGAGCACTACCAGCGCACCCGCTTTCCGGCCCGGCCGGTGCCCGGTGCCCGCATCCTCCTGCAACGCAGGCCAGGGGAGGGCAGCTCCGTAGGGGTTGGCAGGATCGGTGGCGGCGAGGGCCAGGGCCACGGGTTCTGCCTTGGCCAGCTGCGTGTCTTCGGAGTAGGAGCGGAGCCGGTCAACGGTTGCGGGAACAGCAAACTGCGCAGCACCGAGGTGTTCGATAAAGTAACCGCGTCGGCACCGGCCGGCTTCCTCCAGCCGGGCCAGGACCTTGTACATCAGCCCGAAACCGCCCAGGATCTGCTCTGCCATGACCGACCCCCTGGTGACCACGCCGTACCGGTCCAGCAGGAGCTCGGCGGTGGCCCGCGCGTGGATGGTGGGATCGAGTTCAGGCTCGGGAAGGGCGGACCAGCGTCCGGCTGCCGTAGGCGGCGTGGCGGCGCCCTGCGACCCGTACCGGCCGCCCGCCAGCCCGGGAGACCCCATCAGCCCCGTGCCGTGGGAGCGGCCCAGCCGGCTCAGCCGCGGTGCCCTGGCCCGCGGCGCCCGCGCCACCTGCCGGTGGGCGGTGTGGCCCCCCGCAATAAGGGCACGCACCGGAGCGAACGTGTCTCCGGTAATCCTGCCGGCCCAGGCCAGGTCCCAAAGCGCACCCACCACCTCCTGGTCGCTAAGGACGGTGTCCATGCCGCCGGCAACCTCAGTCAGTTGCCGGAAGAAATACCCGCCGCCGTTGGTGCGCAGGTGGTCCAGGAGCCGCCCACCCGCGTCGCCCGGCTCGTACTCCGGTGCAGGATTGAGCGTCAGTTCCACCGAATCGGCCAGGTGGAGGCTGATCCAGCCGTCATTTCCAGGCAGTGCCCCGGCGCCGGACCACAGGACCTCGCCGGCTGCCATGAGCTCATCCAGCATGGCGGGCTGGTAGTTGGACACCCGGGTGGCCAGCACCAGGGGCTCCCAGGCCGAGGCGGGCACGGGGACCCCCGAGAGCTGGTCGATGGCCGTGATGATGCCGTCCAGCCCCCGCAGCGAGGGCTGGCCGCGTCCTCCGCCCGGCGTCCTGACGTGCTGCCAGGCAGGCAGGAACCGTCCGTAGGCGGCGGCGTCGACAGGCTCCACTTCCGCGCGGAGGGCGGCCAGGGAACGACGGCGGAGCTTGCGCAGCACTTCCGCGTCGCACCATTCGTTGGCGATGGAGTGCGGAATTTCCGGCGCGGGCGCCTCGGCGGGCGGCAGCACCGGTTCATCGGCAGGCTGCGCTGGTTCGTCAGCCGGCGGTGTGCCGGCAGGATGGCCGGCCTCCAGCGGACCGGCTTCCTGTGGTGCGGGATTCGCCAGCGCTGATTCCGGCAGCGCGGCGGCCGGCGCGGTGACGTGGGGCCGGAACTCGCCCTCCACCACGCGGCCGTCTGCGGCCAGCCGTTTCAGGGCGGTGCCCACCACGGCCACGCCCAGGCCCAGCCGTGCGGCCGCTTCGGCTGCGGTAAAGGGTCCGTGCGTGCGTGCGTACCTGGAGACGAGGTCGCCCAGGGGATCGGCAACCGGCTCGATGAAAGCCAGCGGAACACCCATGGGCAGCGGCACGCCGATGGCGTCGCGCAGGCGCGCTGCATCTTCCACCGCGGCGAAGCGCTCCACCCCGCCGATGTTGACTTTGATGGCACGGTTGGCACGCTGGAGGGCGGCCAGGTGCGTTGCTGCTTCCGCCGCCGTGGCACTGGCAGCGGACTCGGAGGCTGCGGATTCGCCAGGTTCGGTTGCAACAGGCTCGGTTTCGACGGGCTCAACCGCCGGGGCGCCCTGGAGCCGTGCCGCCGCTTCCTGGGGATCCAGTGGGCCCAGCAGCCGCAGCAGGTCGGCCACGCCCTCCATCCCGCGTGCCCTGCGGTCCGGGGCCAGCCGCTGCAGCTCGCGCTCGGTGGCTTCGATGACCCTGGCGTCCAGGAGTTCGCGCAGCTCTACCCGGCCCAGCAGCTCGTTCAGGAGGGTGGAGTCCAGCGCCAGGGCGGCGGCCCGCCGTTCTGCGAGCGGGGAATCGCCCTCGTAGAGGAACTGGGCCACGTAACCGAAGAGCAGGGACTTGGCGAACGGCGACGGCTGCTGGGTGGTGGTCTGCAGGATCCGCAGTTCCCGCCGTTCCACGGACGCGGCGATGTCCTTAAGGGCCGGCAGGTCGTAAACGTCCTGCAGGCATTCCCGCACGGTTTCCAGCACGATGGGGAAGGTGGGGTATTTCCGGGCCACGTCCAGCAGTTGGGCCGATCGCTGGCGTTGCTGCCAGAGAGGCTGGCGTTTACCGGGGGTCTGGCGGGGCAGCAGGAGCGCGCGGGCCGCGCACTCCCGGAACCTGGAGGCGAACAGGGCGCTGCCGCCTACCTCGGCGGTGACGATCTGTTCCAGTTCCTCGGGGTCGAAAAGGAACAGTTCAGCGCCGGGCGGCTCGTCCTCCATCATCGGCACCCGCAGCACGATGCCGTCGTCGGCGGCCATGGCGGAGCCGTCCAGCCCGTAACGCTGGTGGAGGCGCTGCCCCACGGCGAGGGCCCAGGGTGCATGCACCGGCATGCCGAACGGGCTGTGCAGGATGACGCGCCAGTCGCCCAGTTCGTCATGGAACCGCTCCACCACGAGGGTGGTGTCGCTGGGGACCACTTCGGTGGCCTGCTTCTGCTCGGTGAGGTACTGGATGAGGTTGTTGGCGGCGAAGTCGTCCAGCCCGCTGGCCTTGCAGCGTTCGGTGGCCGGCCCGGCGTCGGATGCCGACAGCTCACGGACGAACGCACCCAGGGCCCGGCCCAGGTCCACCGGGCGCCCCAGCGAATCGCCCTTCCAGAACGGAAGCTTGCCGGGCTGGCCGAAAGCGGGGGAAACCAGGACGCGGTCGTGCGTGATGTCCTCGATCTTCCAGCTGGTGGCGCCCAGGGCAAAGACGTCGCCCACCCTGGACTCGTAGACCATCTCTTCGTCCAGCTCGCCCACGCGCCGGCCGCCCTTGGGTGCGCGCGCCGGCTTTCCATCTTCGGCCGGCGACGCCGACCCCTCCTGCTCGGTGCCGATGATGTAGACGCCGAACAGGCCGCGGTCCGGAATGGTTCCACCGGAAGTGACAGCCAGGCGCTGGGCGCCGGGGCGGCCTTCAATGGTGCCGGCGTTGCGGTCCCAGATAATCCTTGGCCGCAGCTCCGCGAACTCGTCGGACGGATAACGGCCGGCCAGCAGGTCGAGGGTGGCCTCGAACGCCGACCGGGGCAGGGACGCGAACGGTGCCGAGCGACGGACGGTGCTGAACCATTCCTCCACGTCGATGCTGCCCAGGGCTGTGGCAGCCACGGTCTGTTGGGCAAGGATGTCCAGCGGGTTGGCCGGGATGCTGAGCCGCTCGATCTTGCCGTCCAGCATCCGCTCCACGGTGATGGCCGTGTGGACCAGGTCTGCCCGGTGTTTGGGGAACAGGACGCCCTGGGAAATTTCGCCCACCTGGTGCCCGGCCCGGCCTACCCGCTGCAGGCCGCTGGCCACCGAAGGCGGTGACTCCACTTGCACCACCAGGTCCACCGCACCCATGTCGATTCCGAGTTCCAGGGAGGACGTTGCCACCACGCACCGAAGCCGCCCTGACTTGAGGTCGTCCTCGATGAGTGCGCGCTGGTCCTTGGACACTGATCCGTGGTGGGCCCGGGCCAGCACGGGATCGGCTCCGGCGGAGCTTCCGGCCTGCGCCATCATGTGGGCGGGGGTGGCGGTTGACGCGGGAATGCCCGACGGCGGTGCCTCCGGGCTGCCGGACGCAGCGCCGTGCCCTTCCGGACCGGGATCGTCCCACCCGCCGCCGACGGCAATCAGCTGGCGCTCCGCGTAGATCTCGTTGAGCCGGGCAGTCAACCGCTCGGCGAGCCGCCGCGAATTGGCGAAGACAATGGTGGACTGGTTGGCCAGCACCAGGTCCACGATCTTTTCTTCGACATGCGGCCAGATGGATGCCTGCGGCTGCAGCCCGGATGCCGGCCCTGAATCGAACGCGCCTGCGGCGCCCTGCAGGTCCGACATGTCCTCCACCGGCACGGATACCGTCAGGTCCCAGTTCTTCCTGGCCGGCGGCGCCACGATTTCCACCGGGGCCGAACCGGCAAGGAACTGGGCCACCAGTTCCTTGGGCTCCACCGTGGCGGACAGGCCGATGCGCTGCGCCGGCTTGGGCAGCAGAGCGTCCAGCCGCTCCAGGGAAACCGCAAGGTGTGCACCGCGCTTGGTCCCGGCCACGGCGTGGACCTCATCGATGATGATGGTGTCCACCTCGGTTAGGGTTTCGCGGGCCTTGGAAGTAAGCATGAGGAACAGCGACTCGGGGGTGGTGATGAGGATGTCCGGCGGGTTGCTCAAAAGCACGCGGCGGTCCGCGGCGGGAGTGTCCCCTGACCGGACGCCCACCGTGATCAGCGGCGCGGGGAGTCCCAATCGCTTGGCGGTCTGGGTGATGCCGATCAGCGGAGACCGCAGGTTCCGTTCCACGTCCACGCCCAGGGCCTTCAACGGCGAAATGTACAGGACCCGGGTTTTGCGCTTCGGCGCCCGCGCCCGCTTGCCTTTTGCCGGCACCGCGGCGACGGCGGGCTCCGGGGGTTCCGCCGCGGAGGCCAGGAGCCGGTCCAGCGCCCAGAGGAAGGCTGCAAGGGTTTTTCCGGAACCGGTGGGTGCCACCACCAGCGCATGCGAACCGGACGAGATGGCATTCCAGGCACCGGCCTGCGCAGGTGTCGGCCCGGAAAATGCGCCCAGGAACCAGTCCCGGGTGGGCCGGCTGAACTGGCCCATGGGTGCGGCCGCGCCGGAAGCAGCACTGCCGGCAGGACGCTGTTCCTGGTTCATGCCTCCATCATGCACCAAGGCACCGACAGCCCAGTCCGGGAGGGTCCATGGTTCCGCCTGCAGCCGAATTCCGCGCTGTCCAACCTGCTTTCGGACAGCTTTCCTGCTCAGGCAGTTCCGGCCTCCGGCAGCGTATTGGCATCCGGCAGGTCTTTGGCGCGGGGCAGGTCCTTGGTGGCCGGGCCCTCGAGCAGTTTGCCCTCGTTAGTGAAACGCGAGCCGTGGAGGGGGCAGTCCCATGTCTGCTCGTTGTCGTTCCAGTGCAGGATCCCGCCCATATGCGTGCACACCGCCGACAGCCGGCAGGTTGTTCCTCCCACGGTGGACACAGCCACTGGCCGGTTGCCTTCGCGGTAGACCTTCCCCTGGCCTTCCAGCGGCGGGGCCGCAGTTGAGGGACCCCCGGCCGCGCGAACGGTTGGCTGGTCGGTGCGCCGCGTCAGGCCGTCAATCTTCCGCCCCTCGGACGTCACCTTTCCCCAGTCCGTCGCCAACCGTGCGGCCACGCCGGCATTAAGGGCGACGGCGGACAACGCCCCGGCAGGTGAGGTGATCCGGTGGTGGATGGTGTCCGCCCACGGTACCTGGCCGCCCAGGATGTCAGCCGAAATGCCCAGCGCGGCCGCCACGGCGTTGGTCATGCCCCACTTGTTGTAGCCGGTGCCGAAGTAGATCTGGCCCTTGCCGCGAGGGAGTTTGCCAAAGAACGGCATGAGGTTCGTGGGGAGGTAGTCCTGTGCGGACCACGTGTGCGTAGTGCGGGCTCCGGGGTAATGCTTCCCGGCCCAGTCGAGCAGGCCGGCGAGGTGTGCCTTCTCCGAGTCCGTCCGGCCCACCGGGTGCCCGTGACCGCCCACCAGCAGCAGGTTCCTGCCGTCCGCCTCGTAGTCCCGGAGGGAGTGCGTTGGCTGCTCCACCGAGATGTACATGCCCGGGGGCGGCGCCTGGTCCTCCTGCAGTTCAAGTGCCGCGGCGTAGGAGCGGCTCGGCTTCAGCTTGGCGAAGTACAGGCCGCGGTCCAGGACGGGAATCCCGGTGGCCAGCACCACCTTGTCCGCCCTGACGCTGCCGCGGTCGGTCCGGACGGCGGACGGGGCATCCCCGGTCACCTCCCGGAGGCGCACGCCGCTGACGACGCTTCCACCACGGCTGCGGATGTCCGCCACCAGCGCATCGAGGACTTCCATCGGGTTGATCTGGGCCTGGTTCCGCATACGCACGGCGCCGTGCACCGGAAACGGCAGGCCGGCGTCGCGAACGTAGTCCACGTCCAGTCCGGCGGTTCCGGCGGCGCTGATCTCTTCCCGCAATTTTTCGGTTCCCTGGGCGGACGCGGCATAGGTGTAGGCGTCGCGGCGCTGGAAGGGAACGTTTTGTTCCTCCAGGTACCGCAGCAGCCACGCCTGGCCTTCACGGTTCCCGTCAACGTACGCCTGCACCTGTTTTTGCGAGTACTGGCGGGCGAGCTGGGACAGGAACGTTCCTTGCAGGAGGGTGACCTTGGCCGTGGTGTTGCCGGTGGTCACAGCGCCGGGGTGCCGGGCCTCCAGCACGAGCACATTCTGCCCCGACCGGGCCAACAGCAGGGCCGTGACCAACCCGGTGAGGCCTGCGCCCGCCACCACTGTGTCGTACTTGGTGTCCGGCTCAAACGGATCAGATGCAAAGGGCTCCCTGCGGTCCAGCCAAATTGACGTCATGCCAGTCCAACCTGCCTCCGGTCCAAGGCCTCTACAGGCCAGTTTGTGATGGGTCCGTTATGGACCCCTGCTATCCGCGGCGGATTTGATAAGTATACTTACGATGTCGGGGTTTAAGTCTACGGTCGAGCACTTTGGTCATGCATCACCCGGCAGCCAGAAATGCATCAACGACACAAGCAGGAGAAATCATGACAACCATGAATTCCGGCGGTCGCACCGTAGGCCGGACCAACATCCAAAAAGCCACCCTTGCCGTAGGCGTGGTCTTCCTCCTGGTGGGGATCCTGGGGTTCATCCCCGGCATCACTTCCAACTACGACTCCCTGGGCTTCGCCGGACACGGATCCGGTGCCCTGCTGCTGGGCATTTTCCAGGTTTCGATCCTGCACAACATCGTCCACCTGCTCTTCGGCGCCGCGGGCGTCGCCATGGCCCGCACCGCGGCAGCCTCCAAGAACTACCTGGTGGTGGGCGGCGCCATCTACCTGGTGCTGTGGCTTTACGGCCTGTTCATCGGCCAGGACAGCGGGGCAAACTTCGTGCCCGTCAACACCGCCGACAACTGGCTGCACTTCGTCCTCGGAGTCGCCATGATCGCCCTGGGCCTGGCCCTGTCCCGCGGCACAGCCGCAGCAGGCCGCACCACCACGGCAACGCGCTAGAAACCAGCGAAGCTGCCGCCGGGATGCAAACGTCCGACGGCGGCCCGCCACGAACTGAAGGCGGCCCGGCTTGATTGCCGGGCCGCCTTTAGTCGTTCCTGTGCTGGGTTTGCCCGGTCAGGCGGGCTGGAATGCTCCGATGGAGAGCAGGGCGATATCGGCGTTGCTGCAGGCCGTGGTGGGCTGCGGAATGAACAGCGATTCGGTGTCTTCCGGCGGGTAGATCCGGTAGCCGGCTGCGTCCACGGGTGAGCAACCCTGGTAGTTGCGGGCCTGCGTGTAGCGCAGTACCGCGGTGCCGGTCTGGCCGGGGGCCAGCAGGACGTCCACCACACTGGTGGAAGCGTCCCGCGTGGCAGGTGCGCCGATCGGCGCGCCGGCTGCGTCCGCTACCAGTGAGACTCCGGCGAAGCCCCTGAGGATGCAGGGCTCGGAACCCTTGTTGGTGAGGTTCAGCTTCATGTAGACACTGCCGGCCGCGCCGCCGCCGGAGGCATCGGTAGCGGCCGTAAGGCCCGTGGCCTTGCACAGGCCGGGCGTACCGGGGCCGGACGTACCGGGGGCGCTGGTGCCGGGAGCAGGCGAGGACGGTGTGGACGTCGCGGGCGCGGAAGACGCCGGAGACGACGTGGTGGCCGACGGCGTGGCGGACGTGCTGGCCTGGCCGCTGCCGGCGGGCGATGACGTCGGCTGGGACTGCGGCTGGCTTGGACCGCACGCGCTGAGCAACAGCACTGCCGCTGCAGCCGCCGTCGTCATGACCAACCCCTGGGAAATTTTCTGAGACCTCATGGCACCACCTTCGCTGTACCTGTTGCCCGCGTCAACGATGCCACCGGCCGAAGTGGCAATTTGATGTCCGGATCGTGATGATCCGGGGATCAAATCCGGCCTTGCCCGTGCTTCAGTCCGTCTCCGGGCCCGTGCAGTAGTGGCAATCCTCCGGGCAGTCGGTCATGCCGGCACCCCTGCCAGGTCGAATCCGTCAGCGATGTGGAACAGTTGCCGGACACCCGCGGGAGCTGTCACCCACACCACGTCGCCGTCGTCCGTCCGGGCGTCCACCAAGCCGCTGAACACGCTGCGTCCACTCCTCCGAAGGTCCACGGCGTCGCCGATCTCAACAGCGTCCCAGCGGACAGGGCTTTTTACGCGGCTCGTCATTGAAGTCACGGTTGTTCCTTTGCAGGGGTTGGCCGGGACGGCCGTTGCCGCCCAGGTGATGCCATCAAACAGGGCGGCCACTACAGGGCTCAATGGAGGAATGGCCACGCGTGCACGCCTGCCTTTGTGCAGCGCTCCAGCAGGACTGCCCGTGACTGCGTGGAGGGCCGGCGTTAGACTGCCTCCGTACGTGTTGGCGATCGAAGGAGAAGTTCATGGACTACACCGGAAGCCAGTCGGAAAAGGCCGTCCCCGCCGGTGAATTGGGCCGCAGCCACATCGGGCAGACCATCAGTTTCCAGCCGAACGAATTCACGGTTGTCTTCGGCAAGCTCGCCGGAATCGCGCGGACCGAGGCCATGGTTTACCTGTCGTTGACGGGGGTGGGCAACGGCACGCACCTGAAGGATGAATATGACCTGCCGGTGACCCACGAGGTCTTCGTTCCGGTGGATGTCATTTCCAACGCGGAGTCCACCATCAAGGACCTGTTCGGGAAGGTCCAGGAGAACCTGCGCGGAACCGGCCACAAGGGTGGCGAGGACCGGACAGACCGGCTTTAGCGGGGTTTCAACGCCCAAAAGGGGAAGGTCCGTGCAGCACGTACGGGCCTTCCCCTTTTTTGCGCTAGTACGCCTTCACCCGCTGCTCCACGACGAGATGGATCAGCGCAAACACGCCGTCCCTGTCGATGGCCTCCAGCGCTGCATCCAGGGCGGCGGGTATGTCACGGTCCTCCGTGACAGTAATCCCGAAACCGCCGAAAGCCCTGGCCATCAGTGCGAAGTCAGGGTTCTTCAGCTGCGTGCCGGACACGCGCTGCGGATAGTGCCGTTCCTGGTGCGTCCGGATGGTGCCGTATTCCTGGTTGTCCATGACCACCACCAGGGGCGTTGCACCGTACTGGGCGGCGGTGGCGAGTTCCTGCCCGTTCATCAGGAATTCCCCGTCCCCCGCGATGGTCACGACGCGGCGCGCGGGCTCCGCCAGCGATGCGGCAATCGCGGACGGCACCGAGTAACCCATGGAACCGTTGCGGGCGCTGATCATGGACGCGTAGCGGCGGGTCGGGAAATAGCGGTGGGCCCAGTTGGTGTGTTCGCCCGCCCCGAACGTCACCATGGCATCTTCGGGAAGACGCGGCACGAGGTTGGCCATCAGCGTGTCCATCCTCGCCTGGCCGGGAGCCGGCGCCGCAGGAGGAAGCGCCGCGAAGCGTTCCTGCTCGGCCCGCATCCTTCCCGTCCAGGCCTTCCACTCCTCCTTGACCGGCAGGTCGATGTCCTCAAGGTCGCGGACGAAGGCGTCCGGTTTGGCCAGGATCTGCCGCGACACCGGTCCGGACCGTCCGCGCAGCGACGGGTCAACCGTGACCAGGAAGTTCTCCTTGCTCCAGTCCTGCCGGCACACGAACCCGTCGGTGATCACGTCTCCGGGTACCGTCCCCACGAACACCAGGAGGTCGGTTTCCTCGAGGAGGTCGTAGGTGGGGCGGGGACGGCCGTACCCGATGGGACCAACGTAGGACGGCGAATCAAAGGACACCGTGCCTTGCGTCCGCCATTCGGCAGCAGCAGGGATGTGGTGCCGCTCCAGCCAGGCCGTGAGCCGTTCGGCTGCTTCCTGCGTCCAGTCGTTTCCGCCGGTAACGAAGAGCGGCTTGCTGGACCCGGCCAGGGCAGCCTTCAGCGCAGCGGAATCGGCACCGCTCATCCCGCCTGCCGCTACCGGTATAGCGGGGTGAAGTGCGGGGCTGATCTGCTGCCGGATGACGTCCTCGGGCAGACCCACAACCACGGGCCCCGGCCGTCCGCTCATCGCGGCGAACATGGCTTCGGCGACGATTTCGGAGGCGCGTTCCGCATGATCCAGGATCATGACGCGCTTGGCCCCGGTATCGAACCAGGACTTGATGTCGAACTCCTGGAACGCCTCCCGGTCCCGGTGGGCAAACGGGATCAGGCCCACGAAAAGCAGCATGGGGGTGGAGTCCTGCCACGCGGTATGGAGGCCGACGTGGGCATTCGCGGCGCCCGGCCCACGGGTGACCATCGCGACGCCGGGGCGCTGCTGCATCTTGCCGTCCGCCTCGGCCATATACGCGGCTCCGCCCTCGTGCCGACACACGATGGTTTCAATGTCGGACTGGTGCAGGCCGTCCAGCACGTCGAGGAAGCTCTCACCGGGCACCACGTAGGTGCGCTCCACGCCGTGGGCAACCAGCGAATCAACAATGACGTGCCCGGCGGATTTCAGGGCGGGCACCACGGGTTCCTGATAATCGGCGACGGCGGCGGGCTGGGTACGGGATGCGGTCAGGGTGGTCTGCGGTTCTGGTGTCATGGTCTTTCTTTAGCTCGAAGGGTGGCGGAAGGGCGTGGTCAGGAGATGGGCGTCCGGTTGGCGATCACGGGTGCTTTGCCGGTGAAGCCTTCGCGGGTTTCGGCGATTTCGCGGATGCGGTGGCGGCAGGCGTACCAGCCGATGACCATGAGGATGGAGGCGATGGCGGTGACGAGCATGGTCAGGGGTGAGTCGATGAAGACCATGACGAGCACGCCGATGAGGAAGAGCAGGGAGAGGTAGCCGGTGTAGGGGGCGCCGAACATGCGGAAGGAGGGGCGTTCGACCCAGCCTTTGTCTGCCCAGCGTTTGAGCTGGATCTGGCACAGGACGATGGTGGCCCAGGTCATGATGATGCCGACGGAGGCGATGTTTAGGACGATTTCGAAGGCCTGGGCCGGGACGAGGTAGTTCAGCGGGACGCCGAGGAGGGAGACGACGGCGGTGATGGCGATGCCGCCGTAGGGGACGCCGGCTTTGTTCATTCGGGAGGCGAACTTGGGGGCGGAGCCGTTGACGGACATGGAGCGCAGGATCCGGCCGGTGGAGTAGAGC
>Ga0308169_10002087_pt1 | contig 21500 bp, 23 predicted proteins | sample PhyBR1_2_FD_202139 | JGI IMG/M metagenome (GOLD analysis project Ga0308169, IMG submission 202139) | Phyllosphere microbial communities from UC Gill Tract Community Farm, Albany, California, United States - DLSLSB.R1 | ecosystem: Host-associated > Plants > Phyllosphere > Unclassified | place...
TTCGACGACAGCCGAAAAACGAAAGCCGATCGAACCTCTACCCTTGAGCCTCCCTCGCCCCTCCCCCTTCCCTCTCTGCTCGCTGAAAGGCCTCCGGCCGTCTCGTTACGTTCATCGTTCAGGCGCCGGCAAAACCTCCTGCCGAAGGAACATGTCGTCGTCGATCCGTTCAAGGATCGCGTTCAGGGTGGCCTCGCGAGAGGTCAGCCCCATGCGGTCACGCACGCGGTCCAGGACCGTGATCGAAGCCGGCGCCAGCCAGAAGCTGTTGCGAATCCACCCCTTGCCGCGCCGTTCTTGGGCGGTGCGGCGGGCAAATGCTGCCTTGGGATTCGTGGATTCGGACTTCGCCATGACCATCCGTTAACGAACATACAGCGCCGGCGCAATCTAGCGCTAGAATTTTACCGGTTTGGCCTGTCGCATGGCGATCGGTTGTCTGCAGAAACGCAAAGCGGCCACTTGGGCTGTTCCAAGTGACCGCGACAATGGACGATAGTGGATCTTACTCTTGGCCGAACTCGTCAAAGCGTTTGGAGCGGCGGTTGCCGATCTTTTGGTATTCGACCTCTATGGCACGCATCAACAACCCTTGGGCCGCTTCACCATGCTCGGGTCGAACGTCGTCAAAACCGAGCCCTTCGACGTGCTTTACGACAGTGATGATCTGCGCAGGAAGGCCGGTCACGATGCCTAGAACCATCGAGATGACCTTCAGGAGGTCTTTCAGTTCGACGCCCGCCTCGTTATTTTGAAGCAACTCTTGCGCATACATAGCTTCGATCTTGCTGATGCTAAGCGCCTCAAGGATAGCTGCAATTTCTGGCATCTTGAGGGAGACACGCTTGTCGACCTCCCGGTGGAGGCCATCATGGAGACGGCTTCGACCGATTTTTGCCAGCATCGCCAGTTCCCTGACGCTCACACCCTTGAGGTCCATCCTCGCCAGAATGTAGTCTTCTAGTTCGAAGTTAGGAACCGCCCCCGGTGGCTTCTCCTTCCAACTTCGCGTCGCTTCGCCCATCGCCATTCTCCCGGCTGATCGCTCATGGGTAAACGCACGGAAACGGAAAAAGCAACCCTAGGCTGGTCTGAAATCAGTCCTTATCAACGCTTAGGTCGTAGGGGGATGACGTTCGCGTCCTTTTTCTTCAAAGAAACGCGATAACTATCGGCTTCGGGAGCGGTGAGACCAAGCTTTGTCAGAACCTCTGTAGCATTTCTCTCCACGATAAGGTCAAAAAGCATCAGCGATACAGCGTCAGGCAATAGGACTGTTTGGCCTAAGGCCTCGCCAAGCGCCACGGCTGCCGCCTCGATTGAACTAGCGCTGGTTTCAAGAATGGCGAAGTCTATCTGTATTCCGCCCTCGCTCGAGATTATGCGAAGGTGGTTCCGCATATCCTCTGCATCATAACTATCCACCAAGTCCGCGGCGCGTCCTGCGCGCTCATTAATAACCATCGGCAAAGAATAATACGAGCAGTGCTTATTGGACATAAGCCGTATACTCTCGGTGGTTAGTCGAAAGTAGTGGTCCGAAACGGAAATTTGATACGCCTTTTCAGCCGTCACTGTCGTCAACCTTCGAATTCGAGTCCGCTCCAGACCTCGGCCACCCCCACATACTCCGAAAAGGGGCGGTCCGCATCCTGCGGCGCAACGGCTAAACCAGTTACGATCCGGATGCCAAATTGGATGCCCTGATTTTCCGGGCAACCTGCCCGCGTTTTCCGGGCAGGTGCCCTGAATTTCCGGGCAGGCGCCCGGCTAGGGCGGGCAAAGTGATTCGCGAAAGGCAGAATGGCACCGGAATATTAAAAAAAGCATAAGCTTTGGGTTGGTTCCGCCGAATCGTGATTGCCGCCGAAGATTCTCACCGGTCAGTCTTCTCTTGGGCGCGCTGAACAGCGCTCGATCGAATGGAGACTCCAACATGAAGACCATGCTCAAGATCGGCCGTCGCGCCGAGACGACCGCCCTTGCGGCGATCGGTGTCGCAGCGGCAGCAGCCGTGTTCGCGTCGCCGGCCTTCGCCGGTACGGACGCCACGTTCAACACGGCACTCACTGCCTTCACCGGCTTCCTCGAAGGTTCGGGCGGCAAGATCATCACCGTCCTGTCGCTGGCTGGCGGCGTCGTCGGTCTGGCTTCGGGCCGCTTCTCGCTCGGCCAGGTCGCGATCCCGGTTGGCGTGGGCGTCGGTGCCGGCACCGGTATCCCGATCGTCACCTCGACCGTGACCGCCACCATCTGACCCGACCCGGTGCCGGCGTTGATAGCAGCTTCGCCGGCACCGTCTTTGAAGGTGGCGTGATGTCAGCCGACAAGTATGTAATCCCCTCGCATTTGGACGACCCCGAGCTGATCGGGTTTTGGACGCTGGACGAGTTCCTAGCGATGGTCATTCCATTTACGTGGGGCATCCTGTCCCAACACATCGTCATCGGGATCGGCCTAGCCGTCCTGGGCTGGTGGGCTCTGAGACGAGCCAAAGCGGGCCGGGCGACGTCGTGGCTGATCCACTTGGCATATTGGCATCTTCCCGGCGGATTCCCGTCGCTGCGCGCCACGCCACCTTCCTACCTCCGACTGATGGTGGGCTGACATGGATTTTGGTTATCAGCACGCGCAGTCGCAGCGCGTTCTCCGTCAGCGCAACCTCCTTGGCATCACGGCGATCGTGCTGGCGGGCATCGTTGCGTTGCTCCTCCTCTTCTCGGCAAGTCGTGAGCGCGAAGCCGTTTTGCTTCCGATCCTCGATGGACCCCTCAGGGTTTCGAGCGCTGGCGTAACGCGTGAGTATCTGGAGCTTGTCACCCGCGATACCGCGGTGCTGACGCTCAACAGAACCCCCAACAGCCTCGACTATTGGATGAAGTCGGTCCTCGCGATCGTGTCGCCTAAGTCGCAAGGCTCGATCAAGGCCGATCTTCTGAAGATCGTCGACGAACAGCGCGGTTCGAGCATGTCTCAATATTTCACGCTGGAGAGCATGGATATCGACCCCAAGGCGCTGCAGTCGACTGTGACCGGCAAGCTGAACACTGTGATCGGTCAGAAGATCGTTTCCGCCGAACAGCGCACCTTTGTCTACGACTGGGAATATGTCGGGATGAGCCTGAAGCTCGTCGGCTTCCACATGGTCCAGCCCAAGACCCGCACGGGAGCCTCGATGTGACCGCGTTCTACGCATTCGGCAGTGCCGCTCTCGGCACCGCCCTCGCCTCGCGCACCTTCTGCTGGCTGAGCCGCATCGCTGGCGCGGCTCTTATCGCCGTCGCCGTCTTCGTCTTCGCGGCGCCTGCCTTTGCAGCGGGTGACCAGACGTTGATGGCCTCGGACGGCGCCCAGGTGTCCTGCAATGCCTCGGCCAAGGACCTGACCCGGATCAGCCTCATCGGCGATGAGTTTGCTGGTGTCTCCAAGATCAACACCGGCAACCCGTCCGACGACTTCTCCGTGGTCAACGAGCCGGTCCGGGGCGACATCTATCTATCGGTGCCTGAAGGCTTTGGCCGCCAGCTATTGTCGTTCTTCGGTACGTCGAAGCGCGGCTACGTCTACAAATTCCAGTGCCGGATCAGCGGCGACCAAGCGGTGCAGGTGTTCGTCTCGAACCCCGCGATCGCCAAGGCGGATGCGGCGGAAGCCGGCACCACCACCAAAGTCGCACAAACGGCGTCGCCTGAAGAGGCCGCGGTGTCGCTGGTGCAGGCGATGTACGCGAACAAGTCGGTGGACGGCTACGAGATGCGCCAGCGCTCGCTAAAGCCGGTCTATGTCGGCAACCTCAAGGTTCAGATGATCGCGGAATATCGTGGCGACGCCATGACCGGCCGAGTCCTCCGCATCGAGAACAAGGGCACCGCGGAAACCACCCTGACCGAGGCCAGCGTCGCGCCGGCCAGTGCGCTCGCCGTGTCGATTGCCGAGCCCAAGCTCGCGCCGGGTCGGGTCACGACTGCCTACCTCGTCTCGCGGAACGGAAACTAAGCCATGAGCCTCAAGAACATCTTCTCTCGCGAGCGCAAGGCGCTCGACGCCCCGGAAACCACAGACGCCGAAGGCGTCTCGCCGATCGCGTCCGAACTCGACGGCAACACCGCCATTCACAAGAAGCAGAAGATGATCCTTGCCGGTGGTGGTGGTGCCCTCGCGCTGGCTTCCTGCTTCTGGATCTTCGGCGGTGATGACAGCGCTACGAAGAAGATCGACCCTGACAGCGCGGACAAGAAGACCGTTTCGGTCGCAGACATGACCAACAAGACGCGGTCCGAGCAGGAATGGATCGCGCAGTCGGAAAACCGCTTCCAGTCGAACGAGAACCAGCTGAAGGGCGTCGAAGGGACCAATGCCCGGGTGGCACAGCTCTCCGAGCAAATCGATGCGCTTCGCGCTCAGAACACCTCGATGTCCAACGACGGGCAGCGTGTGGTTTCGGCCTATCAGACAGAGAACGATCAGCTTCGTCGGCAGGTCAACGAGCGTGCGGCAGCGCCAGCGCCGATGCCCGGACCGCAGGCGATGTCCGGCCCCGGCAGTTCGGCGCTCTATGGCAACCAGGGCGCAGGCGGTCCCGCCGTCAGTGCCGCACCGGCTCGATTGAGCGAAGTTAAGATGGTCTCGTTTGGCGCGGCCGAGACCGGCCCAGCGTCGAAGGTTGGGAAGGGCAGCACGGTCTATACCGATAGCCCGAATTACCTTCCGGCCAACAGCTTCGCGTCGGCCAAGGTCGTGGTGGGTGTGGACGCCTCTGCCGGCGTCAACAGTCAGAGCGATCCGCTCCCCGTCGTTCTCCGCATTACCGGGCCGGCGCGCTCGGTCTTGCAGAATGGCAAGCTGTTGACGACCAAGATCCAGGGCTGCCTCATCAACGGCGCGGCCCGCGGCGACCTGTCGAGCGAGAAGGTTTACATCAAGCTCCAGAAGATGACCTGCCCGCAGCCGGGCGGTCGGTATGCCGAGTCCGAGGTCAAGGGCTTCATCGCCTTTGGCGGCAAGACCGGCGTGCGTGGCCGTGTCGTCAGCCGCGAGGGCTCGCTTGCCATGCAGGCGTTCTTCGCCGGCCTCGTCGGCGGAGCTGGCACGGCGCTCAACTCGGCGTTCAGCATGCCGGTCGCGACCATCAGTAACAACGGTAACGGTGGCATCAATCAGACGCCCAACATCGGCAACGTCGGCCTGCGCGCCCTTGGCGGCGGTGCGCAGGAGTCCGGCAAGGACCTGTCAAAGTACCTGATCGAGCGCGCCGAACAGTATCAACCGGTCATCGAAATGCCGACCGGCGTCGACGTCGAAATCGTCTTCCTGGAGGGTGTTTATGTCCGCAACTGATAACCCCCGGCCGCGTGCCAAGAGCGCGTTGTTCACCGGCGTCGTTGGCGCGTTGGCCGGCGCGTCCGCCTTCGCCGGCATGGCAATGGCCGCCAGCTTTGGCAGCGCAGGCGATACCAAGGTGGCCGAGCTATTGAAGGCTCGCTTGCCGAAGACGCAGGTTTCCAAGGTGAATTGCGCTATCGTCGATGGCCTCTGCGAGGTCACCGCTGGCAACAACCTGTTCTACGTCGATCATTCGGGCCGCTACCTCGTCATCGGTCGCGTCTACGACATGGAGACGCGCCAGGACCTGACCGCGACCCGCCTCCTCGAGATCAATCCGGACACCCTTGTCGGCGGTGCCGCGAAGGCAAACGCCGCACCCGATCGCAGCGACGCGCCGCTCACCAGCGGCGATCGCGCCAGTGCGGCCGCAACGCCGAAGCGCCTGTCGCTAGACGGTCTGCCGAAAGACGGTGCGATCGTCTGGGGGAACCCGAATGGCAAGACGGTCACCGTCTTCAGCGACTTCGAGTGTGGATACTGTAAGGCGTTGAGCAACACCCTCGTCTCGCTCAATGTGCGCGTCGTCGAGCGGCCAATCTCGGCGCTTGGTACGCGCGACCTGTCCAATCGGGTCTATTGCGCCAAGGAGCGTGAGAAGGCCCTCCACCACGCCTATGCTCGCGAGCCCGTCGGCGCGTCCACGACCTGTGACACCTCCGGGCTCGACGCCAATGAGCGCTTCGCCAAGGCACATGGCCTGCAGGGCACGCCGGTCCTGGTCCGTAGCGACGGTGCGGTCATGGAGGGCTTCCGCTCCGCCGAGCTGACCGCCGCCTTTATCGCGGGAGGTCGGTCATGATCCGAGCGCATCTTTCACTTGTGACGGCTCTTGCCGCTGGCACCGTCATGACGGGGTGCACGACGCTCGGCGGTAACGTGAAGGGCAGCTTCGCTTGCGTTGCACCTGACGGTATCTGCGCACCTAGCTCCTTCATCGACGATCGCGCGCTCGCCATGATCTCGGGTGAGGATGGCGATCGCCTGATAACCCCGGCCGGTCCCTACACCGCGCCCCGTGTCGAGGGCCGCGGTTTCGAGACTGCTTCGGTCGCCCCGGCACGCAGCCAAGAGCGTGTGCTTCGGATTGTCTTCCCGGCACAGATCGATGCGGCCGGTCGGCTGCACGAACAGACCGCAGTTCATGCCGTGGTCGAGCGTGGCGACTGGCAACGAGCGGTCGCCGACAACGCCGTCGCGAAGACACCGGCGGAGGTCCGTGCGGCAACAGGTGGCGATACGCTGCTCGCTGCGATCGACCGAGTCGACCAATCTGTGATGGTCGACGGCGAAGCCGTTGCAGATCCCGACATGCCTACGGTCGCGGCCGTGGCTGCCGCTCGTGCGCAGGCGGACCCCGTTGGCGACATCAAGGACCAGGTGGCCCGTCGCCTGTCGAAAGCCCCTCGCCGTCTCCCGGTGATGCCCTCGGCCCTGCGCACGCCGCCAACGGTGACCTACTCGGCACCGGCAGCGGCCGCTTCGTCGCAGACGAACCGCAGTGCCCCGATCGCCTCGACCGCCCCTGCTCGTGTTGGTGCGATCAGCCCCTCCAAACCTCTTCCCTCCCCCGCGCCTGCCCGCCCGGTCGTCACGGCCAGTTCCGGTGTGATCGTGCCGAAATACGCGACGCAGGCCGGTCGCAACGCGGTCGTCGCGGTCGCTGCCAACCCGGCGATCCGGGCTGGCCTGTCGCGCGCCGAGCCAGACGCGCGTGAGGCAGCGAAAAGTGGATCGCCCCTGCCTGTGCTACGCGCATCCTCGTTCCCGGGAGTGGAGCAATGAAATTCTTCCGTGGCCTGCTTTCGACCATCCTTGGCGACGCCAAGGTTCCTGAGAACGGTCGGCCTGACACCGCTGTCCCGCGTTTCGTCCACTGGCTGCCGTACCGGGGCTACGATCCCAAGACCCATATCTATTACAACAGCGCCTCGCGCGGGTTCTTCCTTGAAGCGACCCCGATGATCGGCGCGACCGAGCAAAGCCATGAGATGCTCGCGCAGCTCCTGTCCGAAGGCATTCCGACGCCTGGTGCGCTGCAGGTGCATGGCTGGATGAGCCCGCGGATCAGCGAGAAGCTGTCGCAGTGGTATATGCCGCGCTATTCGGCGTCGGGCATCTATGAGCGGATGGCGCGGCATCGCACCGAATATCTCATGGGCGGGGTGTGGAACTCGCTGTCGGCGTCCGCGCCGTTCTGCCTTCGCAATCACCGGCTTGGTCTTTCGTATTCAACCCCGGAATCGAGCCGCGTTTCGAACGAGGAAATCGTCTCGGTCATGGAGGGGCTGATCTCCGCGCTGGAATCGCTCGGCGTCCACGCCCGTGCGATCGACCCGAAGGGCCTCATCTCGTGGATCGATGACATCACCTCGCCGACGACGGCACCGGGTGACGACACGATCACCTACAATCCGTTCGATCCGATCGCCGACCAGGCCGTGCGTCACGACCTCGAAATGAAGATCGAGCCGGATCGCATCCTGCTGCGCACCGAGCGCTTTCGCCCAACCGGCAAGACGGTCGACAACGCCCCCGAGATTGGCGAGATCTATCCCGACACGTTCGACGTGCGCTCCTTCTCGGTGCGCAACCTGCCGCGGCGCTGGGCGCCGTGGGACATGGCCAAGCTCATCGGAGACATGTTCGCCGACAAGCTCCGCATGCCGTGCCCTGTTTCCACGAACCTGTGCCTCGACTTCCCGGATGCGGAAGCCGCAGGGCAGCGCGCCGGCCGCAAGTTCATGCGCACCACCAGCCTTGCCGACAGCAAGTCGGCGCGGATGCTGCCGCAACTGCATGACCAATCGCAAGAATGGAAGTTCGTTAAGGACGAGCTGCGCCAGGGACGTAAGCTTGTGCAGGCGTTCTACTCGGTCACGAGCTTCAGCCCGAAGGGCAAGGGTGACGCCAACGAACGCATCCTGAAGTCGGTATACCGGGCCGCGGGCTGGGATCTGCTCGACGATCGCTATCTGCAGATCCAAGGGCTTCTCGCTGCGATGCCGATGACGATGGCCAATGGCCTGTCGTTCGACCTGAAGAACATGAAGCGGCTCCGCACGGTCCTGACCACGACAGCTGCCAGCCTGATGCCACTGCAGGGCGAGTATCTCGGCGGCAATAACCCGCACCTGATGCTCATCGGGCGGCGCGGCCAGCCCTTCTTCTGGTCGCCGTTCGAGAACACCGCCGGCAACCACAACGTCGCGGTGTTTGGCAAGTCGGGCTCGGGTAAGTCAGTTGCCCTTCAGGAGCTTTGCTCCTCGATGGTGGGTGCCGGCGCCAAGGTCGTGGTGATCGATGACGGCCGCTCGTTCGAGCATTCGTGCAAGCTGCAAGGCGGCGCCTTCGTCGAGTTCACGATGTCGTCAGGCTTCTGCATCAACCCATTCTCGATGATCGATCCGGTCCTGGCGGAAGCCGACGAGGATTACCGGATGGACTGCTTCGCGATGCTGAAAAGCATCGTGAACCAAATGGCACGCCACATCGACAAGCTGAACGATACCGAGCGTGGCCTTATCGACGGTGCCATCAATGCGGTCTGGGCCGACAAAGGCCCGCAGGGATCGGTCAACGATGTCATCACCGCGCTCGATGTCACGGGCAACCAGATCGGCATCGACCTCGCTATCGCGATGCGTCCGTTCTCGTCCATGGGCACCTACGGTCGCATGTTCGAAGGCCAAGTGTCATTCGAGCTCAAGAACAACCTCACCGTCTTCGAAATGTCGGACCTGTCGTCGCGCGAGGAGCTGCGCTCGGTCGCACTGACGGCGATCATGTTCCTCGTCAGCCAGTCGATGCGCCGCGAGGATCGATCGGTGCGCAAGGCGCTGCTGCTCGATGAGGCGTGGCAGATGCTGAAGGGCGGCTCGATGGCCGACTTCATCGAAGCCTATGCGCGTACCTGCCGGAAATACGGCGCGTCGCTGGTCACCGCCACGCAGAGCCTCAACGACTATTACAAGTCGGACGGCTCGAAGGCGGCGCTCGAGAACAGCGACTGGTTCGTCATCCTCCAGCAGAAGGAGGAGACGATCGCCGACTTCAAGAAGCACGATCGCTTCCAGATGGACGACTACACCGACGCGCTGCTTCGCTCGCTGAAGCGGCAGGGTGCCGAATATTCGGACGTGATGATTAAAGGTCCGGAGACGCTCGCAGTCGGCCGCCTGGTCCTCGATCCCTATTCGGCGACCGTCTATTCGTCGTCGCCGCTCACCTTCGCGGCGATCCATGACCTGCTTGGACAGGGCCTGACGATGGAAGAGGCGATCGAGCGCGTCGCTTATCCCAACAATCCCGAAAAATGGACCGATCCGAGCGCCAATGACGCGTTCGCGATGGCAGCGGAGTGACCAGCATGGCGACCGTTCTCATGCCCGCTAGTGACGACCGAAAGGTCGACTACGGCTATCTTCTTTATTTCGGCCTGCACTTTGCCGGGTTCATGGCGACCACGTTGCTGATGACCTGGGGTGTGTTTGTCCTCTTCTTTCTGCTCATCGGCAACGTCTCGCTCGATGGCATGATGGCGCAGCTGCAGAACCTGTCGGGACGCTACGTCGCCGCAGACGCCGGCCGCATAGATCAGTTCAAGATGATCGTCGGCGTGGTCCACATGGTCGTTGCCGGCGCCATCATCTTCTTTCGCCGTCACGCCATCCTGCCGCCCGTGCGCGGCAAGCTGTCCAGCACTCCCGCCAAGGATTACGGCAAATGAGCGACATCACCCCGCCCGTGCGCCCTGTCCATGACGATGGTCTTGGTCTGGGTCCCGACTTGGCGCCGGCCACCACAAAGCCCGCGGCCACTCATCCCCGCGCTGTGCGCCGGGTGGTCTTCGCCGGCTATACGGCCGGTCAGCTGATCGTCGGCATCGCGCTCGTCGCCGCGCTGATCTGGTCCATGTGGGTCACCGAGCTGGTGACCGCAGACAAGACGCAGCACATCGTCAAAGCCGACCTCTCGCGCATCGTAGGCGAGTACGTCCAGGCGCAGGCGCGTAGCGCGACGCCGCCCGAACAGGTGCAGGCGCAGATGCGGACGTTCATGGCGTCGCTCGATGCCGAGCTGCAGCGTCGTGGTGCCGAAGGTCAGGTCGTTCTTGTCGGCGAGGCGGTCCTGTCGAAGAGCGTCCCCGATATCACCGCCGACGTCGCCAAGGCGGTTTACGCTTCGGGCGTGAAAACGCCGATGCCGGCTACGCAATCGCAGATGGGCGCCATGATGCGCGGGCAGGTTCCGACCGTGCCGACGATCGCACCGGTCGAGACGGCGCAGGTCGCCCCGATCGTGGTCGCACCGAACCCCTTTGCAGCGGCACCCGGCCCGCAGCCTGAATCTGTCCCCGCCCCGACCGACCCATCCGTTGCCGGCGCTATGGTCTCGTCGTTCGGAGGTCCCGGTGGCCAGTAACGTCGCGATCGCCGCAAGCCCGCGCGAGGGCTTTCGGCCGCGCAAGCGCCTGTGGGCAGCGCTCGGCTTGTTCGTCGCGGGCGCCGCGTCGTTGAGCGCCATCGCGGAATGGCGTGACACGCATGCGCTGCTCATTAACGCATCAGAGTCGCTGCCCAATTGGGCGTTCGTAATCCACAAGACCGCAGTGCCGAAGCGCGGCGAGTATGTGTTCTTCACGCCGCCTGCCGTGCCGCTGGTCATCAAGCATTTCGGCGCGAAGAAGCAGATGTTCGGCAAGATCGTCTACGGGATGCCCGGCGATCTCGTTGTTCATCGCGGCGCGGACGTGATCGTGGCCGGCAAGCTGGTCAGCCACATGAAGCCCTTCACTAGGACCGGCGAGCCGTTGGTTGCAGGGCCGACCGGCGTGATCCCGCAAAGCTGCTACTATGTCGGCAGCCCCCACAAGGACGGTTTCGACAGCCGCTACGCCGCGATCGGCTTCGCATGCGCTGACCGTATCGTCGGCGTCGGGAAGCCCATCCTGTGAATCGCACGCTGGAGTCCGTCGCGATCGTGGCCCTCCTGTCGGTGTCCCTGACCTCGGCGACGCGTGCCCGGGATCACGGCATCGTGGGTCAGGCCTTTCCGATCATCGAGCCCGATCTGATGGCGACGATGGAGGCGAAGCTTCAGCATCTGCAGGCGACGGGCGGTATCGATCGCATGAACAAGGAGTTCGCGCGCCGCGGCGAGGCGCGCGTTCGTCGCCCGAAGCCCGTCGACGGTATCACTGCCGCCAGTGAGCCGCGCAGCTGGGCCTACGACCCGACGATCGTCATCGAGCACGACGTGCAGGACCAGAAGGGCAATTACATCGCCCGCGCCGGTCAGTCGGTGAACCCCCTTGACTTCACTGTGGTCCGCCAGGCCCTCGTTTTCGTCGACGGGGACGATGCTGCTCAGATGGCGTGGGCGACCAGCCGCTACACCGATCTCACCGCCAAGATCATTCTCGTGAACGGCTCGCCGATCGAGGAAATGACCGCTCGGAAGCGGCGCTTCTATTTCGATCAGGAAGGTCGCCTGACCGGGAAGCTCGGTATCCGGCACACGCCGGCCGTCGCGGTCCAGGACGGCCGTGTGATGAAGCTCTCCGAAATCAAGCTCAAGGGAAACAGCTGATGCCACTCTGGCTCGATCTGCTGCGCACGCCAATGGCCGCGCCCGAAACCGATGACCTGCGCGTTATGCGCCGGACCTTTCAGATCCTCTGTGTCGCCTCGGCGCTTGGCGTCGTCGGCATTTCGCCGCTCGTCGCGCTCCTGGGCCGCCCCGCTTCCTTTGTGGTCGCCGCGTTGCTCATCACGACGGCGTTGCACACTGCGCTCTACGTTTATCGAAAGAACCGCGCCGACAACGCCTTCCTCGACGCTGCAGGCTCGAAGGAAGAGCCCGCGTGAAGGCGCTGCGCCTCCTTTGCATGATGCTCGCCGCATTCGTGCTTTCGAGTACCCTAAGCGGCACCGCGGAGGCGCAGTCGAAATGCACTGGCAAGTTCGTCAATCCGATCACGGATGTCTGCTGGTCGTGCATGTTTCCTTTGTCGGTCGGCGCGCTTAAAATCTGGCCAAGCACCCGCGCCGATACCGACAATCCGTCGTTGCCCGTTTGCGCATGCGGCAGCCCGGTTCCCCGGGTTGGAATCTCGGCCGGGTTCTGGGAGCCTGTTCGCCTCGCCGATGTGACGACCAAGCCATGGTGTTTCGTCAATTTGGGCGGCACCCGTATCTCGCCGGGCTTCGACATTGGCCAAGGTCAATTGTCAGGTCCGTCGCAGATGGGCGGCAACGGCCAGAACACGTCGAAGTGGCACGTCCACTGGTACGTCTATCCGCTGCTCTACTGGATGGAGGTTCTCGCCGATTTTGCCTGTTTCGAGGCTTCGTCGTTCGATATCGCCTACATGACCGAGGTCGATCCGCTGTGGCAGGATGACTCGCTGACCGCGCTCATCAACCCGGAGGCGGTCTTGTTCTCGTCGCCGATCGCCCAAGCGGCATGCGCCGGCGATTGCATCGCGGCGACCGCCAAGCTGCCCCTCGATGCGACCTTCTGGTGCGCGGGCTGTCAGGGGCCGATGTACCCGGTCAACGGCAACATCTCCGCCTCCATTGGGCATGTGCAGGCGTCTCGTCTCGCGCTCGCCCGCTTCGCCTTCAAGATCCATCGCGAAGGCCTCGCCTGGGGCACGATGGGCTCCAAGGGCCTGTGCAACAAATACCCCATGCCGGTGCTGCGGAAGCAGCAATACCGCGTCCAGATGGTCAACCCGATCCCGACGGTCAGTGGCAAGTACGCCTGCTCGCCGCTTGGCGCCTCGACGATGCCGCCACAGGCCGGGCGAGCCTTCCCCGTGAAGGGTGAGGACATGGGCTACCTCGTCTGGCGCAAGCGCAACTGCTGCGTGCTCTGAGGAGAGACTGATATGCGCCGCATCACCATCGTCATCGCCGCCCTCGCCGGGTTCGCCGGCATCCAGGCGATCGCGCAGACCGTCGACGGTCTCGACCTCGAGGCGATAAAGCGTCGGGCAGCCGCCATGCAGGGCGATGCCGACGTCTTCGCCGAGCATGTTCGCAACCGCGGCGATGCGTTCCGTGAAGAGGCCGTCGCCGTACAGACCAAGGCGAACGGTAGTCTCGTCAAGCTCGCCAAGACCGATCTGCCGACGAACGGCGGGGGCGCATTCGACTTCGATGAAATCATCAAGGGCGCCAGCCAGAACGTGTCATCGACGCGGGGCGATGCCCCGCAGTTCATCGCCTTCGCCAGCCTGTCTATGCCGGTGCCTGCGCTCCGCCAGTTGATCGCGGACACATCGAAGGCAGGCGGCGTCGTGGTGTTCCGCGGCTTCCCGAACAACTCAATGAAGCAGTTCAGCGCGATGCTGAGCAAGGTAGTCAACGACAAGGACCAGCTCGCCAATGTCGGCATAGATCCGCGGCTGTTTCGGGCTTTCGATGTGGAGGCGGTGCCGACCTACGTTGCGGTGTCGTCAGACTTCGACCTTTGCTCGGGCCTCTCCTGCAAGACCGTCGTTCCGGCCCATGACCGGATGACCGGCAACGTCTCGGTCCGTTATGTCCTCGACACCTTTGTCGAGGGCCGCGGGCCTGGCGCCGGCGTCTCGTCGGTCGCTCTGCGCAATATGGCCAAGGGCGCGTAAGTGAAGCGGATCGCGCTCTCTTTGCTGCTCTCCGTCCTCGCCGGCGCCACCAGTGGCGTCGTTGCGCAGACGACGATTGAGGAAGCGCGCAAGCAGGGCGCCGATCTCGGCAAGGCGATGCGTGCGGACGACAGCCTTGGGCCGAACGATGCCAAGCTCGCACAGCTTCCCGGCTATGGTGGCACCAACCTCCCCGAGAAGGTCTATTTCGACGATCCCGACCGCCTAGCTGCCGATGGCGGCTCGAAGGCTGGCACCGATGATGCGTTCGGCACTGTTACCGACAAAGGCCGGACCCGGCCGAGCTTCAGCAATGCCGAGATCCTCGCTGCCACTTCGCGTGGCAGCGCGATCGAGAAGGATCCTGAGGCCTATCTGGGCGGCCAGTCGATTGGCGGGACAGAGGGAACCTGCACGCCACTACCGCCCTCAGTCGGCGGAAAGGGCTATTACGAGGCTACCTGCAATCAGGGTTCGAAGGTCACCGAGGCGGCCGAAAGCTGCCGGGGCAACATGGTTCCGACCGTCGTCAACACCGCTCGCTGGTTCTACTACGGCGTCCTCGACAAGAACGAGGGCTACGGCTTTGCCAAGAACAGCGTTCTTCAGGCCAAGGTCGTCGCCGGTGTGTGCCGCTCAGAGCCGGTGTCGAAGCATATCTGCGATGCACAGATCGAGCTTGGCGCGGGCGGAAACGACGTCGAGGGCTACCGCAAATATTGCAAAAAGAATGTCAGCGGCACGGCGCAGCTCTATTCGTGCGGATCCGAGTTGGCGCCGAGCGAGACTGGCAGCCATCAAAATTACACGGCCGGCACGGTTTACCTGAAGAAGGAAGGTACGGTCAGCGTGACCGTTGCGCGCAACGAGGGCTCATGTCCGGCGCTCGCGGCGGACACCTCCTGCGTGCCGCAAGCCGCGGAGGTTTGTACCGAAGGCCCCGAAACACGGATCATCGACGGTGTTCCCGTCACGCAAAGCTGCTGGGCCTGGTCACGCGCCTTCACCTGTCAGCGCCTGACGCCGGCGAGCGATTGTAGCGCCCTCGACGGCAACAAGCTTTGCAGCTTCGTCCGCGACGAATGCCTCGATGATCCGCAGTCTGGTGCGTGCAAGGTCTCGCAACGCGTCTACAGCTGCCCGCTACCGGACGATAAGGCCCCGACCGACAAGCAATATGTCTGTGGTGGCGACGTCTATTGCCTGAACGGCAGTTGCGAGACGATCGAGCGCGAGGCTTCGACCGAGTTCAAGGATGCGCTCGTCGCCCTCCATTCGATCGGCGATGCGGGCAAGCAGTTCGACCCAAACAATCTCACCGTGTTTTCCGGCGAGCGCGGCACCTGCAACAAGAAGATTTTCGGGGCATCGAATTGCTGCTCGGGCAAGGGCGTTCCGCTGCTCACGCCGTGGCTGTGCAGTTCGGCAGAAAAGCAGCTCGACGAGAAGGACGACAAGGGCCTCTGCCACAAGGTCGGGTCTTACTGTTCCGAGAAGATCCTCGGCGTCTGCGTCACCTCGAAGGATGCGTATTGCTGCTTCGGCAGCAAGCTGTCTCGCATTCTTCAGGAGCATGGGCGCCAGCAGATCAACAAGCCCTGGGGCAAGCCCAAGGATGAGACCTGCAAGGGGTTCACGATCGAGGAGTTCCAGCGCCTCGACCTTTCCAAGATGGATTTCTCCGAAGTCTACGCCGAGTTCATGGATGCAGCCAAACTGCCCGATGAAGTCTCCGTGATGGCCGACATTCAAACTAAGATTCAGGGGTATTATGATCTTCACGGGCGCAAATGATGTGCAGGGGCCGGGGGGTCCATGCTCGATCGACATGTCGGTGCTCGATCTCGCAATATTTTTGCGGATCCACCGCTCCGGTCGCGGGACGTCGGCCGGTGAGGTCGCACAGACCATCTCGCACTGGTTTCAGTGCGATATCGACCCGAAGGAGGTCGAGCAGTCGTTTCCGCGCATGACGGAGGCCGGATGGCTGGTCCGCCGCGACACCGGGATGCGCGCAACCATCAAGGGCCGCAAACACGGCCGCAGCCATCTGCGCGGCATCGTCCGGATGCTCGATCAGGGCACCAAGATGCTCGATGTCGCCGCGATGATGTCAGTTCTCAAACTCGCAATGATTGAGCTCGACGGGGAGCATGATGATGACGACGATCAAGGCTAAACGTACCGGTCGGTTGACCGCTTCCATCCTCATGCTGTTGGCCGCTGCCGCACCTGTGGCGACGCCGGCGTTGTCGCAGACACTTGATTTGCAAAGCGCGGCTATGGCCGAAGGTGCTGGCGACGACGATGCGCAGTTGATGGACGCCGTCGTGCAACCGGCGTTTGCCACCGACGCGCCGCAGCAGCAGGGCGACGACTTCTACTGTGGCGAGCGCAAGCTCGGTCAGTGGTTCTATTGCGAGCGGCCGAAGGCGAAGCCCTCCGCGCCGCAGGCATCGGCACAACCGCAGCAATCGTCGACCGCGCAGCTGAAGGCGATCACCAAGCAGCTGGACGAACTGAAGGCCCGCGCTATCCTGGAGCCGACGGAAGCGAATGTGATCGCCTATGTCCGCTATCAACGCGAGCAGCTCGACCGTGCGTCGACCTTCTCTGACACCTGGCAGCGGGCGCTGTGGCAGAACCCCGACATCGACTACACGCTTCAGCGGCCGGTCTCGACCGTCGGCAAGCGTGCATGGACGGATAACCGATCAGCGACCCGCGACCAGGTCCTGTCGCGGCTCGGCCAGCGCTACGGGATGTTCTACTTCTTCGCGCAGTCTTGTGCCGCGTGCGAGGTCTTCTCGCCGATCCTGCGTTCGGTCGCCGATAGCCACCGGATCACCGTCATGGCGGTGTCGACCGATGGCGGGCCAAGCCGCCAATTCCCCAACTATGTCGTCGATAGCGGACAGCGTCAGCGCATGGGCGTGCCGCTGGCGACGCCGGCGCTGGTCCTGTTCGACACCGTCACGCGCAAGACGGTGCCCGTCGGCTTCGGCGTCATGTCGGCCGACGAAGTGATGGAGCGCATTTTCATGCTCACCAATTCCAAAGTCGGGAGCGACTTCTGATGGCCAACACCCCGTCACCCCGCCCCTCTCTCTTCCGCGCCTTCCTTCGCCGGACCGCCGCGGTCGCCATGACCCTTGGCGCCGCCAGCATGGTCCCGGTCGGGATCGCGCGTGCGGACGTCGCAGGTCAGATGAACGACTTTTTCCAGGATGCAGGCGGTGCCGCCAACGTCACCGGTCCATCGGCCTATCAAGGCCAGACGGCCGGGTACTATTCGATGGGCAATGTCTGGAGCCGTTTTCCCCAGAAGAGCGTGCAGCCGTTCAATCTGCAGATGCCTAAAGCCACTGCCGGCTGTGGCGGAATCGACATCTTCACCGGCTCTTTCAGCTTCATCAATGGCGCGGAGATGGTCGCCATGTTGAAGGCAACGGCGAACAATGCGCTGGGCTTCGCCTTCCAGCTCGCGATCGACAGCGTCTCGCCCGAGATCGGCAAGGTCATGGACGGCATGGCCAACAAGGCGCAGCAGATGAACCAGATGAACATCTCGTCGTGTGAAGCGGCGCAGGGGTTGGTCGGTTCCGTCTGGCCGAAGATGACGCAGGCTCGCTCGACGGTCTGCGCAGCGGTCGGCAACTCCCAGGGCAAGTTTTCCGACTGGGCGCGATCCCGGCAGGGCTGTGGCACCGGCGGTGAGCAGGATGCCACCCTCGAAGGCAACACCGACCCGGCGATGGCCGATAAGATCCCCGGCGCCCCGCGGAATTACACTTGGGACGCGATCAAAAAGTCGAACAAGTTCGGCACGGACCGCGAATTTTCAGAGTTCCTCATGACGCTCGTCGGCACGATCGTCATCAACCCCAAGGCTCCGGAGGGCGCGATCGTCGGGTTCGTCGGCCCAGCGGAAGACGCTGTCGTGACGGCGCTCCTCGATGGCGCTGGCACCGGTACGCCTGTCAAAATCCTGCACTGCGAGGACGACGGCTGCCTCAACATGACGGAGCAAACGCTTCGCCCCGGGCCAGGCCTTCGCAAGAAGATCAAGGACATGATCGACTCGATCAACGGTAAGATCCGGACCGATAGTGCGCTGAATCCGCAGGAGCAGCAGCTTCTCAACATGACTTCCCTGCCGCTATACAAGATGCTCGCGGTTCAGGCGATGGCGCACCAGAACTTCGCGGATGGCGAAACGAGCGCGTTGGCGGAGATCGTCTCAGTCAGCCTCTTGTCGTCGATGATCGAGAACATGCTCGATCGTCTTGGCCAGTCGACCGTACACGTTCAGCCCGCCGACGCGGAAATGGGCAAGATGTGGCGCGACCAGCTTGCGCAGGCACGCACACGTTATGCCGAGCGCAACGTCGAGCTGAAGGCGACGCTCAACCAGACGATCGCGCTCATCAACAAGTCGGTCATGCTGGAGTCCACGCTTCAGAACAGCATGTCGCCAGCGATGGCCGCATCGCTCAATTTCTCGCGCGGGCTAAGCTCGCAGGGCCTCAATTAAGGACGAACGGCGATGGTCGAGGTCTTCACGATCGGCGGTGGCGAATACATCGTCAACACGTTCAACGCGGTAGCCGCTTGGACGGGTGGCGGTGGTTACCGCGGGCTGCTCCGCGTCGTTATGGTCATCGGCCTTATATACGCACTACTCGCCGTCGCGTTTACGATGAACGTGCGGACGTGGCTGAACTGGTTCCTCGGCTCTACGCTCATCTACACCTGCTTGATGGTGCCGACCGTCACCGTGAAGGTCACGGACCGCATCAATCCATCGCTGGCACCGGCTGTTGTCGCCAACGTACCGTTGGGGCTTGGCATCACCGCAAGCTTCACGAGCCAGATTGGTGACTGGCTGACACGAACGGCCGAGACGGTGTTCACGATGCCTAGCCAGCTGAGCTACTCAACCAACGGTATGGTGTACGGCGCGCGGCTCCTCGACGCGACGCGCAACTTCCAGATTCGTGACGCGGAATTTTCCACCAACCTGTCGTCGCATTTCAAGAACTGCGTCTTCGGCGACATCATGCTCGGCCAGAAGTCTATGACCGACCTTGCGGTTTCGAAAGACCTCTGGGCAAGCATGGGACCCGGTTCGGCCGCCCGGTCGCAGCCGTGGATCGAACGGACCGGCGCGGCGACCGAAAGCAGCATCGTGACCTGTCGGCAGGCCTACGACATGCTCAATAACAGCTGGCATTCGATGATCGAGGCGCACACGCCCATCTGGTCGAAGGAAACTTATCCCAAGCTGTCGACGGCGGTAGCCTCGGCCAAGCTTCGGTCCGACGTTCCGATCGTCAATCAGGCGTTCCTCGCATCGAGCGCCAACTACGAGTCCATTATCCGGCAGAACACCGCGATCAACGCCTTCATGATGGCCCGGGACGGCATGTCGGGCGGTCCTGGTGCCGCATCGATCGACACCTTCGCCACCACGCGCGCGGACATTCAGGCGCGCAACACCTACAATTCGATCGCGCAGCAGGCCATGAGCTGGGTGCCGATCCTCAACATCGTGCTGACGGTCGTCTTCTACGCGATGTTCCCGGTCATTTTCCCGCTGTTTCTGATGCCACAGACAGGCGTCGGCGCGCTCAAGGGTTACATCACCGGGTTCTTCTATCTGGCGGCGTGGGGGCCGCTCTACGTCATCCTCCATATGATCTGCATGTCGCGAGCGACGGGAGCCGCACAAGGCGTAGCCGAGGGCGGCATGTCGCTCGGGACCTATGCCGGGATCGGGGCGGTCAACGCAGAGACCGCGACGATCGCCGGCTTCATGCTGATGTCGGTGCCTTTCCTTGCGGCGGGTCTTGCAAAGGGGGCCATGAGCATTTCCGGTCAGGCGACGTCAGTCCTCTCGCCCGCGCAGAACGCGGCGGAAGCCGCTGCGGCCGAGCAGACGACCGGTAACTATAGCTACGGCAACACCAGCTTTGCCAATTCAACGTCGAACATGCGGCAGAGCAATCAGTGGTCGGACGCGCCCGCCTTCTCGACTGGGGGCATGGCGTCGAGCTTCCGGCATGACAATGGCTCGACCACCACGAATAATGGCGATGGGTTCAACGTCTACGATACCGGTAAAGCAATCTCGAATCTGCCGTTCAGCACGTCAATTGTGCAGTCCGCTATGGCGACGGAGAGCCGGCAAGCCACTACCTCTGCCCGGATTGCTGATGGGTATGAGGAGGCCAGCAGGAGGGAGTCCCAACACCTCGAGGCGCTCCGGAATGGGCATACGTGGTCGTCGGGTCACTCCAGCGGTTTTGAAGCGAGTTTGGGTAGCCGGGGTGGCACTACAGTCGAAGCATCCGATCGCCGCAACGCCCAACAAAGGGGCGGCATCGAACTGCGTGAGCAGTCGGGTGCCGGCACAACCGCCCAATACTCGACTGGCAAAAACTCGACGGATGCCGGTCAGTGGAGCGTGGGCGGATCGCTCGGCGCCAATGCCAGTGCGAAGGCTGGCGTTGGCGTAGGTCCGACCGGCGCGGGAGTGGGCGGCAAGGCGGAGGTCACAGGTGGGTACAACAGGTCTTGGACGAACGCGGATACGACGAATGACACGAACTCGTCGCAGCGCAGCCATGACAAGTCGTCGTCCGTAACCGGTGGTGTCTCAGCCGATCACACTGTTGGGTCCGGTGTGTCGACGCAGGATGGCAGCTTCTACCAGCAGGGCAGGTCCGAACGGTCCGAGCAAAGCGAGGCACGCACCCGTGCCATCGAAGAGTCTCAGACGAAGATCAATTCGTATAACGAGCAAGCTCGCCACTATCGTGAATTGTCGCGGTCGTTGGAACAGCATGCCAGCTTCGCAGAGAGCAACGGCTTCAATCTGACGCAGGATCTCCGCAATGATCTGACGCGCTGGTACGATAAGGAGAATGCGGCAAGTCCGGGTGGGAATATGCTGCCTGGCCTTTGGGAAACCAATCTGTCGTCGACGCAGGAAGTTGCCCGTAACGCTGCTATCACGAAGTGGGCTGGCCAGCGTTCCGGCGGCATCGAGCGTGACATTGAGTCCGCTCTCTCCGACCCTGCGCTATCTGATATGAAGTTGCCGCACGTCGCGTCTGAGGCATCGGTTTTGGCACGCTATTCGGGTGGCGGACCACTGGGTGGCGCGCATCCAGTGTCAGCGGAACGGCCTGATAGCTCTCCTGAGCGGTCGGTGATCGCTGCTGGTGCCAGAGAGGTAAGCGACGATCAGCGCAGGCTCGATGGTGTTGCTGCCGCTGATTTCGCCCAAGCGCCCCCCGGAGCTAAAAAGCCATGACCTATGAGAGAAAGGTCGAAATCCCGCCAATGATGACAAAGCCCGCTGCCACTGTCACGACTGCGGCTTGCATAAGCCGAAACGTGCGCATCGAGATTGGGCTCTCCCCTTGCGAGAGGGTTGGCACGGTCTCGTCGTCACGATGATTGGCCGAAAATGGATTCA
>Ga0308169_10002088_pt1 | contig 21488 bp, 22 predicted proteins | sample PhyBR1_2_FD_202139 | JGI IMG/M metagenome (GOLD analysis project Ga0308169, IMG submission 202139) | Phyllosphere microbial communities from UC Gill Tract Community Farm, Albany, California, United States - DLSLSB.R1 | ecosystem: Host-associated > Plants > Phyllosphere > Unclassified | place...
GCTCAGGACGCTCTACAGCGCGCTCGGCGACATGCCGAGCGACGACGACGACGACGACGAGGACGGCGAGGCGCAGGGGGAGGGCGACGAGGCGCTGCGCCCGCTGAGGGGCGCAAGAGGTGGAGAGCGCGAGATGGAGGAGGGCCGTGCGCAGCAGCAGCAGCGGCCCGGTGCGGGCGCAGGCGCGGCACGGACGCCCTCGCACCTGGGCGCGAGCGCGAGCGCGAGTCGCCGGCACGCGCAGGACCCGTGGAGCGCGCGCGACGACGAGATCTTTGGGCTCGGCGGTGACGAGGACGAGGACGAGCTCGCTGTGGCTGGAGCTGGGGCGGGCGGCGGGGAGGGGCGACGAGCGGGACGCGCGGGGCGAGGAGCGGTCGAGGGACCGCTGTAGAGAGCTCGAAGGCGCATCTCGGGCGTGCTAGATCGCAACTTCTTGGCCTCGCTCTCGTTCCGTGCTCTCGAGAGAGGCTGCGCAGGTATTGGGCGACGAGGAGACGCAGAGCCGGGTCGAGCGCGCGGCGAGGCCTGAGCGCCGCGGCGCGAGCAGCACCTCGTCGCAGCCACGGCCGCCTCGCTCGCGCTCGTCGTCGAGCTGCAGAGTCGGCATAGCCTGTGCAGGCGACGTGCCAAAGCTACACCCGCTGCGCAGAGAAGCTCGTGTGCGAGCAAGACCAGCAAGCTCGGTGCAGCGGGTCGTCCGCCCGCTCAGACCGCGCTCGCACGTCCGCTTGACCTCATGAGCAGCGGCTCGCGAGCCTGCTCTCGCTCTCGCTCGCTCGCTCAGAGCCTGAGCAAAATCCCCAAGACGGATGCGATGCACGAGAGCTTGGCGAGGACAGACGCCGCGCGCGCGCCTCTCGCAGCCGTGCGCTGCCAGCTCCCACGCTCAGCGGCGCACGTCCCGGAGCTACCCACGCAGGCAAGCCGTCGAAAGCTGGACCGACTGCGCACGAAAGGTGTTGCGCAAGCCAGCAGAGCTGACGAGAAGCAGCGAGCCGGTCGGCCGCACGGACCTCGGAGCTCGACTCGGCGGCGTCCTCTCGCTCTCGACGTGCGCGCAGTGCTCAGGACGCAAAAGGCGAGGCACGAAAGTTGCGATGCAGGGGAACGTGTATGGGGTTGGATCGCTATGATACAAGCTCGAGGAGAAAAAGACGGACAGGGCGAGCGAGCTCGAGGAGAAGAAGGAGAACAAGGGGGCGACGCTCGACGAGCTCGGCGGGAGGGTGCATAGGCCGGGCGATATGTAGCCGTCGAGCGCAGCGACAGAAGGGGGTACAGCGAGGGAGAGAAAAGGGGTACGGCTTGGGGCACTGCGAGGGGGAGTTGCGGGTTGCGGGGAACGAAAAGGGTAGGCGTGTATGGGTTGTCGTGCGGCGCAGCTCGCGGTGAGCGCAGAGGAAAGACGGACCGGCGTTCCTCTCGAGAGAGAGAGGGAGGCTGGAGGGGAGGAGGGAGGGGTATCGATGGAGGGGGTGAGGAGGGGGAGGCGGGTATCGTGGCGGGTTTTGGGGCGCCGGTCGGCGGCGACGATGAGGGAGAGGAAGACGCAGGAGCTCAGGCCGTGTTGGCCCTGCCCTCGGGCGACGTCGGCGACGCGTCGCCCATGGCCGCGAGCCCGCTCGCCTCGAGCGGCTGCCCGGCGCCGAACCCGAGCCGCAGCGCGTCGTCGTCCTCGATCTCCTCGAGCTTGACCGAGCGCTTGAGCACCTCGTCGGGCTCTTGGCCGTTGGCGCCCGCCGACGCGCCGAGGACGGGCTGCGGGCTCGGCGGGCGATGCGGCGCGTCGTCGGCCGACGGCGACGATGACGACGAGGGCGAGTTGCGCTCGCGCCACCACTCGCTGAGGAGGTGCTCGCCGGCGGTAGGCTCGACCTCGGTGCCGTCTGCGAGCAGCGGGAGGAGGAGTCAGCGTCGGGCGCGGCCGGGTGCGGCTCGAGCGCCGAGCGCGAGAGAGTAGGACGCACCTCGAGAAATCTTGATCTCGCGGTTGCCGTTGAACGAGTTGCGGATGTGGCGAGTGCGAGCGAAAGGCAGAGGAGCGCTGCAGGCATCGGAGAGGGCGAGAGCCGAGTTAGCGAGCGCTCGAGGGGCGAAGGAGAGAGAGGAGGCCTGAGCGCACACTTTGATCCACTCGATGGCGAACGGCGTGCCCCAAGAGCTCGAGCGCGTGACGCCTGGCCTGCGCACGTCGAGAGAGAACGTCAGCCGACGCTCACTGCAGGGACGAGAACGAGAGAGGGAGAGAGAGACGCACCTCGACTCGGTGATGGTGCCCGACGGACTCGGCACCTCGAGCGACTGCTTCGAGCCCGCCATGGCGTCGAGCCGCGCGTTCCTCGCCTGCGCCGCGTTGGCGATGAGCTCCTTCCTCGGGCTGTCGGGACCGTTGCTCAAGCTCATGCTCGCGCTCGCGCTCGCACTGCCGAGCTCGCCCGGCGACAACGACGGCTCGCGCTCGTTCTCGCAGCGCGTCGCGCCCGTGCTGCTGACGTGCTGCGACCCTTTCGGGCTCGAGCTCGACGGCGGGACGCCGCTGTCGAGGCTCGCGGCGCGCCGGGCCGCCTCGGCCACGGCCGGCGGCAGGTGCAGGTTGTCGGCCGTCTCGCGCGCGATGAGGTCCTGCTCGCGGCTCATGGCGAGCTGCACCGACAGGGGCACGTCGCGCGTCGGGTTGCGCGCCGAGAGCGTCGCCGGAGCCGAGCCGCCGCCGTTGCTGCCGCCGCCCGTCGTGTTCATGGGCGTGCGGTTCGCGGACGGCGTCGGGGCGGACAGGCCCGAGGCGAGCCGACCGGCGTACGAGGTCGACGGCGATGGCGTGAATGCTTGAGGCGACTGGGCGCTGAAGCGGTGCTCGGACGGCGAGAAGAGGGTCGGGCCGGACGACGCTCGCGACGTGGCGCCCGACACGAGCTGCTGCTCTTCCTCCTCGGGGATCGTCTGCGACGCCGACGACATGCGCATGTCGGTCGAGGCCGAGCTCTTGTCGGCGTGCGACGAGCGCGACTGGCGCGACGAGCTCGTCGAGATGGCCTGCCCCGAGATCGGGCCGACCATGCGCGCGTAGCCGAACCAGCAGCCCGAGCCGTTGACGCCGAAGATCAAGTAGACGCTGCGCGCCGTGCGGAACGCCTGGTGGAGGACGGGCTGCAGGAGGGAAGGTCGGCGAGTCAGCGAGGTCCGAGCGGCGGAAGGAAGGCGAGCGAGGAGGACGCACCTCGTTGTGCGCCTGCGTCGCCCATGACCCAGTCTCGACGGCTCGAAGCAGGTCCTGCTCGTTGTGGCTCTTGAGGATGAAGTAGCTGCGCGGTGGGTGAGGGGGAGAGTCAGGAATTGACCTCGGGCGCGAGCAAAGAGAAGGCCGAAGAGGGGACGCACCGGCGCTCAAAGTGCTTGGCCAAGAAGCTGCTCGTCGTGCTGCCCGAGCGGATGCTCGCGAGGCTCATCTCGCGCTCGCTGCGCCCGGCGCTGATCGGGCTCAGCGGCCCGACGCTCTCCTCGCCCTCGCGCTTCTCGTCGGCCGCCTCGTCCTCGTCCTTCTTCTGCGCCTGCGCCTGCGCGAGCTCGAGTCGGGCGAGCGCCTTCTGAGCCTCGACCATGCGGGCCTGCTGCTCGCGCACGAACGCCTTGTGCATGCCGCCTTGGCGCTGGGCGCCGACGCCGGTGCGAGCGTCGTCGGCCTGGTGCCGGACGCGGCAGACGAGCTTCTTGGCGCGCAAGTCGTCCGGGCGAAGGGCGACGCCGTTCGAGACGGCGATGGCGTGTCGGAGGTGGAGAGGCGTGAGGTAGTTGACGAACGCGCCTGCGAGCGGAGGAGGAGTGAGTTAGGAAGGCTGCGCGCGAGGTCGAGGGCAAGAAGGGGACGAGCGACGCACAGTTTGAGCGGGCTATGAGGTGGATCGACTCGACGCCGTTCGTCTCGAGGTCGATGAAAGGCGAGGCGCCCGGGCTGAGGACGACGCCGCACTGCTTGGGCGTCGGCCGCGTCTTGAAGAACTGCCACAGCTCGGCGTGGCTCGCGTCGCTCGGCACGTTGCCGACCCTGCAGGAGAAGGTCTGAGTGTCAGCGAAGGAGCTTCGTCGTGAGCGAGTGCGGCAGAGAGGAATGAGGACGCACCAGAGAGCGTGCGGCGAGTGCGTCGGCGGTCGAGGCAGGTCTCGGCGCTTGACGTACGGGCCGGGCGCGTTCTCCTGCGGCTGAGGACCGAACGGTGCGCTGGTCATGCCGGCCTCATTGCCGCTCATGGTCGAGGGCGACGCGCCCGAGACCGAGACGGTCGGGTTGGCCGCCGGCGAGCCGATCGACGTGTTGCCGCCGCCGGACGAGTCGCGCTCGCCGAGCGTCGGCAACGGCGAGAAGCCCGAGTGCGGCTGCAGGCTCGACGAGGCGTGCGACGGGTGCAGAACGGGCCTGGGCGGGATCGGCGGCGGGCCGCCCGAGTGCGAGCGCGGCTGCGAGTGCGGGTGCGCGAACGGCGCGCCGCCCTGCGGCCCGCTCGCCGTCGACCACGACGCGCGCGACGACGGGTGCGACGACATGCTCGAGCGGCTCGACGAGATCGGGTACTGGAACGAGCCGCGGTCGCTCGCCTGATCGGGCTGCGGCGAGTAGGGGCTCGAGCGCGCGCCGACGAACTCGCTCGGCGAGGCCGGCACCGGCGAGAAGTGCCGCTGCTGCGGAACGTGTGCCGGTCCTGCGGCCGCATACGGGTATGCTGCGGCGGCGGACGGGTCCATCGACGCCGCCGGGTAGCCGGGCGCCGGTGGAGGGTAGGCGGCGAAGGTCGGGCCGACGACGCCTGGCTGAGGCGGGTAGTACGACATAGGTGCCGCGGAAAAGGCTTGAGGGTACGTCCAGATGGGCGAACCGGTCTCGTCGTAGACGACCGAGCCTTGCGGGCTTGGGGCGTAGGTGTACGGGACGGGCTGCGTCTGCGGGACGCCCGGGTGCTGCCAGCCGGGCGAGTGGGCGACGTACGGCGGGCTGACTCGCGGCGGGGCGACCTGCTCGTGCGGCGAAAAGGGGTGGGCGAAGGCGACTGGGGGAGGAGGGAGCGCGTGCGCGTGCGGGTACTGGGCGTGGCTCGAAGGTGGTCGTGGCGGGGCGTAAGGGACGGCGCCGGCGACCGGGTACTGCCCCGGGTAGAAGCCCGGGAAGGGTGCGACGGGCGGGCCGGCTTGATACGGCAGGAGGTGCTGGTAGGCGCTTTCGGACGAGACGGACGGCGAGCGAGACGGAGGGGCCCAGCTCGCGTTGCGCGACATGCGGCGCATGATGGGCGACGTCGGGCCGTAGTGCGGGGCGTGTGGACCGATGTAGGGCGATTGAGGTGCGCTCTTGGTCGGCATCGACGACGTGCTGGGCACCGACTCGTGCTGCGCGGGACGAGGAGCGGGACGAGGTCAGCGGGACGAGCCTCGGCCGGGACTCGAGAGAGAGACAGGGAGACGAGGACGCACCGTGCTGATGATGCTCGTCTGCGACGTCGTGCGGCTCGCAGGTGACCTCGTCGACGAGTAGTTGGACAGGAACGAGCTCTGGACGCTCTGCAGCGCCGGCCGCATGTGTCGAACCGGCGCTTCTTGCGGCAGAGGCGGCGGCAACGCGACAGCTGCAAGATCGAGGAGCTCGCTCGAGTCAGCTTGCACGGCTCGAGGTCTTCAGAAAGAGAGCCGGGCGGATCGGAGGAGACAAGACGCACCCGATCGTCTGTCGACCTGAGCGGCCTCGAGCGGATCCTCGCCCGGCTCGCTCAGCTTGAGGGCGTCGAGGAGGGCTGCCTCGATGGCCTGCGCGTCGGTGCGCCGCTGCCGCAGCTCGGGGCGTCGCGAGCTCGCCGAGCTCGAGGTCGTCGGCTCATCGTCTCGGCGGTCGGCGGACGGGGCGGGTTCGGGTCCAGCGGCGGGACCCTGGGTCGAGAGCTGCTGCTCATAGGGCTGGGTGCGCCACGGTGGTCGAGGTGGTGGTCGCAGGCGGCAAGGCGGGCGCGGGCGAGGGGAGGGCGAGGCGGAGGCGAAGGCGACGAAGGACGAAGGCGATGAAGTCCGAGGCGGCTCGGGCGAGGCTCGCCGGGCGAGGTGCACACTCGTGGTGGCTCTGCTGGCCGTGTGCGAGGTCGACGCGAGCTGGTAGGCGGCCGTGGCGAGCTGTGCGAGCTCGCGGTGGCCGAGATGGATCGTGAAGAAGGCCGCCCGCGCCGAGAAATGCGGAGTCGAAGAGTCGAGGCCCGCCTTGAGAACGGAAGCTGTCCGTGCGGCTTGCGCGTGGGGCTCGAGCGTCGTAGACGGGCGCGGTCGGCGGCGTTTGGAGGGAGGAGCGCAAGCTGGAAGCTCGCGCAGGCCCGAGAGGGGTGCGAAGGCCGCACTGACCGCCGTGTCCTCGGCTGCGGGCGTCACTTGTCGATCCTGCGGGGGAAGAAGTCAACCTCGGCCGCAGCTCCTCGGAGGGCAGCTCTCCGCCGACGCGAGCGCCTTTCTCGTTTGCGGCCGCTCCTCGGCTTCGACAGTCGTCACTCTCGATGGCGAGCCTCCTGCTGCTTGCTCGACCAGCCTCGAGCAGCTCGGCTCCCTGTCGCTCGAACTGGACGTCAGGCCTCTCTCCCTTCTCGCCGGATCCGCAGAGAGAGAGAACGAGAGCAACAGCGTGCATAGCAAAGGGCAGGGGAGGACAACAGGTATGCGCGATGAGGTGCGATAGGATGGCGAAGGCGACGGCGACGAGGGAGAGGCCGGACGGTCGCCGACAAGGTGATCGTCGTTGGCCGGCCGAGTGCGCTAGTTCGATGAGCTGCGGCAGAAGGATGCGCAGGGGGTGCGTCAGCATCCTGATAGATCGCTCCTATCGGCCGAAGGAAGCGTGGAAGCAGGCGTTGGTCGGGCGTAGGTCGAGATGGGGAGGAGGAAGAGGGGGGACCGAGAGCGCGTCACTCTGGAAGGAGAGGGCGGCTCACCTGGATGAATCTGAGGACGTGACGCAAGCGTGGCCTGCACAAGAGGTCGAGAAGGTGCAAGAAGGCGAGTCGAGCGGGCGAGGGTCGAGGTCGAGAAGAACCTGCGGGCGAGGGAGAGCGTCAGCTTCCGCGCGCTCTCGACGTGCCCGAAGAGGCGTGCGGCGGGACTCACCCTCACGCCGACCGACGCCAAGAGGCCGTGATGCCGCGCAGGAGGTAGGCCTGGTGGAGGATGCCGCGGACGTAGCCCGAGAAGGTCGACTGCGGCGTGCCGACGACCTCGACGGCGCGGGCGGCAATCTGCGCGACGAGGGAAGTCCGAGAGTCAGCGCTGCACTTGCAGTCGAGAGGTGCGAGGAGGAAGAAGGGGACGCACCTCGGCCTCGAGGAAGGGGAACAGGTAGCGCGCCATGGCCTGCCCGTCCCAATCGCTCACCCACTCGGCGCCGCCCTCGTCGACGCCCTGGCCCTCGACGAGCGCCTCGAGCTCGGGCACCGGCGCGTCGTTGACCTCGCTCGCCTGCGCAAAGTCGCTCAGGAAGAAGACGCAGGGGAACCAGTGGTTGAACGGCTCGAGCGCCGGGTCGGTCGTCGGGCTGCGCGAGTCGGTCGCGATGTAGAGCGGGACGTTGAGGCGCGCCAGGTGAGGCGACGCCTTGACGTCGTGAAGAGGGCGGCGGCAGTGGAGGGACGAGGCGAGGGGCTGAGCTGGGCCGCCTTTGAGGGCGCGGCGGGCGATGTGCGAGGTCGAGATGGTGAAGGGGAGCGGCGAGAGGGGCGCGTGGCTGTCGCCGAGGTGCAGGTCGGCCTCGTCGTAGTCGTCGTCGACGTCGGCCCACGACTCGACCGTCGGCGCGCGCTTGAAGCGGAGGTGCGCCGCGCCGGGAGACCCGAACGCCCTCGGCTTCTTCTTCCCGCCGCCCTTGCCCTTGCTCACGCCCTTGCCATTGCCCTTGCCCTTCTTCGACGCCGACTTGTGCGCAGGCGGGCTACTCGAGACCTCGTCGAGGAGAGCGTCGACCTGGGCCTTCCTGAGCCCGAGGACGTCGTGACCGAGCTGGCGGAAGACGTTCTGCATGTTGCTGACGGCCTTGGACTGCAGTGCGAGAAGGAACAGGAGTCAGTTATCTTCCCTGAGCAGAGAGGAGCACCGAGAGGAGGGAGAGGAGAGGCTGCGGACGCACCTTGAAGACACCGTCGCCGAGACGTGCGTGCGCTGCGACGTACGACCCGAGCTGGTTGCGGATGCGGTCGCTGATGGCGTCGAGCCCGCCACTCTCGAGGACGACGTCGTTCGTCGTGTCGTCGAGGAGCTTGCGGTTCTCGTCGTGGACGAACTTGAGCCGCGCGCTCGAGAAGAGGCTGCCGAAGCGGAGGAGGCGCTTGCCGCCGAGGCCGGCCTCGTCGCGCAGGTCGTCGAGCTCGATGCGCGAGGTGAATTGGCCGCTGCTCGTGTGCGTGCTGCGGTCGTCGAGGATCTGGTACGAGCGGCGGTCGACGTCGGCGAACTGGTGGATCTCGTCCGGGCTGAGGCCGAGCCCGCCCTCGTCGAGCGGCGCCGTGAACCAGGACGACGACGAGTTCCACCGGTCGACGAGGGACCGGCCGGCGAGCAGGCTCGGCGAGATGAGCCAGTCCCACCCGGTGTAGGTCCACTTGTGCGGGTCCTCGCACGCCTCGCCGACGCTGACGGCGTGCGCGTTGGCGAGCGTCGCGACCGGCTTGTCGGGCTCGAGGCCGGCCTTGCAGCGCTCGGAGAAGGCGATGCGGAACTTGGGGTCCATCTCCCACGGGATGGGCGAGCCGAGGCGAGCGGGCGGGAGGAGGAGGGTGCGGTTGAGGAGCTGGGCGAGGACGAGCGCGTTGACGAGCGACTTGCGTTCTGCGAGCGGCGAGAAGACGTCAGGATCGATTGAGAGTGCGAGAGCGGTAAGAGAAAGACAGGGACGCACGGTTGTGGAAGCCCGAGTGGTTTTCGAACGAGAGGAAGCGCATCTGGTTGACGATTTCGGGGTCGCGAGGCGCAGGTCGCGGATAAGGGTTGACGTTGAGCACAGGCGGCGCTGCCGAGGCGAGCGAGGCGAGCGAAGCGTCGTCGTCGCCGTCGACGTCCTGCGTCGAGAGCGCCGCCGGGTCCTCGTCGACGTCGAGCGCCGAGTCGCCCATGCCCTCGCCGAGCGGCCCCTCGTCCGCCGCCTCGTCGCCCTCGACTCCTGCGGGAGACGCAGCGAGCGCCGCCAGCGGCATCCTCGTGCTCTCGCCGGCGTCGCCCTCGTCGCTCCTGCCCGGCGGCTCTCCCCCGCCCTGCCACCGCCCGCCCGTCCAGCTCTTGACGCCCTCGACGCCCGCCCGCCACCCCTCGCGCACGCTCGTCGCGTACCTGTCGCCGCCCTCGCCCGGCCCGGGCCCTCTCGCGCTGAGCGCGAGCCCGCACACGAGCGTGACGGCGAGGACGGCGACCCAACGCCGCGCCGAGCCTCGCCGCGGGACCTTGCGCGGCGGCTCGGGAAAGGGCGACAGTGCGGCGGGCGACGAGGGCGAGGTGGGCGTGTAGGTGCCCGAGCCGGGCCCTTTGCTGTGACCGTTGGCGGCCGAGAGCGAGGTGCGGCGGCTGTGCGAGGTCGAGTGGGGCGAGTCGGGGCGCGGCGCTGGGTGGTACGAGCGAGGGAGGAGCGGCTCGGTCGAGGTGCTGCCCTCGCGGCTCGAGGGGGACGACAGGCCCGACGAGTAGGTCCCGGACGCGGCGGGCGAGATGAGGCGCGGGAGGAGGTCGAAGGGGGACGACGAGGCGCTGCGGGGTGCTCGCGGTGTCGGCATAGCGCCTTGTCGTGCTGGGTGCGCGTAGTGTCGAGCTGGCGGGAGCGCGCAAGAGGGTGGTGGGCGAGGGGAAGAAGGCTGCGGACCCGGGCTCGCACGCGTCGTCGTCGCGTCGTCGCTATCTCCGGGCGATCCTCTCGAGGACGGCCCTCACGAGCTACAGCGCAGCTTGCAAAGGAGCAGGAGGGAGAGCTTTCGACGAAGAGGCGGCGGACAAGACCGAGCTACGCCAAGACCGAGGACCGCTCGCGCCGCCTCGCAAGCGTCTCGTCGTTGCACCGGCTCAGTACGCAACCCAGGGCTTGTGGACCGCGATCCACGACTCGAGCGTGCGCCAAAAGTCAGCGACCGTGGACTTGTCCGTGTGCCGCTTCGACTTGTCGACCTGTTGCGCGTGAGGGAGGGTCAGCTCGTGAGCGAGGAGAGAGCGACGACGACGACGACGAGCGAGACGAACGCACCCTGAGCTCGCTGACGTTCCAGGCCTTGACCTTGGCGTTCGGAGGGTCGGTCGTCCACTGCGGGTAGACGCCCTTGACTGCGAGCGGCGGCAGGGAAGGGTCAGCTGGATCGAGGCGACGACGACGACGACGACGACGAGGGGAGAAAGAGACGACGCACCGTGGTGGAAGAGCTCCTTGGGCTCGTTCCACTTGTAGGGCTTGAACTGCCACTCCTGACCCGTCGTCATGACGCACACGACGCGCTCCCTGCGAGCGGAGAGAGGGAGGGTCAGCGCTCGTCCTCTTCGCGGCAACGAGACGGAGAGAGGGGACGCACCACGCCTCGTCGAGCTTGCCGCCGCCAAACTTGCTCAACGCCTCGACGCTGTCGACGACAAAGTACCGCGCCTTGCGCGTCTCGGTGCCCGGCGCCGACGTGGCCGACGCGCGCGCGTGGTTGACGAGGACGACGTCCTCGACCGTGTTGCCCGGCGTGTTGGCGTTCTCGAGCGCGGCTTGTGCTCGTGCCTGCTCGGACGGGACGAACCTGCAGGGTGAGCGGGCGAGGCGTCAGCGAGGCGCGGCGGCAGGCGAAGGAGGGCGAGAGAGCGAGAGCGGACGCACTTTGCCTCCTCGAGGAACGCCTTGACGTTGTGCATCGTGATCATGGCGGTCGACGAGGGCGAGATGATGATGATCGGGTTGAGCTGCTTCTTCTTCTGCGGCATCTTGGGTGCGGGCTGGGCGGGCTGCGCGGCTTGTTTCCGGCCCGGGTCCTCCTTGAGCGCCTTGAGTCGAGGCGCCATGAGGGCCCGGACCGAGTCGAAGTTCTGCAGGAGCAGTGCAAGGCGACGAGTCAGCTCCTCATCGGGAGGGAGGAAGGCAGGCGAGGAGGAAGAGGAAGAAGGGACGCACGTTGATGCGCTCGCCGCGAAGGGCCGTCTCGCGGTTGTGGTACGCGCCGCCCTGCTTGTCGACCTTGATCTCGTTGGGCCCGACGACGTGGCCGTACAGCGGGCCCTCGATGATCTGCAGCATGCGCTTGACCTTGTCCTGGTCGTCGCGGTTGACCATGTAGCGCGGCTTCTTCTGCGGCGGCTCGGCACCTCCTGCCGCGGCGCCGCCTGCCCTCGCCGCCGCGTCGCCCGCCTCGCCGTCACCCTCACGCTTGCCCGCTGCGCCGGCGAGAGGCCGCACGCGCTTCTCGGGCCCGTCGGACGGACCAGAGCCGCGCAGGTAGTCGAGGACGAGGCGGCGGTCGGTGGCGGTGACGAAGGGGACGCCGCTCTGGCCGGCGTTGCGGATGTAGACACCGAAGGCGGCGTCGCGCTCGTTGAAGGCGAGGAGGAGGGTCTGGAGGTCGAAGGTGGGCGCGGCGGGGTCGTCGAGGCTGGAGGCCGGCTCGGAGAGGAAGCGGGTCGGGGTCGTCTTTGGGAAGGTGCGGCCCTGGCCGAACGAAATGTCGGTGCACGACTTGAGGTCGAACACCTCTGTGCCGTCCTGGGCGAGGAGCGAGATGGGCTTGCCGGACGAGAGGGCGCCGCGGAGGAGGACGAGCGGGTCGGCGGACGCCATGGCTGATGGGCTGTGGGTGGTCGATGTGCTGCTGCGGGTCGGCGTGCGAGCTGGCTGCTCGTCTCGCGGAGCAGAGCTGGCGTGGGAAGAGGCGGACCTCGTCGTCCTCATCTCCTCCCGGGTCCACCTCGCTTGCTCCTTGTCGTAACCACTCCTTCGCTCAGAGTGCTGCTTGCTCTGACCCTGACAGCTTCAGCTAGCCTCTGTGCCCACACAGCCGTGCTTCAGTACCCGCTCGACCGCACCTCGTCTCCTCGCCCCACGTCCGTCCCCCTCCTCCTCGCCCTCGCCGCCTCGCGCACAGCAGACGCATCTCGCTCGACAGGAAGGCTCACAGACACGCCCGGCACGCTGCCCGTGCGCGCGAGGGAGCCTTTGTCCGGGTGCGCGCGGGCTGCTCGCCCTTCCGCCGCAGGAGCTTGCGCTTCGTCTGCTGCACACAGGGACGAGCTGTTGCACGATCAGGGGGAGCTTCTTTTCTGCGTCCCGGTGCTTGTGGAGACTACAATCTAGCGTCAACTGCCTCTCTCAGGACGACGGACTCGAGACGCTCGAGAGCCGCTGCGAGCGCTCAGACCTCGCTCTCTCGCGCCATGCTCGAGTCGCGCACCGGTGAGAGAGCCGACGACTGAATGACAACAGTAAGGAGACAGAGACTAAGTACACGCGCCTCTGCGCTGAGCGCCTCACGGCCTGCTCATCATCTCGCTCATGAGCCCGCCGAGTCCCCTCCTCCTCAGGCGCTCGACCTCGGCGCCTCCGCCCGCTCGCCCCTGCTCCTCGTCCTCCTCGTCGCTCATCGGCAACCCGAACGGCTGCGCATCCGTCGGCGCGACAAACACGTCGCCGTCGAGGGCCGACTCCTCGTCGATGGCGTCGGTGCTCGGCCCGACCGTGCCGAGCCGCCCTCGCCGCGAGACACTCGATGCCGGCCCGCCGCGGTAGCTCGCACTCAAACCTGCTGCGCCGGGCCCGCCGCCCGAGGCCGAGGCGAGGAGCGCGCTGTGCGCAAACGCGCGGTCGTACATGCGCGCCTTCTCGGCTCGCAGGCGCGCCGCCGCCGAGTCGGGCGCGGCGCCCTCCTCGGCGAGCGCAGGGCCGAAGCGCTGTCGGGCGGTGGCGGTCGAGCGGTGCTGGGCGTGCGAGTGCGGGTGAGGGTGCAGGGCGGTCGAGGAGGAGAGGGTCGGGTGGCGAGAGTGGAGCGGCGGCGGCGCGCCGTAGAGCGACGAGGTCGGGTGGTGCGGGTGCGGGTGGAGCTGCGACGAGTGTGGTGCGAGGTGGTGCGGCGGGGCGGCCTCGGTCATCTTGCTGAGGAAGAGCGACTGCGTCTGGTCCCGAGGGACCCAAGCCGGGTTCGACTGCAACGACGAGGAGCACCGTCAGTCTTCAGAACGTCGAAAGGAGCGAGAAGAGAGAAAGAAAGAGAGAGGCGCACAGCGGCAAAGGTGAGGAAGCTCTTCTCCATCTTGCCCTCGGTCGACTTCCACCTCTCGTCGCGCGCGCCCTCCTGCGCCGGCGCTCCGAACTTGGTGTCGCCGTGCCGCTTGAAGTCAAAGACCTGCGTGCACGAGGAGGCATGAGCTCCTGCTCGAGTGCCCCTGAAGCGAGAGAGAGAGAGAGAGGGACGCACGGCAAAGGAGCAGACGTAGCCAAGCCCGTCGACGTGCACGGTGAACTCGCGGAAGAAGTCGACGACGGGTCCGGCGCAGTCGGGGAGCGAGTACCATAGGACGAAGGGCGTGATAAGGACCGAGAGGATCTCCTGCACGAAGAGGGCGATCTTCATCTGGAAGAGCTTGCCGAACGCGACGTGGACCTGCGAGCAAGGCGAGAGCGAGTCAGCCTCGTCGACAAGGGAGACGGCCATAGAGCGAGCGAGAAGGAGACGCACCTTGGACGAGTGCAGGTTGTCCTTCCACTCGGCGGGGAGGTAGTGCGTGTGCTCGACGATGCCGCGCATGAGCTCCTCCGGGTCGACGACGCGGTTCTCGTCCGGGACCATGCCGCGCGCGACGGCGAGGACCGTGCCGAAGACGCCGATGTAGAACAGGACGGTGCGGCCGGGCGTGATCTCGAAGTGGAGGAAGGCGTCCGGGTCGATGAGCGAGAAGAGGATGAGGACGGCCGCGAACGAGCCGGCGAGGAAGGCGACGAAGCGCGACACGAGGACCGTCTTGGCCTTCGGGTAGTGGTTGATGTACTGGTCGGCGAGAGGATGGGCGAGGGCGAGGCGGTGCTGGAAGTGGTGCGGCAGCTCGTTGAACTCGCGGAACTTCCACCGCGCGAGCGGCGTGAACTGGCGCGAGCCGATCGATGACGGGTTCTTGTGGTACTCCTGCATCGTTACGGGCATCAGCTTGCTGTACTGGTGCTCGAGAGAGCGAGGGAGGGACGCACCTCGAAGTAGCGGAAGAAGGAGTAGGTGACGAGGTACAGGACAATGAACGGCGCGAAGACGGCGTTGATGCCCGCCATGAGGATGAACCGACGACGTAGCCTGCACGCAAAAGCGAGAGTCAGGATGAGGTCGACGAAAAGCACGGAGGAGGGAGGGAGGGAGGGAGGGAAGGGGACGCACGTCTCGACGAGCTCATGCTTGTTGCGCTCGCTCAGGAAGGCCCGCCTCACCTGGCCGTCCTTGCCGAACAGGAACCCGAGCAGGCAGAAGCTCAAGTTCCACTCGAGCGTCTGCGTGAGCATGCTCTTGCCGAACCGCGACTTGCCGAGCGCGCGCCCGACCGTGCTGCGCAGCGGGCCCGGGAGCGGCAGCGAGAGGTCGAGCAGGCCCTTGTTGAACAGGGCGATGAGGTAGTTCTCCTCGCGCATGATGCGGTTGGCGACGTCGTGCGCGTCGAGGCGCTCGGTCGGCTGGCCGTTCGGGCCTCGCGACGAGAGGGCCGAGGGGTGGCTCGCCCGAAGGTCGGACAGGCGCGCGACGATGGCGTGCCACGGGATCGTCTGGATGTCGCTCTGCAGGAGAGAGGCACGTCAGGAAAGGAACGTGTGCGAGCGAGGGAGAGCAGCACGCACCTCGGGCACCTCGAGCAACTCGGTATAGAACTCGTGCATCTCCCACAGTCGACGGACGCCCATGCCGAAGCGGACGACGCGCCAGGCGTAGAAGACGGCGACGATGATGAAGACGAGCAGCGTGAAGCCCGACATGCTGCAGGGAGGACTAGGCGTCAGCGAGGGCACGAAGCAAGGAGAAGTGGACGAGGAGACGACGCACCGGCTCGTGCACCTCGGGATGACGACGTCGGCGAGGTGGTTCGAGTGCCAGAGTCGCGGGTAGTCGATGCAGCCGATGAGGAACGTGCCGAACCCGATGACCCAGCCGACCGTCCTGCGAGCGTGCGTCCACCTCGTCAGCGAGAGCTCGTCGATCCCGAGGCCGAGAGGGAGGAGTAAGGTCGACGCACAGGAGGTTGAGGGTGCGCTCGAGCCCGATGGCCCAGATGCCCTTGCCGACGTAGTACAGGTACACCTGCTGGAGGAACCCGTCGAGGTCGCCGACGTTGACCCAGCGCCACAGCGCGCGCTCCTTGGCGTTCATGCCCGCCGCCCACCGCCGGCCCGTGATGATGCCGCCGAGCGGCCCTCCGCGGCTGCGTGAGAAGCTCGAGCCCGTGCCCGACGGCCGATGAGGATGCGCGAGGCGCTGCGCGCGCCGAGGGTGGTGCGACGAGCCGACGAGCGGGATGCGGGCGGTGAAGTCGGGAGGGGCGTCGGCGTCGTCCTCGTCGTCTTCCTCCTCGGTCTCGTCGCCGTGAGACGAGTTGGAGAGGGCGGAAGGTGGTGGAGGGAGCGAGGCGGCGATGTTGTGCAGGTCGTCCCTGCGTGCGCGTTAAGAGTGAGTGAGCGACGGCTCGCAGGGGAGCGAGGAGAGCAAGGCGAGGACGCACCTGGATCTCGGTCTCGGCGGCTCGGCAGCACGCACAAGGTCTGCGTCTGGCTCTTCGTCCTCGTCCTCGTCCTCGTCCTCCTCGCCGACGCCGACGCCGCCAAAGGGGAAGCCCTGTCCCTCGTACCGCGTCCCGCCCATCAAGCCCATGAGGCTTCGCGTCCCGATCGCGCTCCTGCTCGCGCCCATGCGCCCTTTGCTGCTCGAGCTCGCGAACGACGAAGGCGGCGAGCGGCCGGCGCGGTGCTGCGCGTGGTCCCGAGGCTGGACGACGCTCGAGGTGGGGGTCGGCGAAGGCGAGCGAGAGCGGCTGCGGCCAGGTGAGGGCGGGACGGGCTCGTCGTAGAAGGGGTCGCGCGCATCGACGTCGAGGGCGAAGGGCTGGTCGGCGTGTGGCGGGGTGGCGGCGCGAGGGTCGTGGGGAGATGAGGCCGGGTGGGGGTGTGAGGGCGAGGAGTGGCTGAGGACCGAGGGCGAGGCCGGCGCGAACGGGTCGTCATCTGCTGGTGCTGACTCGCTGTCGACTGCGCTTGCCCCGAGGTCGGAGTGCGTCGCCGTCGCCGTCGTGGTCGTCGTCGAGTGAGGGGGAGGAGCAGAGCCTGGCTCGTCGGGGGGCTCGTCGGGCGGGTTGTCCAGGTCGAGATAGACGCTGTTGGCGGGCAGGAAGATGGACAAGGCGTCCCCAAAGCGCTGCGACAGCGGCATGGTCGCGGTACGAGGGAGAGGGTCGAGGCGACGATTGGGATGAGCGGGCGGTGCAGCCTCTCACGGCGAGGGTCAAGGTCCAGAGGTACAGCGTGCGATTAGAAGGTACTGGAGGCTGCTAAGAAGAAACCGCTACATGCTCGACAAACTATGGACAACGCGCTGCTCGACTCGTCTATCCCTTCCGGATCGTGCTCTGGCTGCCCGACCGCGACCGCGCAAAGCCCATCTCGACACCGCTCGACATGCGCTTCATCAAGCCGGGCTGCGAGGCGAGGGAGGGTGCGCGTCAGCCCCGGCGAGAGGGGAAAGAGAGGAAGGAGGACGAGGACGCACCCTCCTCGACGAGTTGGACGCCCGCCCCTCCTTGAGCTTCTCGATGCGCTCCTTCTCGGCCGCCGCTCGCTCCTCCCGAGTCATCGGCTGGTCGGCCTCGACGAGCGGGGCGAACCAACCCGAGCCTGCGCGCGAGGGGCGAGAGAAAGAGGGTCAGCACGGCTCACCTCCCTCGAAAGCGCGAAGAGGGAGAGAGAGAGGCCGACGCACCGGTGCGGAACTGCGACCACAAGCCGCTCTTCGAGTCCTTGTTGGTGCTCGACGCTCGAGACACTGGCGGGCTCGGGCTCGCCTCCTCCGACACTCGAGGCAGGTCCTCCTTGAACGCGTCGGCGAGCTGCCGCGACACCTCGCTCGGTCGGGTCGCGAGCCCTGGTCGGCCCTGCGACGGCACTTGCTGTGCCCTGCTGTTGACCGCAGAAAGCGGCGGCGAGACGGAGGGCGAGCCGGAGTGGATCGAGGCGAACGAGTGGTCGAACGAGGGGTCGCGGGAGGAGAGGTCGAGCGAGGCGTCGCGCGAGGCCGTGTTGAGGGAGGGGTCGCGGAAGGGGTTGCCGGACCCGAATGAGGCGGCACCGTCGAGTGAAGGCCCGCGAGAGGAAGTTGGCGAGAGGCCGGCGTAGGCGGGGATGGAGGGAGCGGCGAGTTGGCGAGAGCGCAGCGGGTCCACTGCAGGCGGGCGGGGGTCAGCGCTGCGAGCTCGGTCGGATTCATCCCAGGAGCGACTCACTCGTGCGGCTGCGGGTGAGGAGGAGAGCGAGAGAGTCGGCCGCTCGCCGCCGATCCGGCTCCTCGTCCAGCTCTCTCCTCGCTGCCGAGCGAGAGCTTGGAGCGGTCGAGCACGGCCTGCAGCTGCTGTGCTCACGCCTGGCTGGGTGCAGAGCCCGCCGCTAGCTGTGCTCGCTCACCTCTCCTGCTCGAGCGTCACTCTCATCAGCTCGCGCTCAATGCTCGTCGAGGCGGCCTCCAAGCCGGTCTCTGCTGACCTCTCAGGGCCTTCAGTCCTGCTCGGAGCATGGCACGCGTCGGAACGTCGAGCTTTGCGTCGCTCAGGCGCGTCTCTGCTGCAGCGGCGCACGGAGCCGGTCCTCGCGACCTCTCTCGCACGCCACAGATCGCTCAGCACGACTCAAGCTCGCCTGCATTGCTCCGCCTCGAGCTACGTCTCCGACTGGCCCTCGCCCGTCCCGCTCGCGCTCGCGCCTCCCTCCTCGGGCGCCGCTCCTGCCGCCGCTCCGACCCTCTCTCGCGCCTCCTGCTGAGCTGCAGCCTCCTTGCGCTCCTGGAGTACGGCCCTGCAGACGTCGTAGATCGGACGCATGTAAGAGCCGAGAAAGTAGATGCCGGCGCTGTGCGCCGAGATGAGGAGGTCGACCAAGCCCTCCTCGGGCAGCGGGGTCTCGTCGCCTGGTACGTGGTCGAGCCGGACGACCTTGAGGTGGGCGCACAGGGCTCTGTTGGACACGAGCGCCTGCAGACCGGCGATCGGCACGCCGGCGCACCCGATGAGTCTGAGCTCCTCGAGGTGCCGCAGCGACGCGAACGACGCGATCAACGCCGAGGTCCACAGTTGCGCCCCGATAATGACGAGCTCGACGTTGACGAAGCGCTCGAGCGAGCTCGGGCTGAGGTTGCCGACGGGCTGGCGCTGCTTGAGCGAGAGGGTCTGTACGAGTGCCGGCGCCCTCAAGGCGTCCAGGAGTGGCGACGTGTTGGACGGCGAGTCGGGTGGCGCGAGGTCGTGCAAGGTGAGGTGCGTGACCGACTCGAAGCTCGACAGGAGCTTGTGCACGGCCGCGTCGTCGGACAAGTTGCCGTACAAAGCGAGGCGGTCGAGCGGGATGAGGATGGCGTTCGCCGGCGCGGGCTCGTCGCGAGGACGTGGGGAGAATGCCGACATCAGGAGATCCACCTGGCTAAGTCGATCGTACTTGTGGAGCTCGCGGTAGTTGCTCGGGTCGAACAGGCTGACCGGCCCAACTGACGCGCCCTTGAGGAGGAGCTGGACGAGGTTGGGCAGAACGGGTGCCTGGTCGTCTGCGGCCTCGAGAACGATGCCGATGGCCATGTCCATGTTCTCGACGTGGAGCGCTCCGACGTTGACGAGGCGGCGGAAAAACGACGACAGCCCGACGCGAGTCGGCCCGGCGACGGCGTCCTCGTCGTCCGACATGACGAGCCTGAGGGCGAGTATGCAGGCGCCGACGGCCGGGCACGCCTCGACGACCTCGCACAGCTGCTTGAGGTGCGCGCGCTTTTTGACCTCGACCTTGCGGAACGCGAGGCGGCGCCCGACGGGGACGAACGCCCTCGCGATGCGCGCGAGGTACGGGCCCTCGCCCGCCTCGTGGACGACCTCGCAGATCATGATGAAGAGCTCGACGGGGATGCGCGCGAGGTGGTTGGTCATGGTCGAGGGCGAGGAGGAGGTCGGGCTGCGTGCATGCGGCGAGGGGGCGTGAGCGGGGGCGGAGGAGGGGGAGCGAGCTGGAGCGGGCGACGCACAGGAGCTTGTGGACGATCTGGGCCGGTGCTGTAGCTGGAACTTGATGCTTGAGGGGCGGCTGCGATGCGCCTACGTCTCTGCGTGTCGAGGGAGAGGGGCGGGTCAGCTTCCGGGGTGATGAGGCGGTGGACGGGGGCGAGGAGGACGCACAGCTTGACGAGAGTACTTGGGGCGGTGACCTGAGTAGTAGACCTTGCGAGCAAGCGGGCCTCGGAGCTCCTGGTCGGGTCAGGGCTGGGTGAGGCTGACTGGGAGGAGCAGGAGGAGGAGCAGCTCCCTCGACGGCGGCGCTCTCGACCTCGCTCAATGCTGTGGAATCGACCTGATGCACATGCAGTCACGAGCAGGAGTGAAGGGTCACACAGGCGAGGTTTCAGGAGATGTATCTACACAAAGCGAGGACCGGCTCGCGAGTCGCTCGCTCGCCACGGCGGCGAGGATGAAGGGGGCAAAGCGGACGGCATGAGATGGCCGAGATGGAGGATGAGGATGATGAGGAGATGTCGAAGGCGACGGCTGCGGCGTGAGAGCGAGGGTCGAGCGAGAGAGAGGAAGGGAAAGTCGCCCCGCCGCCGGTCGACGACTGACCCGCTCAGCGCCTCGCCTCCTCCTCATCCGTCTGCTCGATCGCCTCGTAACCCCTCGCCTGCCCCGGCTTGGGCGTCGTCGGCCTGCTCCCGCCGACGCTCCCTGCCGCGCTCCCCTGCCCGCTCCACCACCCCTTGACGGCCCGCTCGCCGTCGCTGCCCCGGCCGGGCAAGCTCGCGCCGCTGAGCGTCCGGCGGTGGTTCCTGTCGCGCTTGGGCACGACGGGCGGCTCGACCTCGGGCCCGTGAGAGTGCAGCTCGCCCCGGCGGAACGAGGGGAGCGAGTGCGAGCGGCGGAGAGGCGCGCGCTCAGAGTCGAACTCGTTGTCCGAGGCGCCGAGCGAGGGGCCCGGCTGGTCACCGAAGAGCTCGTCTGCGTGCGGAAGAGAGGGAGAACGAACAGAGTCAGCTGACGAAAGAGAGGCACGGCGAGAAAGGAAACGGTCGACGCACCCATCTCCTCGAGCGGTACACCGGCAGCTGCGCGCGACGAGCAAAAGTCAGCACCTGCACGTCGCACAGGATAAGAGAGACGACGGCGGGGACGCACTCTCGGGGTAGGCGAAGAAGACGAGGATGAAGCTGAGGACGCAGAACCCGGCGTGCATCGGGTACAGGCGCCACTCGATCGTCTCTTGCAGGATGGGCGTCATCTCGCCGACCTGCGTGCGGCGGGAGGCAAAGAAGGCGGTGGTGATGAGGTGTTGGACGAGCAGGAAAGAGGTGAGGAGGAGAGGTAGGAGGGCGGGACGAGGTCAGCTGTCGCTCTTGCTCGTCGAGCTCGAGGAGGACCGCCGACGCACGATGTAGTTGCCTGCGTGCACGAGGTAGTCGTCAATGAGCGCCGAGGAGAGCTAGAGGTAGCGGAAGGAGACGCACAGAGCCAGTTCGTCGCCGTCGCGAGCGAGAAGCCCTTGATGCGGAACGCGTTGGGCAAGATCTCTGCGCCAAGAAGCATCACCCATCAGCACCTCGCGCTTGTCGAGCGGCGCAAGCTCACGCTGAAGAGGAGGAACGGCGACGCACCTGCCGAGAAGAGCCACGCGACCGGGCCCCAGCTCGCGCCGAACGCGGCGTTGTACGCGATGACGCACCCGACGACGGCGACGGGCGTGTACGGCGCGTCGAGGAACAGGAAGAAGCCGAGGAGCGACAGCGCGACGGCCATGACCTGTCGGAGCGGGCGGGCGCGGGTCAGTGCGCGCGCGAGGGGAGGGACCGAGCAGGGAGAGGGGGACGCACCGCTGCGCCGCTCATGAGGATCTTGCGCCGGCCGAGGCTGTCGACGAGGTACCAGGTCGGGATCGTGCTGAGGATGTAGACTGTGCGCGAGGGGGCAAGGGTCAGCTCGAGCCGGTCCGGGCGGTCGGCGAGGAGGGTGAGAGGGAGAGAGGGACGGACTGATTGCGTTGATGCCCGTCATGAGGATGGCGTCGCGCCCGATCCAGCCTGCACTCTCGAACACGAGCGGCGCGTAGTACCTGCAGGCGGCGGGGAGAGTCAGCGGTCGTCCGTGTCCCCTTCTCGGCTCGCTCGCAGTGAAGGACGGTGACGCACGAGACGATGTTGATGCCGTTCTGCGACGGCACTCAAGCAAGCAGGCGTCAGTGAGGTTCTCGTGAAGTGAGAGCTCGACGACGACATGCAGAGCGGGACGGCGAC
>Ga0308169_10002090_pt1 | contig 21477 bp, 16 predicted proteins | sample PhyBR1_2_FD_202139 | JGI IMG/M metagenome (GOLD analysis project Ga0308169, IMG submission 202139) | Phyllosphere microbial communities from UC Gill Tract Community Farm, Albany, California, United States - DLSLSB.R1 | ecosystem: Host-associated > Plants > Phyllosphere > Unclassified | place...
GGTCTCGGCGTCGTCGCCCACTTCGTCGAGGTACTTGTCGCGGAAGGTACCGGCGGCGCGCAGGCTGACCGGGCCCTTCTCGTAGCCGAGCACGACGTTGAAGGTGTTCTTCGACGCGTTCGGCAGGGCGATGCGGCGAGCGATCTGCGTACCGTCATCGTCGGAGAACACGGTGCCGCGGGCATAGGTGTACGTGTAGTTGATCTGCGTCAGCAGCCCGTCGAACGGCGAGGGCAGCATCGAGAACACCTGGCTGAAGCTGGCTTCCAGGCCGGCGATCGTGGCGGTGTCGCCGTTCACCGGAACGGTCAGCTCGTCATAGGCGATGCCGTTGTAGACGCCGCTTTCCTTCGAGTTGTAGCTATAGGTGTAGTCCTTGACCGACTTGTAGAAGCCGCCGATCGAGAGGGCACCGTTGTTCGTGAAGTAGTAGTCGAACCCGGCGTCGAAGTTCCAGGCCTGGTAGGGCTTCAGCTCCGGATTGCCGACTTCCAGCTCGAGATCGTCGTTGATCGTGTTGCGCGGGGCCAGCTGCGAGAGCTTGGGGCGCACGATCGTCTTGTAGCCGGCCGCGCGGGCGACCAGGTTCTGCTGCGGGCTGAAGCGCAGCGTCAGGCTGGGCAGCCAATTGGTGTAGTTGCGCTTGTAGTTCAGCGGATCGATGGTGATCGTGTCGTCGCCATTGTCGGTGACAAGGCTGCCGTTGAGTTCGTTGTGCGTGCGCTCCATGCGCACGCCGCCGATCACGCGGAGCGTCGAACTGTCCCAGCGGGCCATCGCGTAGCCGGCCAGGATGTCCTCACGCACCGAATAATCGCTGACGGCCGAGTTCAGGGCACTTTCGTAGTCGTTGATGACGAACGAGTCCGGGTTCGACAGCAGGTAGTCGGCCGGGCCGGTCTTGCTGGCGACCGGGCCCATGTCGACCAGGCGATAGGTCTGCTTGCCCAGCACGTCGGCCAGCGTGTAGTCCGGCGCGCCGTCGGCCAGTTCGTAGTAGTTCATATTGAAGTCGTAGGACTTCTTGCGCCAGCGCGCCTTGGCGCCGGCCTGAACGGTGAAGTCGCCATTGTCGCCGGCAAAGGTGCGGGCGAGGTCCGCCTTGACGGCCCATTCCTCGTCCTGGCTGTCGGACAGGGTGGTCAGCTCGGTCTTGTTGAATTCATAGGCCGAGGCATCGTTGAACTCGCTGTCCGGATCGGCGGTGACCGCGTAAGTCGGATAGTATTTGTTCGCGTAGTCGGTGGCGACCACCACGCCTTCGTTGAAGCGGGCGCGGAAGCGGGTCGGGTCGATCGAGAACGTTTCCTTCTCGCTCGACTTGGCATAGCTCGCCTGCCAGTTGAACTTCCACGTACCGGTGTCGGTGTCGCTGCCGATGGCAACGCTGCGGATGCGCTGGCGTTCGAAGCGATCCTTGAGGTCGCGCTCGACGGTGATGCGCTCGTCATCCGAATCGAAGGTGGCGCTGGAGTCCGTGCTGCTGCTCGGACCGTCGAAGTCGCTGAAGTCGAGCGTGGTGCGGCGGCGATATTCGTGATCGTCGAACTGCGCCCAGTTGCCGCGCACGTAAGCCTTGGTCGTGTCCGACACGCGCCAGTCGGCCGAGAGCGCGGCGTTGATGCGGGTGCGCTCCACGTCATAGTCGCGGTATTCAACCGATTCGGCCCAGGCATTGCCGCTATCGTCGACGTTCCAGCCGCCGGTCTCGACGTTGTCGGTCTCGAACTTGCGCTTGTAGTAGCTGACCGAGCCGGCGATGCCGAAATCGTCGCCCAGCTTCTGCGTGAAGTCGAACGAACCCTTCGGCGTGACCTTGCCCGAATAGTCGTTCCAGCTGCCCTCGGCGCTGAGCGAGTAGCGGTTCTTCTTCGAATCGAAGGCGCTGGTGGTCTTGATCTCGACCGAGGCGCCGATGAAGTCGCCGTCCATGTCGGGGGTGAAGGACTTCTTCACTTCCACCGATTCGATGGTGTCTGACGAAACCACGTCGAGCGCGACCGAGCGGGCGTCCGATTCAGGCGCCGGCATGCGAACGCCGTTGATCGAGGTGCCGTTGAGGTCGGGATCGAGGCCGCGAACCGAAACGTAGCGGCCTTCGCCCTGGTCGTTGAGGATGTTCACGCCCGGCAGGCGGCGCAGCGATTCGGCGACGTTCTGGTCGGGGAACTGGCCTACGGCGTCACGCGTCAGCACCGAGACCACGCCGTCGGCGGCCTTCTGGCGCGACAGGGCGCTGGTGAGGTTCGCGGTCTGGCCGGTGACGAGGATGTCGCCGCCGCCGATCGCGGGCAGGTCGAAGTTGCTGGCGATGCGGCCGGTGGCGGCCACCGAGACGCTCTGGGTGGTCACTTCGGCGCCGACATAGCGCGCTTCCAGGGTGTAGGTACCGGCGGGCACGTCACCGAAGATGAAGTTGCCTCCGCGGTCGGTCTCGGCCGAGCGGTTCAGTTCGACGATGCGAACCGAAGCCGACTGCAACGGACGCACGCCCGACGCGTCATGAACGCTGCCGGCGACTTCGCCGGCGTGCGCGATCGTGGCGAACGATGCCGAGGCGAGCAGGCCGGCTGCGATCCGGAAGGAGGTTTTCATGTACTGGAACCCTGTTTTGCGACGAATTGCGGCGCGTCTAGGCAGGGTTCGTGACAGTTACGTGCCAATGTCATGGCACTTTCGTGACATCGCTGCAGTGCAGCAAAAAAGCCACAGTCCGCGTGTTTTCACGTGGAACATCCGCAACTTGCTTGCGGTTCACCGAATCTCGATAAGGGGAGAATGGTGCTGCTGGGGAGGATTGAACTCCCGACCTCGTCATTACCAATGACGCGCTCTACCACTGAGCTACAGCAGCGCTCTTTTCCGTGTCCGGAAAGGCTGTGTCCCGGCGACCCGGGGCAGGGGCGGGCTAATGTCCGTGACCGGCCTGATTGTCAAGCGCCTCTTGCGCATTCTTTTTCAGAAAGCCATTTCCAGACCCATCGAAGACCGTTCCGAAAGACGCCTGACCATGACGCAAGCCCAGCAAACCCGCGACGAAAGGCTCGCCGCCAAGCTTCGGGAAAATCTTCGCCGCCGCAAGGTCCAGGCACGGGCGCTGGCTTCCGATGCCCCTGCCTCCGCCAGCGAAGCGTCGGCAGGGGACGCGGATAGCGCCGCTGCGGGCGAATCGAACGCTGAAAACGAATCAGCCGGTCTTTCCAAACCCGCCCCGGAAAGCTAGGGGCTGCGCCCAGACATAGAGTCAGTCTGCCAACGGGCGTTTCCCGAGGGGATCGCCGCTGAGACCTGGGAGTACGCCTTGCCTCGCCTGATCCTCGTCCGCCACGGCCAGAGCCAATGGAATCTCGAGAACCGCTTCACCGGATGGTGGGACGTCGACCTTACCGAAAAGGGTGAGGAAGAAGCCCGCGCCGCAGGAACGCTTCTGAAGGAAAAGGGCATCCTGCCCACCGTCGCCTTCACCTCGCTGCAGACCCGCGCGATCCGCACCCTGCACTTCGCGCTCGAAGCCGCGGGCCTGCTCTGGATCCCCGAGACCAAGGACTGGCGCCTCAACGAGCGTCACTACGGCGGCCTCACCGGCCTCAACAAGGCGGAAACCGCGGCCAAGCACGGCGACGACCAGGTCAAGATCTGGCGCCGCAGCTTCGACACGCCGCCGCCGGTCCTGGAGCGCGGCAGCGCGTTCGATCTCTCGTCCGATCCGCGTTACGCCGGGATCGACGTGCCGATGACCGAAAGCCTCAAGGACACCATCGCACGCGTCCTGCCTTATTACGAAGGCTCGATCGTCCCGCACCTCAAGGCCGGTGCCGATGTGCTCGTCTCCGCCCACGGCAACAGCCTGCGCGCGCTGGTGAAGCACCTCTCGGGCATCTCGGACGACGAGATCACCGGCCTGGAAATCCCCACCGGCCAGCCGATCGTCTACGAACTGGCAGACGATCTCGCGGTGCTCGACCGCTACTACCTGTCGGAGCGTTGAGATGAGCGGGGTGGGGGCTCCTGTTGCCATCGTCATGGGCAGCCAGTCCGACTGGCCGACCATGCAGCGCGCTGCCGACATGCTGGACAAGCTGGGCGTCGCTTACGACGCGCGGATCGTCTCGGCGCACCGCACGCCGGAGCGGCTGGTCGATTTCGCCAAGGGTGCGGACGGCGAAGGCTTCAAGGTCGTGATCGCCGGTGCGGGGGGCGCAGCCCACCTGCCCGGCATGATCGCCTCGATGACGCACCTTCCCGTGCTGGGCGTGCCGGTACAGTCCAAGGCGCTTTCGGGACAGGACAGCCTGCTCTCGATCGTGCAGATGCCCGCCGGCATTCCGGTGGGCACGCTGGCGATCGGCGAGGCGGGCGCGGCCAATGCCGGCCTGCTCGCCGCCGCGATCCTCGCCACGTCCGACCCGGCCCTGGCCGAACGCCTCAAGACGTTCCGCGCAGACCAGACGGCGAGCGTCGCCGAACGTCCCTCCTGACCGATCGAGCAAGCACCTGAAGATGATCCCTCCCGGCGAAACCATCGGCATACTCGGCGGCGGCCAGCTCGGCCGGATGATCGCGATGGCCGCCGCCCAGCTCGGCTATCGCTGCCACATCTACGCGCCGGAGGCCGATTCCATCGCCGCCGAAGTGAGCGCGGAATTCACTTGTGCCGCCTGGGACGATGCCGAAGCGATGGCCCGCTTCGCAGCGGGCTGCGCGGTCGTGACTTACGAGTTCGAGAACGTGCCGGTGGCGCCGCTCGCGGCGCTGGGCAAGGTACCGCTGCTGGCCCATGCCCGCGCGCTCGAAACCGCACAGGATCGCCTGAGCGAGAAGCGCTTCGTCACCGAACTGGGCGGCACCCCTGCCCCCTTCGCGCCGGTGGACTCGGCCCAGGACCTTGCAAGGGCCGTCGCCGCGATCGGCGCACCGGGCATCCTCAAGACCCGGCGCGACGGCTATGACGGCAAAGGCCAGTGGCGCATCATGACGCCGGAAGACGCCGAGGGGCTCGATCTTCCGGACCAGGCGCTCATCTACGAAGGCTTCGTCACGTTCTTCGCCGAATTCTCGGTGATCCTGTGCCGCGGCGCGGATGGCGACATCCGCTACTTCGATTCCGCCCACAACGTGCATGAGGGCGGCATTCTCTCGGTCAGCACGGTGCCTGCCCCGCAGCGCCTGCTCGACCAGGTCCCCGCCGCGCGCGCGCTGGCCGCCAAAGTGGCCGAAGCGCTGGACTATGTCGGCGTGCTCACGCTGGAATTCTTCGCGACCGAGAACGGACCCGTCTTCAACGAGATGGCGCCGCGCGTGCACAATTCCGGGCACTGGACCATCGAGGGCGCGGTCACCAGCCAGTTCGAGAACCACGTCCGTGCGATCTGCGGCCTTCCGCTGGGCGACACCGGCCTGGCCGCCGATGCCGTGGAAATGCGCAACCTGATCGGTGACGAGGCGGACGACTGGGCCAAGATCCTCGCCGATCCGGCCAACCATCTGCATCTCTACGGCAAGGGCGCTTCGCGTCCCGGCCGCAAGATGGGCCATGTCACCCGCCTCTCCTTCCAGCGCGACTGACCCAGAGCCTTGGCGCAGGACCTCTTCCTCATCTACGCCCGCGCCGCCAACGGCGTGATCGGCCGCGACGGCGCCCTGCCCTGGCGCCTGCCTGCCGATCTCCGGCGATTCAAGGCCATGACCCTCGGCAAGCCGATGATCATGGGCCGCAAGACGTTCGACAGCTTCCCTTCCCCGCTTCCCGGCCGCCGCCATATCGTGCTTACCCGCGACGCGGCATGGACGGCCGAGGGCGCGGAAGTGGCCCATTCGTTGGACGAAGCGCTGGCGCTGGCGGGTGACGGCGAAGTGGCGGTGATCGGCGGCGCGGAAATCTACCGCCTGTTCCTGCCGCTGGCCCCCCGCATCGAACTGACCGAGATCCACGCCGACTATCCCGGCGATACCGAAATGCCCGCGGCAGGCCCGCAATGGCGCGAAACCGCGCGCGAGGAGCATCCCGCCGCGGGTGATTTTCCCGCGCACGCTTTCGTCACGCTGGTCCGGGACTTATAGGCCTGATCTGACATGATTCGTCTCGACAACCGCGAACCCGTTCCCGAATCGATGCGCGGCGCCGTTCTGGCGCTCGGCAACTTCGACGGGTTCCACCAGGGCCACCAGGCCGTGGTGGGCGAGGCCATCCGCTGGGCCCGCGAACTCGGCCGGCCCGCCATCGTCGCGACGTTCGATCCCCATCCCGTCCGCCTGTTCCAGCCCGACGCGCCCGCCTTCCGCCTGACCACGCTGGACCAGCGGCAGGACCTGTTCGAGGCGGCCGGCGCCGACGCCATGCTGCTGCTCCACTTCGACCGCGCCATGGCCTCGATGGAAGCGGCAGACTGGATCGAACAGGTGCTCGGCCGGCAGCTTGGCTGCGTCGGGGTCGTCACCGGCGAAGACTTCACGTTCGGCAAGGGCCGTGGCGGCAATCCGCAGGTCCTGCGCGAGGTCGGCGCGCGCATCGGCCTGATCGGCCGCACCGTGGGCGCCGTGCACGACGAGCGGGGCGTCATCTCCTCCAGCCGCATCCGCGACGCGCTGAAGCTGGGCGAGTGCGAGACCGCCACTCGCCTGCTCACCCGCCCTTTCGCGGCGCGCGGCGTGGTGCAGCACGGGGGCAAGCTGGGCCGGACCATCGGCTTCCCCACCGCCAATATCGACATGCACAACTACTTGCGCCCGCGCTACGGCATCTACGCCGTGACCGGGCGCATGCCGGACGGACGCGTGCTGCCCGGCGCCGCCAACATGGGCGTGCGCCCGACGTTCGAGCCGCCGATCGAACTGCTCGAACCTTACTTCTTCGACTTTTCGGGCGATCTCTACGGACAGGAGATCGAGGTGGCCTTCCACCACTTCCTGCGTCCCGAAGCCAAGTTCGATTCGCTCGACGCCCTGGTGGCGCAGATGGGCCGCGACTGCGACCGGGCCCGCGAGCTGCTGTCGCACATCGGCTGAGCAAAGTCCGCTCGCCTCAAGAAACGACATCACCCTGAAACTAGTCTGGAGTGGCGAGCGCGCCGCACAGAGCTTCGTCGCGATCGAAACCCGCGTATCGCCATGCCTGCGAACTCTTCCAACAGGCGCGCAATTGCTCTAGTGCGCAGCGCATATGACCGAACAGCGCGATTATAGAGCGACCGTCTTCCTTCCGAAGACCGATTTCCCCATGAAAGCCGGGCTCCCCCAGAAGGAGCCGGGTATTCTTGCGCGCTGGCAGGAACAGGACATTTACCGCAAGACGCGCGAAGCGCGGGCCGACCGCGACATGTTCGTGCTGCACGACGGTCCGCCCTACGCCAATGGCGACATGCACATCGGCCATGCGCTGAACCATATCCTCAAGGACATGGTCGTCCGCACCCAGACCCTGCTGGGCAAGAATGCCCCTTACGTCCCCGGCTGGGACTGCCACGGCCTGCCCATCGAGTGGAAGGTCGAGGAAGAGTACCGCAAGAAGAAGAAGAACAAGGACGAGGTTCCCGCAGAGGAATTCCGCGCCGAATGCCGCGCCTATGCCCAGAACTGGGTCAATGTGCAGCGCGAGCAGCTGAAGCGCCTCGGCGTCAATGGCGATTGGGACAATCCCTACCTGACGATGGACTTCCAGGCCGAAGCCACCATCGTGGGCGAACTGCTGAAATTTGCCGAGAACCAGATGCTCTACCGCGGCGCCAAGCCGGTGATGTGGAGCCCGGTGGAAAAGACTGCGCTGGCAGAAGCCGAAGTCGAGTACGAGGACATCGTCTCGACCCAGATCGACGTGGCCTTCGAGATCACCGAATCGCCCATCGCGGAACTGGTCGGCGCCCATGCCGTGATCTGGACGACCACGCCCTGGACGATCCCGACCAACCAGGCGCTCGCCTATGGGCCGGAGGTGGAATACCACCACTACCGCGCGCATGACGGCCGCCGGTTCCTGATCGCCGTGCCCTTGCTCGAAGCCTTCTTCGCGCGCACCGGCCTGGGCCCCGTGGCCGAGAACATGATCGGCGATGCCGACTTGTCCGAATACGCGCTCGGCACTTATCGCGGCGCCGACCTCGCCGGCACTCTCGCCCGCCACCCGATGCATGCGCTGGGCGGCTTCTTTGCAGAGCCCCGTCCGCTGCTGGCCGGCGATTTCGTCACCACCGAGAGCGGCACCGGCCTTGTCCACATGGCACCCGACCACGGCGAGGACGACTTCCTGCTGTGCAAGGCGCATGGCATCAATCCCAAGTTCGTGGTCGAAGCCGACGGCAAGTACCGCGAGGACTGGGGCTGGCTGGGCGGCCAGGGTTCGGTCATCAACCCGAAGTTCAATGCCCCCGACGGCCCGATCTGCTCGGACCTGCGCGAGGCCGGCGCGCTGCTGGCGGCTTCGGCCGACTACAAGCACTCCTATCCGCACTCCTGGCGTTCCAAGGCCAAGGTGATCTTCCGCTGCACCCCGCAGTGGTTCGTGCCGATGGACAAGGCGATGACTCACATCTCGCCCAAGAGCCGCGCCGATACCCGCTGGGAGAACGAAGGCGGCGCCATCGATCCCGCCGAGGAAAACCTGGACGACGCGCCCACGCTGCGCGAAGCCGGGCTCCAAGCCATCGCCGACACGCGCTTCGTTCCCGAAAAGGGCCGCAACCGCATCGGCGCCATGGTCGAAGGCCGCCCGGACTGGGTGCTCAGCCGCCAGCGCGCCTGGGGCGTGCCGATCACGCTGTTCGTCGACCGCAAGACCGGCGAATACCTCGTCGACCCCGCCGTCAACGACCGCATCGTCAATGCCATCCTCGCCCGCGGCGTGGACGCCTGGTCCGATGAAGCCGCGCAGGACCTGCTCGGGCCGGACTACAGCGCCGACGACTACGAGCGCGTTGCCGACATTCTCGACGTCTGGTTCGATTCCGGTTCGACTCACGCCTTCGTGCTCGAATCGGGCCGCTGGCCCGACCTCCTGCGCCCCGAAGGCTACCAGGGCCCCAAGGCGGACCTCTATCTGGAAGGCAGCGACCAGCATCGCGGCTGGTTCCAGTCCTCGCTGCTCGAATCCTGCGCCACGCGCGGCCATGCGCCGTACAAGGCAGTGCTGACTCACGGCTTCACGATGGATGCCAAGGGCTTCAAGATGTCGAAGTCGCTGGGCAACACGATCAGCCCGCTGAAGGTCATGGAAACCAACGGCGCCGACATCATCCGCCTCTGGGCGCTCTCGGTGGACTTCACCGAAGACCATCGCATCGGCGACGAGATCCTGAAGGGCGTGGCCGACCAGTACCGCAAGCTGCGCAACACCCTGCGCTACCTGCTGGGCGCGCTCGACGGTTTCTCCGACGAGGAGAAGCTGCCGGTTGCCGAGATGCCCGAGCTGGAACGCTACGTGCTCTCGCTGCTGGCCGGCGTCGACGCCGCGCTGCGTCAGGCCGTCGCGGACTTCGACTTCAATACCTACGTGCGCACCCTGCTGGACTTCTGCAACGAAGACCTTTCGGCCTTCTTCTTCGATATCCGCAAGGACTGCCTCTACTGCGACAGCCCTGCCGACCCGAAGCGCCGCGCCTATCGCACGGTGCTGGACACGCTGTTCCACGCATTGGTGCGCTATGCCGCGCCGGTCACCGTCTTCACCGCCGAGGAAGTCTGGCAGAGCCGCTTCCCCGGCAGCCAGAGCGTGCACTTGCTCGAATGGCCGGAAGTCCCGGCCGTGGAAGCGGACGCTGCCCGCTGGTCCGAACTGCGCGCCCTGCGCGTGAAGGTGACCGAGGCGATCGAACCGCTCCGCCGCGAGAAGATCGTCGGCTCCAGCCTGGCCGCCGAAGTTACGGTTCCCGCCTCCGCGCCGGCCAGTGCCTCCGACGCAGATCTGGCCGAACTGTTCATCACCGCGAAAGTCGCGCGTGGGCAGGGGGATGACGTGACCGTCACGCCTTCCACCAACCACAAGTGCGGCCGCTGCTGGCGCCATCTTCCCGAAGTTTCGGAAGACGGCGCCCTGTGCGACCGCTGCGATGACGTGGTCGGTGCGCTGGAGACCGAGGCATGAGCGCCGAGATGACCGTTGGCCGCAAGCGCCTCATCGGCTTTCTGATCGCCGCGGTGGTCTTCATGGTGGACCAGGGCTTCAAGGCCTGGGTCGTCACCGGACTGAAGCTGCGCGACGTGGGCGTGATCGAGCTGGCGCCGTTCTTCAACTTGCGCTGGACCAAGAACCTGGGCGTCTCGCTCGGCCTGTTCACCGCGGATTCGCCGGAGGGCCGCTGGGCCCTGGTGGCGATGACCGGCGCGATCGCGCTGTTCGTCCTCATCTGGATGCTTCGCGAACGCAAGCTGGGCGAAATCGCCGCGCTGGCCATGGTGCTGGGCGGTGCGCTGGGCAACATCCGCGACCGCTTCACCATGGGCTACGTGATCGACTATGCCGACCTTCACTTCGGTGAATGGCGGCCGTTCCTCATTTTCAACATCGCAGACGTCGCCATAACCGTCGGCGTCCTGATTATCCTTGCCCGCTCATTGCTTTCGCGCGACAAGCCGGAAACGAATGGCGGACATGACACGGCGCCCGACGCCGCCCCGGAGATTTGAGTTGATGCCCATGAAGAAGACCGGAGCCCTGATTCTCGTCGCCGCCGGTGCGGTGCTCGTGTCCGGCTGCGGAAGCAGCGGCCTGCTGAACCACAACCGCCCCGATGAATTCGCTGTGCAGCGCCAGTCGCCGCTGGTGGTGCCGCCCGATTTCTCGCTGGCCCCGCCGAAGCAGGGACAGCCTCGCCCCAATGACGACAATCTGCAGCAGCAGACCCTCGACGCGCTGTTCGGCGGCCCGCAGGCCCGCAGTGAAATCGAGAAGTCGACGCTGAGCATGGCCGGCCCGGCCGCGCCCTCGATCCGCTCCACCGTGGGCGATCCGGGCACGTACACCGTCGCCAAGGGCCAGGTGACCCGCGCGATCCTCGCCGCCCCGGAAGGCGACGGCCGCGACGCGCAGACGACTATCGAGGGCTGACCCCCTTTTCGACGAACGCGAAAAGGGCCGGAGCGGCATGGCTGCTCCGGCCCTTTTTCATGCCTGCTCTGTCTGAAAATCCGACGCGGGCGGATGACGGCGGCACGCGAGAATGTCCTTTTCGGGATTTTTCCCGAACGGCCGTCAGATCCCGCCCGGGAACATCGCGAGCAGCTTGCCCAGTCGGTCGTGCACCAGCCGTTCCTGCTGCGGATCGCTTTCGCCAAGGCGCACGATGGTGAGCAGCTGATCGGGCGAGCCGATCACGTATTGGCCATATTCGCCCACGCAGGCGAAAACGTTGCCGGGCGCCATGCCCGGGAACAGCACTTCCTCGCCCCCTGCCCCGGCTTTCGCCTTGGCCTTGTTGAGCCAGACCCCGGCGCCATAGCCGGGATTGCGCGGCGAGGATTCCAGCATGAACTGCACCCAGCGGCGCGGCAGGATCTGCGCGCCCTGGATCGAGCCGGTATGGCGCAGGAATTCGCCCAGCTTCGCCCAGTCTCGCGCCGAGGCATGGACCATGGCCGAGCCGACCATCGTGCCCGCACGGTCGAAGCCCGCGGTGGCCGAATCCATCCCGATCGGGGCGAAGACGCGGTTGCGCAGATAGTCGTTCACGGCCTTGCGGCGCCGATCGGGGTTGCGATCGGACGAAAGCACGCGCGCGGCCAGGTCGGAGAGAATGACCGAGGTTGCCGCGCTGTCCACGAACCGCGCGCCCGCCGGGGCTTCCAGGGGCTGAGCCTCGGCATAGGCCGCCATGTCGTCACGCCCGTCGAGATAGAGCATCCGCATCCGGTCGGACTGGCGGGCCGGACCGCCGGTGGCCGATGCGGCCGTTTCGGAATGGCGCAGGCCCGAGCGCATCTGCAAAAGCTGCTTGAGCGTGATCTCGCCGCGCGGATCGCCCGGGCGCTGCCATGCAGGGATAGGGGCCGATTCGGCGAGGCGCAGCCGTCCATCGCTGACGAGCTGCCCGACCATCAGCGCCGTGACGCATTGGCCCATGCCCAGTCCGTCCAGCCGCGTGTCCGGCTTGACCCCGGCGCCATAGCGCTCTGCAATCACGGAGCCGCGCTTCATCACGACCAGTGCCTGGGTCCGGCCGAGATCCTCGTCGAACAGTCCGTCGATGGCGCGGCCGAAGGCGGCGCGCGGCGCTCCGCCATCGTCCTTGATCGCCGCCTGCGATTCCGCGCTCGGCGGCGGCGGCCCCTGCTGCGCATCCTGTCCACAGCCGGCAAGCGCGCTCAGCGCCAGGGCTGGCAGGACGGAAAGGGCAAGGATAAGGGGGGGACGGCGCACCGGCATGACGCGCGGTGTGATGTGCGAGGCGCAGGAATATGGCAACAGGCACGAGGTACACGACCGGGGAAAGCCCCCCAGGAGATGGGCCTGCTGCAAACGGGCCTGCCGATAACGGCCCCTCCGGAAGCACCCATCGAAGCCGCCAGCCCTCGCGCTGGATCCGCAATTCCCTGCTGCTGGCCTTGCTGGCGGTGGTGCTGGTCATGGCGATGTCGTGGCGCGGCCTGCGCGAACAGGCGCTTGTCGGCACCTCCTACGGCGCCCGCGTCGCCTGCGCCTGCCGCTTCGTCTCGCAGCAGGACCTGGGCACCTGCAAGGGGCAGATCGCCATCGCCGGGCTGGGCCGCACCGCGTCGCTGATGATGCTTTCCGAAGATGCCGAGAATCGCTCGGTCAAGGCCAGCGTCCCGTTGCTGGCCAGCCAGACCGCCACCTTCGCACCCGATCGCGGATGTCAGCTCGAACCCTGGGCCAACTGACGGGCCACGGCGCTTCTCACATCAGGCGCCGGGCCCCCTTACGTACCTTCAGTCCAGCGGAACGGCGGACTCGGTCCCCTCGATCCAGCCGCCGCCCACCACCCGGTCGCCGGCATAGATCACCGCCGCCTGCCCCGGCGCAACGCCATATTCGGGGTTCGCGAAACGGATCGTGACGGCCGCACCGCCGCCGAAGTCGCCTTCGAGCGTGATCGGCACCGGCTTCGCCAGCGAGCGCACCTTGGCCGTCAGCGGCGCATCGGGAAGCGGGCCGATACGGTTGGTCTCGGTGACGAGGGCGGCGGCAACGCCCAGCAGCGCGCGCGGGCCGACCAGGACGCGGCGTCCCGGCGCATCGATGCGCACGACATAGAGCGGTTCGGGCTGGCCGCCGATCTCCAGCCCCCGGCGCTGGCCGACGGTGTAGTGGATGATGCCGCGATGCGTGCCCAGCACTTCGCCGGTGAGCGCATGAACGATCTCGCCCGGCGCTTCGCCCTCCGGACGGACGGCGCGCACGATCTTGGCATAATCGCCATCCGGCACGAAGCAGATGTCCTGGCTGTCCGGCTTGTCGGCAACGCGCAGACCTGCCGCTTCGGCCAGGCGGCGGGTTTCGCTCTTCGGCAACCCGCCCAGCGGGAAGCGCAGGAAATCCAGCTGCGCCTCGGTGGTTCCGTAAAGGAAGTAGCTCTGGTCGCGCGCGGGATCGAAGGCGCGGTGCAGCTCCGACCCGGCCGGTCCCTCGACGCGGCGCACGTAGTGGCCGGTGGCAAGGCAGTCGGCCCCGAGGTCGCGGGCCATCGTCAGCAGGTCGGTGAACTTCGGACCCATGTTGCAGCGGATGCAGGGGATCGGCGTGCGCCCGGCCATGTAGTCGTCGGCGAAGCGCTCCACCACTTCCTCGCGGAAGGCGCTCTCATGGTCGAACACATAGTGGGCAATGCCCAGGCGGTCGGCCACGGCGCGGGCGTCGCGGATGTCGTCGCCGGCGCAGCAGGCGCCCTTGCGGCCGGTCGCGGCGCCGTAGTCGTAGAGCTGGAGCGTCACGCCGATGGTTTCGGCGCCGGTGGCTGCGGCCAGCGCGGCCACGACGGAACTGTCGACACCGCCCGACATGGCGACGACGATGCGGCGGGCCGAAAGCGGCGCAGGCAGCTGGAACAGGGCGGCGGGGTCGAGGCCGGCCACCAGTCCTTCAAGATCGGAAAGGGCGGTCATGCGCCGCCCCATACAGCCGAACGCGCCGGATTCCTACCTTTGACGATGGAGGGCCGGCAAGACACCCGCTTTCATCCCGTCAGCCACGGCGGGGCCGTCGGCCGGCCAAGGATCATGGCGCTCGGTTAAAGGTCATGGCGAAGCCGGTGTTAAGAATATTTAACAAAAGGTAAGTCCGGCCTTTACTCTCCCTTGACCAAGCGCCGTTACAAGTGATCGACATGAACATCGCTCATGATCATGAAACCTGCAAAGCGGGGCATGCGTCGGGTCGCGACAGCGAGGAGTTCATGCCGGTCCGTTTTCCAATCGACTGGTTTTCCTTGCGTTCCCGGCTCTTCGCCGCGCACGATCTGCGTGCGGCTTTTGCCGAGACGTCCGCCTCGCCGCGCCTCCACCGCTTCGGCAGTTTCGCCGGGTCGGTCGCTTATGTGATTCATACATATGCGACAGTCTCAAGAACTGTTAACCCAAATGCTTCAGGCAATCGCAAGCCAGCGCAGGCCAAGGTCCTTTCCGTCGCCGGCAATCCAAGCACCGGCGTACGAGGGTGATGATGATCGAAAACCAGAAAATCCGTCCTGCCCAGGTAATCGGGCCGCTCGGCGAGCCGTTGACGCTGGAATCGCTGCCCCCGGCGAACACCACCCGCTGGGTCGTGCGTCGCAAGGCGGAAGTCGTGGCGGCCGTGAACGGCGGCCTGCTGTCGATCGACGAGGTCTGCGATCGCTACCAGCTCACGCTCGAGGAATTCGCGTCCTGGCAGCGTGCCGTGGACCGTTCGGGAATGCAGGGCCTGCGCGTCACGCGTATTCAGCATTACCGCGATCTCTACGAGCGCCAGCAGAAGTATTGAGCGCACTACCTATTTGGTCCCCAAAGGACCTGAAAGCGGCGGCGGACCTCGGTTCGTCGCCGTTTTTCGTATATCTCCGGGCAATTCTCGAAAGATAGCAGGGGCCTGGCCGCCGGATACTGTCGTCGACGCTGGTCGATCCGGGTCGGCGACACGGCGACTGCTGATTGCCACCCGTCCGCCGCAGGTATATGTCGTTTCGCAGGAAATTTGGCCGTCGCAGCGGCGTGGACCGACGTGTCCGCGCTCCGGCGGCAGATCGTGCCTTCCGGCCACCCCAGGGGCGACATCGCTTTCGCGGGGCAAGGGCATCCGGACGAGGCATTCGGGACTGGGGGCAATCGCAATTTTTGCGGTGACACGATGAATTACGACAGCAGGATCGACGTGACGGAGAACGAGGGGTTGGCGGCCACCGGAAGCGGACTGGGCGGCAATCCGCTCGACAGCGACAATGAGCAGGACCGCGCATCGCGCCGCTGGTGGCTGATCGCCATCGTTGCCGCGATCGTGCTGGCCACCGGGATATGGTTCGCCGTGCGCGGCGGCGAAAAGACCGAAAGGGCCGGCGCCGCGGACATCCAGATGCCTGCGGTCACCGTCGTCGTGCCGGGCCGTGCCTCCGTCGAAGGCGAGATCACCGCCACCGGCTCGCTGGCGGCACGCCGCCCGATGCCGGTCGGTTCGGTCGGCGAAGGCGGCCAAGTCCGTTCGGTTCTGGTCGAACCGGGTGACTGGGTTGCCCAGGGCCAGGTCCTCGCCGTCATCGATCGCTCGGTCCAGTCGCAGCAGCAGGCCAGCCAGTCCGCGCAGATCGCGGTGGCCCAGGCCGATGCCCGCCTGGCCCAGGCCAATCTCGACCGCGCCCTCAAGCTTGTCGACCGCGGCTTCATCTCCGCCGCCGATGTCGACCGTCTCACTGCGACGCGCGATTCGGCCAATGCCCAGGTCAAGGTCGCGCGCGCCACGCTGGGTCAGCTCCAGGCGCAGACCGCCCGCCTCAACATCGTCGCGCCGGCTTCAGGCCTCGTGCTCGAACGCAATGTCGAACTGGGCCAGGTCGTGGGCGGCGGCAGCTCGGTGCTGTTCCGCCTTGCCAAGGGCGGCGAAATGGAACTGCTCGCCCAGATGAGTGAGGATGACCTTGCGCGCATGAAAGTGGGCGTGGAAGCCACGGTGACGCCTACCGGCAGCAACCAGAGCTTCACCGGCCAGGTATGGCAGATCGCCCCGGTGATCGACGCCACCAACCGCCAGGGCATCGCCCGCATCGCCCTCGCCTACAATTCCGCCCTGCGTCCCGGCGGCTTCGCCAGCGCCGTGATCAACAGTGGCCAGACGGTGGCCCCGGTGCTGCCCGAATCCGCGATCCAGAACGACGACAAGGGCGCCTTCGTCTATGTCGTCGATGCCAAGGACGTGGTCCACCGCCGCGCCGTGCAGACCGGCATCGTCACCGCACGGGGAATCACCGTGAAGCAGGGCCTCGACGGCAGCGAGAAGGTCGTGCTGCGTGCCGGTGGCTTCCTCAACGAGGGCGACAAGGTCAAGCCGCGCCTGACCGCCGCCGCCAAACCGAACGCGGGCGAGTAAATACGCGATGAGCCTTCGCAATATCTCGGCCTGGTCGATCCGCAATCCGATCATTCCGATCGTCTTCTTCATCGGCGTGATGATCGCCGGCGTGGTCTCGTTCATGCGCATGGACGTGAACAACATGCCGGACGTCGAATTCCCCGGCGTCCACGTCATGATCTCGCAGCCGGGCGCCGCCCCGACCGAGATCGAGACGCAGATCACCCAGATCATCGAGGGCGCCGTGCGCTCCGTGCCGGGAATCGAGGAAATCCAGTCGACCGCCTCCGAAGGCACCTCGACCACGCTGGTCTTCTTCACGGTCGGCACCGATCCCGATGTCGCGACCAACCAGGTCAAGAACGCGGTCGATCAGGTTCGCGGCCAGTTGCCCGACGGCATTCTCGAGCCGATGGTCACCAAGATCGAGGCCAATGGCGACAATCTCGCCTATTATGCCGTCAGCGCCGACGACATGACGATGGAGCAGCTCAGCTGGTTCGTCGACGACACGATCTCCAAGACCCTGCTCTCGATCGAAGGCCTGGCCTCCGTAGAGCGCAACGGCGGCGTCGACCGCGAGATCCGCGTCGTCGTCGATCCCGAGCGCCTGATCGCGCTGGGCCTCACCGCCAACGACATCAACGGCGTGCTGCGCCAGGTCAATACCGACGCGGCGGGCGGCCAGGCGGAAATCGCCGGCTCGCGCCAGTCGGTTCGCGTGCTCGGCAATGCCCAGGACGCCTTCCAGCTCTCGCAGACCCGCATCAACGTGGGCGGCGGCCGGCAGGTCAAGCTGTCCGACATCGCCAAAGTCTACGACGGCTATTCCGAGCAGACCCGCATCGCCAAGCTGCGCGGCCGCGAAGTGGTGACTTTCGGCTTCACCCGCGCCCTCGGGGCCTCCGACGTCGCCGTCTACGACGGGGCCGAGAAGGCGCTGGACAAGATCCGCAAGGAAAACCCGAACATCCACATCACCCGGCTGTTCTCCGACGTGGACTACACCAAGGGGCAGTACACCAGTTCGATGGAGGCGCTGGTCGAAGGCGCTGTCCTGGCCATCGTCATCGTCTATCTGTTCCTGCGCGACTGGCGGGCGACGATGATTTCCGCCATCGCCATCCCGCTCTCCGCGATTCCGACCTTCTGGTTCATGGACATGATGGGCTTCACGCTCAACTTCCTCTCGCTGCTGGCGCTCAGCCTGGTGGCGGGTGTGCTGGTCGACGATGCGATCGTGGAGATCGAGAACATCGTGCGCCACATGCGCATGGGTAAATCTGCCTACCAGGCCTCGATCGACGCGGCGGACGAGATCGGCCTGGCCGTCGTCGCCACCACCTTCTCGATCGTCGCGGTGTTCCTTCCGGTAGGCCTGATGCCCGGCATCCCCGGCCAGTTCTTCAAGGCTTTCGGCCTGACGGTCGTGGCCGCTGTGCTGATGAGCCTTGCCGTCGCGCGCCTTATCACGCCGATGGTCGCGGCCTACTTCCTCAAGGCGCACGGCCATGCCGAACATGGCGGCGGGCGGGCGATGGACTTCTATCTGAAGATCCTGGCCTGGACGCTCGATTCCAGCGAAGCGCACCGGCTGAAGGCACGCCTCGTCAAGAGCCCGGCGCGCTGGTGGTACTATGTGGTCGCCGCCGTGGCCGTCATCGCCATCCTGGCGGGCGGTCTCTTCGCCGCGTCCCTGCTCTTCATGGGCGTCAAGGCAGTCCTGACCAAGGCCGGTCTCGACAAGGCCGCCCTGGTGCTGGCGGCGGTCGTCGCACCGCTTGCCGTCCCGGTCGTGATCTTCCTGCTCGGAGCGGGCATGAAGATCCTGCTGGGCGCGATCGGCCGCTTTGGCGTGTGGTATCGCTACTTCTCGGACCGTTTCGCGGCCCGCATGCGCGACCACCGGTTCTACGCCTTCTGCGCGGGTATCTACGCGCTGGTGCTGACGTTCGCCCTGCTCGCCGGCCTTCCCTCGCAGTTCCAGCCGAACACCAATAACGACACCAGCACAGTCAATCTCGAGATGGTGCCCGGCACCACCATCGAACAGACCGCCGCCGTGGCCGACAAGGTCACCCGCCTGCTGGAAAGCCAGCCCGAAGTGCAGCACATCCTGGAAGCCTCGCGCGAGGGCAAGGGATCGCTCTACATCGCGCTCAAGCCTGCCGACCAGCGCAAGGCGACCAGCATCGAATTCGAACGCCGGATGGCGCCGCAGCTTCAGGACATCCCCGATGCCCGCGTGACTTTCGCCACGCAGTCGGGCGGCTTCGGCAGCGGCCGCGACATTTCGGTCATGCTTTCGGGAAGCGATTCGGAACTGCTGCGCAAGACGGCGCAGAAGCTGGCCGATCAGATGCGCACCATCCCCGGCGTCATCGCCCCGCGCATCGCCGCCGATCTTCAGCGCCCCGAACTGGTCGTGGTGCCCCGGCTCGACCTTGCGGCACAGCTCGGCGTGACCACCGCCGCGCTCAGCCAGACCATCCGCATCGCCACCCTCGGCGAAATCGACCAGAACGCCGCCAAGTTCTCGCTGAGCGACCGTCAGGTGCCGATCCGCGTGATCCTGGCGCGCGCCTCGCGCCGGGATTTCTCGACGATCGAGAATCTTCCGGTCACCACGGCCAGCGGCGGTTCCGTGCCGCTCAAGCGCGTGGCGGAAATCCGCTTCGGCGCCGGGCCCACCCAGATCCAGCGCTACAACCAGTCGCGCCGCATCTTCGTGGGTGCCGACCTCGGCGAGGGCCAGGTAAAGGGCCCGATCATGGAGCAGATCCAGAAGCTGCCGATCATGAAGGACCTGCCGACCGGCGTCTCCAACGCCCCCGTCGGCGAGGACAAGTGGCAGGCGGAGATGGTGAACAGCTTCGTCATCGCCGTCATCAGCGGCATCTTCCTGGTCTTCGCGGTCCTGGTGCTGCTCTACCGCCGCTTCGTCTCGCCGCTGGTGAACATGGCCTCGCTGCTGCTGGCCCCGCTTGGCGGTCTGCTGGCGCTGGTGATCGTCGGCCAGCCGATCTCGATGCCGGTCTACATCGGCATCCTGATGCTGCTGGGCATCGTCGCCAAGAACTCCATCCTGCTCATCGACTTCGCGATCGAGGAAATGGAAAAGGGCGTAGACAAGCTCACGGCGATCATGGACGCAGGGCACAAGCGGGCCCAGCCCATCATCATGACCACCGTCGCGATGACGGCGGGCATGGTGCCCACCGCGATCTCACTCTCGGGTGACGCCGCCTGGCGCGCGCCGATGGGCATCACCGTGATCGGCGGCCTGCTGCTCTCGACCATGCTCACCCTGGTGATCGTCCCGGCCGCCTTCAGCCTGGCAGACGGTTTCGAAAAGCGCCTCGGCCCCTGGCTGCGCCGCAAGCTGCTCACGTACGAGCCGCATCATGCACACGAAACCGCCCATGGTGCCGTGCCCATGCCTCAGCCGATCGCGGCGGAATAAGGGTTAGGGAGGAACATTGCCGGCCCCCAAGCGTAGCATCCCCGTGGCACGGCAAGACTTTTTCCAGCCGGGTCCGGTCCCTGGCGATCGGGCCCGCCGCATGCGGATGTTCGCGGGCGGGCTGCTGCTGTTCATGGCGGCGGCTTTCGTCGTGCTCCGCCGCGTGGCCGTATTCCATCCGGAATGGAGCGTGCCGCTCGGCTACGCGATTTCCTTTACCGAAGCGGCAATGGTGGGCGGACTGGCCGACTGGTTCGCGGTCACGGCCCTGTTCCGCCATCCGCTCGGCCTGCCGATCCCCCACACCGCCATCATCCCGGTCAACAAGGATCGCATCGCCGATTCGATGGCGACTTTCCTGCGCGACAATTTCCTGACGCCCCAAGTCGTGGCCCGCCGTCTGCGCGGCTTCAACCTCGCTGCCGCGGCCGGGGGTTTCCTGGCCGATCCGGCCCGCGACGAGCAATCCCGCATCCGCGCGGGCGCCGCCAACCTGCTGGGCGACGTGCTCGAATCGCTCGATCCCGAACAGATGGGCGGCATGGTCAAGGCCGGCCTGCGGCGGCAGATCGAGAAGATCGACGCTGCCCCCCTGCTCGGCCAGATGCTCTCCAACGCCATTGCCGACAGGCGACACCTCCCGGTCCTGGAAAGCCTGCTACGCAAGATCGGTGAAGCGATCGAGGCGAACGAGCCGATGATCCGCGAGATGATCCACCAGCGCGCCAATACCGTCATGCGCTGGACCGGGCTCGACGAGCGGCTGGCCAATGGCGTGCTCGATGGGGCCTATCGCCTGCTCGCCGAAGTAATCGTCCAGCCCGACCATCCCCTGCGCGCCCGCATCGACGAGGCGCTCGCCAAGCTAGCCGACGACCTCCTGCATCGGCCCGAGACCCGCGCCAAGATCGAGCGTATCAAAGGGGAACTGCTGGACAACCCGGCCATGGCATCGTGGCTCGACGGCATGTGGGAACGCGCGCGCGGGGCCTTGCTCAAGGCCGTGCGCAATCCCGATCAGGCGCTCGCCGGTGCGCTCGGCGAAAGCCTTGCCCAACTCGGCCAGGCTCTGGGCGAAGACCCGCGACTGCAGTACATGGTCAATCGCTTCGCACGCCGCACGCTCGTAGGCGTCGTATCGCGTTATGGGGGAGAGATCGTGAGGCTGGTGTCGGAAACCGTAAAGCGCTGGGATGCGCGCACCGTGACGGATCGGATCGAAGGCGCCGTGGGCCGCGATCTGCAGTTCATCCGGATCAACGGTACGCTGGTCGGCGGCCTGTTCGGCGTCTGCATCCACGTTGTGGACCAGTTCCTGTGAGCGTCGCAGCGCTGGATGGCCCGGTTCTCGTGACCGAGCGCTTCGAACTCTGGAAACCGCAGGCGAGCGATCTCGACGATATGATTCGCCTGATTGCCGACGAGGAGACCCGCACTTTCCTGGGCCAGGCGCAGCCGGAGCCCAAAGGCGTGTTCGAAAGGCTGGAACGCAACGCCGGATCCTGGTCGCTGCGCGGCTACGGCACTTTCCCGGTGC
>Ga0308169_10002093_pt1 | contig 21452 bp, 21 predicted proteins | sample PhyBR1_2_FD_202139 | JGI IMG/M metagenome (GOLD analysis project Ga0308169, IMG submission 202139) | Phyllosphere microbial communities from UC Gill Tract Community Farm, Albany, California, United States - DLSLSB.R1 | ecosystem: Host-associated > Plants > Phyllosphere > Unclassified | place...
GAGGAGAGAAAGCGTACTTTAACTTGACGAGTTTTGGTTGGATTGTCGAATGAATCGAGGGAAACTGTTTCTGCGAATCGGAATATACCTGCGTAGAGTGGGATCGGGTCAGCTAGATTACAGTGAGAGGACAGGAAGGGAAGGGAAGGGATGGAGAGTGAACCTCTTGAAGTAGTAGTAGTCTGGGGTTGAGGTAGTAAGGAAGGCGGGATGTGGTGAGTAGCTTTCCTTCTCTTGGTTGATGGTTCAGGTTGTTCGATGACTGGTACATAGCGAGAGAGAATGAGCAAGAGTTGAGAGATGAAATAAAAGATGAGAAGTTTACCTAGTGCATCCAAGGGGAGTTGATTAGTAGTACGCTTCCTCTTGATCCTTAGTATAGAGAATGAAGGATCAGACATGGTTTAGAAGATAAGCCTGTGAGTGGGAAGAGACAGGAACAAGTTTGATGTCATCAAACTCACTCTCCTCTCAACTCAAACACGCTCTTGAACAGCCAGACGAGATGGCAGACGTGCTATCTTATCCAGCTAGGCACGACCATCTAGCAGGACCCCATTCAGTAGCGACTCCACCACATCTCGGACCCCGTCGCTTACCTTCAGAGGACATCCTCACAGAGACTCTGGCTTATCCAGACCAGCCAGATCAGGATAGAGATTATACAGATGATTTGGAGGATCTAGTCAGGTCAGCATTCTCGTCTCCTTCTCCGTTTCTCCTATTCTCCACTTTTAACCCCCTCTCATCCCGAATCTATAGTATAAAAGTGACACAGCAGCTACACTCTCGACGTTCACAACAGACTATCAACACAATGTCCTACCTTCCCTCTCGCGAATCAACCAATTCGTTTCAAAATTTACCCCTCTCATCTTCCGATTCTACCTCGCCTACCTCTCCCACTCAGCGTTCACTCATCCCTCGACGACAAGGAAACACCTCAAGTAGATCACCGTCTCCAGAAGTACCGCGTGAACTCAGTACGAGGAGTGGGAGTATATCGAGCAGTCACAGTTTATCGAGAATCCCTTCGCCTATCAACCCAGTCGCAATGTCGAGAGGTAATAGTAACCAGTCGGCAACGAGCTCAAACGGTATCGGAGAGAGTGGCGAAGACAAATGGGAGACTCTACAAGTCGGAAACAAACAACTCTCAACTCGAACTCCAACTCCTCGTTCAAAAACAACAAATTCTTCGAAACCTTTCCCTTCCTCTTCTACCTCGTCCACTTCGCGGCAATCTTCCAAACCATCTCCCGATTCCTCCAACCCTCGTAAGCGTGCCCAAACAAACCTTTCCACCTCCCCCTCTTCCTCCTCGACCACCCCTCGTAAACCCTATCAAAACCGAACGAACCTAGTTCCCTCTCCCTCCTCTTCCCACTCCACGCGTCTCAAGAAATCCTCGACCTCCTCCCCTCCAACCCGTCAAAAATCCCTCTCTACAACAACAGCGACACGTGAATTCTCCTCTTACCCTTCCTATTCCGATTCCGATGCATTCCCTCTCCCCTCGGCATTAGTGAACACGGCACCACAAGTGTTTGTCAATGATGAGGGAGAGTTTGTGCACGAGGGGAGAGCGGATCAGTTAGTGATCCCTACGGTCGCGAGACGCATCGAGGCGGAGAGGTTGAGGAAATTGATGGATCGGGGAGAGGCGGGACTTGTGAGTGAATGGGGGGTAGATGGGTTGCCTAGGGTGGAAGGGAAATGGAAGGAGAGAATGAAGCGTGACGGAGGGGAAGGAGAACGGATAGGAGATCAACAGCAAGGGGCAATGGAAGAGAAGGAGACAGGCGAGGAGAGAAACGGAAGTGGGAATACGCCATACTCAGATCACCCTTACGCATCGAATGAACCGGTAGAACCTCAACCACCTCAAATCGGATCTCGGAAGACGACGTCGAATTCGAATTCTCAAGGTCAGACTCTGCAAACTCCGCCAACAACGACAACAACGAAGGAGAGAGATACAAAACTTGAGAAGAATCCGATACAGAGTCAGGCACAACGGGATAAGGACGTCGAAAAAGCTGGATGTTGCAGTTGCGTAATCTGCTGAACGTCCGATCCTTTCTCACTACCACTCTCCTCCCTACTCCCTCAATGTCGACCTCTGGCCCTTCAATCAATCCACACTACATCGATCAAGCCCATCGAAAACTTTGATATCCTTTCCCTGAACTGTATCTTTCGCTCTTTCTTCTTTCAATCTCCCGCCTCGATCTCGCGACGCCTTATCATACCACCTTATACCCTCTTCTCGACTGGCTCGTTGTACTTCCAATTCGTTTTTTACCTTGTTTCGCATGCAGATACCTCTTTTCCTAACTTGCACTTTTTACCTTTCTTTTCTCCGACTACTTCGCTTGCCTGTCACTACTCGTTCGCTCTCAGACTCAGACTTAATACGAGGTGTGCTCGGCCACCTCTCGCTGACCGGCGTGCGGAGTACCGCGGACTTTGTCTAGATTTTCTCTCTCGCTCGTGGAACTCTCCTTCCTCTCCCTCTCTTTCGACTTTGCCCTAACCGAAGTATGCAAGTGTCGTCCTACGATGGACCGAACGCCAACAGAACGAACGAATCTCGTCAAGAAAACGCTTACATTCAAACCGTCCAGGGCAACGGACCCTGGTCTTCCTACTACTGCAGGTGGTGGTTAGAGGGAAAGGGAGAAGAGGGGGACTATTGTTTGCGAAAATTTATTGGCGAAAGGGACACGGTTAGTTTGCTCTCGTCGGGAAGAAGTCTATTACCGAATTCTATAACATCGCTTTTTGCATGGACAGAACATCAGGAAGCACATCAAGGATCTCCACTTCAGAGATTATACATCCCACAAGTGGTGCAACTATTGTGATCGGCACAATCGAAGAGTGCGTTCTGGCAATCGCAGACGTTCTCTTTCCAAGATTCTGGTGAATTGACACTAGTCAACAGAAAGGAACAGTCGTGGAGCATCAACTGATGGACCATGGAAATGATCCGGGGAACCGTCGGAGAGCTAAGATTTGCCGTGAGTGCCTTCAACGGTACGAAACAAAGTAAGCGCTGCGCTCTTCGTTTCTGAACAGCGACGGAGAAAAGCTCTTTTGACGCTCAGTCTACGGATTTTAGAGATATGCACAACAGGGATTGTCCAGCACTCGGTCAGCAACACCCTGAGGATGTCTTGCCGGGCAGAGTTTGGGATCCCGACCGCAAGACGTTCATTTACACGGTATGCTCGTTTCCGTTAATACCATGCACGTCCTCGCATTGACCTCTCGATATCCCCAGCGGAGAAACTGGCGTCTCATCGAACTTCTGACAATGCGCCCGAGAGTTTGGCAAGCTGGATACGAACCGCAAGCTCTAGTTCCGTTGCATCCAGCAGCAGAACCATCACGAGACGTTCCGCAATCGCAGCCTCTGGATGGGTCGTTCCCAACGCCTCCGACGTTCTTCCCGTATCAGAGGCCTGCCGGGATCGAGCGACCAGTCAATGACTTTTCCACCAAAGGTTCTTCGCCCTACGGTCATACTTACATTTTCAGTCCAGCTCCAGCAAGGGCTCACTCAATCCAACGCGGACCGACGTTACTTTTACTTCGTTTTGGAGGTCCAAGTCAGCGCGAAGAGACGCATTCGAGATCTCTTGCGAAAGGTCAAGCTCAACTTTCGTACCGCAAGGCAGGAATCTACGGAAGAACAGTTGACAACCTTGGATGACGAGGATTGGCGTTAACGGAGAGTACGCTCGGAGCTCCTTGCCCCCTTCGGATTCCTTCAATTGTTCGCGAACGAAACTGTATACTTCCTCTTCTGACCTGATTTCTGCCCAGTCGTGACCCTCCTATCCCTTCCTCTGTCTGTCTACTCCTGTTATAGCGATCCATTGTCTCCGTCTAGACTAGTCGAGATTCTCATCAGGCGCGAGTCATATTGTCGCGAGAAAAGGACTCCGCTTGTTCGAAGAATCTCTCATCGCATTTGCTGAACAGCGCATAGCGTTACACGTGGGAAAGGCGGCTGAGCGATAGGCGAGTCTACACGAGTAAGAGAGCGTAAGAAAGACGAAAGATGAGGTGTAATCGAGTAAGATAAGGTGAAATGGAGATATGAAGATGGGTAAGTTAAGCGTAAGACAACAAATTGAAACAGAAGTGAGAGATCGCGAGGGGGATGTAAGAGGATGGTGTAAGGGAGGCTCAGTAAGCGTGGATCTGTCAAGATGAAAAGAGTTTACGATCAGTCTGTGAAACGACAGGTTGTGGAAAGTCCAGGTACTGACCTTTGCGGCTAATCCAATCCATTCCTTGACAGTTCTAGCCACCTCATCTTCCTCCTCAACCCTTCCACCACTAATCATGAAATCAGGGTTCCAAACCTCGATCTTGTCGAACGTTGAGAAAGGTTTCAAGTGCTTCTCGTCTCGAGCTAATTCGATTGAAGAGAAGGAAGGGTGAGCGGAGACGGAAGGAGTATTTGGGAGGTGCAGATGGGTCGAGAGGGAAGTCGACGATCGAGAGAGGAGAGGGGCGGGAACCGAGGGGGGAAGGGAATCGGAAAGGGGTGCGGTTACGTCCGAGGGAGGGAATACGGGAGTTGGGTCGGAGGCCTCGACGGTAGAAGGAGCTTCTTCAGCTGGGAGAGGAGGTGCGAGATTGGGAGGGCCAGGGAGAGGCTCGGTCGAGGCGGATTCGAGAGTTTCAAGTATGGTTTCCTCGAGGGGGGTTTCTTGCTCGACACTTCCCGATTCCTCTGCTTGCTGCGTATCTTCATCTTCGTCGGTATCATCATCGAGACTGAATCCAGCTTTAGCTTTCCCCTTTCCCTTTGCAGCTTTAGCTTTCTCCTTCGCCGCTTTAATTGCCCTCTCCCTCGCTTCCTTTGCCGCTTTCCTCGGACTCCTCCTCATCGTATCTCCCGCATTCATCTTAGACTCTCCCTCTTCCATGTCACTCGCCAGCTTAGCTCTCTTTGCACTCCTCTCTTCCCTAGCTTTTCGATTCTTTTCAGCTTCCAATTCTTCCCAATCATCTTCCGTAGCAGTCGGAGGTACGGCAGCTTCTGTTGAAAAGACTAGACCTTTGTAACCTTGAGGTACATCGAATGTGCTAGAGATTAATCTCCTCCCTCTGAATGCTGCTTGTCTGTGACTTCCTTTCTTGACTGATGAAGCGTCTTCCGCGTCGTAAGGTCGAGGATGGAAGTAAGTTGAGATTGGAGCTGGTCCATCGAAAGCTAATGAGCAAGGAAGGAGGGAGATGGAAGAGAGAAAAGGGAGTGGAGATGGAGAAATAGTGAGGACCGTTTGAGGTGGTTGAGGCATCGGGGGTCGCGGGCGCGAAGGGGGAGGTGATACACGAATGGAGAGAGGGAGGTGATTCGCGGCGAAAGGAGAGTGGAGAGGTGAGAGGCAAGTTCAAGAAGAAGGGACAGTTTTTCGCAAAAATCGGACTTTGAACTTTCGCAAGAGCGCGATTTGACTGCCTCCGATTAATGCATCTCGATACTGGCAATGATACAGTCGAGGGAATGACGCGTCAGAGCCGAAAAAGGTTGACTCTATCAGAATCGCAGTCTTTCGCAAAATGTTCTTCGTAACAAGATTGGGTTCGCGAGCATTCCCGAGATTTCGTGTCTTCCCTGCCCCTCGCTCAATCCAACCAGATCGTACCAAGGCAGGAGTTACAATACATAGCAATACACCACATAAAAGCTGTTCCCCTCTTGGAGCTGTTCGTCGCGAGTTGGCGAAAAGGTCAATGAACGGGACTTACGATAGACGAGGGCAGCGAGAACGGCGAAATGTGTAGATTACTCGCACTCACTCTCACTGAACGAGATCCCCTTTGTGAAAGCCAAGTTACCCACTTTGAGCCGGATTTTCCGTAGTGACCCTTTGAACGCTCGAGTCCCTTTTCCTCTTCCCTCTTTCCCTCTTTCCCTCTTCCCTCACCTCTTCTTACCTAGTTATATCCTCGATACCCTCGTGAATCTATCCTATACCACTTCACCAGTATCTACTCGTCGCACTCACACCCACACCCATCCTCTCCTTCTCTCCCGGTTCTCCTCCTCACCTTCCTCCTTCCAACATGGGTCTCAAGGGCGTTTATTCGGAAGGTGCGAAGCTAGGTGTCGTCCAGTTCACCACCAATCCCGACCTCGCCTATGATCGCATCCATCGAGGAAGCCTATTCCCTGACATCCCCAACACGAACACTCCCCCTACTCCCCCTCTCAAGAAGTCCCTCCACCATCTCGACGAATACAGTCCTATCATCGCACCCATCGCTGCCGAGATATTGCAGAACCCCAAGACTCACGCATTACCTAAGAAGGAATTCAATGAATTGATCGTCACTCGAGTTAGGAGGCAACTTTGGCGTCTCATTCATGAACGCAACGAGCAAGCTCCAAACTCTCGACACACCTTCTTCCGAGACGGAGGAGACCGAAGCAAAGACAAACTTGATGCGATCATCAACAGATTGAGGAAATCCGTCGCTGAGCAGGTGGAGCGAGAGACCAAAATATCTCATCAGCAGGAGGTCAAGAAGAGGAAAGAGGAGAAGAATCGAAAGCGCAACGAGAGGAGGAGGCGACAACGTCGAGTCGAAAGGGAGCAAGAGCGTGGCGTCCCTCGAATTCCTGACGACGAAGATGCTGCGATGAGTGATGCTTGGAAGGGAGCTGGAGAGTCGGAGGGAGAAGTCGCAGAGACAGAGAATGGAACAGGGCAGAGTGGAGGAGGACAGAGAGGAGGCGAGGGAGGAGGAAAGGAAAGAGATGGAATGACCGGAGTTGAGGCCGAGAAAGTCCCGAAGGTTAAAAAGGATCGTACTCGTCAAGGTCAGTCTCTACTCCCTCCTCCTCACACATCGTCCTCGACTCACACCATCCGGCTATGCAGTTCCCGACCTCAAGCCCTCCATTCGAACCGTCGAAGATATTGAACTTCCTGACGAGATCGATTTCATGGTGAGTTCACCTCTCCTCTCTCCCTCTCTCTCTTTCGAATGCACTCGATGACATGACTTCATCTGATGCTCTATCTAGTTCGTATCGGAGGACCATCCCGACTACCTTCAAGCTCCCAACTTCTCGACCATTCGAATCATAACTCCTCGTCAAGAAGCCGAAGGTATCATCGGACTCGGTGCTACGCTCGCTACTCCCACGACCGAGGATAGGAGGATTCTCGAAGTCAAGTATGGACCTGGCGCCGATCCCGCATCATTCCCTCACGAGAAGATGAGAACCGTCTCTCATTTGATCGATGGCGACCAATTCTGCACCGGAAATCAAGCAGTCATCGGATGGTCCTTCCATCGAGTCACGATAGGTCGTGCCAACTACGACACTCATTCAATCCCCGAGCGTCCCGGATCTCCCGTTCCCTTCGATCTTCCGGCCGATAAAACGAAATCCATTCACTGTTATCGACTCATCGAATTCACTCTCCTCCTCGAAACATTGTTCAAGACGACGAATCAAGCCTCGATCGCTGGAATGATGGTTCTCATCGGCAACGAGTACTCGACTGGAGGAAAGGGTATCACCATTCGTTTGTTGCGTCAAGACGAATACAAGGACCTCGTCGCCTTCTTAGCCAACCTCGACGAGTACGACAAAGCCGTGATCGATGGAGATACGACGCTGGTCGCCGAATTCAACGCGAAGTATCGAGCCTTTCTCGACAAACTGCCTCAATCTGAATATCTCGACAACCTCGACCTCGCCAAGTTCCGTCGAAAGCAGAAGACCACTATGGGACTCTACGACGACAATCACTTCGACAAGCGCAAATTTATCTCGGACCACTTCAACCGATTCCGAGACGAATATAGAGCGAAACTCAAAACTCGTCTCATCGCTTTAGCCGATCACGTCGATCGATTCTGTCCCAAAACGTCGCAACCCGGAAACTTCCCTCATCTTCCTGGACGTCTGTGGATCAAAGAGAAGAGTGAATCTCGAGAACAAGGAGGAGGAGGAGGAGGAGGAGGAGGAGGAGGAGCTTCGCCGAATTCGACCAATCCGAGTGAAGGAGGAGGAGCCCGATCTACCGATGGAGGAGGAGGAGGAGAGTCGAACGAAGCGAACGAAGGAGGCGGAGGATCGAAAGGAGCGAGTACAGGAGGATCGTCGAAAGGAGCCGGTGTTTCCAAGAACAACAACGAATCAACTGCGAAAGTCTGTCATGATCGCAAGAACGACCCTCGTTTGAGTGACGCAGAGGGAAACGATCTTCCCTGTTCTCGTAAACCATTGGACGACTTTGCTGAACAACTCGAGTGAGTTCAATCCCTCTCATTTTCACTTTCTTCGTCCACTGATCCAGTCTCTTCCTCTCAACTAGTGAGATGAAGAAACGAATCGTCGACCCACTCCCACCACCTACTGGACCTCCCGAACCACTCGAAGAGAACATCGTCCACGGTGTCAAGTTTGACGACATCAAGTTCGGTTGGAGTATGCTCTCTAGTCGACTCAGCCAAGCTTACAGCCATCTCGTACTTGTCGATGAGGAGGGAAATCCGAAAGTTCGCGATGAGGAAGGGAACGTGATCATGCGTGAGGACACTTTCGAAATTCTCTCATTCTCGTTTCTTCCACTGACGCTTCTTCACGATTCCTCTGCACTGACAGCTCTCGAATTCCATCGAGCGATGTTCGAACTCGAGCAAGGCATTTCAATCGCTGGATGTCCTGAAGCTGCTGCTGTGAATCGAGTTCTAGGAATCGCTCTTCAAATCCGACTCTCGGAAGACCCTCTAGCAATATTCGAACTGGAGGAGATGAAGCGAGAGACGATTCGCGATCTGATGCAGATGATCGCTTACGAACGAGAGCTCTACGGATCTGAACGGCCTAGGAGAGGGACAGGAGAGCCGGGCATTCTCAAGGTGAGCTATTCTTTCGTTCGTTTCCATTGCTCATTTGCTGATTTCTCATGCTTTCGCAGCACTGGCGTACCTCGATCGTTGCCGCTGTCGAGATCGATCAAGAAGCGACGCAGGAGATCTATACTGCCCCATCAACGCAAGATCGACTCGATCCAACTGTGGTCAACCTCGCCACCTCGACTTGCGAACAGTGGAAGAAGAAGGGAGAAGGAATGACCTCGATCGACGAGTTCATCAAGGCTCTCTTCATCTCGCCCGTTGAGATTTACGATAAACTTTGCTCTCTCTTGCCGACCTTCTTCAGTAAACTATCCTTACCCAATCCCTCGCCACTCTCACCTCAGGCACTTCTCCTCCGACAACGACTCCTTAAGAAGGGTCGAAAGAGTGTCGGTCTCGCGAACCAGGTCAGAAACGCTCTTCTCGCCCAACACTCTCCCGAATGGACAAACAACCGCGACAAACCTCCTCCTCCTCTCGATTCGAACGGCCTTCCATCTTTCCCTCCTCTCCCTGATCAACTCAAGTCTCTCATCCGTCAGAAGATCGAGACGATTTGTTCACAAGTCGAATCCCTTGATGAAGAACCTCTCCATCTTTCTCGCTCTCAAATCGTCGACTTCTCGAACGATCTCTTCCAATTCCTCGAAATCGTATTCTTCATCGTGCCCCACCTCTTCATCGAACTCGGCGCTCAAGCTATCGCTCAATCGATGAGCATCAAGATCGATCCTCCACTTGAACCCGATGGAGTTACGGCTCGCAACATGAAACTTCGATCAGGTGGTTGGTCCAAGTACCAGATGGATGACGATAATCGTGCAGTCAAAGCGAAAGTGTCGAAAGTCTTCCCAACTACTCGATCGTTGAGGGAACTTCTCGAGAACAGAGGAGCTGGTTCGAGAGATGAAGATAATAACGCTTTCTTTGCAACTTGTCGAGGTTTCAGGCGCTTCCTGGCGACTCTCTCGGGTACTCTCAATCAAGTAAGCTCACTGTCTCGCTATTCTCGCGAGTGCAGAACAACTTTACTGATCGATTCCTCTTGTCACAGAAATTCGCTCCTTCTTTCTTCCACTTCGACCACACCACCACCTACTACTACGCTACCGGATCAAATAACCCTGGACCTGGAGAAACTCTCGCTACTGTGAACACGGATCCTCCCGCTGTTCGAGCTCTTCAGAATCATTTCGATAACTCACAACGATCGATGCAAAGGTTTGATGAGAGGTTGGCAGATCGGGAACGCGAACGAAGGCAAGATAGGATGCAAGGTGTGCACGACATCGAGGAGGAGGGTCGAGATGAACTTGAGAGTGATCGAGAAGGAAACGTTTACCAAGCCAACGACGATTCTTCGGAGGAGGAGGACGAAGATCCCTACTCTGCTCAATATCTCGCTCGTCACCAACTCGACTCCCTCGACCCAAAAACCCGAAAGTCGAAAGACCTCACCAAATCAACTCGAGGTAAAAGATCGATTCCTGGTCAACCTCCCTCTCTCACTCGTTCATCTCCCGAACACGCTCCTCCTTCAGCCCCCGCTTCTTCTACCGCATCCGATTCCGCTTCCCCTCGTGTCGAACATCCCGATTCTCGCTCTTCATCTTCGCCCCCTTCTCTTCCCGATCCTACTCCTCCCGGGCATCGTCGCTTCGCCGGTCGAGCTGTCAACGGTGCTCACGGTCTACTACGTGCTCAGCGAATCGCGATTATCAAGACCTCGTATCCTCACTTGCGAGTCTGCGAAGCGCTCGGAGGTTGTTCATTCTACGATGTCGCAAAGGAACAACCGGAGAGTGGATGGGTCAATTTCGAGTTCAACAAAGATCGATTGATGAAGGCTTGCCGTTCGTATCAAACGATCTTTGAGGCAATCATTAGGAAGAAAGGAGGAAAACTTACTCGAACCGATATCATCCGGAAATCCGTACCTCTGCGACACGAAATATTGAGCGCGCTTCTCAACGTCGTCGATGATGGTATCCGTATTCCCCGATGCTACTCTGTTGGTCCTGATCGTCATCATGTTACGTATCGAGACCTTCGAAAAGCTGAAAATCGTCCTGGGCTTTGTGAGTTCTCTTTCCTTTCGTTACTTCTCAACGACAATGATTGACATGACTTGACCATTATCTACAGATGACGATTATGCTGAATATGGCGAAACACTTGGGAACGTCGCAGCGTACAAGTTCTTGAATCTCGATGCAGTTCGAGAACAAGAGCAGATCGTCAAAAAGGTTTCTCATCCCGACTCCGCTCCTTCGATCGACCAATCCTCCCCCTCGAACGTCAACACTACGATTCCCGATTCTTCTCTCGCCGATAACGGTGCTTCTCCTAACAACGATGTCGTCCCTGTCGAACCCATTCCGATTCCACCTCCTACCCCACACAACGCTTCTCTTCCTCTCGAGCCTACTCCTCCTCAACCTACAAACGATGTTCCTCAGCTTATCTACGAAAACAACCTCAAACGAGTCCTACCGATGCTCGTTCGCGTTCAGGTTCCGAAGAAAGTCGATGAGAAGGGGAAGGGGAAGGGGAAGGCTAAAGAAGCGGATGCATCGGACAAGACATCGAACGAGACTGGAGCGAGAGAAGCGGATTCAGGCGAGGGAACTTCGAAAGAGGGAACTTCTTCGCAAGAGGGGATCGTTTCGGAGGAGGGGGTTTCGAAAGAGGGAGCTTCGAAAGAGGGAAGTTCGAACGAGGCAGCTGAGAACGAGGGGAAATCAACAGAAGGAGCAGCGGAAGAAGGGAGGGAGAAGGAGGAGAGAGGGACTGGAGAGGGAGGAAAGGGAAAGAAGAAGGAGGTCAAGCTCGAATGGAAATGGAGATGGACTTCCGCTCGGAAGCGCTCGGAGAAGGACCGCAAGATCTCGACCCCTCAATCTACTGGACCTTACTACCTCGATCTCAAATACGGCGACTCCGACAAACCTCAGAGTAAGCTTTGGGATTACCACCTCAAAACCGAGAAACAGAGAGAAAACTTCAAGAAGAAGAGTGGGGAAAAGGTCAATGCGAAATATCGATGGGAGATGCGGGAAGATCTGAGTAATGAAGAGAACGTTACCGTCGTTTACGTTGCGAACGACAAAGGAATCGTCTATCCTTTCGCCCTCACATGGTACTTCCCTCAAACTCGTCAAGCTTACTTCGACATCATGAGTCGGAAACGTATCGTCGGTAATCAACGATTGAGGAGTAAGGTCGCAACCGAGATGAGAAAGTGTGATGGAACTGTGGAACGTGACTCTGATTTCGGTAGGTTTTCCTCGTTTCCTTCGTCTACGCGTGTTTGTATTAATTTCCTTTCATTTCGCTCCAGCTCAACTCAACGAAGGTAAGTCGATCGAGAATACCTATCTGATTGAGAGTACAGGGCTGACTATTTTGTTGTCGTCGTTACTCAGATCCGAACGAGAAAGTTGGAGGTAAGCCTCCTTTTCGTTCTCTCTCGTCGTTCTTCTATTCGGATCGTTGCTGACTGGATGTTTCGATCTGATAGCCGCCGAATCGATCAAGCAGCACAACATCCTTCACCCTGAATCTCCCATCGCTCCGGAACTCGGTCACCAATCCGCCGCTTCTCAGCAGTACTCGAGAGATCGCGCTCGAGCAGAAGCTGATCAGCTCAAGAGGGATGTTGCGACGATGGTCTCGTCCATGTTACCCCCTCAGAAGGATCAAGAAGGCAAGATCATCAAAACCTACCGAGTCGTGCTCTTCGATGGCCCGGAGGGAATCAGTATGTCGGCAGGACGATCAGGGGCTACCAAGGACAAGGCTTGGATGGATGCGCTACTCGAATACCTTCATTCTCGAACCGACATCGAAGTGATTGTTTTCTTGATGGAAGAGCATTTTACGTCGCAAACCTGTTGTTTCTGTGAGATGCCGACGTATGTGCACTTCTCGCTCTTCACTGTCTTGTCACTCGCTCTGTTGCTGATGTATCGGTTCGATTGAACAGCGTATTCCATCCCGAAGATATCTACACTGGTTACGAAATCGGTCGAGTTACTTGTTGTTACGACTGTTGGAAGATCTTCCACCGAGATGAAGGAGCTTCTCGGCTCTTCCTCCTCGGCGCGATCGTCGCTTCAAAAACCCTCGTTCAACCTTTTTCTCCTAATCACGAGAAGAGTACGTACGGTCGACCGATCAAAGAACGAGACTGGGATGGTCAAGAACGTCGTCCCCGAGGAATCGATCTCAAGAAGCTCGCCAAGTTCCACTCTAGGAGATGGATCGCCTACCAAGAGGCTGCCTACGCTGCGAAAGCTCTTCTAGAGTTACCGACTGAAGATGAAGATACTCCCGAGATCAAGGGGCTGCGAGAGGAATTGGAGAGGATGATCAAGGAGGGAGATCCTACTGATTGGAAGCTTACGTTGCCGAAAAAGGAAGAAATCATCGAGTGAGCACTGGTCCTATCCTCTCTCTCTTGCTTTCGACGCGAGTTGACTCGTCCGCTTCCTCTTCTCCTAGACCGAGACTTGTACCTCTAAGTGAGCTTACTGCAGAGATGGATGCTGAGGTGAGAGAAATGTTTGGATTCCCAGAGTGAGGGTCGTTTCGGTCATTCGCTGTTTCGGGCGTTTTCGTTATTCTCTTTGCATTTTCGTTTCAATCTGATACCTTTCGTTCTCATCTCAATCACACGATCGACGAGTGAGCGACTACCTTACTAACGAGAGATTGAAAAGTGACTTTCATGTTCAACATCGTTGCCTTCATCCGAAAGTGCCACGGACTTTTAGTCATCTGACGTTTCTTTGTTCTCTCTCTCTCCTTCTAACTCTTCACTCCCTCTTCACAAACAGCACAAGATGGAGGACAAGCAACGGATTCAAGACGCTTATGACTGCAAGTTCCTCAGCGATACCTACAACTATTCGAAATCAAAGAATCGCCTGTCATTGAATTCATTGGGCATCATAAAGTGGGCTACTTTGTTCGAGGTTGGTGAGTCGGATTTCTTCTCTCTCGACGTTTATTCTAGGTTCAAGGGAAGCTGAATCAGGTCCATCGAGTAGAATTGAACGAGAATTCGAAAAGGGACGTTTGGTTTTATGAGGAGTTGGGTAGATTTTTGATGACTTATGGATGGAAAGTCACAAATGTGAACGAGCTACGAACGTTCTCGAAGGTTAGTCAGTCGCCGCTTTCGAGGAAGAGTTCGACTAACGAGATGGATTTCGCAGATGGGTCGACCGGAGAAGTTCGACTTGAAGAAGATGTTGATAGAAGGAAGATTACATGAAGAAGCGGGTATGTTTCTCTATTCTCTACTCGTCAAGTAGGGTGCATGACGCTGATCAAAGAGAGGGGAGCGAATCGTGCAGAGCGATTAAAGAATCTGGATGACTACAAATTGAAAAGAAAGCTGGATGCGGTTTCGGGAATGGGTGAGCTCATCTCGCGACTTTCCTCGACTCGCTTCAACAATATAGGATGGCGTAGTGACGACTTACCGGGAAATGTAGGAGCGTACGAGGTGCTTTCGGCTTGGAAAGCAGGAATTCAAACTCCTGAGGATTTGTTGCAGAGTTTGAAGAGTGGGAGCTGGTCTCCGAAGAATGAAGATTGGATTGCGGGCATGATCAAATATGTCGAGTTGGAGAACGGTGTTGAAACGTGAGTAGATTATCTCGCAACTTGTCACAATTCCAAACTGACTAGGATCCTCTTCGTATCGCGGCAGATCCTTCTCCTACGACATGTCGGTCAAACTTTCGAAGATGCTAGTATACACGCTCAAGAAGGATCCCCCGAAAATCTCAGGAAAGATCTCGATCGAGGATTGTGGGAGGTGAGAGAATCATTCTCTTCTTCCGAAGGGAAACAGCGAAGCTGAATCGGATCCCTTCTCTTGACATAGTGGTGCAGGAGAACGTGAGGGTCTACATGACAAGGATGGTATTGTGTATAAAGAGAAATGGTTGAGTGGAGAACTTCAGACATTCATGGAGTGGTTACCCGGGAAGCACAGTGAGTTCTCCTCTCTCATCGCATGACCATCCTCAGTTCGATAGCTGACTGCACGAGACGTGGGTAGCCATTGAGATCAACGACGATGGAGAGAAGCGGGACGTGGAAATCTGCTCGGCTGTGTTCTTCTTCAAGGACGGAACCTCGATGGAGCGCGAAGAATTCTCCGACAAGCCTTCCAGTACGGAAGGTATCGCTTGGGCGCAAGTTGCTCTCACAGTACAAGGCAGGAATTACTCGACGGATCTTTGGTTCGCGGATCAGAGCAACATCGCTGCTATCCGAACCTTAACGCACTCCTCTGCATCGTTTAGCGATGCATTGATCAGATTCGCTCAATCCAAGTGAGTCAACCCCCCTCTCTCTCCCTTTCAAAATGCTTCGTTCCTGACTCGTATCCGCTTTTCGCAGGAACATGAGATTGAACGGAAGAGGAATTCATCGAGAGGAGGTATGGAAGAACGGAGGTGATCCGATTGCGGTTACAACGGAAGAGGGAGTGTTCGGATTGCTCGGGTTGGAGTACATCGGTAAGTTTTCAATTGAATCGTTCTTGCGAAGATGAAAACTGAAAATGAGATTTTTCGGTGTGCAGCCGCTGCCGACCGACGAGCCGACCTCGCCAAAGACGAACTTCCTTGGTGTGGCTTAGAAGAAGAACTCTACGTCGTCAAACTTCAGGAGAGGAAGAAGGAGCTGGGCAAGATCAAGCGAGAACAGAAGAAGATTGAGAAGAAAGAATTGGAGGAGGAGAATTCGAGGAAGAGGAGATCTACTGGCGAGGGCAACGATAGCGACGATGAGACTGCGGAGGGTGGAAAGAAGAAGAAGAAGAGGGCGAGAGGGAAGGGGAAGGGTAAAGCTAGAGAAGAAATTGAGGAGATGAGCGAAGATGAAGTCGAACTCCCGCAAACTCCGTCTACTCCAAATCGAACTCGTCAACCTCCCTCTACGCGAAAGAACACAAAGAAGAGGACGACTGTCGGAGAAGAGGGAGAGGAGGTAGGTTTTAAGAGGAGCACGAGGAAGAAAGGGAATGGAGGAGGAATCGAAGGATCACCAACCCCGAATACAAAGACAGCTGTTCCTCCCATATCCACTCCTCGCGCCTCTCGCTCAACTCGCGTCGCCGCTCCTCGCAAGAAAGCTCCTCTCCCTTCGATCGATTCTCCCTCTCCCTCAACCGTGAACTCCAACCCAGTTTCAAGCGGAGGATCTCGCTTCGAACGTGCACCGAGTGGTAGTCCTTTGAGTGATCTGGAGTCGAGTGAAGAGAGAGTAGAGAGGAAGACTCCGGGGAAGAAACAGGGTGGACGAGGGAAGAAAAGAAAAAAGTAGCATTGCATCATAGATAGACATTCATAGTTTGTTCATAAACAAAAGAGAAGTACTGTGTAACATGAACAAAATGTAACGTACTCAACCTAGACTCAGAGAGAGAGCGATGAGTGGCGAACTCTGAAAGGGGATGAATCGAGATTTCGAACGAGGACGAACGAGGACGAACGATGAAGTTGGTTGTTGCGAGAGCTTCGAAAGACAAATGCCTGCATCGCGGAAGAGGCGGAGGTTGACGAGCTTTGAACGTCCTCGGGGTGACAGGTGAAGTTGCGTTCAGCATCGAATAGTCAGTCGAGTCGAAGAATCCGAGCGGAGAGAGCGAGGAATCACGCTGCTGGTGACTGAGATTGCGATAATGAGGGTATGGGGTGGGGGAGACTCGTGTAGGCGTAGAATGGCTATAGGTGAGGATGGTGAACTGACGAAGAGCGGACGAGGGCAAGAAAGCGAAAACGGGGCATAAGTGGCAGTGCACTCAAAGAGATATGGACGATATAGAAGCACCTACAAAGTTGTATCTGACTGGGAGGCGAGAGATTGAGATGGATGGAAGAGGTCGTGAGCAGTGATCTAGATGAGACGTCTGTCAAACCACGTCGAATGAGCCATTCCGAGCGTCAGAGAGGATGAGAATGGACTGTAGCGACGTCACTAATCACTAAGAACACCATAGTACTGAGTAGAAGGCTCGTAGAGAACCTGAAGGAGGCTGTCTTGCGAGTTGAGTTCGCGGCTATAGAGACAGAGACTCCGAAAGCGAGCAATTCGAACGCTCACGCAACGAAGCGCTGGATAGTATTCAGTCTCTGAGGAAGCAGCAACGAAGCAGATCAAATGAGAAGGAACCGGGAATAGATTGAGAAGAATAAGCAAGCGAGGTAGAAGAAAAGGTGAAAGTGGGTTGTTCATCGGGTTTAGAACGATGGACGGTCCGACACACGTCTTCGAGGGAGAGCAAACAGACAGCAGAGCGGGAAAGAAAGGAAGCAGAGGAAAGAAGAGGAGAGAGAGAAAGAACAGCGTGCGGAAAGAGAAAGGCGAAAAGCACGCAAACTCAAGAGGTGACCGAGTCAAGTGACCGTTCAGAATCTCATTAAGCTGCGAAGGGGTTACTGCGAGCACTTTTGAAAAAGGGGAGAGGACGTTCTCTCCTCTCTTACTTCCCTTTTCTTCACTCGCATTCTCATTCTTCCTCAGTATCTCCATCAATCTCAGGAAGAGAATGCCACCTAGCTCTCATGGCTACTCGTGCTACCACAGAGTCGATCACAATGTAAGTTCCTATCTTTCTTCGCTCTCACTCGGTCGTTTCGTTCTCTGTCTCGTTTGGCTCACTCTTCCTCGCTTCTTTTGACAGATTACTCTTCGTCCCTACCTTGCGTGAGCTTTTATCATTCTGATCATTGAATGTAGAAACTAACTTCGCGGTAATCGACTGCAGATACGAAAGGACTTGTACGAGGTTCCTAACTTGTTGGAACCAGTCGTTCTCTCGTTGCTTGGTGGTGAGTTCTCTCGCTTCTCTCTCCTGACCTCGTAGCGCGCTGAACCGTCGCCGTCAATAGGTTCCACAAAACAAAACCCTCGGTGCGCGTTTACGCATCGGAGCTCAAAAAATGTCTTTCGGGGCTGAGCAGTCGAAAGATCGTCGCTTCCCGCCGCATAGTACAGTCCCTGACCCTCCTTCGCATCTGGTCCTCCCCCAAACGACCCATGTTTCGTTGTACACGCGTTTCTGTACGTCTTAGGGAACCCTTCTGGTCGAGTCGAATCGGAGGGTGACGGAACAGGAGCGGAGAAGGTTGCGAGAGGAGAAGGGGAGGAGAGGGAGTAGAGTGTAGGAAGGTTTCCGGAGAGGGTGAGGCAGATGAGTGAGCCAGTCGGTGAGAAATTGAGGGATGAGACTGCTGGTCGAGCACGTTGAGTTCGAGGTTGTCCGTTTGTCGTTGACGCAGGGAATCGGACTAGCTTCGCTTCAAAGTTGACGACTGCTACGTTTCGAGCTAATCGTTGATTTGGTCCAGAGTTGGTGTGGCTAGAGTTGTTCGTCCAGGCCATTCTCGAATCGATCAATCCAGAATGAGCGTCTTCACCCGCATATGCGAAGAGTTCGTGTTGTAGAGGATGAGATTGGACTCCCTCCATCTTGTGAGCGTCGGCCAAGATCCCTACTGCTGCCGAAGTCGTTCGCGTATCATATTGCCGGAGTGTACCGTCGGAAGAAGCGGAAATGAAGAGATGAGGGTTTGAGGGATGACAGGAAAGTCCGTGTATCGAATCGTCGTTGTCGATCCAGACTTCCGTTGGCCGTCCAGGTGATTCAGTAGACGTCGTACTAGCGGTTTCAAGATCGTGACAGATGATTGCTGCGTCGTTTCCAGCACTGAATCGATCGTTTAGCTCCATCGCAGACGAAAATTGTTGAATGAGACTCACGAATAAACCTTGTTGCCGGTACAGTCAAAGTCAATTGTAAAAATGTTACTCGAAGCGCCTCCGTAGTACGCTTTGGTTTCACCCAATGTCCCTCTGTCGTCGCTAGAGAGTGCCTCGTGAATCAAAATTCGTTTATCGTCTCCTCCGCTCGCTAACCATCTTCCTTCTCCCGGTGAGATTGCGAGTGCGTTGACACAAGAATGATGTGCTTGGTATGCTGAATGGTTTGAGAAGGGAGAGGAGTAGACTGAGGAGAGGAGTGCGGTTCTTCGAGTGGGAGGGAGAGTCGATGGATTTGAGAGGAACAGATCGGTTGAGTGAAAGGGACGCTTCCTGGAGTTCATTGGTAGTATAATGAGTGGTGTTCGAGAGCTCGAAGGTTGCTGGTTGAATGGTAAGAGAAAGAAGATGGATCTCGTTTCTTGCTCTCCTACTCTCCACTTTCACTCACAGCGCTGATCAGCTAGCTCAGTATCAACAATGTGCATAGTCTTCTTCACCTCTACACCCGAGTACTCTCTGTGAGTTCCTCTTCGCCTCTTCCATCGGCCCCACCCGATTTGACCCTCTCCCTCCTTGCCCCTCAAATTACAGTGTACTAGCTTCAAACCGAGACGAGTTCCTAGCGCGACCCACCACGCGAGCATCCTTCCACTCTTGGTCCCCTTCCCTTTCGTCCCACACTTCCTCTCCAACTCCCTCAAACCTCGTGCTTTCAGGTCAAGATCTCGAAGCTGGAGGTACATGGTTAGGCATCTCTTTCCCACCACCAGACTACCCAAAGGAGGAGGAAGGAGAACGAATATTGAGATTCGCAACTTTGACAAATTTCACGGAAACTATCGAACCGACGAATCCACCTAGACCTTCGAGGGGGAAGTTGGTCAAAGATTTTCTGGATTACGAGGATGGAAAGTCGGTCGAGGAGCATTTGAGGGGATTGGAGGAGGAGAAGGAGGAATACGCCGGATTCAATCTACTCGTCGCGGAATTGAGGTTACCCTCGACCTCTTCCTCATCATCTACCTCGACTCGAAACGACCCTCTCACTATCGGTTACTGCTCAAATCGGGAAACGACGACGAAGAAAGCCCGAACGCTACCTTCTTTCGAACGAGATTCGAAAGTTCGAGGACTCAGCAATGCGACACTCGAAGCGGAACCTGGGGAAGAAGTTTGGCCGAAAGTGAAGAGTGGATGCTTGTCAGTCGAAGAAGCGGTGAAAGGAGCGGAAGAGAAAGGTGAAGAGAAATTGGTTGAGAAACTGTGGGAAACTTTGAGGTGCGTTTGCAATCTCCCTCCTCGTTCTCGACTGCAGTGCTCAACTCTCGATAACTTCGTAGTACCGCTTCACTCTCGGCGATTACCCACCGTTCTCATCTCCGAGAAACTGTTCTCGTTCGACCACTCTCGATTTCCCCTTCCTCGCCTCTCCCTCCAACACCGCCTCCACTCCCCTCACCTTCATTACCCTCATCGCCTTCTGTCTTACCCGACACAACGACTCACGGAAAGCGAGAAGGAGAAGAAGGATTAAGGTGGTATGCGACGAGAACTCAGACGGTTGTTTTGATCGAGAGGGAGACTGGTCGAATCGTTATGAGAGAAAGGGAGGGGTATAGGCTGGAAGATGGGAGACCGGTATGGGTTGGAGATAGAGAGGAAGAGAGGACCTTCGAGTTTACGATATGAACACATGTTGGTGAAATTACTGCTCTACGGAATACTGCTTTACGGAACACTGCTTCAGGGACGCACTTCTAGGGAAATCCACAGACTTTCGAACTCGCTATCAATGAGCACTTCTCGCCTCCTTGCCCCTCGTCGTAGTAAGGCAAAACCGTGGATTGATTGTCACAAGCGGAAGATGGAGAAATGTATCAACAACAGAACAAATCGACAGAGGTAGCGCGAGTATCTGAATTGGATGCGACCGTATCGACGAGAGAAGGTACATATGGATGAGAGGAAGGAGAGCTAAAGATACACAGAGCAAACGAGGGTGAAAGGAACGTTCTGCTGAACAACGATACAAGCGAGGAATCAAACATCATCAACCTCCGTTTCCCCATCCCCCTCAACGGCTTCTTCGTCCTCGTCAGGCTCATCCTCCCTTTGAGCATATTGTTCCTTGACGTCTGCTGAAGCGGGAGGAGCCATAGGTCGAAGTTCGTCAAACTCTTGAATGAAATCTTCCAAGTCGACGATGAAGCTTTCACCTTGAGGTCCGAGGTCGAAGAAGCGGTTCTCGAGGTTGGCGTAGCCAGAATCGGGAGTAGATCGGAGGTGAGAGACACTGTCGCGAATCGACTGTCGGTTCTGCTTCAACCATTTCGAGGGACCTTGTCCATCCCCCGAGTTTCCACAGTGCGTGCCGAGACGTTGAGTGTTTACTCGATGGTCCCAAGTCTCAAAGCGTAGATCTCCGAGTTGTGGACGAGGGGAAAATTTCTTCCATCCGTGATCGTGGTGTGGATGATCATTTGAGCAGATCGAAGGGAGGAAGGGATGTTTGGAGTCTGGCGGGATCATGAGAGGAATGCCAGGGAAGAACGGATCGAACTATGGTGACAGATAAGAGCACCCAGTTCAGCTCGAGACGAGAACAGGGAGAGATGGAGTGCAACGTACGAAGAAGCATTTGGTGAGAGTTGCAAAAGGGAGATAGTCTCGTTGCTGAAGAATGGAGTGAGCAACGAAACAGACTGAATTCGCGTAGAGAGTCAGACCTATGAGACGCGAGCGACGGCGAGTAAGTTTGCGAT
>Ga0308169_10002095_pt1 | contig 21430 bp, 19 predicted proteins | sample PhyBR1_2_FD_202139 | JGI IMG/M metagenome (GOLD analysis project Ga0308169, IMG submission 202139) | Phyllosphere microbial communities from UC Gill Tract Community Farm, Albany, California, United States - DLSLSB.R1 | ecosystem: Host-associated > Plants > Phyllosphere > Unclassified | place...
CCGTTTCCTGCGTGTGTCACCCCTGATTCCTGCCCGCGACGTTGAAGAAGCCATTCGCTTCTATCGCGACGCGCTCGGCTTCGAACTCGATTACCGCGACGCCGAACCGGCCCAGTTCGCGATCGTCGGGCGCGATTCGGCCTGGCTGAACCTGTTTTTCAATGAAGACAAGTACCTGGCTGGCCAGACCAGCCTGCGGATCGTCGTCGATGGCGTCGATGCGCTGCATGAGCGCTGCCAGGCGGCCGGCTGCGTGCATCCGAACGGCGCACTCGGCACACGGCCGTGGGGCACGCGCGAGTTCTCGATCATCGATCCGAGCGGGGTGTGTATTGCGCTGGTGGAGCAGGCAGGCTAGGTCGAGTCCTTGCTCGGTGTGGTCGTGCAGGCGGCTGGAATCGCAAAGCGCTTCAGATGCCGTATGTTTCCAGCTTTCTCAGAGGTCTTCCCACTGAAATGCCAACTAGAATTTGCGCTGGGTAGCGATCCAATTCAATGAAAGAGCAGCATGAAAGCGTAGGTCGTGCATCGTCATGGCTTTCCTCGCCTGCCGGAATAGGTTCCAAGTTTTTCACTCCTCTAAAGCCCTGATGCGATTACTGGGGGGCTCCCTTTGCGATCTTTTGATCGTCATACCAAATTTGCATGGGCTTATGAAATCTTGCCATAAGGTTGATGGCGTTATTGCTTGTCCATACTCTTCAAGACTTGGTGCTGAACAATAGTTTGGCGGAAAAAGACAACAGTGGAGACATGTTAATGAAGCCAAGAAGTCACTGGTCAGTTTGTGCGGCAACCATCCTTGGGGTGACGGTTGTCGGGACTACTTCAGCGCAGGTGGCAGGGACCGAGCCTGTGCAGGAAAATGTCCAGCCTGCGCAAGCGGCTGGAAAAATTGAAGTCGTGAAGGTCACCGGTAGCCGTATCGCACGACGTGACGCAGACACGGTCGGGCCAATGGTGACGATGACCGGCGACGACATCAAGTTTGCCGCTCCGACTTCTGTTGGCGACATGCTGCAAAGCCTGCCTAACACCGGCGTGAGTTTGAATTCCAACGGTACCCAGGGCACGTCGTTCGGCGTCAGTTCCATCAACCTGCGCTATCTTGGCAGTGCCGAAGGCAGCGGCAACCGGACACTGGTACTGGTCGACGGTCATCGCTGGCCCAGCGCGGCCGGTGGCCGGGGCTTCCGCGACTTCGTCGACCTCAACTCGATCCCGCTCGGCATCATCGACAACATCGAGGTGCTGAAGGATGGCGCCTCAGCGATCTACGGCGCCGATGCGATCGCGGGCGTGGTGAACATTCACACGAAACGCCGTCTCAATGGCTTCCAGACCGATTTGCGCGTCGGCGAAACCTCGCGCGGCGACAACCGCAACTACAACGGCTTCATCAACTGGGGCAAGAAGTTCGACGATGCCTCCGTTTTCCTGTCGGCCAGCTTCAACGATTCGAAACCGATCCTGACCGCTGACCGCGACATCAGCCGTACGGCACTGGCCCCCTTGACTGCACCGCCAACCAGCCCGCAAGGCCTGTACGTTCTGCCTGGCCTTTCGAACAACAAGTACTTCGGCACGCCGGCTGGCTTTGCGTCCAACGCTACCAACGCCATTACCCGTAACTCTGGCGTTACGTCGATCGGAAACGCTGCAACTGCGGACGACAGCTTTCACCGCGCCGCACTGCCGGACGATTATTACAATACGCAAACCCAAGGCATTTATGCGACCGGCCCGAGCAGGACCAGCGGCTTGTTTGGCCGCCTGACCTACCGTATCAACGAAAACGTCAGTGCGCATGTCGAGGCCATGTATTCGACGCGCAGGTCGAGCCAACTGTTCGCTCCGTACCCGCTGGATATCCGTGGCAGCAATGGCTTCAGTATTCCCAGCGACCAGGCCTATAACCCATTCGGTATCGCCAACGGGGTGCCGGCGGCGAATGCGCTCGGCTTTTCCGGTTCGACCTTCCGCATTCAGCGTGTTCCGGTGGAGGTGGGCAACCGCGACAACGTCCAGCATGTAGACACCTCGCGTTTGTTGGTTGGCCTGGACGGTAGTGTGGACCTCTTCGGTCGGTGGGATTGGGATGCCACTTTGTCCCATTCAAAGGTACATGCTACGTTTGATGCCTATAACCAGGTCAACATGGAGAACGTCTACCGCGCGCTCGGCCCGGCCGCAGCTTGCGCGAGCGCGTCCGGATGCGTGCCCCTGAATATCTTTGGCGCTATCACGCCTGCCATGGCCGACTACATCCGCTTCAACGGCCACGATGAAAACAGCACGACGCAAACCGACCTGGCTTTCAACGCGACCCGCACCCTGATGGAACTGCCCGGTGGCTCGCTGGGCCTGGCGACTGGCTATGAGTATCGCCGGGAAGGCGCAGAAGATCTGCCTGACGCTTTCGCCAACCAATTGTCGACCGTTCTTCCACTAGTCAACGGCGTAGCACAGGCACCGACCACCGCCTCTGCCCGCGACCTAACGCGCGGCAGCTACGACCTGCACGAAGCTTATGCCGAGCTGAGCGCGCCGATCCTGTCGGATCTGCCGGGCATCGAAAAATTGGAGCTGGACGGGGCAGTGCGTTATTCACGCTACTCTACCGTGGGCGGCAAGGCGACCAGCAAGCTCGGCATCCTGTACCGTCCGGTGAAATCGCTGCTGGTGCGTGGCACTTATTCGCAGGGCTTCCGCGCTCCCTCGATCCTCGAGCTGTACCAGGGGCAGCGCCAGACAAACTTCCCGACTGTCGATCCTTGCAACGGTGGCGGCGCAGGCCTGCCTGGCTGTGCGGGCGTTCCCTCCAGCTACAACCAGAGCCAATACAACGGCGGCCTCACCCGCGGCATCACCGCGGGCAACCGCTTCCTGAGGCCAGAGACTGCTGATACCTACAGCCTTGGGCTTTCCTGGACGCCGGACGTGTTGAAGGGATTCAGCCTGACTGCGGACAAATTCCTGATCAAGGTGAAGGACGCCATCGCTTCTCAGACCGCGACTCAGATCCTGCAATCGTGCGCACAGACCGGTAATTTCTGCAATCTGGTCGTTCGCGCGCCTACTGGCGAAGTGCAGCAGCTGACCCAGGCGGTGGTCAATCTGTCGCGCATCGAAGTGTCCGGCATTGACGCGACCGCTCGCTATGTAGCCCCAGTGGCTGGCGGCAAGATCGACTCCGCCCTCGACCTGTCCTATCTTGAGCGCTACCGTTCGTATGTTCCGCAACCGGACGGATCCGTGGTCATCGACGACCGGGCCGGGAAATCGGACCTGCCGCGCTCGACCTTCCCACGCTTGAAAGGTCAGGCATCGATACGCTATATCGCAGCGAACTGGACGGCAAGCTGGAAAGCACGTTACATCGGCCACAGTGCTGACTTGCCGGGCAACGCCATCAATGGCGGGACGGTCGGCGCTGTCACGTACAACGACCTTCAGCTGGGTTACACGCTCCCGGGCCAAAATGTGACCTTCGCGTTCGGTATCGACAATGTCTTCGATAAACAGCCGCCTGCATCGGCCGCCAACAATCCGATTAACTTCGATATGTATACCTACGATGTACGCGGCCGCTACATGTACGCGAAGGTATCGAGCAAGTTCTAAGAAACAGACTGGACGTCCATGAACCACGGTACACAATACAAAGCAACGCGACGTTGGGCGCTCGATCCCGTCATGATGATGTTCGCGGCGCTCGCCGTGGCAATCGCTCTGACATGGATGATCCCATCTGGCCAATTCGAGCGCAAAGGCGGCGCGCCAAATGGGCTTGTCCTTCCCGGAACTTACCGGGAGTTGCCGAAAACGCTGAATGGTAACGCTTTGCTGCCACCCCCGGCCTCGAAAAAGGCAGAGGATGGGGGCAAAGAGCCGAAAGCCGTGGCACCGACTGCCGCCCGGCCGGTCTCTCCGGCTGCACTCGTGACTGCGATACCAGACGGCTTGGTCAAATCGTCCAACCTGATTTTCATGATCCTGCTGTTGGGGGGCATGTTCGGGGTCCTGCGTACATCCGGCGCGCTTGACGCCGGCATCGAAAGGCTGCTTTCCGTGACAGGGGGCCGGGTCGGCATCGTTACCCCGGTCGTCATGATCGCAATATCGGCGGGCAGTACCTTCCTCGGCTTGATCTCGGAATACCTTCTGATCATCCCGATCGTCATTGCGCTTGCCGAACGCATGGGACGCAGCAAGCTGTTCGGTTTTGCGATGCTGACGCTCGCCGCCAAGGTTGGCTATCTGGCATCGGTGACGAATCCGGTGGCCTTGCTGATCGCTCAGCCGATCGTCGGCGCGCCGGCATTCAGCGGCGCCGGCCTTCGATTTGCGATCTGGGCTGTGTTTCTCGCCATTGCGATCGCGGTAGTGCTGCGAATGGGAAGACAGGTGGGCAAGGTGCAAGTGCACTGCGATCACCAGCCACTATCGCTTCGCCATCTCGCTGTACTGCTGGTCGTGGCCGCCACTGTGCTGTTGCTGGTAGTCGGATCGGCCACGTTCGGATGGCGCGATGCACAATTCGCCTCCCTGTTCGTTGTCAGCGCACTGCTGATAGGCGCTACTGCCGGGATGACGCCGCGAGAAGGCGCGCACGCTTTCGTGGACGGCATGAAGTCGATGATGCTGGCGGCGTTGCTGGTTGGCATGGCCCGCGGTGTCGAGCTGGTTCTACGTGACGGGATGATCCTCGACACCATCATTGCTTTCGCCTCGCACCATGTAGCCATGTTGCCGCCGGTAATCGTGGCACCGTTGGTAATGTTGTTCGAAATGTTCCTGACTCTGCTGATTCCTTCGACCTCGGCCAAAGCAGCTTTGAGCATTCCGATCCTGGCGCCGATCGCGCATAGCGTCGGCGTCAGCGGTCAGACTACCGTTCTCGCCTTCTTGTTGGGTAACGGACTGGTGAATATGTTTGCGCCTACTTCGGGCATGCTGCTGGCTTACCTGGCAACCGCGAATATCCCTTACAGCACCTGGTTCCGCTTCGTGCTCCCGGTGTTCTGCGTGTTCACTGCACTTTCAACCGCGGCGGTCATGATCGCCGTGCTCATCGACTACTGAGTTAGCAGGAAGAAGCTGTGAACAGAAAGAATCTGCACAACCTACCCGTTGTGATGCGCGATGGCTGCCGCCTTGCAGCCGACATTTATTTTCCAGACGGCGGCGGCGGGTGCCATCCTGTACTTCTCGAACGCACGCCGTATAACAAACTGGGTACCAACCATGCTGATCGCAGCAAGGCAGACCCGGTCGCGCGCTCGAAGCCAGAGATTGCCGAGAAATTCGCGCGCGCCGGTTACGTATATGTGATCCAGGATTGCCGTGGACGCTACGCATCGGAAGGCGACTTCACCAAGTACGCCAATGAAAGCGAGGATGGCTTCGATACGATCGAGTGGCTGATGCGGCAGCCGTGGTGCAATGGCAGGATCGGTACCCTTGGCTTGTCCTACGGCGCGCACGCGCAAAGCGCCATGGCCGCGTTGGCGCCGCCGGGCTTGGCTGCGATGTTTCTCGACTCTGGCGGATTTTCCAGCGCATTCCACAGCGGGATCCGCCAGGGAGGCGCATTCGAGTTGAAGCAACTTACCTGGGCATTCAAGCATGCCAAGCTCGCGCCTGACACTGCCAGCGATCCTGCACGTAAGGCGGCGCTGGAAGCCCAGGATATCCGCGATTGGATTAGTGTAACCCCGTGGTCCGAGGGCCGCTCGCCAGTCGCAGCCGCTCCCGAATACGAAGAATATGTACTGCAGCAATGGCGCAGTGAAGTGTTCGACGAATCCTGGCGTAGTCCGGCTTTGTGCGCGCAGGCGCACTATGCGGAGTGGCCCGATGTTCCAATGGTCCACATGTGCAGCTGGTTCGACCCGTACGCGCTGACGGCCACTGAAAACTACGTTGGATTGTCCCACTTGAAGAAGTCGCCGGTGAAGCTGGTACTCGGCCCCTGGACCCATGGTCAGCGTTCCGTGACTTTTGCGGGCGGTGTCGATTTCGGGCCGGCCGCGACACTCGACGATAACATCGCACCGGATTACGTTGCGTTGCGCCTCGCTTGGTTCGATCGTCATCTGCGCGGCGAGACCGCGGCGACAGACTACCTGCCGCAAGCCGTCAAGATCTTCGTCATGGGCGGCGGTAGCGGCCGCAAGGATAACGCTGGCCGTCTGCAGCATGGCGGACGGTGGCGCGACGAAGCGGATTGGCCACTGCCGGGAACTACGCACACAGAGCTGTACTTGCATGGCAATGGGGTTCTGGCTGAGAACCTGCCGAGCAACGAATGCGATACTCTGGAATATGATTTCGACCCGCGCAATCCGGTCCCGACAATTGGCGGGGCGATTGCCTCCGGTGCACCCGTGATGTTCGCCGGCGCGTTCGATCAGCGAACAGCTCCTGGAACATTCGGTGCCACGCCTCCTTTCGGCCCATTGGCGGATCGTCAGGACGTCTTGGTGTTCCAGACCGCCCCTTTGGAGTCGGCGCTGGAAGTCACTGGTCAGATTGTCGTCAAATTGTGGGTGTCGTCGTCGGCTTTCGATACCGACTTCACGATCAAGGTGCTAGACGTCTATCCGCCCAATGAGGATTACCCGGAAGGTTGCGCCATAAATTTGGCGCATGGCATACTGCGGATGCGCTTTCGTGACTCGTTCGAACATCCGACCCTGCTGGAACCTGATGCCGTCTACCAAATTGAGATCCCGTCGTATCCGACGAGCAACCTGTTCGCTGCGGGACATCGTATCCGAGTCGATATCTCAAGCAGTAATTTCCCGCACTTCGACGTCAATCCCAACACTGGTGCCCCGGCCGGCACCGTGTCGAATCCCGTGGTGGCGCGTAATCGCGTGTTTGTTGGGCACGGCCGGCCGTCGTCCGTCATCCTTCCTGTCATTCCTTCCGGAAGGGGAGGGCGCGATCCCACGATTTGAGGAGCGGATGTGGGCAACCTGCTGAGGGACGATATCAGCTTCAGGTCCCTGCGGGCGTTCCACGAGATCGTGTCGTGCGGTTCGGTGACGGAAGCCGCACGGCGTATGGGAATGAGTCAGCCGGCAGTTAGCCGGATGCTGGCCCAACTGGAGCAACAGATCGGTTTCGAGCTGTTCTACCGTGACCATGGAAAATTAGTGCCAACCCAGGACGGCACACTTCTGTTTGACGAGGTCGACCAGTCGATGGGCAGCGTCGAACGCGTTTATACACTGATACGTGATATCGCCGACTATCGGGTAGGGCAGCTCAAAGTGGTGGCGCCGCCCAGCTTCTCTGAAGGCGTGCTCCCAGATATCGTCAGCGCTTTTCTCGACCGCTTTCCCAGGGTACGCTTGTCGATCGATTCGCGCAGCATCGAGACGTCCAAAGCAATGATCGCCACGCGCGCGGCCGATTGCGGCTTCGTTAAACTGCCGCTTGGGCGTTCAGATCTGCATTTCGAGCACATTGTCACGAGCGCAACCGTCTGCGTTCTTTCCTCGGATCATCCTCTTAGTGGCCGGCGCGTGCTGACACCACAATTGTTGCGTGGCCACCCCTTGATCCTCCTCGGACTAGGGCGCACTTCGCGCGCGCAGATCGAGGCCGAGTTTACGCGCTCCGGTGTTCGACCAGAGGTACGACTGGAAACGCATACTGTAGGTTCAGCCTGTGCATTGGCTGAACGCGGCCTTGGTGTCGCGCTGGTTAACGAGATGCTGGCGAAGCCCTACCTACGGAAAGGGGGCATCGTGTTGCCTTTCGAACCGCAGCTCAGCAACGACTACTCGTTCGTCACCTCAGCCTATGCGCAACCCAGCCGGTTGACACGAGCGTTCCTGGAAATAACGAAGGCGCATTTCGCGCACGAGCAGAACTCGTTACCTTAACGAGGACGACTGGCACAGCCCCTACGTTTCGGCCTCTCACTGGAGCAACTATCGACGTTGCGCGGCTTCAGGCCTGATCAGCCACCTAGCCCGCTTGCACGCGCTGATGTTTATTCGGGTTTTCAAACTCCGAGTATGACAGGCTATGTCGCCCGTGCATGGCTGCATACTCCTGCAGCATCAGCTTATCGCTGCCGACCCTCCCATGGTATCTATAACGATTTCTCGATCAACATACCGGAGTTCATCGAATGGTTGTCACGTACGCACTGAATTTATTGCCCTCATGTCCTCATCGCGGCGATGACGGTTCTTGGGCAGTCTACCTCGAGCTGGTTGGTCGGGTTGCTGTTAGCGGTGAACACAATGCCTCGTAAAACCAGAGCGGAATCGGCTGCAACTAGCGAGCATATTCTTGATGTCGCAGAAAAGCTATTTGTTCAAAACGGAGTGGATAGAATTTCCTTGCAGGACGTTGCCAACGCCGCGAACGTAACACGTAGTACCGTTTGCTGGCATTTTTCGAACAAGCTAGGAGTTTATAACGCGGTAGTAGAGCGATTAACGACACCATCTGAAAAAGCGCTTCAGATATTGGCCGAGCTTGACTCTGGCGATCCGCTTGCAGACCTACGTGCTTATATCTTTGGGATTCTCAGAAGAATTGCAAGCGATCCAAGAGCATCGGAGATTTTAGAGGTTGGATATGTCAGCGATATCTTCGCTTCGGACACCAAGCGCAAAATCGATCGCTACGCGATGCATGTTGATAGTTGGACCCGGCAGGTTAAGCGGCGCATCATCCAGGCTAGAGAAAAGGGATTTTTGAGAGAAAGGGTAAATCCCGATGCGATATCGATTGCGGTCTGGCTGATGATCGACGGGATGATAAGAATGTGGATTTTTAACCGATCATCCTTCGACTTGCTAAGGTATGGAGAGATTCTGATCGACCCCTACCTCAAAGGATTGCGATCCGTGCGACCTGCGAACCTCGTTATCCGTTCCACCAGAAGCCTTGGCCCAACGGAATTGATATGCGGCTGCCTTGATTTTCGGCTGGTTGGAGGCGCCGTTGTGGCGCACGGTGCGGATGGGCACCAAGGGCCGTAACTGCCAGGCGACGCGTATTATTTGCAGAATGAAGGTATAGGTCAGTGGCATTCGCATCGCATGTTAGTACCTGCAGACCGGGCGCGGCCAACTACCATCAGGCGTACAAACAAAATTATGAGATTGAATGATAACGCATACGAGCGCATGAGATTGCGCTACGTTTTTGTCCCATACGGGAGAGAGTGTTTTTGAGACAAGGTGAGATTGCGTAATGCAAGGGGTGGTGCCTCCGGCCGGAATCACATGCGACTATGAAAACCTGGGATTTTCACTGAAAAGTACCAGCAAAAGTACCATCAAATGAAAAAGTGATTCCGCATTTTGCTGTTGTAGCGGCAATGGCGTTGCCTCTGCTAATCCTGAGCTTTGTCGTCGTTGCTTGACGATTTCGCCCTGCCTTCGGCGCTGATCGGTACCATCCAGTCGTTCTATTTCCGGTGCCGGCACGCTCTGGGCGGGCTTACGGAATCTGGTCGCATCCAGTCGTTCTAGCTCCAGTGTCAGCGCCCGTGACGGCCTTGTGGAATCGGTTTATCCAGTCGCTCTAGTTCCAGTGCCACCGAGCTTTCGCAGGCTCGCGGTCGCGCGTAACCGCGGCGGTTTTGCGCGGCCTCACATGCGTGGCGGTTGGACAGTTAGTGCGGTCTAGTTACTCATCCTTTTCGGTTCTGCATTGTTGATGCGTCGTTTTGCGAATTGTGGCTCGGTTTAATAAATTTTTGTGGGACATTGGGGACATTGGGGACAGCGCCTGGGTACTGGGTTTGCCACGTCCCCAAAAGCTGAGGACGTTTGGGGACAACAGGTCGTGCGCTGTCTCTTTCTGCCAGTGAGTCTCATCAACGATGGCGGATTGTGACAGACCGAGGTGGCACCAAGAATTCTATGTGTTGAGGCCGGTCCGTCCCAAAATGAATTCAGCCTCCGAAGCCAAGGGGCGTGGGTTCGATCCCGCCAGCCGTACCATTAAACCAAGTACTTACCAATCGAGGCGACAGTACTTGATGTGCCGGGGTTGCACCGGGGTTACAGTAGCGTGCGCATGCAATCGACTTCCGCAGGTTAAGTGCTACTTCAACGGCGAACTCGTCGTCGAAAACCCAGCGCAACAAAACCCTCAATCTAGATACCGCTGACTGAAATCTTTTACTCGGGTAACGATGCGCACGGCGGCCACGCTTACGATGGCGCAGTGCGCTAAGTAGTTGCTGCGCTACATCGCTAACGTCGCGCCCAGCGGATAAAGTCGCCAGCTTGGTAGCGGAACTGTCCAGAGCCAATTTCTAACCTGTGCTACAGCTTTTCGATCTGCCGGTCGATCGCCTTGCGTGCCCGCTCGTTGCGCTCGCTGTAGCGGTCGTTCAGGTAGTCGGCGCGGCCACGCAGCAGCAGGGTGAACTTGAACAGTTCCTCCATCACGTCGACCACGCGGTCGTAGTAGGCCGATGGACGCATCCGCCCGGCCTCATCGAATTCCTTGTAGGCCATCGGCACCGAGGACTGGTTCGGGATCGTGAACATACGCATCCAGCGGCCCAGCAGGCGCAGCGTGTTGACCACGTTGAAGGATTGCGAGCCGCCGCACACCTGCATCACCGCCAGCGCACGCCCCTGGCTTGGCCGGACGGCACCTTGTTCCAGCGGGATCCAGTCGATCTGGTTCTTCATCACGGCCGTGATCGCGCCGTGGCGTTCAGGGCTGCACCACACCTGGCCCTCGGACCACAGGCACAGTTCGCGCAGCTCGACCACCTTCGGGTGCGTCTCGGGCACGCTGCCGACCATGGGCAACTCCATCGGGTCGAAGATCTTCACCTCGGCGCCGAAGTGCTTGAGGATGCGCGCCGCCTCGTAGGTGAGGAAGCGGCTGAAGGAGCGCTCGCGCAAGGAGCCGTACAGCATCAGGATGCGCGGCGGGTGATCCATGTCGCCTGCCGGTTCCAGCTTCCCGACGGTCGGCAAGTCCAGCAGCTCGGGCTTGATGTTGGGGAGATCGTGCAGTTTCTCAGCCATGCTTGGCCTCCCGCGGCTGCTCCGCGCCGGCAAAGTCGCTTTGCGCCACCGTGCCGGCCACGGACGCCTCGCGGTGCGCCGCCGGGTACAGCCAGCAGAACAGCGGCGTCGCGGCAGCGGCACCCAGCAGCTGCGCCACGATAAAGCCGAATGCATCGACGGGGCGGATGCCGGCGAAGGTGTCGGTGGCGCTGCGCGCCAAGGTCACAGCGGGGTTGGCGAACGAAGTCGACGAGGTGAACCAGTAGGCCGCCGTGATGTAGGCCGCAACCGCGAACGGCGTCACGCTCGGCCGGCTGCGCGAGCAGCCGATGATGACGGCGATCAGGCCGAAGGTGGCGACGAATTCGCTCCACCATTGTGCGGCGCCGGTGCGCACGTGCTCCGAAGCGATGAACACGGGAACATCGAACATCAGGTGCGCGGCGGCCACGCCGGCGAAGGCGCCGACTACTTGGGTGGCGATGTACGGCAGCACCTCCGCGGCCGGCAGGTTCTTCTGCCACGCTTCCGACAGCGTGACGACTGGGTTGAAGTGTGCGCCTGAGATCGTTCCGAACATCAGGATCAGGGCCACCAGGCCGGCGCCGGTCGCTATCGCGTTTGCCAGCAGGGCGATGGCCACGTTGCCGCCGGCCAGGCGCTCGGCCATGATGCCCGAACCCACGACCACAGCAAGGAGCATGGCCGTGCCGAGGCCCTCGGCGACGAGTCGTCTGGCCATTGTCATGCTCCGATGCTCCCAATGCGATCCAGCTCCGCCTTCAGGCGCGCCCTGTCGTTCTTCAGCTCGTCGAGGGGCAAGGCCAGGAAGGCTTCGATGCGCGCGCGCAGGATCGCGTAGGCCGTCTCGAAGGCGGCGTCGATTTCTTCTTCGGTCCCGACTACATGGCTCGGGTCTTCCACGCCCCAGTGGGTGCGCAGCACCGGGCCGAGATAGGCCGGGCAGGTTTCGCCGGCGGCGCTGGCGCAGACGGTGACCACGATGTCCGGCGTCACGGGCAGGTCGTCCCAGGACTTGCTGTAATAGCCCTCGATGGAGATGCCCTTGGCGGCGAGCAGGGCGAGCGCCTTGTCGTTCAGCTTGCCGGTGGGCTGGCTGCCGGCGCTGATGGCGCGCCAGCCGGCTGGCGCCAGATGGTTGAAGACGGCTTCGCTGATGAGCGAGCGGCAGGAGTTGCCAGTGCAGAGAAAAAGTACGTTCACAGTAGACCTTTGATTGATGGGAAAAAGAAATCAGGCGCTTGCGCCGGCCGTGCCGGCTTCGCAGCTAGAACCGCTGGCCGGCGTGCAGGGATTGCCGCCACAGCAGTTCTCGGTCAGGAAGCCCAACAGCTGGTTCATCGTCTCGAAGTTCGCGGCGTAGTAGATGAAGCGTCCTTCCTGCTTCGGCGTCACCAGGTTCGCGTGGGTCAGCTCCTTCAAGTGGAATGAAAGCGATGACGGCGCCAAGTTCAGGGCTTCGGCGATCTTGGTCGCCGACAGGCCGGCAGGTCCAGCCTGTACGAGCAAGCGGTAAGTGGCCAGCCGCGATTCCTGGGCCAGGGCGGCGAGTGCAGCGAGAGCTGGTTTGGTTTGCATGATTCCATCCATTATTTGATATTTCTAGTATAGTGGAAGCGAAGCGCTTGAAGCAAGCCGAATCGAGACCTCACAACGGGTACTACGTCGGCGTGCCAGTACTGTTAATGAATAAGATTAATTGATGGTGCCGACCCTTCTGGACGGCCAGACGCGGCAGGGTTCCAAAATAGGATACGAGCCGACGTCAGTCGTCGATTAGCGACTGGATCATTGGGCAAGCTGCGTCAAGATTTGCGCTGTCGCACCGGGTAAGCATCGTAGCGAGCGCCGTCTTCATCGCCAGCAGATCGCATAATTTTGCCTCTACCATGGCGAGCTTTTTGGTCGCCAGATCGCGGGTGCTGGCACAGGTCTGCGAGCCTTCGAGCGTGAGCAAGTTCGCAACTTCATCGAGCGTGAAGCCGAGAAGCTGTGCCCGCTTGATGAAACGAATCCGGCGAACGTCGTCGCTGCCATAGGTGCGGTAGCCGCTGTACGGCCGCGCTGGTTCATCGATCAGTCCACTTCGTTGGTAGAACCGGACCGTTTCCACATTCACGCCAGCGGCATCGGCCAGACGGCCGATTGTCATTTTCTCAGTCATGCTCTTGACTCCGTATATAGGTACGGAGTTTATCTTGTTTCCGTGTAAAACCAGTGGGAGTGGGCATGGTATTGGGAACGAGGGGAACTTTGGTTGCTGGAGTATTCGCAGCGCTTGGCGCCTCGGCATGTTGCGCTGGGCCGCTGATTCTGCTGTTGCTGGGTGTCGGCGGCGGCTGGGCATCCCACCTTATTGCGTTCGAGCCGTATAGCCCCTACCTCACCGCGCTGACAGTGCTGTTTTTGGGAGCTGCCTTCTACAATTTATACCTGCGTCGGCGCGTCTGCGCTCCTGGTGATGCTTGCGCTGCTGACCGTGTCATCAGGAACCAGCGCATCATGTTCTGGCTCGTTACCTTGCCCGTCTTACTGCTGCTGACTTTCCCCTTGTACGCCCCACTGTTTTATTGAAAGGATTTCCCGATGCGCATTTTTACATTCTTCGTCGCGCTGCTAGTGAGCGGATCGACTTTCGCCGGCACCTCAGAAACGCTTACCCTTAACGTGCAGAACATGAGCTGCGCCGCATGCCCGATCACGGTCAAGAAGGCACTTGAAAAAGTTCCAGGCGTGAGTGATGTGAAGATCGATTTCGAGCACAAGACGGCCACCATGCACGTCGATACTGACAAAGCGAATGTTTCACTGCTGACCAAAGCGACGGCGGACGCAGGCTTTCCTTCGACTGTTAGGAAGTGACGCGATGACCGAGGCAATTTTAGAATCGATCTTGACCTGTCCGCACTGCGGGCTGAACAAGCAAGAAACCATGCCGACCGATGCATGCCAGTTCTACTACGAGTGCGAAGGCTGTGCTGTTGTGCTGCGGCCAAAGGCCGGCGACTGCTGCGTCTTTTGTTCATATGGCACAGTAAAGTGCCCGCCTATTCAGCTAGAGCGCCCTTGCTGCGGTTAAGGTACCCCGAGCGTCACCATTGCCGGTTGGTTCGATACGACGGTTCCAAATATATCGAAATATCTTGACGATGCGACGCCGGGCACTTATTCTTCATTCGTCGAATAACGAATAAGAACGACGTAGGCTCGTCCTTGAAGTACTTCGTCGGTGGTGTATTCGTAATTCGTCGAAATAAGAACGGCTGCGCCGCGGCCGCATATCAATAACCGGACTAGCACCGGGTTGGACGAGGAGAACAATATGAACATGAACGATGGACAACAACTTCCGGTTGCCGTGCTCGGCGCCGGTCCAGTAGGTCTTGCGGCGGCTGCACATCTGATCGAGCGCGGATTGACACCGCTGGTCCTCGAAGCGGGCGCCACGGTTGCCGCCAATCTGGCCACCTACCGCCATGTGCGCCTGTTCTCGCCGTGGCAATACAACGTCGACAAGGCGGCACGCCGCCTGCTGGAAGGCCAGGGCTGGAAAGCGCCGGCCGACGATGCGCTGCCGACTGCCGGCGAGCTGCTCGACGACTACCTCGTCCCGCTGGCCGAGACGCCGGAAATCGCGGCCAGCCTGCTGCTCGGGCACCGCGTGGTCGCCATCACGCGGGTCGGCTTCGACAAGGTGAAAACCAAGGGCCGTGAGGGCGCGCCATTCCTCATCCGCGCCGAGACTGCCGATGGCCCGCGCCAGTATCTCGCCAGCGCCGTGATCGACGCCACCGGCACCTGGTCGCATCAGAACCCGCTGGGCGCGGACGGCATTCCCGCCCTCGGCGAGGCGAGCTTGGGATGGCGGATCGACTACGGGATGCCCGACGTGCTGGGCACCGCACGGCAGCGCTTTGCGGAACGGCGGGTACTGGTCGTCGGCGCCGGGCACTCCGCAGCCGGCACCTTGCTGGCGCTCGCCCAGCTGGCCCAGGAGAACCCCGAAACCAGCATCGTCTGGGCGACCCGCGGCAGCCAGCTGGCACGGGTGTTCGGCGGCGGCGAAGCCGACGGCCTGCAAGCGCGCGGACAGCTGGGAATGCGGCTCAAGGCCCTGCGCGATGCGGGCGGCCTGGAACTGCGCCAGAACTTCCGCATCGAGGCGCTGACCGAGGTCGACGGTCGGGTTCGTGTGATCGGAGAGCCGGTCGGCGGCGAGGTGCCGGTCATCGACGGGATCGACCGGATCGTCTGCGCGGCAGGTGCACGGCCGGACCTCGCGCTGACACGGGAACTGCGCGTGCGCCACGATCCGTGGCTCGAAAGCACCGATGCGCTGGCGCCTCTGATCGACCCGAACGAACATAGCTGCGGCTCGGTACGTCCGCACGGGCACCGCGAACTGGCGCACCCGGAGAGCGGCTACTACGCCGTTGGCGCGAAGAGCTATGGCCGTGCGCCGAACTTCCTGATGGCGACCGGCTACGAGCAGGTGCGTTCGGTGGTCGCTGCCCTGGTGGGCGATATGGCGGCGGCCGACGACGTGCGGCTCGACCTGCCGGAGACGGGCGTCTGCAATACGCGCCTGGCCTACGAGGATGCCGCAGCCGATCCGGCAAGCTGGTGCTGCAATGTGCCGGCTGCCGCCGCGGCGTCCTGTTGTGTACCGGCGCCATCGTCATCCGGTGCTTGCGGCTGCAGCAAGCCCGTCGAGGCAAGCTGCTGCGCCTGATATGCTAGATCCGTCGCCGGCATGCACCGGCGGCCGCCATCCTGGAGCTTTCCGTGCACCCGTCATCGAAGACCATCGGCATCCTCGCCATCACGCAGATCCTGTCCTGGGGATCGCTTTACTACGCCTTTACTATCCTGGCGCCCGGCATCCAGCGTGACCTGGCTCTCGCGCCGGAAGCCGTGTTCGGCGCCTTTTCCTGGGCGCTGCTTGTCTCGGGGCTGGCAGCGACCCCGGTCGGCATACTGCTGGACCGCTACGGCGGCCGCCATGTCATGGCCGCCGGCTCGCTCCTGTGCTTCGTCGGGCTGGCCTGGATCAGCCGTTGCCACGGCGCGGTGTCCTACTATCTCGCCTGGACGCTGATCGGCGTGGGCATGGCCCTGACCTTGTACGAAGCCGCATTCGCCACGATCAACCGCAAGTTCGACACCGGCTCGCGGCGGGCGATTTCCACTTTGACCCTGTTCGGCGGCTTCGCCAGCACCTTGTTCTGGCCGCTGACCGCCAAGCTCCATGGGGTCCTCGGCTGGCGCGACATCTACCTGTGGTACGGCATCTTGCAGCTGGTGGTGTGCATGCCGCTGCACCTCTGGTTGGGCACCGATCCTGTCCGCGACTGCCAAAAGGCGCCTGCTGGTCCACGCCGTGACCACACCCTGGCGGAAGCCTTGCGGCATCCGGCGTTCTGGACGCTGGCGCTGGCGTTCTCCGCCAACACATTCACCTTCTCGGCCATGGCGGTGCACCTGATTCCCTTGCTCGAACGCTTGGGCCAGTCCGCGTCGACGGCAGTCCTGCTGGCCGCGCTGATCGGCCCGATGCAGGTGTTGGGACGGGTAGGGGAGATGACGTTTGCGCGGAATACACCGCCGCAGACGGTGGGCAAGGTGACTTTCGCCATGCTGCCGGCGGCCTTGCTTGTCCTAGCTCTTTTCGGCTTGCACGCTTGGGCAGCCGCCGTGTTCTGCGTGCTGTACGGCCTGAGCAACGGCCTCCTGACGATCATACGCGGCTCGATCCCCCAGGCGCTGTTCGGGCGCGAAAACTATGGCGCCATCGCCGGCGCCATGGCGGGGCCGTCGCTGGTCTCGAAAGCGGCCGGTCCGCTCGTCGCGGCAGCGATTCTACGCAATGCCAGTGGCCCGGAGGTGCTCTTGTTCGTGCTGCTGGCCATGTCGATCGCCTCGCTCGGGTTCTACCTGCGGGCGGTCGCCGGTCCTCGCCAGGCACAGGCGGTCAAAGACTTTGACAAGAGCGCCGCCTAGTGTCTATTCTGTGTTCGTCAAACAACGAATGAAATCCATGTCAAAGTCCTGCTGCCCCCCGACGACTCCTCGCACGCCTACTGTGGAAATCGATGTCGATGATCTTGCGCGCATGTGCAAGGCCATCGCGCATCCTGCCCGCATTCGGTTGCTGCGGCACTTGATCGACTACGGCGACTGCTACTTCGGCAGCCTGGCTGACGTCGTGCCTCTGGCGCCGTCGACGATCTCCAACCACGTCTCGATCCTACAGGAAGCTGGCCTGATCGAAGGTTCGTCGGACGCACAACGGGTCTGCTACTGTGTCAATCGTGAGCGTCTAGAGCAGTTGAAGCTCGCTGTCGGGGCGCTGTAGCGCTGCCGCCCATCGTCGGCTTTTCGTTCACTTAGTGATGTAGCTTCATTGGCACACGGCGCGATATGGCAACAGGAAATAAGAAATCCAAGTTCCGGCGTTCAAGGCATAAATTCAAGACCGTTACACAAGTCTTCGACATGCTCGAATTGTCCGATTCCGCCATGCGCAAGCTGGCATTAGGCGAGGAACTCACCGATGCCGAGGTTGCGGCACTATTCGAGTCCGACTATGTCCAGGAGAGTGTGCAATATCCGCAGTTCTTGCAAAGCGATACGCCGCTGTATAACGCTCCAGGGAATTTGTCAGTGATCCACTTGGTCGACATTGAGCGCGAAATGTTCGCGTATTTCGCCCACCATCCTTACCAGATGCGGCTCATGCCGCCCCGGAAATTCGAGGAGCTTGTGGCTGCAATATTTAGGAACAATGGGTTCGATGTCACGCTGACACCAGAAACACGGGATGGCGGCATCGACATCTTTGCTGTTCAAAAGAATGTTTTTGGCGGCGATCTGCTGCACCTTGTGGAGTGCAAACGCTACGCCGCTGCCAATAAGGTAGGAATTGGAGTCGTTCAACGGCTGGCCGGAGTCGTTGACCAATATCGCGCTAATCGGGGCATCATTGTGACGACCTCCAGCTTCACGGAGGATGCGGAGGAGGTACGCCGAATGATGCCTCATAAGCTGGCATTTGGTCCGTTTACACACTTGTCACAATGGGTCGCCAAAATCCATGAACAGAACCAAGGTATATGTCGGTGAGCCGGCGCCCGTCGACATCGACCGACAGATCGCCGAACTCGGCATGCTGCGCAACGAGCTGTCGCAGTTGCGGGTGGCTTTCGATTCGACACGCCCTGTAGCATCCTGCGAGATCCTGAAGCAGCTGAGTGATCCACCGGGCGTCCATACGGGAACCAGAACGTGATCGACGTTCTCCACGGTAATCGCTTCAGCAGCATTTTTCGCGAGGATGAAGGAACTCTTCCGCTGTGCTGAATGAGCAAGCTTGGCTGGTACTCTAAGGTCGGGAAATGAGCCTGGGTGGCCCTACATCGCATGCGGGTATCATGCGGATGTGTAACAACTGCGTGAGAAATTGATTTGATACTGAAAACTGGCCTGCTGTTCCTTGCTACAGCCATCGCGGAGATCGTCGGTTGCTTCTTGCCCTATCTGTGGTTACGCAAGGGTGGCCCGATGTGGTTGTTGGTCCCTGCAGCAGTCAGCCTGATGCTCTTCGTCTGGCTGTTGACCCTGCACCCGGTGGCAAGCGGCCGGGTCTACGCGGCTTACGGCGGTGTGTACGTTGCCACCGCCCTGGTGTGGCTACGATTCGTCGACGGGGTCAGGTTATCGACGCCGGACTGGGTCGGAGCAGGGATTGCTTTATGCGGCATGGCGATCATCGTTTCGGGATGGACCAAATAAGCCTGCCCAAGAGGACAAGTGTTGACAGTGGCTATGGATTGACGTACGTTTCGGCCAACCATGAAACTGACCCGCCTCTCCCGTTGGTGCGCCGCCGTGATCGCGTTGATCAGCTTGCTGTTCATGCAGCTTGCTGTCGCCGCATATGTGTGCCCACAGCTGACGGTCGGCCCTGCCAACGGTCAGGGCCAAGTCATGGAAATGGCCCAAGACCACGAAATGTCATGCTGCGAGAAGCCGGACCCAGAACAGCCGGCCTTGTGTCATGCCCACGGCCAGGTCGGCAAACAGTCTCTCGACAAGCCTGAGCCTCCCCCGGTCCAGCCCTTCACCGCGGTCGGATTCGTCATCTCCTTGCCTTTTGGCGACATGGTGGCCCCTGACGCCGGTGCGCCTGTCTACATCGCATCACTGGCGCGAACAACTGCGCCGCCCCTGGCTATCCGCAACTGCTGCCTCCGTATTTGACACCCTAGATTGCCTTGTTCGCCGTCGTGCCGCCCTGCGCGCACGCGGCTTGGTTCAATGCTATCTGGAGGTTTCATGTTTTCATTCTTAGCTGCGGCCGGGCGACGTCTGCCCATGGCCGCCACCGCCCTCGTCCTGGCCGTCTGGACGCAGCACGCATTCGCAGTCGATGCGCCCTTGTCCCTGGCTGAAGCCCAGCGTCTCGCCCTCGCGCGCTCGCGCCAGCTGGTCGCTCAGGATGCCGGGGTCGCCGCCTCACAGGATCTCGCCGTCGCGGCCCGACAGTTGCCCGACCCCGTCCTGCGTCTGGGCGTGGACAACCTGCCGGTGACGGGCGAGGAGCGCTACAGGCTCACCAGCGACTTCATGACCATGCGCCGGATTGGCCTGATGCAGGAACTGACGCGCGCCGACAAGCGCCGCCTGCGGGCGGAACGCTTCGAGCGGGAGGCGGACAAGGCGCTGGCCGAGAAGGACAGGCTGAGCGCCGCGATCGAACGCGACACGGCCCTGGCGTGGCTCGACCGTTATTACACCGAAGCGATGATGGCCGTGATCGCTGAACAGCGTGCCCAGGCGAAGCTGGCGATCGAGGCGGCCGAAGGCGCTTACCGCGGCGGGCGCGGTTCTCAGTCCGACGTGCTGGCGGCCCGCGTCGCGCAGGGGATGATCGACGACCGCGCCAGCGAACTCGATCGACAGCTGCAGAACGCGGCCGTGCGCCTCGAACGCTGGATCGGCGCCGCCGCGCAGCAGCCGCTGGTCGGCCGGCCGGACATCGGCATGCTCCGTTTCGACCTCGCTGCCCTCGATACGGCCAGTCTCGGCGCCCATCTCGCCCACCATCCCGAGATCGCCGTGCTCGGGAAGCAGGAACAGATCGCGCAGGCCGAAGCCAGGCTTGCCAAGGCCAACGAAAAACCCGATTGGACGGTCGAGGTGAGCTACCTGCGCCGCGGACCGGCCTTCTCCGACATGGTCTCCGTTGGCGTGTCGGTCCCGCTGCAATGGGACCGGCGGAACCGGCAAGACCGCGAGCTTGCCGCGAAGCTGGCTGCGGTGGAGCAGGCGACGGACGAGCGCGACGAGATGCTGCGTCAGCATCTGGGCGAAACGCGCACGCTGATCAACGAGTGGCGCAACAACCTGGAACGTCGCCAGCGTTACGAGCGCGAGCTGATCCCGCTTGCCGTGGAACGTGGCGCCGCTGCGCTGGCCGCATACCGGGGGGGCAAGGCCGGCATCGGGGACGTGCTGGCCGCGCGCCGCGATGAGATCGACTTGCGCTTGCAGGCGTTGCAGCTGGAGGCGGCAGCCGCGCAGCGCTGGGCCTACCTCAACTTCCTCTACCCATCAACGCAATCGATGCCGCCCGTGGCGTCCGGGGAGCGCCAATGAACAGGTCGACGATGGTGGTAGCGTTCTTCGTCGCCGGGGCCGTGTGGGCCGGCGGCTATGGCCTCTATCAGGCGGGCTTGCACAAGGGGCAGTCGATGGCCGAACCAGGCTCGGCCGCGGCAGCCACGAAGACGGACCCCGCCACCGGGCGCAAGGTGCTGTACTGGCACGATCCGATGGTTCCTGGCCACCGCTTCGACAAGCCGGGCAAGTCGCCGTTCATGGATATGCAACTGGTCCCCGTCTACGCCAACGAGGCGGCCGACGGCGCCAGTATCGGCATCAGCCAGGGCATGCGGCAGAACCTGGGCATCCGCACGGCCGAGGTGCGCAAGGGACGCCTGGACACGGCGCTCGAAGCGGTCGGGAATGTCGCCTACGATGAGCGCGACGTCGCTTTGGTGCAGGCACGCGGCAATGGCTTTGTCGAGAAGCTGTATGTGCGCGCTCCGCTCGATCCGGTGAAGAAGGGCCAGCGGCTGGCGGAGCTGTATGTGCCGGACTGGGTCGCCGCGCAGGAGGAATACCTGTCGGTCAAGCAGATGCGGCAGGATGTTGGCGCGGCCGGCCTGCTCGACGCGGCACGCCAGCGCATGCGTCTCGCGGGGATGAGTGAGGACCAGATCCGCCTGGTCGAAACCACCGGCAAAACCCATTCGCGCCTGACGGTGACGGCGCCGATCGGCGGCTTCATCACCGAACTCTCGGCACGCGAGGGCATGACCGTATCGAGTGGCGCGCCG
>Ga0308169_10002096_pt1 | contig 21417 bp, 40 predicted proteins | sample PhyBR1_2_FD_202139 | JGI IMG/M metagenome (GOLD analysis project Ga0308169, IMG submission 202139) | Phyllosphere microbial communities from UC Gill Tract Community Farm, Albany, California, United States - DLSLSB.R1 | ecosystem: Host-associated > Plants > Phyllosphere > Unclassified | place...
ACACACACCCCCCCCCCCCCCCTTTCCCGGTGCTAAACACCTCGGTTCGCCAAATACCTCGGTTCGAGGGCTGACCATAGCTGAACCCACACTTCGCCCTCGCCGCGATATTCGGCTGCGGCCTGCGCGGCATCGAGAAGAAGATGACATTGCCGTATGGGCCTCTCGGATCGCCCGGAGTCACGCGCGAGACCGTCAAACCACTACCGACCTCTCTGGAAGCGGCACTGGTGCGGTTCAAGGCGGAGGGCAGCCTCGCGAGGGAGGTGCTGGGTGATTTCATGGTGGACCATTATACGGGGACGAGGGAGCATGAGCTGGAGGTGTACCGGAGATCCGTGAGCAGCTGGGAAGGTGAGTGCAGGCCAGTTGGCGTCTGGAGAGTGAGGTGCTGATCGCAGTCGAACGGTACTTTGAACTGGCCTAACCGACCTGTGGAGATACGTCACCCGTACCAGGTGAAGGCGAGCGGCCGGGTCAACGTGAGGGATGATGGTGCGATCGAAGGAGCACGTCCGCCAGCCGCCTCTACCGAAACATATCAGCCTGTGACTCAGATGGACCGGCAGAGGCGTGAAACGACTCAGCTGTCCGCGGCAAATGCCTTGTGGGCTGAAGTGAGTGGTGCGAGCACCGAGAACTGTTAACCCACTTCGCACTCGCAACACCTGCATGCACGTTATCATTCAACACAGGACTGGAAGGGCCACTTTTGCCTTTTCGTTCCATGGGACTTGTCGGTCGGCTGTGTGGGGCGGTATGTACCGATATGAACCCCGCACCTGTTGCATGTGGACTAAGGACAATGGTATGGGCGGTATGCCTGCGCAGGATACAACTTCCACGATTTCAATCCTCACGTAAACCCACTCCCCTTTCGTGTCAAGCTGGCCGAGGGAGAATGCCGAACTCGTCTCGAAAATCTTTCACCCTGAGCGATTCTACAGAGTCTCTGAACGCGTTGCATTCTGCCTCGGAGTCGTGACTTGAGTATCGGCAAGGGAACCCCCGTAGGCACTCCCGCAAGGTCGTCTGCCCATGTGCGCTGCGTTCTGCCCTCCTCAGCGAATTCAGCTGACTCTCGAAATTCGGCATTGTTCTGAGGGAGGTCAAGTTTCCAACCGGATCCAAGGAGAGCGACATCTTCCTGATGAGATACAGGTTTGTGTAATCTGACGTAGCCTTTCTGTAGATCCCAAGCTCTTCCTCGGGGTGTTCTCGCACTCTTTCCACGGCGTCGTCGTAGATGCCATACCGCTCGATCGGCCGGTCAAAGCTCTTGGGTTTGAGGCACTGCACGAAGCTCCTCGTCAACGCGTCTCTCACTTGCCCAGCACTGGTTTGCCGGCTGTCGGGGTGATTCCAACGGTAAGCAGTCTCATGCCTCTGTATCATCTCGTTCCAAGCTCTCACAACACGGGTGGTCTCCATTTGAGAGCTCGTGTAGCCATGATCCTGGTATACACGATTCCGATTCACCGAGTACTCTTCGAGAGTTTTGGCCGTTTCGCTCACCGGTCCAAGGTAGCCAAGTGGGTGGCCATCCGAATCATGAAGCACAGCAATCGCAGTGAGCACCGGGAAACGGGACGGGTCGCCAGGCTCCTTGAAGGTCTTCACGGTCATCTTGGACCAGTCATTGTCGTCTGGAAGTGGATGTATGAGCAAATTGTAGATTGGAAATGTGGTAACAGACGCTTGAAACGGGTTAAGAAAGCTTGGGAGTGTATCAGGCATATCGAGGGAGTAGCTCGTTGCGTTGAACACACAATAGTGGAGGAGCTCGAAGGGGGCGAGTGGCGAGTCCTCACCAAGCCAGCTTTATACCTGGGTCGGAAGGGTTGCAGAGCGGCCACGCGGCTGAACTCGAAGGCGAGCCCTTTGTATCACGCTTCAAAAGTCGTGTCGCCTTCGGGATCCGCACTCCACGATATCCTCTTGCGGCGCGAGGGTGACTGCTCCACTGCCTGCACCTGAGGATTCGCTCCACCTTGATTGGCTATTGCTCCACAAGGGAAGGCATGCCCTCGGGGGTAGAGTTTCTAAGATGAGACCCAATCAAGAGTCTGACCTCGGGCGTCCTTCCTTGAGTAACCATGCCTGCATTTCATCGGTCGTATAACAGAAGCGCACCCTCTGGCACAATTGTGTGAAACATCATGCAAGCATCTGGTCGAGTGCTTCTTTCAACTCCCAAGACCAGGTCGGACTTGAGCCGCGTCATCCCAGCGGTATGAAGCTTCCAAGCTGCTTATGATGGTACCCGAGGCTTTGATGACGCGGCTCATGTCGGTCTGATAACTGGTGTATCCTTCATTCTCACAGCCGCTGGCAAAGGCGGCGATGATGTCAGGGCTGCCCAGACAGCTTGCCCTAAATATAACATGCATCGAACATGATGGCATGCATGCGCGGGGACCCTCTCCATGGAATTGCACAAACAGGCTGGGATGCGCTTTCTTCGTGACTACAACCATACGGGTGTTCAATGGTCGCGCAAAGAAGCCAAGGCCTCGCGGAAGGCGCTGCAATGATCGACATTAGAGTGGCTTTCCACCTGACAACTGGGCTCCGCCGTACACTTGGGCAGGGTACAAGCCGTACAGAGCGCTGCCTCTTGGGTGCGAAGCTTCTGAAGGCGCCAGCCCAGCTCCTCTTCCAGCTCAGAGACAACTGGCAGGATTTCGTGATCTTCGGCACCCAGCATTCGCAGTGACTTGACGACCGAGTACCGACGCGACATCTCCGACGCAGCAGTCCGGAGCGCGAGTTCTTTTTCCTCCCGGCTCTTGGATGGGTCAGCCTCGACGCGTTGCGCCTTCTCCCAGACGGTCAGGGCTTCGTCCGTCAACCAATCTTCGCCGAAACTTTCGATTGTGCGCTTGAGAGACCGTCAAAGATCCTCACCACCGCGAAGGTCGGTGTTCTCGCCAGGCCAAAGCGATGGTTTGAGTGACTGGACCATCCTGAACAAGGCTTCGAACCCTCTCGTCTCAATCATCTGGCCGCTCGTATGCCCCTCACGTCGATCATCGACCCAAAGATCAGGATTGCTTTCCTTCAGCTCTTCGAACTCTGAATCGCCGAGCTCTGGAGTGGAAATGTAGCCGATCAGTGCCGAGTTGCGGTCGACAATGCTCGGCAAGCACAGCAGGCGTCCGTGGATCGAGGTATCGCCCGGATCTTCAAAAAATCTTAGGCACGAGTACGCCCACTCTTCAGGAAAGCGTTTGGTGGGGTCGAGTCTTATCAGAGTAATCTCGCTCATCATGCGATCAGGAAATGGCGGGGTGCTGTGAAAGAAGCGAGATGACGGATACAGGGCGGAGGGACTGACACGCTTTTGTAGCTTAGCCCCTCCAATCAGACGGCGGGGTCTGTCAGCTGCGAGGCCTTCCTTGGACCGCGAACCGCGCAGCTCGAATTGTGCCAGGATACAAAAGAGAAAGGACAAGGCGTCGGCGGGCTTTCTCGGGGATACGACGATTCTTTACATGACGTCCCACGATGCACCGTCACTCCCGCTTCCTGTTGCAAGTACCACCGGATGCGGCAAGCGGCCCAGGGGCGGGCAAGGGGGGGAGATGATGGAGTGAAGCTAATAAGCGACTCTTAGCACGTTGTGCACAGCAGGCAGAGCCCAGACCTCTCGCAAAGAGATTCCCGCTCTTCAGATGGACACCGACCGGTAACAACCACAAAGCTGCAACACCACCTGCCTTGCATTGTGACAGAACTTGAGATTCCATCAGATACTGAACCCTCTCCTCCAGCCCGTCGGTTGAACAGAAGCTCACAGCTGCGCTCCTCGTGCGGGCTGGTGAGCAGGAGTCTACCGCTTGCCCTACCGCTTCGTTCCCCCGCCAAACAGCTTTTCCATGAGGGGAGTTCGCGCGTTGGAGTTGGTGGATTTCTGTGAGCTGTCTGGGGGCGACATCAACCTCTGAAGCTCAGTCTCGCATTCAGTTTTCCTCTTCTTCAAGGCTGGCTTGGAGGGGAGCGGGGGCGAGATTTTGCCGTTTCCTGAGTTGTTGAGCCCAAGTCTGTCCAAGTTGTCAAACATGGACAGCTCGGTCTGTGCGTGGCTCAGAGCGACCTGAGCCTGCGAAAGACCGCTCGTGTCAGAGCGCCCTCCGCTTCCTGTCTCCAGACTGCTCTCTCGCCTGTTTCGGATCTGTTCCAGGTCAGTCTGGCACAGACTTGGGTAATACTCTTCAAGAGCCTCGATGAGCCGTCCGGCCAAGCGGCTTGGACTTGACACCACCCCCTCGTCAAAGGGAAGGATGTCTGTCAGCAGCTGAGAGATCGCAGCATGACTTTCAGCCTCAAATTCTGACGCGTCCAGTTCCGCGTTGCGGCCGGTGGAAGTGATACCCCGTCGGCTCCGGTAACTCGTCTTCGTGAGGCGCGACGGGGCCCTCAGATCGCTGTTCAGGCCGACACTGGTTGTTCTCACAACCCCGACGTCCTCGCCCATGCGTCCCAGCCAGGTTACGGAGCAGGAGAACCGCCAAGAGCTGCGGCAGAGACGAGTCGCCGCTTGGGCTTGTGTGAAAGCGAAAGTCAACGGCGGCAAATGTGGGATAGGTCTCGCTCGACTGAAGCTCTGAGAGCCAGGTCACCGGTACTTGGTCAGACTTCGAAGACGCTGAGGGCTTTGTGGTCCATGTTGGTCGAAGTACGCCCATGATGGATTGTATCTGGGGGGCAAAGTGAGGATTCAACGGGGGCGTGCCGACCCAAACTATCTATCGGCCTAGACCCGGGGGCATGGCTCCTTCCTCCTGCCAGTATTTGCCATGGCATTGTCTGTGGCCAGACAAAGGTCTTGGGCGAGCTTCCTACGCCCCGCACCCCTAAACCCCCTCCTTTGCTTTGCGCACCCTTCTCATGCGCCCCAAAGCGCGAGACTGGACACGAACACGTCGGCCCGCCATGAAGGGACCCAAGAAGCGTCCCAAAGGATTGATCTGACAGATAGGATTGGCAATCGCAAGATCGCAGAGCCCACTCTTTTCATCTGGACGCGGATTATTCATCCTGCGCTACCCTTCGAACTCGTCGGCCGAATTTGCCACTCGCCTCTCAGTCGGCATCGGACCGCCAAGACCTCATCTGTCTGACCTGCAATGGCGCCGATCCACCTCTTTCCGGCAATCGTACCGGCAATATCGATACCGGCCGACATGTTCTGATCTACTGCTGACTTGGCAGGGTGTGGCATGTGGCGGGATGCCATAAGGTTATCAGATAATATGCGGGCCTCGAAGGCGGCCGGCGCCGGCATCCAAATTGGACCTTACACAACGGCCGACATAACCCCCGAACCACCCCGACAGTGCACGACATGCCGAATGCTCGCTCTCACCTCCGACGTCCTCCGACATGAGTGATCCTCTAGTGGTGTCTCTCGTGCTTGAGCAGCATCACGTCCCGATTATGCTTGGCGTCAGTCTGCTGGAATCGGCCGAGCGCCCCCTGGTATCCTCGCGATGCCTCCCGCTGCTTGTACCTAGGAGCAGAGCCTTCTCCTGACCCCAGTCATTTATTGGAGCTATCTCTGGCTAAGCGGGTTTATAAGTTCGACCGTAATCGCCTCCGCCGATCCGACTTCCCGCGACTTATCCGATTGGCGGAACGAGGCGGACTACTGTAGATGGCGTGAATACTCTGCCGAGTCGAAGCGAGCAAGCTTGCGAAGTATGGGAAGGACCAAGACTGCCAAGAGAGTTGAGTGCGCTCGTATACTCACCTAGGCGAGAAAACCGAGATAGCGCGCTCGTCTTCGGCCGCAGCAGGTGATGAGCAAGAGCTCCGAAAGGGTATATAAGCTGTCGAGGTCTGTTGAGAATCAGTCCTCATCTGCCTCTCTTCTCGACCTTCCTTCCAACACAGCTGGTCTGCCCTTTCGAACACACTCCGCTTGTGAACATCAAACAAGATGCTAGCTTCCGCCGCGCTTCTTCTGCTCGCCACGTCCGCCTTTGCGCAGAGCTCGTCCGCCGAGACCACCGAATCCACCAAGCCCGTCGGTGAGTCCGACCGAGTCTCCTTTTCCACAACACGTACTCACGTCCAGCTTCGTATTTGTTCCCTCCCAACCGAGGCACCCATTCTCTCGTCTCCTGCGTGGCGCCCTGCCAAGGCTGGGAGCTGGGTCTCCGGGTCGACTACCCCTTGACTGGCGGAGTGGTCTCGTGGGCAGCCACCAAAGACATCAGCAACGTTCAGATCCGGTACACGACCAACCCCGACCCGCAGTCGCAGGACGACTTTCAGACGGCGATCGCAAACGTCACTGGCGGTTTCACCGGCCAGCAGTGCATTGACGGCCCCAACTTCTCGGCCCTGGGCCTGAATGCCGGCGACCAGGTCACCATGCAGTTGACGTACCAGACCGGCCCGAACAAGTGGGACATGTACGAGGTGGGTGCGGCGCGTTGGCGGGCGGATCGGGCTGATGATAGTGCGCGGATCTCAACCTCGTCTCCGCCGAGGCATTCACGGCCGGCAACTGGGACACGCAGTGCTCGAACCGAGTCTCGGGCACGCAGACCAAGCGTGTCAGCGCGTCCAACCCTAACCTCTACAAGCTGCAGCAGGAGGCGGAGGCGTCCGCGGCAGCCGAGAGCGGCTCGAGCGACAGTGGCCTGAGCAGGGTTGAGAGCGGCGTGGTGGGCGCCATGATCTCGCTGGCGGTCGCTGTCCTCGCGATCGTCCTGGCGTACTTCGCGGGGGTGGTCGCTTTTGGAAAGAAGGCAAAGGGTGTCAAGCTGCAACGAGCGGGGTCGTACATCGAGCACGCTGTGAGTTGGTCCGGTTGGAGGGTATAGACAGGCACTGAGGGCAGGATGCGAAGACTGTCAGCTCGGTCTAAAACCGAACCAAGTTCTTGGATGGGTATATAATGGCTGAGCAGGCGAGAAGAACATATCGGTTGAGGTCGCTCGTTCAGTAAAATAGATACAAGATCCATGCGATTTCACTGTGCTTCCTCGGGGCGGTGTGTCAGGGTGTTAGCTCCCGGTGTAGGCGATATGGCAGCGGTGATCGTATCAGCCAGAGTCGCGCCCGAACCACCCAAATCAGTGGGACTTGCTTTCGTCCCGGAAGAGCTCGTTGCTGCCGTAGTCGTGGAGTAGCCATAATCTGAAGGAAGTTCGGGAAGGAAGCTCTACCGACAACAATCACCCTGCTCTTCCAGACATGAAGAGGCCGTCAAGCAGGCTAAGGGGGGGTCTCGCCCAACGCGAGGGGGTGGCGCATGCGGTGAAGACTTCTTGGGCCGGGCCGAGCTCAGCGCACTGGTGTGAGCGACGCAGATTCGTATTGGAGACAGATACCCTCGTCCCATCAGCATGTTGAATGGTGCTCATCGACGAGCAGACCCGGGGCGAATTGCGGCCTACAGGGTCCACTCAGAGCGCGTGGTCATCAACAGTCGATGGCGGGGGGGGGGGGCACCGTCTCCGACTGCGACATCCCTCTCTGCGCAGAGACTAAGCGACACTATCCTGATCTAGTTGTACCGCATGCATGGGCGTAACTGAGAGATGCAATGCAGGAAGCAAGAAGGCGGTACTTTCCGCAGTTGGGCGGGGGGTGTCAACTGGAATCAGGCAGGATTCATTCCACGACGTCATCCGAACAATTACTCTTCACCTTCATCTTTCATCGATCTACACCACTTTTGACTGACCCACCACGGCCCCCCGGGAGTGGACACCAGCATCCAGAAGGGAGAGAGCGTGTCGCGAACGGTCTTAGCTGAGAAAGAGAGAATCGACCATACATAGCAGCATCGGTAACCATGACGAGCACCGACCCCTCCCTCGCGTCCCTTCGCGCCGAGCGCCCAGCAATTGACACCTCCCCTCCCACCTCGTCCATCACCCCCGACACCGCCATCTCCCCTATAGCCTCCACCAGCACTACCCCGGAGCCAACGCATCGCAAGCGAGGGAGCATCGCCTCGCCCATCCAGCCCATCCTCCATTCCTCCTCGCACCGCCGTCTCCTCTCCCAGTCAACACCACAACATACCTCGCCCGCCCCTCACGCCCCCGCCCACCTCACTCCCCGGCACATTCGACACCGCTCGACTGTCTCTGCCGACCCGTGGAGCTACCCCCAGCTCTTCATCGGCGGTATCCTCGCGAGCATCGTGCTCAGTGGGATCACGTTATCACTCTGGTTCAACACATCAATCGATACCTCGGTCGCGAGCCTCCTCCCCCCGCGCTCGGCCTACCTCTCTCGGAAAGAGAACATCCTCAACCAGTGGTTCGTCAAGAAATCATGGGGGTGGACCACCGCGGCGTACCTCCTCCACTGGATCAGCAGTCCGCCAGGCAACTCATCGCGGCGGCGGCGGCTGGCGGCGTTCGGCATGGCCACGGCGGCGTGGGTGCTATTCTCCGTATGGGCCTTCGGACCGAGTCTCAACCACCGCCTCATCAGCCTCAGCGGCGGGACGTGCGCCGTCGCGCTCCCCGAGAACCAGGTCCGCCTCGGTCAAGTCATGCACCTTGCCCTGCCAGGCGTGATGCGGCCCCAGAGGTGGGGCGGATGGGTGATGGTCCCCGTACCGGCCAAGTTCTGCCTGTACGAGCAGCGCCTCACGGAGAAGAACCACCCGGCGCTGTTCGGCACGCTCCGCCAGGTGTTCGGCGTGGCGGGCACGGACGCGCGCGAGGGTGTACAGACGGGACTGGAGAAGATGGTGGGACGCGCGAGGTTCCATGCGGGCTTTGACGTGTCGGGGCATGTGTTCCTCTTGACGCTGGCGAGTCTGCTGCTGGCGCGAGAGGTCGCGCCCAGCTGGAGAACATACTTTGGACAGACGGGATCGGGGCACAGGAAGGCCAGGAGGGAGTCGGTGTCCGTTGGCGGGAGGAACGAGGCAAGGCGGAACTCGGCGGCAGCTGGCTCGGCGTCGGATGCAAAGGTCCCAGCCACAGACACGCCGACGGCGACGGCAGCGACTGCACCGGTGGGACGAGGAGGAACTATCAACTACCTCGCGACGCTGTTCGCAACGGCGCTGATCGGGCTGTGGACCTTCATGCTCGGCGTGACGGCCGTATGGTTCCATAATCCCCCAGAGAAGCTTGCGGGGCTAGGTGAGTGTGACGTTTATACTGCGACTGTCTCGAGAGGGGTATCCGGAAGGGAGGGCATGGTCTGACGGGGAGCAAGGTCTCAAGAGTGCCAAAGATGCATCGCAGTCAGCGCTGACGCACAGCTCTCGGCCTCGTCACCTCGGCGCTCATCTCCCTCTTCACGCCGTCCAACAACTCGCTCGACTCCACCATCGATGCCCTCAGCCTCGGCACGCTCGACCGCGATTGGAAGCCGCCCAGCGCGATGCTGGAGGACGTGTTCGTGGGCGAGGACGAGAACGCCGCGAGGCGGGGCGGAGAGGACGTGAACACTGCCGATGGGGCGGGGAAGGTCGAGGCGGAAGATCGCAAGACGCAATGAGGCCCGCGGCAGGTAAAAGGGAAGGGAGGGAGACGTCTGGTCGGAGGGGGAGCGAGCGGATGCGACTGCAGCTAGGATGAGTTGGAGGGAAGGGGAGCAGACATCGACAGTAGCAATCTTCGACAATCACTGATCAATCATGCATAATACGGAACCCCGTACTCGGTGCAGCGGGCGCCGCGAAGTCGTGTGGGCAGGCCCAGATCAGGTCCAGATCTGGCGTCCGACCACATCCGCTGGTTGGAGGGTAGAGTGAGCCATATCCCGGCGGAAGCGACGTGCAAGGCATAAATCGCAATATCGTTGCATCCAAGTTCATCTCATCTGATCTCCCGTATCCGATCCAATCCGATCCCAGCCCAGCCCAGTCACAAACAAAACCATCAAGTCCCTCGCGGTCAGTTACACAGATCAATCTCCCCGTCGTCATTGCGCGCATCGCGTCGTACAAAGGCTATATCAAGCTCCCGCCCTGCTGTGCGCCCTGCTGCCCGAACGCCCCGAACGGCGAGCTCTGTTGCTGCGGAGGTTGCTGGGATTGCTGCGGTGGTTGACCCAGGCCTGTGCGGTTCTGCTGCCCGGTGAAAGGCGAGCTTGCGCCGAACGCTCCACCGCCAAACGCGCCCGTCGGCTGTGCGCCCAGCCCTCCCCCACCCGCGCCAGCGAACATACTCTGCCGGAAGGGGTTCGGCGCGCCCGTCATCTGCGCCGACAGCCCTTGATGCTGTCCTTGCTGTTGTCCCGACAGCTGACCCGGCTGAGTCTGTCCAAACGGATAGCCCGTCATCTGGCTCTGCATCCCTCCAGGTCCACCAGCACTAGCTCCGCCGCCCAGAGGCGACGTCGCACCGCCATTGGGCGTCCCGTTTCCACCCGCCCCGGGTTCCGCGATAGGCGGCAAGTTCTCAAGCAACTGCGAGCCGAACGAGCTTGTGGGCTGAAATCGCTTCACCGTCGATCCACCGAAACCCGTTTGCTGTGGCTGTAAGAACCCAGAAGAGCCGGAAGACGCGCCGGTCTTGGTGGGCGAGAGGGACGTCGCGCCAGTGGGGTTGGACGACAGCGAACCGAACTGCGAGGTGGTGCCAGTGTTCGAGCCCGTGTTGACGGACAAAGAGCCAAACTGCGAGAGGAAGTCGGTCGAGCCCGTGCCAGTCCCGCTGCCGTTCGTGTTGGGCGGGGAGGTGGGCTTGGAGAAGTCAACGAAGGACGAGGCGATGCTGGATATGCCCTCCGTGCCGTTTGCAGCGTTCGCGCCGGGGACGTTCGGTTTTCCGCTCAGACTCGCCCCGCCTGCCCATGACGAGGTCGTTCCGCCGCCGAAGCCCTGCCCAAACTGATTCTGACCCGCCTGGCCCGTCTTCTGCCACGCCAGCTCGTTCATCGATGGCCCCTTTGGCGCCGCCGGAGCCGGCTGCGGGACACCGCCAGGCGGGGCGAACGGATTCTTGCTCCCCGTCGCCTGGGGTACGAGCGGCTTCGCCGCATTCGACAGGGCGGGCGTAGAGCCTGGTCGCTGTATCGACGACCCGGGGCCCGAGGCGTTGTTTCCGCCGCCGAATTGCCCGGTCGCGTTCGCGCCAAAGGCCGATGCGCCGCCGAAAGCACCCTGACCCCCCGCGCTGCCACCCATACCCGGGAAAGGCGATGTCGGCTGAGAAAGCGCTCCGCTCGGGTTGACACTCGGGTTGATGAACATGCTCTGGCGGAATGGGTTCGAGCCCGTCGATTGGGGTAAAAGCGGCTGCGGCTGCGGTTGGGCGAAGTTGGATTGGAAAGGTTGTTGCTGTTGCTGCGGCTGTGGGAACGCCCCACCGCGGCCCGAGAGACTGCCGGTGCCGAAAGCCATCATGCCCGTCAACTGCGGCTGGAGAAATCCGCCCGTGCCGGTCTGCTGAGGCTGTTGGAACGGCTGCTGGGGTGGTTGTTGTTGTGACTGTGGGAACGGGCTGAAGCCGGTCTGCTGAGGCTGCATGAACCCGGTCTGCTGGGGCATCATCATGCTTTGCCGGAAGGGATTGAAGCCCGCCGCTTGTTGCATCCCGGTATGCTGGAATGGTATCTGTTGTTGCTGGAAGGGCTGTTGAAACTGCTGTGGCTGGAACCTGCGGATCAGCGGAATGTCGTTTGGAAGGGGACAAGGAGGATTCAGTGGGATATGATAGGGGGTAATTTGTAGGTCTGATTAGAGGGGGTTGCACGTACGGCTGAGCGGGACCGCCAAACATGGTCGGCTGCTGATCGGCCTGGATCGACTCGAAGAAATCTTGGATCTTCTGCGATGCGCCGGGAGGCGGAGCAGCAGTGGTCGTCGACGGGGAAGCAGCAGAAGTGCTCGAGGCCGGAGCTGGGGCAGATGAGGACGAAGTGGGCTTTGGCGGCTCGGTTTTGGCTGCTTGTCAGCGTCGGACCCTCCCCTAGCGCTTTGTGCCCCTTTCTCCCTTATACAATGTGGGCAATGTCTACCGGCCTCGGCACAAGAGCCACGCCCCGACAACGCAGAAGGCGGAACAAGAAGCACGAATGCAACTCACGCGCAGGACTTGTTTCCCTCCCAGCCGTCGTCCCCTCCACCACCCCCAAGCTCCGCTTATACTCTCTCCGGTTCTCCTCAAAGTTCGGGTCGTTCAAGTACTCCTCCAGGGCCTTGACCAGGCTCGTTGGCGCATGCTTGAGGTTCGGTACCGGGACATTCACAATATTGTGCAGCTTCCGCACAACAGACAGATAGTCTACCACCTTGTCCGTTTGCGCGATGAACTGCTTGTAGATGCTGAACGCCTCGGTCGCGTCGATCTTGGACATCTCAAAGTAGTGTTCTACGGTAAGCAATGCTCGCTTGAATCCCCTAAGGCAAGTGAACGCGACCCACCGAGGATGTTGCACACGCCCTCGTTGCCCGCTTGGAAGAGCACCAGCAGGTCTTTGATGAGCATCCGGAAGGCGATGATGGTGTTCTCGTCCCGCAGATCGTCGTCAAAGAACTGCCATCAACACGTGTCCATAGATCCACCGTAAGAGTGAAGAATCGCGACCGCTCACCCGGCACTCAATCAGCACCATCAGCACTTGCTGCACCTGCTTGACCTCGCGCAAGAGACCCTTCTCCACCGGCAGATGCCTCAGCCGCCGTGCCTTGGCTGCCCGTCAGCTCCGTACACAGATTGGGCTCGGCGCAGCACCACTCACAACCCGCGCCGAGACCGTCGCTCCGGCGATTGCTCTCTGTCTGCACCCGTACCGGATCCTGCTTTAACTCCTTCCAGGCCTTGATTCGCGCGTCGAGGTACTTGGCGTACGCGCCCATAGCGGCTGGCGGGGAGTACCCTACTGTCAGTACTAGACGGTTGGTACAGCTGGGATCAACTGACCCTCCCAATTCTGCCCGCTGACGTTCCCGAGCCGCAGGGCGTTGCCTTGCGAGAGGACTTCCATGAGCGAGTCGGTGGAGCCGGATCGGATCATCTGGTGCAGCGTGATAAGCGCTTTGAACACGACCTGCGTGTCAGCTGACATTCTCCAGGGCGCAGGGTAGTGCGTGTGGAGATGGGTCGACGCGCTGGCAAGCGACGGGTGCTCACCACTGCGTTGGGCTCCCGCAGCCGCAGGGAAAGGGACCGGACGATGTCTTGCAAAGAGCCATCATCGCTGAACGTCGCCGAGACGAGCACGCTAAGGGTCAGAAAGCGTCCCCGCAAGCGTGGCGCAGTGTTGGTTGCTCACTCCACATACTGCTCGTCAGTGAACGGTTCATAGATGAGGGATATGTCGTGTGCCGTGACGTACTTTTGATTTGGGAGGGGCGTTCTTTGGCTTACAGGCCAGTTTGACGATCTTGTCCAGGTCGTTAGGCATGGCGCGGGGATGCTATATGGTTGTTTGGTGTAAGAATCACGTGCGACCGTGTGTAAGATCGCAGAGGAGTTCAAAGGTGTTCGCAACGAGGAGAGCCGGATATGCTGTATCGTGGGGATGTCCGGCTATCGTTCGAAGAGCGTTCGAGGTCGATGATCGCAGTACAAGAGAGACAAGAGGGAGTACAGCCGAACTAGAGGATAGGTCGGTCGAGCATGAGATCCGAGGCGTGCGATGCTACCACGATAGCGATGTCACTTGGGAAACAGGGGAGAGATGTCCCAAAAGAGATCAAGAGGTCTGGGTGAGTGGTGAGCACGGTGACGACCATGTTGATCCATCAGAGACCCTGAATCCAGCGGAACCAATTGGGGCGTGGAGCCTGCATCTCACCGGGGCGTTCTTTGGCCATGCTTGCCACATGCAGTGCATGGGCACATGCTGTGGACTCAGTCTCCGCCAACAGGTCAGGAGCTGGCACTTCAAGTGGAGCTCATTCCGAGCATAGGGCAGAATGAGTCGTACTGAAGCGCACCAGCACCTCCGAGACCCACTCTGACTCGATCGGCGATCGCCGCCGCGTCGCTGATGGCCGAGCTCGATCACCGTCAGTCCGGTCATCCAATGCAGGTTGGATTGTTCTCTCTACCCGCTGCATACCTCTTCAACCAGCACGCTGCCCTATCTGCAGGCGTCATGTCGGCCATACAAGATCAGCTGCAGCAGATCGAGTCGTCAAAGTGAGTCCCCGCTCCTCGTAGCAGTGTACCTGCCCTTTCCTTTCTCCGCCCCACCCCTCCACTGCTTGACGACCGACAAGCCCGGCTCACCCGCAGCGCTCAAAAAGACCGCACGCAACCATACCTCGCTCTTTTACAATCCCTTCTTGAGAATGACGCATCTAACACGCTCATCGTCGACCTCGTCACCTTCGGGCATTACTTCACCCAGTCTACTTCAATGACGTCCATCCTCGGTCGAGCGGTCTTGAACGCGTACGTGGTGGCGCTGTGCGCGGGGAGCGGATACAAACCCGCTCTGATAGCGGATCAGACGGATGAGTTGCGCCAACACTGGGAGAGTGCAGGCCAGAAGGCGTTCTCGGGTGAAGAGGGGGAGGAGAGGAGGAGTAAGGTTGTGGAGGGGGTGTTACAGGGCGGGGGCGGGGGTTGGTGTGATGAACAGGTAAGCCGGTGACACTTGGGGAAGGGTCCAGAGCCTACGTCAGGTCACCGCTATACGTCGACTGCACTCGCACCTCCTGCAGCAGGAGGAAGATTGGGCGGGCGCTGCCAAGGCGCTCAGCCTCATCCCGCTCGAGAACACGTCCAGGTGAGGTGATCGAAACGCCCAAGTTTCGGGGCTTGCTGACGGCAGAAATGTGCCTGATGAAGAGAAGCTCGAAGTGTACATCGAGATCGTTCGGCTCTTCCTGGAGGTATGCCACACTATTGCACTCGAGCTTCAGCTAACTCACGCAGTGCCAGGAGTGGGGCCAGGCGCAGCTGTACTTCAACCGCGCGGCCGTGCTCGTCTCGAGCGGGACGAGGCGAGACCTGCTGCTGCAGTACAAGATGTGCCAGGTCGGTCATACGGCCGGGATCGTCAATCACGTACTGATGCCAGGCTCGTATGGCCGACTTCTCGGCAAAGTTCAACGAGGCCGCGATGAGGTATCACGAGCTGTCGTTTGATTCAAGCGTGCTCGAGGAGGACCGGATGCAGATGCTGTGAGCGTTCTCCTCGTAATCAGCCTCTAGCCTCGCGGAACCCCCGTCATCACGGGCTGACGATCAGCAAAGCCGCCGTGACGACCTCTATCCTCGCCCCCTCCGGTCCACAACGCTCTCGCACACTCGCCTCCCTGAACCGAGACGACCGGATCCATACGACTCTCGCCCCGCACCTCAGCGTCATGCTTAAGAAGATGTTGCTGGAATACATTGTCCGCGCAAGCGAGGTCAACGAGTTCGAGGAAGGGCTGGAGGAGCATCAGAAGGCGAAGGTGGAAGGAGGGGGGACTGTTTTGGAGCGGGCGGTGAGGGAACACAATGTTGGAGCGTGTGCGAAGGTGAGTAGGGCGAATTGAACCAACATATCGCCGCAGTCACCACTGCTATGGTCAACGAGGTACCGCTGATCATACGCTGACTTGCAGGTCTACGACAACATCACGTTCGACGCACTCTCAAACATCCTTGGCCTGTCGGCGGAAGGCGCCGAGACGACGGCGAGGAAGATGATCGAGCAGGGCCGGTGAGTGATCATCGCCGTAGACACCGCACATCGCCGAGCTGAGCACCAGCCTCCGCGCATGGATCGACCAGCCCCTGCATACCCTCTACTTCGAGTCCCGTTCGACGCATGATACGGATGCCGATGCGCAGGGAACGGCGGGTGGTTTGGGTGTCGAGCGAGAGGAGAAAGAGATCGAGCCGGTCAGCTGGACTGAGAGGTGGGACGATAGGATCAGGGATATCAGCATCAAGGTCAGTTGAAATTTCAGTCCTGCGGGTCGAGCAGATTGTTCGCATCACGGACGCCAGCAGTCTGACATTCCAGGTCGAAGCACTGGCTACGGCTATTCAAGCCAAAAACGTCTGACTGCGCGATGTAGTCGACGCGCTCGGGGTAGTGTTGCCGCTGCGAAGCTAGCAGAATGACACCGAATAACGAAGTTGGAGAGGGGCAACGATTGTATACATAATTTCAAGACTGACCATAATATGCACGACCTAACGACCCGGCACTCTTTGCTTGCGGGGCTTTCAGCCCCGAGCGATCTTTCCGTCCTTGGCTGTGTGATCGCCCAGACATGCCGGGCGAGCAGGGCGCCGAGACAAGCCGGGCGAGCCTGGCAAACATGCCAGACTAAACACCGCGGACACGATGTCTCACGCTGTGGCAGTCAGTGGCGATCCGTGGCGAGCGGGCATCGGGGAGGCAGAGCGGGTCCCACGGCAGCCTCGTTGGCGTTCCTGGTCAGTATCGCAATGATCAACAATATTGGTGTCGATCAGGTCCGGCGAGCTAGTGCGCTCGAGCAGGTATATAATGTAGCTTGGGAAGATGCTTGCCGGATCCTCATCCGCCGTCACATCTCCACTGTCCACTTCGCTCCCTTCTTCGCCCTTGAGCTCTTTCGGCTTGCCGCTTACCCGTCTCTCCGCTGATCCGCTCCCTTGCGCCTCGTCGCCCATCGCCAACCCGCCTTTCCGGTCCCCAAGCTCTCGACTCCGTCAAACACGCGACGCACACCCTCGCACGATGCAGCTTCATCTCCTCGCGCTCCTCTCCATCCTCTCCACGCCCACCTTCGGGGCCGTGATTCGCTCGCCTCAGGCGATGGATACTTCGGCCACCGACGTCGGGGACCTACCGCCCGCCAACAACACTGGCCCTGAGCTCCGCGCCTTCCGGCCCCCAGCCTTCAAGAGGATCACCAACGCGGAGCGGCTCAAGCGTGGTCTAGGCCCCTTGCCTCCTACGAAGCGGTCTTCTGGTGCGTATCACTTTCGCTGCAAATGAATTTTGCGTCCGGGTTCGAGCCACTAGATGACGGGCTGTCCGACAAGGGTTGAACTATCCACTGACCCCAGCCGCCAGAGCCCGCCGATCTGGTAACCCGGAGCCAAGCACCCAGTCCACGGACGAGTCCGGGGACTTCAACGGGTGAGCATCGGGCGACCCAGCAATTGAAAGCCGTCGCGCTGATGGAGCAGCCCGTCTGTCATTCGACTGCGAAACCCGCGAGACCGTTCCGACATGGGCATCATCGCCTTCCCGGGCGGCGACGACGGCGACCTGTGAGTCGTCCTTGCGGCAGTCCCTTGCCGCGTCTTCGGGCGAAGAGCCGGGCTTACTGCAGAGCGCTGTTCGATCCGAACTCAGGCCGAGCGCAGCGGTTCGAGACGGGCGAGATGAACCCCGGAGCAGGGGACATTATCGAGATCTTCCCGGTGAGTACGGGAGACCACGTCGAACTTTGCGTGCTCATCCCAGGTGGACATGGACGACGACTACTTCCACGGCAAGTCGCCTCTCCTCGCGGCCCGTCCCCGCCCGGGGCAGTCCAATCCGAACATTGCCCCTGGCTCGCCCGACTTCCTACACGTCGGCCTCGCGGCGCTGGACCAGGGTTTGCTCAAGATCCGCCTGCCGGCCAACCTCCTCGGAAAGAGCCCCGCCACGGGGACGTCCCTCGACGGCCTCACGTCCGGCGTACCCGCAACGGACGGGCTCATCAATGCCATCCTCCCGGGCGACCTCATCGGCGGTGCCGGCGACCCGGTGACTGCGCTGGTCGATGATCTGCTGGGGGATGATGGGATTCCGGCCCAGAGCGCCATCTGGCAGTATGACCCCCAGACGCGTCGACTCGTCGCGCACTACACCAGGCCGGATGGCTCAGTCGTCCCGACAAACTTTGTCTCCGGAGGACCATGTGCGCACTTGGTCTGCCTGACGGCGGATGTCGACGCGTTCAAGAATGCGTATGGCGGGTCGGCCGTGGACCTGGTGAGGCGGCAACGTTCCGAGGTCAAGTGCACGAGCTAACAATAGCACGCCATCGTCACAGTGCTTTGAAATGGGCAACACTGTACATGCTGATTTGTGCCCGGATGACGGCGTAAGAGACAGACACTGTTCGCGCTACCCCGCTTCGACTTCGACTTCGATTTCGATTTATCTTCTAAACACTTGAACGACCACAGCCTCGATGCAACTTGTATATCTCAGAGAAGACCAATATGCAAAGTCTACCTCTTTCTACTTCGATTAGCCCCCTCAGCCCCCTCAGCCCCCCAGCCAGAATCAGTGTGGCAGCGATCGCAACCCAGCGAGCATGGGTGGCGCGCACAGATTGTCCACTTCACTCAGTCTGTTTCGCATTTCTAGTCAATTGAATATATAATCAAATCATACTATTCTGGTTGTCTTTCGGCCGCCGCCCTGACCGCAGCTTTTGGCATTATTGTCCTTTTGCCCAACCCGCAGCTTACTGCAGGGTCAAGGTGATATTCCCCGACTGCTGCACATCCCGACTCGAATTGCCCACGTACACCCGGTGGTCGCCTTCCGGGATGGTCCAGCCCGCAATGTACACGTTCCAGTAGCTGGCATCAGCGCCCATCCATCCTGTCCCTACCCTTCATCCGTGCCGTGAACATACCTGAGGTCTCGGCGGGTAAGCTCGAACGTGACCCGCTTGGTCTCCCCTGGGTTCAAATGCGTCGCCTCGAAGCCCCTCAACACCTTGGCCGGTGCCCCTTCGGCCGGACTACCGATGTACACCTGCGGTACCTCCGTGCCGTACTTGTCGCCCGTGTTACACACGTCAACGCTCACCCACGCGAGGGTATCGTACAGGTTCTTCGAGTTGGCCGGGGCGTCGCGCGCGAGCGGGTCGGTGTGGGCGCTGACATCGATGTTGGTCAGCTTGAAGGTGGTGTACGACAAGCCTGGCGTTAGCACAGCGTCCCACTGCGTCATCATGGTAGTCGATCAGAGAGGGATCAGGAACCCACCGTAGCCGAAGGGGTAGATGGGCTCGATGTCCTCTTTGTCAAAGTGTCGGTAGTCGATGAACAGGCCCTCGGTGTAATTGACGTCCTGTGTTTCAGCGCAATAACTTGCTGCAGACAGGCCATTCAACTCACGACCAAGCTGACGTTGTTGGGCACCAGCGTCGTGTCCGCCAGCGCCGGGTAATCCGTCATCTGCAGAGTCAACCACTCCCTCGTCCGACACAGTCGTCCGGACTCACATTCGCCGCAAGGGTGTAAGGCAGCTTCCCACCCGGATTGACCACCCCAAACAGGACATCCACGATCGCATTCCCGCTCTCCTGACCCAGCCCTCCGGCATCCAGGATGGCCGTCACATTGTCGTGATCGTACCACCCGACCGTATCGAAGGGCCCGCAGCTGCTGTATACGACCACCGTGTTGTTACACGCACTCGCCACGGCTCGGACAGTTTCCTCGCCCTCGAAGCTCGCGGTCAGGTTTTGACGGTCGTACCCCTCCCCGCACTGCGTACGGAGGTCTACGATGCACACCCCGCCGTTGTTTCCCGCCGTGGCAGCGTACGACGCCTGCTGAGTATGGTTGAGGTTGTTGAAGTACGCGTTGATCTGGGAATTCCCTTCCCGCGCTTTCGCCTGCAAGGCCTCGAATGGGGTGATGAGGTATGGATTGTTTGCGTACGAGGCTCCGAAGCCGCCGGCGAAGGTGGCTGGGTCGGAGGACGGGGAGAAGCCGAAGCCGCTCGTTGACGGGAAGCCGTTCAGCCCGACGGCTGCAGTCAGCATGGGTGCGTGACCACAGGGGCAATGAACGTACTGGCGGCTTGGCCGAACACGGAGATGTAACCCCCGCCTTCGAGCGGGAGGGCGTTCCGCTGGTTCTTTAGCAAAACGGTAGACTTGGCGCCAATCTCCCGAAGGATCTCATGACGGCTGATGTCGAGCGCGTTCCTCGTGACATCCATGGACGGGTAGTCGTTGTTCTGCCCGACCTTGTACCACGCAGACACGATGCGCGTGACCATGTCGTCCAGTCGCTCGGCGGGGACTGTCCCGTTCTCGAGGGCTCGGGACAAGGTACTGTTGGCTCCGAAGGGGGCTGGGCGTGAGCTATCTCGGCCTCGGGTTCGAAGCATCACGACGTACTGGCGCTGAACTGCGGTCCGTCTCGGCCGAACGGCTGAGTTGTGAAGCCAATGACGCTGTCCAAACCAGACAACGCCGCATCGACCTCGGTCCCTTCGTACACACTCCCAAAGTCGGACAGCACCCACCCTTGGAAGTTGAGCTCCTCGTGCAGCCATTTCCCGAGCGAGGTCGGATCGGCACACGCGTACGTCCCATTCAGGCCGTTGTACGAGCACATGACTGATACGCAGCCCGCGTGAATGGCGTCCTGGAATGGCCAGATGTACAGCTCATGTGCGGTTCTGGGCATTAGCAGGGCACAAGCGTTGGGCTCGGTGCGGCTGGCGCGCACCTGTCGTCCATGTTGGAGCTGGTCCATTGTCGGCCAGTCTCCTCCTCATTTCCGATATAGTGCCGCACCATCGCCATGACGCCCTGGTCTTGCAGCCTGCCGTCAGCCGCCGTCCTCGCTCGGCTCCACGAGTCTGTCAGGTCCCACTTACCCGTGTACGTGCTGCACAGCAACTTGACCGGCAAGGTACGGGTCGGCTCCGTTATCTGCGCGTCAGTCCATGCATCACGTCCCCGATCGTAGAGCATTTGCGGGCTCGCAAACTCACACTCGAAAGCCCGGCCTGCTTGTGGAGTCCTCATAAGATTCACCCCCGGCCCAAATTGCGTGTTGATACCCTTGATGCGGGCCTCCTGGCCGATGATCTGCGCACGGCGATACCAAAGGTCCCTATCCCAGCTCGCAGCGGCTACATATCAGCGCAAGATCCAGGCACTGAGCATGGCTCGAATTGTGATCCTGTTGATGAGAGCCCGACTCACCCGTCAGAGCCTGCGGCGTCGAAGAAGCAAAAGGCGCTCCTCGAATGCCTTCGGACCCGTCGGCGTAGAACAAACCGGGGTACCCTAGACGGCCCACAGCACCGACTGGGGCATTCGATATACTCTGCTGAGTGATGTTGAGCTTCTCCTCTAGCGTCATTTGAGCGACGAGCGCTACAAGTCAGCGTTAGCCTGACGAAAGTCGGGACCGGCAGCCTGGTCCTGCGCACCTCTTGCCTGTTGGTAGGCATCGTTCCATCCGTCCGAGCCGTCAGCATATGGGACGAGGTAGTCGGTCTGGGCGAGGGCGGGCACAACCGCCGCAAGAGCTATGAGCCACTGAATCATCGCTGTCTGCCGGTGTCGGTCTCGCTTCAATGCTTGGTGCTCGGTGGGTGTTGTGGTGGCCCCTTACTTCGCCTGCTGAGCGACCCGAAGGTGCTTGATGCTGCACCTCAGCATGGTAGTTATACTCCATTCCTGCTGGCCTTCGGATCGGGCTTCGGACTTCCGGGGTAGATGGGCTGAGGGGGCAGGGTGCGGGGCGTCACCTGACTTCGGGGCGACACTTAGCCCGCTTCGTTAGCCTA
>Ga0308169_10002098_pt1 | contig 21409 bp, 28 predicted proteins | sample PhyBR1_2_FD_202139 | JGI IMG/M metagenome (GOLD analysis project Ga0308169, IMG submission 202139) | Phyllosphere microbial communities from UC Gill Tract Community Farm, Albany, California, United States - DLSLSB.R1 | ecosystem: Host-associated > Plants > Phyllosphere > Unclassified | place...
CCTACTTCCGGACGTGCACGCACCGCAGCTGGTGCGCCGGTGCGGAATGTGGGAAACAGCCCTACTTCCGGACATGCAAGCACCGCAGCTGGTGCGCCGGTGCGGGATGTGGGAAACAGCCCTACTTTCCGGCGTGCCGGAACGGCCGCTGAGCCGCCGGCGCCCGTTATGGGAAACAGCCCTACTTCCGGACGTGCACGCACCGCAGCTGGTGCGCCGGTGCGGAATGTGGGAAACAGCCCTACTTCCGGACATGCAAGCACCGCAGCTGGTGCGCCGGTGCGGGATGTGGGAAACAGCCCTACTTCCCGGCGTGCCGGAACGGCCGCTGAGCCGCCGGCGCCCGTTATGGGAAACAGCCCTACTTCCCGGCGTGCCGGAACGGCCGCTGAGCCGCCGGCGCCCGTTATGGGAAACCGCCATACTTCCGGGCGTGCCGGAACGGCGGCTGAGCCGCCGGCACCAGTCATGGGAAATCGCCCTACTTCCGGACGCTACGTGATGGTAGCTGGCACCTCGGTGCAGAATATGGGAAACAGCCCTAGTAGGAATGTAGGGCCGTAGTGAGGAAGGTACATCTGAGGGTCTGATAAAATAAATGAAATATCTTATTGTTTTGGATAGATATTAAAAATCAACTTCCCGTTAGAATCTGCTTGATAAGAGACTCGCGAAGGGGTTTTATCATTGATCTGTCTTAGAGCAGGTTCTAAAAATGTACGTTTGAGTTCTGCGAGATTAGATTTCTGAGACTCGGGAAGCATGAATCTTTCAGAAAGCCAATCATGCGAAGTGACCCAAATCTGAGAGCTTCTGAACTGGCAGAGGCTCTCATAAAGTCGCACAGTACGCGGGTTTTTGAGGCTTCCACAGTCCCTGAGTGAGTAGGTAGTGAACTGACTGCCCAGTACATACAGATAAGGCAAAACCTTATGGTTAAACTCTATTTCCCATAACCCTTTACTGGAACGTCCTCCTGCTTCTGTTAACCAAGGACGTGCGATCACATCGTGGCGGCCAGTCTTGGGATAGAAAATGATGGCAGAACGTGAGAGCTCGAACACACCCTCTTTAACGTCACGACTAGCCTGATTACGGCTTACATTGAAGATATCTTCGTAATCTGCAACAGCAACGGTAAATATTGGATTTGCAGACTCCTCTTCGTCAGTGAAGTAAGTTTGCATAAGACATAGCCACAACACACGTTTTGCCTTCAAAGATAAATGATAAGCAGCTTCAGTCAGCTCATTAGATTGCTTAACATTTATCTTTTTTTTCAACATATTAGCCATATCGATAATCTTTTATGGGTTAATTTATGTCCCCCACAATATCATTCAGTACACACAAGTCAACTAATTATTAATTCGTGTGTGATATAGGGCTAATTCCCATAGCATGTAGGGCTGATTCCCATACGAAGAAGGGCTGATTCCCATATTAAGTAGGGCTGATTCCCACAACATGTAGGGCTAATTCCCATAAACAAGGCAATTTTATTCAACAAAATCATTGCTTTAAGTCACTCTAAAAAGCCTTAAAAAGATATAAAATACTAATTAAAAAGCTATTAAAAATAGTGCTGTGGATAAGTGGATAAGTTAACATCGGCATAGAAACCGGCTTCACTACGTTCAACCGGTCAACCCCTCTGCAGCGCAAAAACAAGTTTTGCACTGCAGAGGGGTTTTGATTTAAAACAAACGAACCTTCACAAGTACAGTGACTTTATACTTCTATTGACTATGACAAGCACTACACTTAACCTTCTACAAAACGATGATTTTAGGTGACATATGGCGCAGAAAAAACAAATGACACAGCAGGAATGGGATCGATTAGTTCCAGCTATGGCAACTTATGCGCACATAACAACTGAGATTGGTTATGCAGTTTTAGTTGAAGGCAAAAGGCAGACAGATGTGGCCGTTCGTGTAGGTCGGACAAAGCAAAACGTAGCGAATGCAGTAAAACGCATATGGGAACTCTACCAACAGGTGACAACTGATGATGGAGAAAACCTTGAGTTAGTCAGTGTTTGGTTGCCAAAACCGGAAGCGGATAAAGTAAGAACGATCGCGGCTAAATTTTCGATCAACGGTGATAAAGTTAAATCGTAGAAGATGGAGCACAAATGGCGTTTCAATCCCCGGCAGCTAACTTCACAGAACAACGTCTTGATTTTACTAGCTTGGTAAACCTCTCCTCACATTCCTCATACGTCTTCAAAAGCGCAAGCGATTACCCTGATATTGGTATACTGAAAGGGTCATTGCTGGCAGTAGATCGAGCAATCCCCTTTAAACATGATCAAATCGTCATTGCTAACGTTGGTGATGATCTTGTACTTCGCCGCTTACTACTCACTCCGATAGCAGCTCTCCAAGAACTGGACGGTTCTAAAAGAATCACACCAATGCCGTCCAACCAGGATGTACCAGTCTGGGGTGTAATCGCATACGTCCTGACTGATATGGCTGGATCAGGCTTTAATTTCAACGAAGAAGCCTAACTAATCCCCGCCTACAAATTTCATCTTGTAAAAAATCCCCGCAGAACAAATACTGTATACATAAACAGTATTTTTATGAGCCTATCCCTATGTTTGCGCTTGCTGACGCTAATAATTTTTATGCCTCTTGCGAAAGGATCTTCCGCCCTGACTTGAAGGGGAAGCCAATTTGCGTTGTGTCTAACAATGACGGATGCGTGATAGCACGCTCAGCTGAAGCTAAAAAGTTGGGAATCCCAATGGGTGCACCACTTTTTAAAAATGAGCGTTTTTTTCGCGAAAATGGCGTGATTGTTTTCTCAAGCAACTACGCCTTATACGGCGATATAAGTAACCGTATGATGTCAATTCTTGGGGATATGGCACCTGGTCAGGAAATTTACTCTATCGATGAAAGCTTTTTAGACTGCACCGGTATTGCTAGTTACATGCCTTTAGAAGAATTTGGTCTTCAAATGCGTAGCCGCGTTAAGAAAGAAACCGGATTAGTAATTGGCGTAGGTTTTGGCCCTACAAAAACGCTGGCTAAGCTGGCTAATCATGCGGCTAAAAAATGGAGTAAAACTAACGGCGTGGTTGATCTTTCATGCCCGGAACGTCAGCGTAAACTGATGGCTATAGTAGATATAGATGAAGTCTGGGGTGTCGGAGGGCGTATCAGAAAACGGCTAGAGGCCATGTGCGTTAACAAGGTGCTGGATCTGGCTAATTGCAACACTACTATGATAAGAAAAAATTTTAACGTCGTTCTTGAGCGTACAGTTCGAGAATTGAATGGAGAGTCCTGTATTGCTCTTGAAGAGGCTCCCCCACCCAAACAACAGATTGTGTGCTCCAGGTCATTTGGACAGCGCATAACTGGGCTGGAGGACATGCAGCATGCAGTTGTAACGTATGCCAGCCGAGCTGCAGAAAAAATTCGAGAGCAGGGTTCAAAATGTAGGCACATCAGTGTCTTTATAGCCACTGGCCGCTATGGCGATGAACCTCAGTATGCTAATACTTCATCCTTAACCTGTGAATATCCAACCAGTGATACGCGTGACATCGTGGGTTTTGCTATCAGGGGCTTAGATAGCATATGGCGTGATGGTTATCGATATGCCAAAGCAGGCATCATGTTAGGTGATTTTTACCAATCCGGAATCGCACAGCTTGATATGTTTAGTGAAAACCAGCCTAAAGCCAATGCGGATGCCTTGATGGCAGCTCTGGATACAATCAATAAATCCGGGCTTGGGAAGGTTTGGTTTGCCGGGCAAGGAGTTGATAACCCCTGGCAGATGAAAAGAGAAATGCTGTCGCCCAGATATACAACAAGCCTGAAGGAATTGCCCATCGCTAAATAATACACCTAGCTATATAAAGATGGAGCTGATCACATTTATGTTAGTTACATCATTTTAATAAGGTGCTTAATACACTGGGAGCTTTAACTTCAAGCATCGACGTCTGGTTTTCTGTCATGGCCGTCATTTGTGCTGTCTTTCTCTAATGCCCCAAAACGGAGAACAGACCGCCGAACGACGAATCTGGCCGGACGTATGAATGTATGAAGCGGTTGATATACAGTGCGCTATAGAGGAAAAGCAGTTTACGATTGTTGAGCAGGTGCTGGAAGCTGTTAAAGCCCGCGCCTGTTATTGTAGTAAGCAGCTTGAAAACCAAACTTTCCTGGAGGTATAGATGTTCGTAAAGATAATGGATAACACGATCTGGTGCGGGTACAAGATGGTTGCTATCACTGAATTTGTGCGCGTAGAAGAGAACAAACTGCTTTATGATCAAAGAGAATACAGGCTTACCCTTGCCAATGGCCGCGTAGTAGACCTCATTCTGCACGAGCAAGATTGGAAAAAACTGGAAGGGGAAACAATCAGCGTTCACCTTTGAACCGTTTGGCCCTCATGCCCCGAAAGGGGCTTTTGTAACGTGAGTTTTCGTTCGACTGAGCATCAACTACCGTATCCAACTTAATTTCATTTTGTATATACATATGCATATGCATATGTATTGACAATTGCCTCAAGTATATACATTTGCATATGCATTGATCTTTTTAAGCATATACATTTGTATATACATAAAAATTGTCAATGAGGTTGCCTATGCTTTAGCTAAGTGAGGAATCTAAATTGATTAAGCACAATGTATACACAGATGTATATACATTGCACCGTTATAATCAAGTGTTTTCAACAAGTAGCTGAGCAAGCTTTTCAACGAAATTATCGTCTTCAAGATAACAAGCTGCCCTGAGAACTCGCGAACGAGTAATGTTTTTTTGAGGCAATTTTTCCTGAACTTTTTCAACGAGCATCGACAGAGCGTCATCATCAAGGCCAGTCAGCCGAAGATTCATTTGTTTGCCAGTAGTAATATTTCTTCGCTCAGTTACACGCGTGACACCCTTAGCTATACGATCACTTCTTGCCACTTTCAGTCTCCTCGATCTGCTGCAGAAGCTCTTGTGTTAGCGCTTTATAGTCACGGTAAGGACGTTCGTTTTTAGCAAACATCATCACTGGCCGATGAACCTCGGTAGCCTGCTTAAAAAGTTCGCTCTGACGTATTTCAGTTTTTGCTACTCTGTAACCAGCATCACTGATATAACCATCAATAGCTTTTTTCATTTTTGAGTGGGATTCGTTAACTTTTGTCTTTACAAGTGTATATACAAAATCTTCGTTACGTCTTACTTCTCGTACTACCTGGAATAGATCATCTATACCTTTAACAGCCCTGCGATCCATGTCTACAGGCACGACAATTTTATCGGTTATAAGAAGAGCATTCTCAATACTTAGGTCGATAGCTGGTCGAAGATCGATAAGTATAAAATCGTATGTTGTTTTGAGTCTGCTTAGTCCTTCGTCCAGAATATTCAAACGGTGACGGAAGCGTTCTGCACTACGGGCCTCAACAGCAAGGGTGATGTCGGCTGGTATGACATCCAGGTTTTGGATAACGTTTTCACCATCAAGAGCGTTATAGACCAGCTTATTCGTATCAAACTTGGGGTCTTCAAAGAGATCGGTGATTGTATAATCTTCTTCACCCCGGCCTACATCATCACTAAGGTTACCCTGATGATCCAAGTCAACTAGCAGGGTCTTATAACCCGCTGCAGCAAGAGCGCAACCCACAGCAATACAGCTTGTTGTCTTAGCCACGCCACCTTTACTGTTTGCAAAAGAAATTATGTAGGGCTTTTTCATTTCGGGTCTCTATGTATATACAAAGGTATATGCATATTACAGGTGCTATGCTAGTTGTCAATGTATATACATAAGTATATGCATAAAAGATTAAGTGTATATGCAGATGCATACACACATATTTTTCCATATTGTTGATATATAAGTATTTTATATAGAAAATCTGACTGCATTTATATCAATATATGGGTGAGTTTTAAGGAGGGAGCTCATTTTGTGTGGTCTTTAGAGGGAAGTAGGGGAGGGGGCAACGTTTCTACTACAGCTACGTTATTCGGCTGATAATCAGTACACTCTGAATTATTAGACGCCATCTGAATTTGCAGCGAGCTGGAGAAAGGGTAATTCTGAGAGTGAAGGATCTGACATTACTAACTGACTTTTTGTATTTAATCCTGGGGGCAGGTCATATGCACTGTTCATGCAGGATGAAAGGATTCCGTATCTGCTGGCCGAGTTGCTTGACGAGAAGACTACTATGGCTGAGATTATGCAGGTTATTGGCAGTGTTAACCCTGACATATTGGCCGGAACTCAGCGGCAGGAAGCAACCCATGCTTTGCAAGAAGCAATCCTTGCTCAAATATCTGGTATCTTATAGCCAGTCCAGAAAGCACTTCAAAATTCATTGTTTTTTTATTCAAAGACAGGTAGCGATAATAAAATGACAACCTTAGATAATGTTTATAGGAAGTTCGGTCAAGCATCTGAAGCAGCGCAGCTGCTGGAGGTTGAATTAGTTAATGTGTGTTTAGATTATGGCTTTAAAAGCGGACAATGTGTTGACGACATGAGGAAAGAGTTCGAATTAATTGATAGATTTACGCTTGAAAGACTAATTAAAAGATTAAAGAGTTTTGGTGTTATAAACGAAGGGAACTGCGTACTCATTGAAAAAGCTAAAGAAGCAAGAAATGATCTTTCTCATAACTTTTATCGTAGGCATGGTTTTAGACGATTAAGTGAAGAAGGTTGTCAAATAATGCTAGAGAATTTGGAGGAACTTCACTGGAAAATTTTTGAAGGATACCGGCATGTTCTACTCCTATCTAATATAAATATCCCGCGTCTTTCAGACAGCTACGAAGAATATAAAAGATTTGAAAATCAATAGGTTAACTTGAGTTTAGTGTTGGTGGTAACTTCAATTGATGGTAGTGAAATAGATTAGAACACTTTATCAAATAACTCATTTTTCCAGTCATCATCATCATTTGAAATATAGTGCGGCCTCCATTCTAAACTCTCCCAACCATACACAAGGAACATGATCGAGAAAGTTTCTTCATAATGCCCTATAGAGTTAGGACCAATATTTACTTTTTCAAGAAATCCCACCGTATTAAGGAATGGAATCGCTATCATGATCTCTTGATACGATAAATTTAGTCTAGATTTAATGGTTTTTAAAGTTACTGTAGAGTGTGCTTTTCCGCCAGAACGCACCATAAGTACATACAGGTAAATCTTTAGAGCGTTTAACTCAACCAAGTTTCTATTGCCTATTGATTTAAAAGGCATTATATCGCCATGCTCATTGATAAAGCTTCTATATGGAAGTTTGCACCAATGTCCATTTGACGTATTAAATCTAGATAAGGATAACTGGCCTTCATTTTTCCTACAGTTTAGTAAGACATAAGTTTTTTTCCTATCCCCAAGAATCTCAATAACTTTATTTTCCTCAAGGCACTTAAGTCCCTCACTAATAAGTTTTCTGCTCAATGAGCAGTATTCATTTATTTGATCGTATGTGAGTGACGAACTATAAATACCCTGTTCATTTTTTTCAGATTTTAAACAAATCAGAATGAATATTTTTAGAGCTGAGACTCCTGTCGATACTTTATTTCTTTTTAAGTTTTTTAAAAAACAAAGATCACGCATCACATAATACGGCATTGGTTTCCATAGAGGTGTCATATCATTGCCCCAGCACGACGTAATAAACAAGTAATAGAACGGCAAGCGATAGCGAGAGTCTAGTCAGTTTGTCGGAAATTTTTGCTACGCGCTCTAACAACTTTACCTTATTTTCTAATGACATAGCCATATCCTCGTTAATGTACATTTCGATTTTTAACGAGTATGCCGGGTTACTAAAAAGACTGTAAGTCTTTTTAGTAACCTCTTTCTAGAATAAGAGTTTGTAAAAAACCTTTTAATTCAACGTCATAGTTATAATTTATAGTTCACGGGAGTACCATTATAGTTCACTAAAACGAGTAGATATTGAAGGCCTGGATTGATAAATGAGTCATATCAGAGCTTTTGCAGTTTGAATTGAGTTAGAAAGGACAATTGCAGCATTTTCGGCCTGAAATGGAAAAGCCCCCATAAGGGGGCTTCGCCTTTACTTCTACTTCGCTAGAGGAGTGGGAGATGTAATCGTCACATTGCCGTTTATCACGTTACCGTTGATGACGGTCACATGGAAAAGCTGGTTTCCATTAAAGCTCATTTCTGGCTTACTTGGTTCCGGAGATTGCCCTACGACATGCAGCATCAAGCTTAACAATACTGCAACTGCGCCGTTTTTCACCTTACTAGCATTACTCTTCTTCTTACTCATCTTACTTACCTCGCGGGTTAGGCGAGCTGCCGTCTGTAAGCGTGTAGGGGCCACCCCATCCGGGAAGACCAGATTGTTGAATTCACAGTCCCAGCTCAGAAAGTGGGTTCATCACTTTAACCCCCCACCTGACCTCGCTAAAGGCGCAAATCACCCGGTATTTTATCGTATTCATCAATCGGTGATCGTCGTCGTCCACCGATGATGCGCTTAAATTAGCGTGCTAGCCCCTCGCTAAGAGGGGCTGCACAAAATGAATTACACATGCTGGCATCCTCTTAGTTGGTGACATGATAGTTTCCATAAAGAATCGAACTTGTTGCTCCTGCTCAATCTTCATGAACGATACGACTAGGTCGCACTATAGTTGTCTCGGTTAACATAACGATGGTTACTGAATTTGCTGTTATATCAGCATGTTCAAGTTTAACCCTGGCTGGTCTGCTTTATTCAACTTCTCTGTTGAGTGAATACAAGTAACAGGCGGATTATACGATTCTTCCTCTAACATACAAATCAAATTTATGGTTAAGCATTGGGATCGTCAGAACTTGCTCAACATGTGGTATTGTTTCCAATACTTGACGTTGGCGTCAATTTGTTCAACAATTGTGGTGTTGAATTCACAGTCCCAGTAGTACTTACTGCAGTTAGAGCATATAAACTGCAAGTGAAATCAAGCGCTAACTTGTTTTTACTAATATGTAGTTTTAATGCCTCTGCAGCATGTGGAACCAAGCGCTAACTTGCTTCCACCGGAAAACCGCCCACATCGGGCGGTTTTTTTTGCCATCGATGCATGACATTTGAGTATGCATAAATGTCATACCATAGAGGCCGTTTACGTACCCCTATTGCTTCACAGGTTTTTCAGCATTGTTACTGCGTCCGTTTCCGGCATGTGAAACTGCACCCGGTGACGCGCCGCCACATCGAGCGCAAACACCTTCGTATAGACCTCCGTTGACTTCAGGCTCTTGTGCCCCATCAGGCTCTGCAGCGCCTTGAGCGGGATCCCCGCGTAAAGCATGTGCATGGCGTAGCTGTGCCGGAAGGTGTGCGGCGTAACTGGCACCGAGAAGGTAACACCGTCGGCTGCTGCGGCCGCCACGGCTTCGTTTATCCAGCTCCTGACGGTACGGTCGGTCACCGTCCAGAGGCGCACTTTTTCCGTCCTGCCGTTGTCCGGGTTACGCCGCTCAACCGGAATCCGCAGCGTGGCGACCATCATCTCCAGTTGAGCGATGTATTGCGGATCGGACAGCGGAACCAGCCGGTGCGGCACCACGCCGGACGGTGCGCGCCCGGGGCCCCGGGCGGCCTTCTCACCACGTTGCTTCAGGGTGGCAAGCTGCACAAAGGGATGGGGCGGCGTCAGGGTGAAGTCGGCCCGCGTCAGAGCCAGCGCCTCATTGATGCGTGCCCCGGTGTTCCACATCGTGTTCAGCAGCATTTTCCGGTGCAGATCGGGGACGTAGTACAGCAGGGCGCTGACTTCCGGTGCCAGCAGGTATTTAGGAAGGTCATCCATAAGGGCGGCCATCTGGCGCAGCGCCAGCGCGGCCGGATAATCAATGGCCACCGGCAGCTGCGACGACGGCGAACCGAAGCTAACCAGCTCTGTCATGTCATTTTCCTGTCATCACTAAAATCATTCATCCAGTGCCCACGGGGAGGGAAGGTTACACTCTTTCATCAGCTGTCCGATGAGGCGGTCGCATTCATAGGCCAGCCTGAGGAAACAACGATCGGCGACTGATGGATATCGTTCATCTGTCAGCTTGTCACGAGCTTCCGCCAGCTCCTTTTCGCTTTCCTTTTGCAACATAGGCAGGCGTCTTATGCCTAACAGAACAGAACCGCTCAGGGAAGCCCAGTTACCGGTGACCAGCGAAAAGTCTGGTCTCGCCGGGCAGGTTTGTATCCGCCCCTGTTCATTCAACGGAAACCGGGCGTGCTCGGTGCAATCCTCACGGTAATCTGCCAGCAGAATCATGAACTGACTGCCGATGTATGCCCTTTCTGACGCCAGCTTTAACTCTGCAGCTGTTTTTTCACGTTTTACCGTAAAGCGGTGTGTCAGCCACTGACTGCCGAGCGCGCCGCCCACACCGGCCAGCGCTGTAGCCACAGGTACCCAGGACGCGACGTCCCCGCTCATTGTCCTGACACCCATGCAGGCGCCAGCAGATGAAAGCCCTGAGTCCATGGCTCCCCGGCATCCTGTTCTTTACAGGAGACCACAAACGTCCCCTCATCAAATTTAAATGGCTTCATGTTTGTTCCTTATTCTTTCTTCGCGTCCTGTGTATCACCGACGACCGGCAGCCAGCTCCTTGGCCAGCACCTCAAATCCCTGATGCGCCGTCTGGAGATACTGGCTGTATACGCGGGCATCACGTTCGGTCAGCCCGCCCGGGTTGCCCTCAAAGTAACGCTGCAGCACCCCGATGGCGTGCTCGTAGGTGTCCAGATCGTATTCATGGTCGCCGGATTCGCCGGCGTCGCGCAGCTCCTGGCGGAACTGGTTATATTTCCGGCTGAGAACGTCGAGCCCGAGACGGGTGGCGGCATAAAGATTGTTTTCACCCGGCGACGAAATGGCGTTGCGGATCTTCTCAAAGGTATAACCGAAATCATCACGCTGCTTCATTGATTCAAACATGACAGTTCTCCAGAGGATTATGTGGGTGCTACTGATAATGAATGTTACTTAACACACGAGGTATCATCACCCTCCAATTCTTAACGCACGTTACTTTAAGAATTGTCATTAAAAGCCTGCTTATATTCCCTTTATGCAATTACCGTAACCCTAACCCAGCATGATCCGACTTTTTCCCGATACGGCAGTAACCGGAAGCGTAGCACGGCGGCGGGGCGGGGAAAAGCCCGGCGCAGGCGGCCCTGCCATGAGTTATGATGCTATATGTAGTGGTTACAGCAGCTGATATAGCCACCATATGTAGTGTCCTGCGCAAAAAGCCGCCACTGACCAGTCAAGATCCGGTTCTGCCTTTTTTCGGATCTCCGATGAAAAAAAGACAAATCAGGATATGCCAGGCATATACATATGTCCTGCATATGCATATACTTAACGAATGCATATGCTTTATCTATGCAGCCCTGTTTTGCCACAAAAATAGCCGGTATCGGCACAGTGTCGGAAATCCGACCGGAAGGATTAACCATGAGAACCGTATCCATTTTTAAAAACGGCAACAATCGCGCCATTCGCCTCCCCCGTGACATGGATTTTGAAGGAGTGAGCGAACTCGAAATCATCCGGGAAGGGGACAGCATCATCCTGCGTCCCGTCCGGCCGACCTGGGGCTCATACCTGGAAATCGAAAAGGCCGATCCGGACTTTATGGCAGAGCGCGAGGACGTTGTCAGCGACGAAGGACGGTTTAACCTGTGAATACAACCTATATGCTGGATACCTGTATCTGCTCGTTTATCATGCGCGAGCAGCCGGAAGCCGTCATTGAGCGTCTGGAGCAGGCGGTGCTGCGCGGCCACCGTATCGTGGTTTCGGCCGTGACCTATGCCGAGATGCGCTTCGGCGCCACCGGCCCGAAGGCATCGCCCCGCCACGTACAGCTGGTTGACGCGTTCTGCGCCCGCCTGGATGCCGTCCTGCCCTGGGACCGTGCCGCGGTGGATGCGACCACGCAGATTAAGGTCGCGCTGCGGCTGGCCGGGACGCCGATAGGCCCGAACGACACGGCGATCGCCGGGCACGCCATCGCTGCCGGCGCCGTGCTGGTGACGAATAATACGGGGGAGTTTGAGCGGGTGCAGGGTCTTGCGCTGGAAGACTGGGTATGACAGGCGGCCCCCGTCTTCCACCGTTCCGGACAGGGGCCCATCCCGCACTGTCTTCTGCGGATTGGGCTTCCTCGCGTGCGAGTCTGACAAGCACTACCACCTAAGAACTGGCCATGGCAACCCGCTTTCCACCATTCTGTAATGCCACGCCCGGCGCGGCGAGGCAGGCACGCGTTTCAGAAGCCTGAAGGCATATTTCTCAGGGAAAGTGGCCAGTCACCCGGCCATACATATCTGTCTTTCAGGATCCCGGCACTGTATCCAAGGCAGACACGAACCGGATAATCTGGATAAATACGATCCATTTCATCCATCAGCTACTGCGCGTTCTCACTGCGGCGTAGTTCCTTCACAAAATCGTTGATGTACTGTCGCGTATAACTGATGGCAGAAGAATGGAGTGTCATTGCACTGGAAGAGTGTGCAATCCATACGTGACAGTCGGTGAATACCAGATCAGAAGCAATCAGCGTCCGGCTGGCCGGGATCCATAAGGGCGCAATGTCAGTACAGTCTCCGGCCACAAAACCGAGGATCTGAATTGTTTCACCTTCCAGCAGGATTTTATCTTAAGTCCATTTTTCAACAGAAAATTTAATATTCACACCGTTATGTCCAGGAACCGTGTTTCCCCAGTACTGAATTTTGAAGTCATACACCTCAATGATACCTGAAGATACTTTTTTATAAGCAATCACTCTGACGTCAGGATACTTCTGCTTGTTCACTTCCATACCCAGATAATGATCTCGGTGAAGATGAGTAATGTAGATAAATATAATATTACGGTCGAGCTCAATCAGTTCGGCCACTAACCAGTGTGCATTCTCTATCGTCATAAATGACTGTTGACGTGATACCGAAGCCGTTACAATTATGGCTGCTCAAAAAACCTTTTTTCTGAGTGATATTTTTTACTAACCCTGACAGTATTAATCTCAAATATGTATAACGCCTTTTTCCTGATACTGTAAAGAAGAGACCTGAAAGGAATTCCGTACCAATTAAGAAATCCGGACACGCGAAAAAACTATCTTTCAGACAACAATGATAAAACACCTCAGAAAAGGCTTCTTGAAAGACTTTCTAACAAATTTCATCTGGCAGTAATATATATTCTCAGTTCCGGAGCAGACCGTTTCAATCAGATACTGAAATGTAATGACGGTATCTCACAAAAATGCTTTCCCCTACTCTAAAGAACCTTGAAGAGAATGGCATGGTAATGCATAGCGTCTATGGAGAAAAAGTTCCCGTAGAAATGGTTTTCAGCATTACGGATTCTGGCTCTTCACTGATTAAAATTCTGGAGCCGCTCATTACCTGGTCGGGAGAGAACGTCAGTAAAGTCAGTAAGTACCGGCTGATTTACGTGACTAAATAAGACGAAGATAAAATCGGTGATTTTAAATAACAACGAAATCTGCGGCACTGGATTTTTTACGATGTAATTAGCATCATTATTAAAACACAAGCACTATAACAGGAATTTAATATCAAACTGTAATTCCAGCCTTCATTTTTAAAAAGGTAAGCATACCTCACTTACCTAATCTTTAATCTTTAAGCCAGACGGAACGCAGAAGCATATTCCGGGAACAGAACACACAGATACCGGGAGTATTATTTTCCGTGAATGACCTTTACTTTCAGCTGGTTACTGACCATCAGAAAGACGGTCAGGCTTCTCTGAAGTGCGCGCATCCTGCTGCCCGTGATCCGGAAGAAAAACGGCTGGCTGACACTCTGCCTTTCAGACAGAAGGAGCACGGTACTGCTCATTGAGCGCCTGTGCAATCGCCTCGGTTTCTGCATCGGGTGTGCCGTCAGTGTTTTCCGGCCTGAAATGCATCTGAAATGCGCTGATGGTTTTTCGGGTGTCTTCATCCAGGAAGCCGCTGAGCGGGATCTGATCGTAACCGTATCGCTTAAGCAACGTCTGGACGCTCAGGACATCCGCAGGGGCATTCATTGCCCGTCCGGCCAGATACTTTTGCACACGTTGTGGCTCAGGCCAGGCTCCCACACCCTGAGCCGCAAGCGCCTTCCACGGGAAAAGTCTGCCCGGATCCTGTTTACGTAGTGGTGCGATGTCACTGTGGCCGAGCACGTTATCCGGCGTGATGCCATAGCGCCGGATGATCTCTTTGGCCAAGGCTGTCAGGGCGCTAATCTGCTGCTCACGGTAAGGATACCAGGTCTTTTGTCCCAGCATATCTTCCGTGAAACCGGGATTCACGATTTCAATACCCACCGAGGAGTCATTCAGGTTGATCCGCCCGTTCCAGTTGCTTACACCGGCGTGCCAGGCCCGTCTGTTTTCACTGACCAGCCTGTAGACGACAGGTTTGTCTGTGCGGCTGTCTGTCTGATCTGAAATCAGATAGTGTGCGCTGACGTTCTCGCCGGTAAGCAGTTTCAGCGAGGTGGCCTCGTCGACTGCCGTGTAATGAAAGACCAGGAAACGTATCCGTTCGTTTTGTGCTGCTGAGGATTGGGTCTTGTCCAGCAAATAATCCTTCATGCTGACGCGTTGAGATGTTTGCGTACTGCAGCCTGTAAGTACGCTGAAACAGAACCAGAAGGTGAGGATTAATTTAATTCCTTTACCGTAAACTGACATGCGAAGTCCTTTATCCGTTAATTCCGGGAGGCGGGGGTTCTGCGACGCAGAATACCGGATTCCGCGCGGCCCCCTTGATAATTCTTTCTGTTTTCTAAAAACCAGATAATAAATTCATTGTTGTTTACCACCCCAATTTTTTTCATTACCCTCCTTTTGTGATAGCTGACTGATTTCTCGGGTATCCCGGACCATTCGGCAATCTCCTTCATTGTCATGCCGGTCATAAAGAACCAGGTCACTGCAACTTCCTTCTCTGTGAATGACAGACAGCGCTGAGCGTTATCCATAAACGTCACGGATCCTCCATTTTTAAATTAATTAAATAATCATATGAGCCCCGGCGCCAGAGCAGGTTGACAGCCAGAAAGCAGACATTTATTTTTAAATTTTAATTAAGCACCTTCATAAAGCTGGCATTTTTTCCGACATCATCAACGATGGTGTATTCAACAGGCGTCTTTTTACTGTTTACAGCTTCTGATAATTTAAAGCGCTTATGACTGAAAGGTGCAATCAACCGATCCATGCCAAGTGTTACTGGCTGCCCGGCGTCAGGCGAATTTACCTTTACCGAAACAGGCGTAATGTAATACGGTGTAGGATTATTTATTTCCAGTGTTCTTCCTCCGTCCGTTAAACGTAACCCTATGGATTCACCAGTAGTGTTAATATTCATGGCCTCTTTGAATGGCCGGTAAATAATCTTCAGCTGCGAGTTTAATCCGACCTCTATTTTATTTATATGGTGCGATTGCTTAGTTTGCTTGACGCCCGGTATTTCATAGAGGTTGATCCAGAAGACGGACTCACGGTCTGTTGGTAATTCACTGATTTTTTCCGTGGGCAGTATCTTCAGGTTTAAAACCTTACCCGGTGCCATCCGGGCCACCGCCGGAATGACCACAAAAGGATAGTTTTTTTCTTTGTTCATATCACCTGTAGCACCGTCATCAATCCAGCTCTGAAGAAGCACCGGCGCTTGTCCGTCATTGTTGACGATGAGCAGGCGCCTGTCGCTGTCGGTACTGCTAAACAGCACCCTGTCCTGCAAAGGAACAACCGTTGCGTGGACCCCGAGTGAAATAAACATGAAGACAACACTGAAAAGGTGAACCATGTGTCTCATCACCAGTACCTCACATTAATATAGGCTGTCGCGTCAACCTGACCAGGTATGACTGGTTTAGACGGATCAATGATGCCGTAAAATGCGAAATACTGTGACGTAATATCTACCTGATTATTGCCGTTGTTAGAACGGGAGACGACCCCGTCGAGTGGAGAAAACCATCCGACTCCCAGATCCTTATATGCGTTGGTTAAAAACCCGACTTCCTTACCCGCAACAGATAAGCCGATGCCAACATTAGAAGCATAGCCGTCCAGCCCGTCATTATCCGATAATGTATAACGCGACCAATCAACCCCACCCGGTACGGGATGGTTCGTACTGAATGCCACCGATATTTTATCGGCTCCCGCCCCCGCGAACCTGTCAATAAGCTGAGCAATGGCTGTTCCTCCACACCTGTAAGTGACATTAAAGTTAGCGCCTCTTTCTACGCCAGCCTTCAGTTCACTGAGAGTGACGGGAGGAAGAGTTACAGGATTGGTGTAGTTGAAAACACGGCATCCCCATTGTGTCTGTGTGAAGGAATTATCCGCAGCGTAATGCATCCCAAAGCCAATCCAGTTACTGGCGCTGAAGCCATCCCAGTTGGTATTGCTGTCGGTGCCGGGCTTGATGTTTCGGGTGTCATTCCAGCCGGGACCGACAAAAACCGTATAACCATTTGGCTGGGAACACGTGTAGCCTATCCCATTGGCAGTATCATCGGCGGGGCCGTTACATCCCCAGTGTGCGATCGGATCACCGCCCCTGAGCGTCGCAGGCAGACGGTAAATTTCTGCCGTCACGCTACTGAAGTCGCTGGCATAAAAGTTAAGTTTATTACCTTCTCTGTGTCCTCGAATGGGCGAACTCTGCCAGTACCTTGAAAATACTTTTCCATCAGTATCCCGGATGAGCTTTATGCCAATAAAGGGGAAAAAGGTCTGATAGACGCTGTCACCCGCGCTGATGTTGCCGCCGACGTTACTGTCTCCGTTGGTGGCAAAATACTCATAGGTCTGTCCCTCATCGGCAAGATCGCAGGTATATAACAACGTATCCGGTCCCTGTCTTGCCTGAAACGCCTGGGCCTGCCCCACGCTCACATTTGTGACGCCTATCAGGCCGGCTGGCATGAATTCTGCCGGGGTAAGTTTTATGGTACCGTAGCTGAGAGGCACACCTCCCTGAGCATCCCCCCCCGGGGAGCCGTGCTCGACAGATTGACATCTTGCCAGGGCTGATGATGTAAAGAACATCGCCATCAGCAAGGAAAAAATAGTTACATGCTTTTTCATGTTCTGACCTTATTCACAGAGTGCAGTGACATAATTGAGGGCCTTTACGGGCGTCGCATTCACTGGCGCATAGTGGATAACACACTGTTCATCCTGTGCGCTGCCCCAGCGGGCGCTCAGCGCCTCACGGTTTTCCAGCCGCAGATAGGTATTCCCCGCCTGACTGACTGTTGCAACACTATTGCCACTGGAATCAAAGATATCTGATCCCAGGGGAACGTAGCTGCCATCCCGGCGTTTCAGCTGCATCATGACCGGTATTCCCTGACGGGTTTTGAAGACCACCCGGTTGACTGAACCTGCATAGGGGGTAACCACTTGATGACTGTCGATAATATCCACATCAGCGGACTCTCCCTCCGGTGCATCAAGGTTGACGTTGTTACGTCTGTACGGCATCAGCGAAGGAACGATGGCGTAACCTGAACTGTCAATTTTAATATTCTGGCCGTTCAGCACCGTCGCACCCTCAGCTCCTTTGGCTTCTACGATGGCAAAGGTGTCGCTTACGGTATGGCCCAGGGTGATACCGCCGCTGTGAACGGCGACCGCGCCACTGACAGAACCCGATGCCTGCCAGCTGCCCGTGGATTTTGAGACCGTTCCGCTTACGTTGGCTTTTGGCAAAACTGTGGCCAGATTAAGACCCGTACCACTGCCCGTTCTGTCCCGACTGTAATTGACGCCCCACTGGGTATTATTATTCCTGCCTGCGCTGCCAGACAGCGATGTCTGATAGCTGCCTTCATTGTTGCTGTTAATGTATGAGGTACTGAGCGTGGTATTCCGAGTATCCCGTCCGAGAGGCACGGAAAAGTTAAGGGCAAACTGGGTATCTTTGGAATACTCCTTGTAACGGTCATTATCACGTGCCCCCCATCTTTGCGCATCTGATACGCGGGTGCGGTACTGTCTGGAAATGCTGAAATCCATGTGAATACCGTAGGGCAGCGCCGTGGTGTATCCGAGCTGGTAAGACGTGTCTTTGTTCCGTCCGTCATAGTAATTCTGTGAAGAACCCGAAACATAAATGCTCCCCAGCCCGTCCAGCGGCTGACTGACGTTCACCTGAATGCGATTTTTTTGCATGAACGTCCCCCCCTCAACCGACGACAGCGGGGTGTCGTAATTATTCAGCGCGACAATGTCCTGGAGATCCCTGTACCCCTTCGTGGAATACCGGTAGCCAGCAAAACTGATCGTGGTTCCGGTTGGCCCCAGCGTCTTACTGTACTGAGTGTTTACCATCCATCCCTGCGTGGTACTGCCATTTCTCAGCCTGGCATTTGACCAGGTTGCGGAGCTCCCGAAGGCTCCGAGCGATGATGAGTAAACGGCCCCACCGTTGACAGCCTGGTAACCGCGACCAATACGTAACCCACTGTTGGCCGTCGTCGTATTGGAAACACCGTAATTAACAGATAGTTCAGAAAACTGGTTATCGCGGGAATAGTCGCGAATTTCCCCGGCAGAAAATGCATAGTCCAGTCGACCCGGGCGGACCGAACCCGGCAATGTAGAATAAGGTACTGAATATTCGGTTGTACTGCCGTCACTTTCCGTGACCCTGACACTCAGGTCACCGCCGTAGAAGGCGGGTGCAAGGTCATCAATGCTAAAGGCGCCCGGTGGTACAGTCGTCTCATAAATCTTGTTTTTCTTCTGAAAAACCTCGACTTTCGCGTTAGTTCGCGCCGTCCCTTTTACAGTGGGGGCGTAGGCGACAAGCGAGGGGGGTAGCATGCGGTTGTCCGTCTTCAGGCTTAATCCCGTGAAACTAAGCCCGCTGAAAGTATCTGATCCCGAGCTGAGCTGTCCGAGCGACAGTTCACTTCTCAGCGCGGGTAAACCGCGTCTCACATACAGGCGCGATGAATTCCACCGTGAACCGTAACGATTACGACTGAAATTGCCCTGCTGCCGGAACTGCCACTTGCCTGCATTAAAGCCGCTGTTGAGTCCAAGGTATGTTGAGCTCAGCACGCTTCCATAGGCGCTGTGCGACTCATACTGGTTTACCGTATAGTTTGAGAATAAAACGCTGCTGCCCGCCTCAAACTCACTCGCCGGAATATAGTCATCCGGTCGTGTTTCCAGCAAAGACTGTGGAACGGCAATATCGACCCTCAGAGAGGAGAGATCAAGCCCAACTTTTGACTGGGGCAGGACTGATTCCAGGAAATATTTTTTATCCCCGTCAAGAGCCTCAGGCTTTTTTTTCAGGGGCATGCCGTTTATAAAATCGCCTGTAAATAACGGAACTAAGTTTTTACCTTTCATTTTAAAAAGTAGCGTTCTTTTAGAGTACAGCTTGTTATTCACATAAACAGAAACCTCATACTCTCCCGGTTTATAAAAAGCATTTCCATCTGATAAAGCAGCAACGCCCGTCAGGCCACTTGCTTTCAGCATGGCGGGGCTGAATTCGTATTCTTCCGCATGTAAAAGAAATGGGCAGAGAGAAAAAATAAACAGTAATATCTTAATATTCATTTCACTGAAATCATTAGTTTATTTATCGGTGATCAGGAAATTTACTGGTGTACCGTAATCATTGATCATTACCGCATGAAGCGGACCGCTGACAGAACCACCTTTAATATCTTTAGAGAAAGAATCACCAGGCTTCAGGGTCAGATTTTTCGCAATTATCAGTTTTCCATTGTTGATATCTCTGATGGAAAGAACATTCGGGCTCTGATTGCTGATGGATAACCTTCCATTCTGAATATGGTATGACACTTTAGTTTCTTCTTTTGCAGAAAACGCATTAACTGATTCAGGTCTGTAGATAATTTTCAGGCGACTTTTGATGATAATGTTTAAATGGTTATCGTCATTTTCACTTTTTTTGGCACCAGGGATCTGAGTGAAATTAAGGTAAAAAAGTGACTCTTTATCCTCTGGAAGAGATGAATGCAACAGTCTTATTTTTACCGTCTGCCCCCCTTTTTCTTTAATTTTAAATACAGGTGGCATGGCAATAAAATCAGGGTCCCCGGTATTATCGGATTCAACCTGTACGATGAAAGGGTTATCACTGGTATTATCGAATGTAACGGTTTTCTCCATGCTGCCTTCCATGACGATCCGCGAAGCATTCAGCACAACGGCAGCCTGCGACAACCCACTGATAAAGAATAATGAAAGCAACATCGTCTTCATAAATGATATAATTTTCATGATGTTTTCCGGCCCCGCGAATATTCGCGGGGCACTTTAATTAAAGGTAATTAATGGCGTACTGAACTGATGCCTCGACATTACCGGCTGTGGCCGCACCAGTGGCAATATACTGCGCGGTAAACTGTGCTTCTGCACTGTCAGTACCTGATAGCAGTGAAAACGCTTTTGACGTAGCCTGGCCAGACGATAAATTGATGGCATGACTGTCTGGATCCAGTAACTGAATAGCCACATTAGTCGCAGGGGATGTGGTGGCAATATTTTTCAGGTTGCCAGAAGCATCAACATTATTAGATACAAAGTTGATTTTGATATCCTCCCCAGCGGTTCCCGGATTCGCACATCCTGTCAGCTTCATGCTGAAAGTTGTGGGAGTTGAAGTATTACCCGCCGCAGTAAGGTCACTGACTTTTGCGGCCTGCAGAAGGATAACAGGCGCTGCAGAAGTTGAGTCATTGACGCTGATATTACATGTCTGAGCCGACACACTTCCTTTGAAACGAATGCTGTTTTGCTGTGCTGCAAATGCACTGCTTGCAGTCAAAGCAACAATCATCGTGACTAGAGTTTTCTTAAACATTTTTTCTCCTTTAAGGATCATAAAAAACTGATTACTGATTTAGCCGAATAACCAGCCAGCTTAGTTACCTGCATTTCTGTTAATACCGAAGTATCACTTTCATACCGGCACATTAAATTTTCACCGGCATGTTAGACACTGAGGGGTAAGAAAGCACCTTTGAATATCTCTAAATATGTTTTATCTTATATTAGTTCTAGTTTATTAGTTTTTTTTGATAAAAATCAATGAGTTATATTTAAATGTTCTTTTTTTTAAACATAGCAGGAGAGTGGCCTAACATCGAAAAAAATATGAATCATATCATTTAAATTGATTCATACAGTTTTAAGTATTATGCTCATTTTTTTACAGAAATATCTTAAAGAATTTTTATTCCTTATATTTATTGTGGGTTTATGGTTTTCTTTCGCGTCACTGGAGAATATCTTGAGCAGAAAAATCACTCTCAACGAGTTTCTGATTTTCGAAC
>Ga0308169_10002099_pt1 | contig 21396 bp, 17 predicted proteins | sample PhyBR1_2_FD_202139 | JGI IMG/M metagenome (GOLD analysis project Ga0308169, IMG submission 202139) | Phyllosphere microbial communities from UC Gill Tract Community Farm, Albany, California, United States - DLSLSB.R1 | ecosystem: Host-associated > Plants > Phyllosphere > Unclassified | place...
GGTGGCGCCTGCGGCCAAGACCGTTGCCGAGCCGATGGCGCCTGTCGCCGAGCGGCCGAAAGTCGAGGTCCCGCGTCCGAGCCTGGCCTCGACCCGTACGAATGCCAAACCGGTAGAAGCAGCCGACGAAACGCCGGCCCCGGTCAAGGTTGCCCACGTGCCACCGCCACGTTTTGCCCTGCAACTGCTGCGCGCCGGGCGCTGCCTGTTACTGGTGGAATTACCCACAGGTGATCCGTTCCAAAGTCGCGATCCGGCTTACCTGCTGCTCAAGGACATGCTGCGCGCCGCCGGTCTGCCGGACAGTCCGCAAATTATTGGTGAGCCGGTGCGCTGGCCGCTGTTGTCACGGGGCACGATGGACCAGGGGCCAGAGGCGGCGCGGGACTTTGTGCAGGGCTTCGTTTCGGCGCGGCTCGAAGACGAGCCCTGCGTGTGCCTGTGGCTGATCGGCCTGCCGGCGGTGAAGTTTGCTGGCGAGGCGGATGCCGAGGCGTTCAATCGCGAACTGCAGGTCGAAGGCCTGGGCTCGGCCTGGGCACAGCACAAGGCTGACGTCTGGCAAGCCATGCGCCGGCTGATGGCGCGCTGGAAAGAATCGAATGAGTGACGCTGTATCGTTCCGCCCGATGACCGAGGCGGACCTCGACGCTGTGCTGAAGATTGAATACGCGGCCTACAGCCATCCCTGGACCCGTGGGATATTTCTCGACGGTTTGGGCAAATACCAGATCTGGCTGATGTTCGAAGGCGAGCAGCAGGTAGGTCACGGCGTGGTGCAGATCATCCTGGATGAGGCGCACCTGCTCAACATCACGGTCAAACCGGAAAACCAGGGCCGCGGCCTGGGCTTGCGGCTGTTGGAACACCTCATGTCGATTGCCTACAAGGCTGAGGCGCGGGAATGTTTCCTGGAAGTGCGCGACAGCAACCGCACGGCGTTTCGGCTTTATGAGCGCTATGGCTTCAACGAGGTTGGACGGCGGCGCGATTATTACCCGGCTGTGGGCGGGCGCGAGGATGCGGTGGTCATGGCGTGCACGTTAGTGGACTGAATGGCCACGCCCCCTGTGGGAGCGGGCTTGCTCGCGAAGACGGTGGCACATTCGATATAAATGCAAACTGATCCGCCGCTTTCGCGAGCAAGCTCTCCCACAGGGTCAACGCTTGCCATCGAGCGGATCGATATCGGCCATTTCCGCTTCGTCCAGCCCATCACCTCCGCCAATATCGTTTTCATGCACGACACTCAGGTCCCAATCGGCCTGTTCGTCATCCCCAGCCTCGAGAGCGTCCCGGGCACCGTCTTCATGGATCAGGGTTTCCGGGCTCAAATCATCATCGGTCGGCTGGCGGTCACCCATCGAGGCGCCTGTCATACCGGCCTCACGGACCCGTTCTTCCGGTATCAGATGCTCACGCTCATCTTCAGGCAATTCATCACCGATCCGGGCATCGTATTCGTCATCATCGAATTCCAGCTCACGCATCGAGCCCATGCGGTCTTCATTGTCATCGATGGGTTCCGGTTGCACCGCATCGTAGGGACGTCGTGAATCATTCATGGCAATTCCTCATACTGTGGGCCTTACTAAAGAGTCGACCAAATGCGGGGCCAGGAATTCCAATGCGTCGCCGACGTGACCTCGACCGGCGGTCGTCTGTCACAGTTGCGCACTCTCTATCGAGGCTGGACAGCATGAATGAATTACAAGATCTGATTGATAACAACGCACGCTGGGCCGATGCGATCAAGCAGGAGGATCCTGACTTCTTCGCCAAGCTGGCTCGTCAGCAAACCCCCGAATACCTGTGGATCGGCTGTTCCGATGCACGGGTGCCGGCCAACGAAATCGTCGGCATGTTGCCGGGTGATCTGTTCGTGCACCGTAACGTCGCCAACGTGGTACTGCACACGGACCTGAACTGCCTGTCGGTGATCCAGTACGCGGTGGACGTGCTCAAGGTCAAGCACATCCTGGTGACGGGCCACTACGGCTGCGGCGGCGTACGTGCCTCGATGCAGGATCGCCAGTTGGGCCTGATCGACGGTTGGCTGCGTTCGATTCGCGACCTGTACTACGAACATCGCGATGCATTGGCCAAGCTGCCAACCGAAGAGGAGCGTGTGGACCGCTTGTGCGAACTCAACGTCATCCAGCAGGTGGCGAACGTGGGCCACACCAGCATCGTGCAGAACGCCTGGCACCGGGGACAAAGCCTGTCGATCCACGGGTGCATCTACGGCATCAAGGATGGGCGCTGGAAAAGCCTGGATACGACGATCAGCGGTTTCGAGCAATTGCCGCCGCAGTATCGGTTGCGGCCGGTAGACGCACCCTGACTGAGGTGTTTCAGTTGCGATGACAGCGACGCCGCCAGTGCCGCAGGAATTCCATTCCTTGCTCGTTCGGCGATTCGTCATAACCGGTGATCCAGCCGCGACAGTTGGACGAACCACACCGGCAGGTGAATTGCCGATACAGCTTCTGTTCGGTGCTGGCGTAATCCATTGTCAGGCAGTCGCCTTCGCGGATGTCGGTCAGTGACCATAACCACAGTTCGCTCATGTCCAGGAAGACATTCGGGTTGCATGAATGCAGCAGCAGCCCGGCGAAGTGTGGGTCATACATGTGGACATTCGGCAGAACCTGCAAGGTGTGCAGGCGTCGGCGACTGACCAGCAGTCCCGACACCCTGCACATCCGCGTCATGGAGGCGAACTGCTTGCGTGCGACAATTCCGTTGCCGCGCCCATCGTTCGTCTGGCGCACTTCAAAATCGTGCACTGAGGGGTAGCCCTGGTGACTGCTGAGCTGGGTTTCCAGGTAAACGCAGTCCCGATTCCCTGGGCCAGTGCGATCAGCTTTGAACTGGGTCATGACAGTCCTTGTCGGTGCCAGGCACTCGACTTTTCAGCGCAGGCGTCCTGGCAACGGTCGTTGAGAACGCCGATAGATTCCTCCAAACCGTGGGTTGTTTCTACTGTCAACTCTGACAGGTGCTGTAAGCGCCTCCCGTGTGAGCGCAGGCTTGCACGGGAGGGCTTGTCAGGGGTTATACGGCTTCTGCGGGCAATGGCATCGGCACTTTCAGCTGTTGCAGTTCCGACTTGACTGGTGGTGTCTCACATTTCTTCTGTGCGTCCGCCTCGCTCAGCTTACGAACCGAGGTGTAGAACAACTCGCAGGTTTTCTCTTTTTGCGTCACCTGCCAGGTTTGCGTGCACTGGTTCAAGAGTGTGCTCGGGTCGGTGCCTGGCTTGCTGCCCATGCCGGCCTGCCAGCAGGCGGCGCTCAGGTCCTGGCCCATCACTTTCAAGCCCGCAGCATCTGCCTTGGCTTCGTCGCCGTCGTAGCTGGCCGGGTCAGCGGCGTACCAGATATAGCTGGGATGGTTGGAACCCAGGACCGGAACCTTGGCGCCTGGAGCCGGCTCGATGGTCGCCAGGCCGAGCACGGCCACGGTCTGGCCGTACTGGGTCTTGATCCAGTCCCGGACGGGCGCGCCGAAGGCCACCATTGGCAACGACGTGCCCTTGGCTCCTCGAGTGACTTGCCTGACCATGGTGGTCTGGTAATCGTTGAAGTAACTGTAGAGCCCTGCCAGCGTACTGCCGGCATTGGACGGGGCTGCGATGGGCGCGATGTCGATGATGGTCTGGTAAGCCGGTGTGTTCGGGGCGGCAATACCGTTGGCGGTCAGCAGCGTGGCCCAGCGATCCGTGGTGGCCGATTCCAGGTAATCCTGGGCCTGGGTCAGGGAATAATCCGGCGGGAAGTGCAGCAGTTCGACACTCTTGCGGTTGTCCAGGGCCATGCCCAACGGCAGGAACAGGTACCAGTTGTAGGCCCATTTTTTATCATTGTTGAGTTTGCTGGCGCCGTTGTATGCCAGGTCCCCGGCATCAAGCAGGGCCTTCAGCGGTTGGCCATAGCTTTTGGGCACGCCGCTGATATTGGCATAGACGGTGCCGTTGTCGCTTTTGATGCTGACCTTGGCTGCGTCATAGCCATCACGCTGGACGCTTTGCGTCAGGTAATGCTCGACGGTCTGCTCAAGCGTCCAGTTGCGAAAGCAGATGACGTTGCAATTGTTGGGGTAAGCGAAGAGGCGGGTAACGCGCTCGGTGCTGCCAAGGTTTACATCGATGTTGGCGGCTTGGGCGGTGGCGCTCAAGGCCAGGGCGGCAAGAGGAAGTGCGGCGAGTTTGAACATGCTCAGATCCTTTTCAGCGTGGGCCCCTCGAAACAGGGTGTATCCATACTGAAACAGACGGAGCCGAAGAAGAAGTGGGCCGATGGAAAAATCGGCCCTTTTTATGGCTTTATGGCATCGCTGGCGGCAGATAACTTAATGTCGTCCCCAGCGCCCACAGGAGCGCCAGCACCAACGGCGTATGCACCAGCAACTGCACGAAGGAAAAACCGATCAAGTCCCGGGCTTTCAACCCGAGCACGCCCAACAGCGGAAGCATGTAGAACGGATTGATCAGGTTCGGCAGCGCTTCGGCGGCGTTATAGATCTGCACCGCCCAGCCCAGGTGGTAGTTGAGGTCGTTGGCCACCTGCATCACATAAGGCGCCTCAATGATCCACTTACCGCCGCCGGAGGGAATGAAAAAGCCCAGTACCGCCGAATAGACGCCCATCAACAAGGCGTAGGTGTCATGGGAGGCAATCTGTACGAAAAAGGTCGAGATATGGTGGGCCAGCGTCTGCGCATCGCTGCCCTTGACCGTGGTCAGCAGCGCGGCGATCGAGCCGTACAGTGGAAACTGGATCAACACGCCGGTGGTGGTCGGCACCGCGCGGGCCACGGCGTCAAGAAAGCTGCGTGGCCGCCAGTGAAGCAAGGCCCCGAGCATGATGAATAAGAAGTTGTAGGTATTGAGTCCGGAAATGGCGCTGATCGCCGGCTTGGTCGAGAACTCATGGAACAGCCAGCCGGCGGCCAGCAGCACCAGCGCAATCGTCAGCAGCGGACTGTGCTCCAGCCATTCCCCGGGTCGGGTTCGCGGTTGCAGCGCCGGCATGCTGAAACTGGGGTCGATCCCGCAGGCGGCGGCGTCACGGGCGCTGTTGGGGCCAGGAGCGGTGGCATACGCGATGATCACCGAAATCACGATCAGCGCCAGCAGCATCACCCCGGATTGCCAGAGAAAGATCGTCTGGGTAAACGGAATGACGCCGGTAATCGACAGGATCGACGGTGGCAGGCTGGCCGGGTTGGCCTGCAATTGAGCGGCCGAGGAAGACAACCCCAACGCCCAAACCGCCCCCAGTCCTAGATAGGCGGCAGCGCCGGCGGCACGATAATCCATTTTCAAATCAGCGCGACGGGCAAGGGCCCGAACCAGCAAGCCGCCGAATACCAGTGACAAGCCCCAGTTGAGCAGCGACGCGATCATGGAGATCAATGCGACCCAGGCCACGGCGCTGCGGCCATTCTTGGGAATGCGCGCCAGGCGATCGATCAATTTGACGGCCGGTGGCGAACTGGCGACCACGTATCCGCCAATCACCACGAAAGCCATCTGCATCGTGAACGGGATCAAGCTCCAGAACCCGTCGCCAAAGGCCATGGCTGCCGCGGTGGGCGTGGCGCCGATGAGCTGTGTCGCCAGCGCGACCACCAGCACCGCCAGCGCGGCGAAAACCCAGGAGTCAGGGAACCAGCGCTCGGCAAAGCTGGAACAGCGCAGCGCGAAGCGGGCGGAACGGCTGTCTTCAATGTCGGTGGTCACGGCAATTACCTCGGTTTTTTATGGTTATGGGTATCCGGAGCGACGAAGCATCGGCGGTCAGGCGCAAACAATAGAACAATCCAATGACCGTGGGAGACGGAGCGGCGTTCGGGCACGACCTGATTATTTTTCAGGCCGACCGGCGGCGCTCTTTAGAAAAAATCCGCCGGGCCGATGGCAATGGAATAGCAGTATTTCTCCTGCCTGCCGGAGCTTGCCATGTTCAACAATCGCCTGAAGCAGGAGCTGCTTGCTCTTCGCCAAGAACTTTCCAGTCTCATGCAAGTTAAAGAGAGCCTGGACCGTGAAATGCTCGGCCTGACCCTGGATGCGGAAGGGCGGGTGCAGTCGGTCAATCAGAACTTTCTCGACGATATGCATTACAAGAGCCAAGACCTGATAGGGCGATCCATCGAAGACTTGGTGCCGGCTTACCTGAAGTCCAATGAATTCCAGATTCGCTTCAAGACCGCCCTGACCCGTGGCGAGCACTTCTCCGGCGCCGTGCGCCTGATGCGGGGCGATGGCAAAGAGGCCTGGTTGCGCTCGATCCTTCAGCCGGTGCGCAATGTTGAGGGGCGAGTTCGTTATTTCTCGATGTACTCCAACGACCTGACCCGCACCATCGAGAATTCCCGCGAGCATGAGAACCTGATTGGTGCCTTGGTGCGTTCGACGGCGGTGATCGAATTTGACCTGGGCGGACACGTCCTGACCGCCAACGACCGCTTCCTCAATGCGATGGGTTACAGCCTGGCGCAGATCAAGGGCAAGCACCATCGTACATTTTGCGAGCCCGAGGAATACAACAGCCCAGGCTATCAACATTTCTGGAAGCGCCTGAACAGCGGTGAGTTCGTTGCCGGGCGCTTCAAGCGTATCGACAGCAACGGTCGAGAGGTGTGGCTGGAAGCGTCCTACAACCCGGTGGTCGATGCCAATGATCGCCTCTACAAAGTCGTGAAGTTCGCTACCAACATCACCGACCAGGTCAACCAGGAAAAAGCCGTCGCCGAGGCCGCCAACATTGCCTACAGCACTTCCCTGCAGACCGACAACAGCGCCCAGCGCGGCACCACCGTCGTGACCCAGGCGGTGGATGTGATGCGCGACCTGGCCCGGCACATGCAGACTGCCGGCCAAGGGATCGAAGCATTGAATGAGCAATCCCTGGTGATCGGTACCATCGTCAAGACCATCAGCGGCATCGCCGAGCAGACCAACTTGCTGGCGCTCAACGCCGCCATCGAGGCCGCCCGGGCCGGTGAACAGGGCCGGGGCTTCGCCGTGGTGGCCGATGAAGTGCGGCAACTGGCTTCGCGTACCAGCCAGGCCACCGATGAAATCGTCGGCGTGGTCCGCCAGAACCAGGACATGGCCCGCAACGCCGTGGCGCTGATGACCGACGGCCAGCACCAGGCGGAACAGGGCCTGGCCCTGGCGGCCGAGGCGGGGAGCGTGATCGTCGAAATTCAGGACGGGGCGAAAAAGGTAGTGGACGCGGTGAGCCAGTTTGCCAATCAGCTGTCGACTTGAGAAAACTGCCAAGCGAGCCGCCATCGTGAGCTCGCTTCTGCGGGAGCGAACCCCACCTGATAGGCGTCATACCGTGCACTCAAGAAAACGATGACCCGTGGTGAGGGAGCTTGCTCCCGCTGGGCCGGGCTGGCGCTCCAGCGCGAAGCGGCCCCAAAGCTGCCGAATCGGATTTCCAGACACACCGCACCCGCCGGTTCACGGCCGCTTCGCAGCCGAGCGGGAGCAAGCTCCCTCGCCACAAGTGTTTAGACCACTCTAAGTGAACGCATTACAGCTGATGGGCGAGCGCTTAATTCCCCAGCGCTTCGCCTTCACGCCGCGGATCCGCGCCGCCAGCGAGTGACGCTTTTCCCTGTCCATCACGCACCCGGACGATCGCCTGGGTGCCGCTGGTCATGTCGATCTCACTCACCGCGTGGCCTTTGTCTTTCAGCGCCTGGATCAGCGCCGGGCTGAATTGGCCTTGTTCCAGTTCGGTCGGGCCGTTGCGGCTGCCGAAATTGGGCAGGTTGATGGCTTCTTGCGGGGCCAGGTTCCAGTCCAGCAGGCCGATCACCGACTTGGCCACGTATTCGATGATTTGCGAGCCGCCTGGGGAACCGACCGCCGCCAGCAATTCGCCGCTCTGACGGTCGAACACCAGCGTCGGCGCCATGGACGAGCGTGGGCGCTTGCCGGGTTCGACGCGGTTGGCGACTTTCTGCCCGTTTTCTTCGGGAATGAAGGAAAAGTCGGTCATCTGGTTGTTGAGCATGAAACCCTGGACCATCACGTGCGAGCCGAACGCCGACTCCACGGTGGTCGTCATCGACACGGCGCCGCCCTGGTCATCCACTGCCACCACTTGCGAGGTGGAAATGCGCAGCGGCGAACGGTCCGGCGCGTAGGCGACCTGGATGCCCGGCGGTGTTCCTGGCTTGGCCACGCCCATGCTGCGCGGGCCGATCAGGCTGGCGCGACTGGCCAGGTAGCTCGGATCGACCAGGCCTTTGACCGGCACCGGGACAAAGTCCGAGTCGGCGACATACAGGGCGCGGTCTGCGTAGGCCAGGCGTTCAGCTTCCGCGATCAGGTGCACCGCTTCGGGCGCTGGCTCGATGCCGGCGGGTTTGTCGGACGTGTGCGGCTTCAACGGCGCGAGGGCCATGCGGGCGTCACGGTGTTCCAGGTTTTCCAGTGTGCCGAGGATCTGTGCGATGGCGATCCCACCCGACGACGGTGGCGCCATGCCGCAGACTTGCCAGCGTTTGTAATCGGTGCACAACGGCGCACGTTCCCGGGCGACATAGCCCTTGAGATCCTTCAGCGAAAGGCTACCGGGATTGGCATGGGCCTGGACCTTGGCGACCATCTCTTCAGCGACCGGCCCTTCATACAACGCTTTCGGTCCTTCGTTGGCGATTCGTTCGAGGACGCGAGCCAGTGCCGGATTCTTCAGCAACGTACCGGCCGCCTTGGGGCTGCCATCGGCGTTCAGGAAATAGGCGGCCATGTCGGGCGAGCCTGGCAAGGACGCATCGGAGGCGATCATCGAATGCAGCCGGGGGGAAATCCTGAAGCCCTGGTCCGCCAGGGCAATCGCAGGCTCGAACAGCGTTGCCCAGGGGAGGCGGCCATGCTTGCGATGGGCCAGCTCCAGCGCACGCAACACGCCCGGCGTGCCCACCGAGCGCCCGCCGATCTGCGCGGCGGTAAACGGCATGGGTTTGCCGTCGGCCTGGAGAAACAGCTTTTCGCTGGCGCCGGCCGGTGCGGTTTCGCGGCCGTCATAGGTGCGCACCGCCTTACCGTCCCACAGCACGATGAACGCACCGCCGCCGATGCCGGAAGACTGCGGCTCCACCAGGGTCAGCACCGCCTGCATCGCAATGGCCGCGTCGATGGCCGAGCCGCCGCGCCGCAACATTTCCCGGCCCGCCTCGGCAGCCAGCGGATTCGCCGCGGCGGCCATGTGTTTGTCCGCGTGGCGAGTCTGCAGATCGGTGCGATAGCCGGAAGCGATCTCCGGTGCGCTGGGCAATGAGGGTGTGGAGGAGAGGGGAGTCTTACAGGCGGCAAGTGTCAGGGCGACAGCCAACAGCGAAACGGCTGACAGGCGATTGAGATTCGGTTTGAGGTCTGAAAGCACGTGTCGCTCCATCCGTGGGCCAGGGATATTGAGGCCGACTGTAGCGATACGAGGCGTGGGGTGCAAATCAGCGGGGGAGGCGGTTCGGCTTCGCCCCACAGAAAACGTCAGGCATTCTGCGCCTGGAGGAAAATCGAAAACAGCTCGGATTGGGACTTGATCCCCAGTTTGCTGTACATGTGCTTTTTATGGACTTTCACGGTTTCGGCAGAGATTTCCAGCTTGCGGGCGATTTCCTTGCTCGAGCAACCACTGAGCATCAAGCGTCCGACATCCAGTTCCCGTGCGGTCAACTGTGTGCCTTTGAGCTGTTGCACCGACGCTTCCAACTGCACGCGCCAGTCGACCTGCGGTGGTGCTGGCGCCAGCGCCACCACTTCGTTGATTTCGTAAGGCAGGCGCTGGCGCAACAGGCCGAGCACCCAAGGCTGGATCAGCGACAGCAAGGCAAGCTGCTGGCCACTGAACCGCTGCTTGCTGCCCAACGACAGGCACAGGGTGCGATCGCCTTCGAGCTGGCAATTGAACTGGACTTCATCGGATACAACGTTCAGACGAAAGTAACGCTGGTAATACTCGGTCAACTCGAAATGTTCCGGTGCCACTTCCGACAGGCGATACAGCCCGGTGCGCGACTGCTCGCGACAAGCGATGTAGAACGGATCGAGCAGGTACAACCCGCGCAGATAGTCCTGGAACAACTGATCTGGACTGCCATCCTCGCCCGGGCATTCGGCAAAAACCTGCGGGCGTTGATCGGCGCTGAAAAGCAGTGCCACCCAACTGTCGAAGGGTACGTACTGATCCAGCAAACGGACCAGTTGCGTCCAGAAGTTGGGCTTGTCTAAGGCGTCGATCAGTTGCCCGACCGAGCGGTGCCACGCGATGTCGTCTAATGAAAGTGTCATGCCTCTACCCCTATCGGGTTACCCCAGCGGCGTGATTTCCCGGCCCTGGGCTTGCTGCGCATACTGGCGCACAGACACCGTCCGGGCAATCTTTCCGCCAGCCTGGTCAAGAACAAGGGATATCCATGAAAGTCGAACTCGCCCAATTGGCGGGCCGTGATAACGACACGGCCTACAACCTGGAACGCGCGCTTGCGGCGATTGCCGCCTGTGCTGCCGACACGCAAATGATCGTGTTTCCCGAAACCCACCTGATGGGCTTTCCGTCGGTCGAGACGTTGGCCGAAACCGCCGAACCGCTGGACGGACCGACCGTCAGTGCGGTGCTTGTTGCGGCCCGGGAACGTGATATTGCCGTGGTGATCGGCGTGGCCGAGAACGATCGCGGCCGTTTCTACAACACCACGCTGTTGATCACACCAGAGGGCATTGCCCTGAAATATCGCAAGACGCATCTCTGGGCGTCGGATCGCGGAGTATTCGAGGCCGGTGACCGTTACGCGACATGCGAGTGGAATGGTGTGCGGGTCGGCCTGCTGATCTGCTACGACATCGAATTCCCGGAAACCGCCCGCGCCCTGGCGCAACTGGGGGCCGAGTTGCTGATCGTCACCAACGGCAACATGGACCCTTATGGCCCGACTCACCGCACTGCGATCATGGCCCGCGCCCAGGAAAACCAAGCGTTTGCGCTGATGGTCAATCGCGTGGAAGAGGGCGATGGCGGGTTGGTGTTTGCAGGCGGCAGTGCGTTGGTCGACCCGCTCGGCACCTTATTGTTCGAGGCGGGGCGTGATCAAGGCCAGTTCTCGGTGGAACTGGACCTGAACCAACTGACGGCGGCGCGGCGTGATTATCGGTACCTCGATGATCAGCGGCTGAAGATGCCGGGGGAGATTGTCGAGCATGCCTGCGGATTGCGGGAGCTGCTGATTCCTTCGCGTTGATCCTGATCCTGTGTTGCCGGGGCTGACGCCTTCGCGGGCAAGCCCGCTCCCACCCGGTTGTAAGAAAGCCCGAGATCCAATGTGGGAGCGGGCTTGCCCGCGAAGAGGCCCTGACAAGCAACACATTCCTGTTGGCCAAAACCAGAACAACAACGTAACACCCGAAAATCTTGCGCCGAACTCGGCTCTGCCATAAATCTAATAATTCGGAGTAGTCGCTCATGGCTCGTTTGCAACGCACCCTGTCACTGGGGTCGGTGGTGCTGTTCGGCATCGCCTATATGACACCGATCATTGTCCTCGGTACCTTCGGCATCCTCGCGCAATCCACCGCTGGCATGGTCCCCGCCGCTTACCTGGCGGCATTGGTGGCGATGTTTTTCACCGCCATGAGCTACGGCCGAATGGCCGCGGCGTTCCCCGTCGCCGGTTCGGCCTATAGCTACGTGCGCAAGGCGATCAGCCCGAAACTGGGTTTCATCGCCGGTTGGGCGGTATTGCTCGATTACCTGTTCCTGCCCATGGCGATCTGGCTGATCGGCGCGGCCTACCTGCACTCCGCGTTCCCGGCTTTGCCGCAGTGGCTCTGGGTGCTGGTGTTCATCGGCATCACGAGCGCGATCAATATTGTCGGTCTGAAATTGGCCAACGGCATCAACGCGCTGTTGATGCTGGTGCAGTTCCTGGTCCTGGTCGCCTTCGTTGCGCTGTGCGTCCATTACGTCGCAGGGGATGCGAGCACACCGTTGTGGTCGATCAAGCCGTTCTTCAACGGTGACATGCAGATGCCGCTGATCATGAGCGGTGCAGCCATCGCCTGTTATTCCTTCCTCGGTTTCGACGCGGTCAGCACCTTGACCGAAGAAACCCGCGACCCGCGCCGTACCATCCCGCGAGCGATCATGTGGATTACCCTGATCGGCGGATTGATCTTCGTCAGCGTGTCGTACTTCGTGCAGATCGCGCATCCGTCGTTCCAGTTCGACAGCGTCGACGCGGCGGCCTACGAAATTGCTCGCAACATCGGTGGCGACCTGTTCGTGTCGATCTTCCTGATCGGCCTGATCGTCGGCCAATTCGCGTCGGGGCTGTCAGCCCAGGCCAGCGGCTCGCGGCTGTTGTTCGCCATGGGCCGTGATGGTGTGCTGCCAAAATCGTTCTTCGGTACCTTGCATGAGCGCTTTGGTACGCCGGTCAACAGCATTCTTTTATGCGCCGTGGTCGCTTTGCTGGCGCTGAAGCTGGACGTCACTACGTCAACCTCATTCATCAACTTCGGCGCGTTCCTCGCGTTCAGTCTGGTGAACCTGTCGGTGATCTTTCATTACTGGATTGGAGCAGAGAGGAAAGGGCTGCGGGAACTCGTGCTGTTCCTGCTGTTCCCGTTTATCGGCCTGGCGGCGGATGTATGGCTGATGGTCAGCCTCGATCACTCAGCGATCTACCTGGGCTTGAGCTGGCTGGCGATTGGCGTGGTGTACTTGGCGGTGTTGACCGGAGGCTTCCGTCGCCAGCCGCCGGAGATGGATTTCCAGGAAGCCGCGTGACTCCTTGCACCCCGTGGGATCAATTGAAATCTTGCGGGGGCATTCAGGGATACCCAGAAACATTCAGGGATACCCAGAAACAAGAAAGCCCGCACTAGGCGGGCTTCTTGTTGTTCAAAGACATTCAAGAACATCTTTGAACAGGACTTGGTGGCTACACAGGGACTTGAACCCCGGACCCCAGCATTATGAATGCTATGCTCTAACCAACTGAGCTATGTAGCCAAGTGGCGCGCATTATTCCCTTGCGGTGGAGATGTGTCAAGCGCAAATCAAAAATATTTCTCTGCACTTTCAACCGCTTATCCATCCCGCGACAAATGCCCGTCAACCGAGTTGAAATCTCCCTGTGTTTGCACTCAAGGCCTGGCTGCCTTGGCTCAAGGTATCCGCCGCCAGGTTCACGGCGCGGGCGCCCTCCAGCAAGCGCATGGCTGCTTGATCGACCTGCTGGATATTGCCGCTGACCTCATCCGCGGTGCTGGCTTGTTCGTCAACCGCGGTGGCGATTTGTGCCAGGGTGTCGGTGACGCTCTGCACGGCGCTGGCAATTTCGCCGAGGCGTTCGCCAAGGCCGGTGACCGCTTGGGCGTCGGTCTGGGCCTGGCCGCAGGCGGCTTCCATCAGGCTGACGGCTTCGTTGACCGTCGCGCGCAGGCTGTCGACGGTGCCGGCGATCTGCTGCGTGGAGGACTGTGTGCGTTGCGACAGGCTGCGCACTTCGTCGGCCACGACGGCGAAGCCCCGGCCCTGTTCACCGGCGCGAGCGGCCTCGATGGCGGCGTTGAGCGCCAGCAGGTTGGTCTGCTCGGCCACGCCGCGAATGGTGTCGACCACCAGTTGGATCTGCTGGCCCTGTTCGCTGACTCGGCCCAGTGCGGCGGCGGTCTCGTTGAGCCGCTGGTTGAGCTGCTGGATGCTCGCGGTGGTGCGCTGGCTGTCGCGGCTGCTGTCGGCGGCGATGCGGCGGGTCTGCTGGGCGCTGTCGGAAGCTTGTTCACAACTTTTCGCGACGCCTTGGGAGGTCGCGGCCAGTTGGGTCGCGGCGGCGGCAATCTGGCTGATCTGCATCTGCTGTGCCTCGACTTCACCCAGGGCGCCGCTGGAATGCGTGTTGAGGGTGCGCACGGCGTCGCTCAGTTGCAGTGTTTCGTGATCCACGCCCAACAGGCTGTTGCGCAACTGGACCACGGCGACATTGAGGGCGGTGCTGATCGCCGCCAGTTCGTCCCGGCCCTGCACTGGCACTTGCAGGCTCAGGTTGCCATCGCGCAGGGCTTCGGCCAGCAGTGTGATGCCACTGGCGCTGCGGCGGATGGATGCTTGCAGGCAAACGAAGAGATACAGCGCGGCCAGCAGCAGGCAGCCGAGCACGATGGCGACCAGCGTGAACTGGCGGATGGCGGAACCATGGTATTGGTCCAGGCGGGTATCCAGCGCCACCAATGATTGTTGCCGCAAGGTCGCGAGGTCGACGAGGAGGGCGTCCATCTGTTTCTCGAAGCCTTCCGGCTTGAGGTTGATGGAACCGCCGAACACGCCGTCATCCAAGACTTTCAAACCGCTGTCGAGATTTTTGAGGCTGCCTTGGAATTGGCCTGCCCAGCTTTGCAATTCGCTCGGCAGGCGCGTTTCCAACAGCGCGCCGGTCTTGACCAATTGGTCTCGTGCGTCGCCAATGCGGCTGCGCAGGTCACGCAGTTGCAGGCGGCTCTGCAGCGTGAATTGGCCTGACACCACCGAGGCCTGGCCAACGCTGGCCAGGCGCCCGACACGTTCGATCAGATCCGGTGTCTGCTGGGTCGAGATTTGTGTCAGCAGATAAGTTTCCAGCCAGGACGCGAGCGTCAGGCGATTGTCCATGACGATCTGTTCGCGCAGGGCTTGCAACGCGCCAAGGGCGGCGGTGAAGCGATCATAGCCGTCCGGCCACCAACCGACGCTGCCCAGGCTTTTCGAATCCAGGCCGTTGAGGCTGGTTTGCAAGGCCTGGTAGCGGGCGAGGGTGTCGGCTTCGACGCCTTCGGTTTGCAACGTGGTGCCCAGGTCGTTGGCGGCCTGGTTGAGCGCCGGCTGCACGGCATCGAACGCTGCCATGGCGGCAAGCGTAGCGGGAGTGGGTTGCCGATTGGTTTCGGTGGCGCGCCAACGGGCCGCGCGATTGCGCTGGGCGGTCAGCAGGTTGTCCAGGTTATCCAGCGCCAGCAATTGACGAACCCCGGCACGCTCGCCGGAAATCAGGTTGAGCTTGTCGCGGTAATCCTGGCCGATGAGCCACAAGCTGCCCATGAGCGGCAGGATGAATAACAGGAACAACAACTGGAATTTACGGGCGAAACCAAAATGCCCCAGCAACCGGATGCCCGGTGATAGAAAAGCCTGCATGCCCATACTCCCCTGAACACCCTTGCACCGAATTTGTGCGTTTTTACACAGGTGCTGAAACGGGTGTTCTCTCAAAAGGCCTCGAAAGCTTGTCCAGGCCGGCTCTGTAGGCCTGCTCTGTAGCGAAACTTCCCATTCTCGATCCCCTTTGTAAGGGGATCACGTCGTAGAGCATTAACAAGGCAAGATTCAGACCATGGCGTTGCGCTATCACCTTGTTTTTTATAGGTCGATAGCAAGCTAAGGGGATAGCCTTGCCGTACCGAAAAATGGCACATTGATGCGCCTGCCTCGTGCACCCACCCGCCGTATGGAAACTCCCATGGCTATCAGCAATACCCAGGCCGACATGACGTCGGCCGCCGCGACGCCCCAAAGCAGCCCATTGGTCATGCGCATCATTGGTGCAGTGGCGCTGGCGCATCTGATCAACGATCTGATCCAGGCGGTCTTGCCTTCGATCTATCCGATGCTCAAGGACAGCTACGGCCTGACGTTTACCCAGGTTGGCCTGATCACGCTGACCTTTCAGCTCACCGCTTCGCTGCTGCAGCCATGGGTGGGTTATCACACCGATCGGCATCCCAAGCCCTGGCTCCTGCCGGCGGGAACGGTATGCACATTGGTCGGCATCGTGATGATGTCGATGGTTGGTAGCTTTGCCTTGATCCTGCTAGCCGCCGGGTTGATCGGCATCGGCTCGTCGACCTTTCATCCCGAAGCGTCGCGGGTGGCCCGGCTGGCCTCGGGCGGTCGCTATGGCTTGGCCCAATCGACTTTCCAGGTGGGCGGTAACGCCGGCTCTGCCTTCGGCCCGCTGTTGGCGGCGGCGATTATCATTCCTTACGGGCAAGGCAACGTGGCCTGGTTCGGCCTGTTCGCGCTGTTTGCCTTGTTCGTGCTGTACCGCATCAGTCGCTGGTACGCCAATCACCTGAACCTGTTCAAGCTCAAGCAAGGCCAGGCAGCGACCCACGGGTTATCCAAGGGGCGCGTCCTCAGTGCGCTTGTGGTGCTCGGGCTGTTGGTGTTTTCCAAGTACTTCTACATGGCCAGTTTCACCAGCTACTTCACGTTCTACCTGATCGAGAAGTTCGACCTCTCGGTGGCCTCTTCGCAGTTGCACCTGTTCCTGTTCCTTGGCGCGGTGGCAGCGGGAACGTTCTTTGGCGGCCCGATCGGCGACAGGATCGGGCGTAAGGCGGTGATCTGGTTCTCGATCCTCGGCGTGGCGCCATTCACCCTGATCCTGCCTCACGTCGACCTGCTGTGGACCAGCATTCTCAGCATAGTAATCGGCTTCATCCTGGCCTCGGCGTTCTCCGCGATCGTGGTGTATGCCCAGGAACTGGTGCCAGGCAACGTCGGGATGATCGCCGGCGTATTCTTCGGCCTGATGTTCGGCTTCGGCGGGATTGGCGCCGCGCTGCTGGGGCATCTGGCGGACATTCGCGGCATTGAATACGTGTACTGGCTGTGCTCGTTCTTGCCGTTGCTCGGGGTGTTGGCAATTTTCCTGCCGAGGACCAAAAGGGCCTGAGTCGAGTAAATCGGGCTCTTGGTAAGTTTGTATAAAACGAAGATCTCTCCGAGCGAGCCTCGTTGATGCAGCGTGTGCTTGGGCGTTTCAAGGTAAAAATTTCAAGGTAAAAAAAGGTCAGCGGGGAGGCTTTTTGCTATCCTGCGGGCCCTTCTTCACGGACGAATACCGAGACCTGCCATGGCTAACGACACGCCGTCACGCATCGGACAGACACTGCTGGGATTGCTTTTCGCGCTGATTGGCATTGGTTTGTTGGGCGCCGCCTTCAATCTGGCGCTCGATCGGCGCGAGTTTCTTGCTCGCGCCGAAATGGCTGATGGCATTGTCAGCCACTTGAATGCCGGTGGTTCGCATCCCGAGATCGCCTTCACCACCGCCAGCGGCGAAAAGATTTCCTACCCTCAGGGCGGCTTTATCTTCGGTTATCAGAAAGACCAGCCGGTGCGGGTGCACTATTCGCCCGAGCAGCCGGCCGGCAGCGCCATCGTCGATGATCGGGGGGCCTTGTGGGGGACCTCGGCATTATTGGGCTGCATCGGTTTGGTCTTCACTCTGGTAGGACTATTGAAAGTCACCCGCCAGCGCGGTCGCGGCGCGGCTCATTCACTTAAAGGACTTTGAACGCATGAGCTACAACATCCCTATCCCGGTCAATGAAAGCCGTTGGCAATACCAGACCGCCAGCGGTGGAGGTCTGACCGTGGTCATGGTGGCGGGCAGCGGCGGCTCGATCATCCTGCGTTCGCCCCAGGGAGAAAACGTCAGCTACCGCTATGGCGGCGTCGGCGTGGGTGTCGGATTTGGTGCGCGGCTGCCGCGTTTCGGCAAGATCAATATCCAGATCAAAGGCAAGGGCGTGAGCGCGGCGGGTGCGGCAGAGGCGTTCCCCAGCACCGGCAAGGTATTTGTCAGCGATGCGCTGGTCGATCGCGACCTGACCAGCGACGACATCACCGGCCCTTGCATGTACACCGAAGTGGGCGTGGGCCTGGTGGTCGGCGGGTCGGCCACGGCGCTGCTGTTCGGACTCGATCCCAAGCTGCTGGCGCTGTCGGTGGCCTTGAGCTCCAATCCGGCGACCTCGCTCATCGCGTCGACCACGGTCAACCGCCAACTGGCACGTTCGGCCAAGGGCGCGGTGGTCATGGCCGGCGTGAACGCCGGTTTGCAGGCCGGTGGCGGTGCGGCTATCTACATGGGCTATCTGTTCTAGTTGCGGCTGGGCGCAGGTAACGTCCGGAGAGGACTTCAAACCCTTCCCCACGTTTCTTTCGCGCGGCATCCACCAGATGCCCCAGGTTCAACTGGCTCTTGCCGCTGTGTTCGGTGCTGAGCTTGATGTGCTCCTGCCCCCGCGTGTCGTCCAGGCGCAGTTTGTTGTTGGTCGGGGTGCGCAGGACGTTGCGGCGTTCGTTGCGGGCGGTGACCGGGTCGGGGTAGCGGTCATCGTGCAGGGCGTGGGCGATGTAGGGGCGGTCGGGGTCGCCGTGTTCGAAGGCGATGGCCACTTCGGTGCCGGCCTGCAATGGGAAGTGCAGGCTGTGGGTGTCGCCGCCGTAGGGCCGGGCCAGGCGTAGCCAGGCGCTTTCGCGGCCGGGTTGCCAGGTGTCGCGGTCGAACAGGAAGCGCACTTTGTAGCGGCCTTCGAAGTCGAGGTCGGCGTAGGGCGGGTTGACCACCGGGTGGCTGACGCGGGCGGGGATGGTGCCGCTCCGGTGCGCAGGCTGACGATCACCGCGCCGGGCCCGAAGGCCTTCGGCGCAGCGCCGCTGATGTCGAGGCGCTGCGCCGGGGCCAGGATGGCGCTGCTGATGGTGCCGCTGAGGCGGGTCTGGTCGTTGAGGTAGAGCTCATGGCGCGTGGTTTGTGTTGTCGAGGGGACCAGATTGGCTCACGGCGAAGGGCCGATACCATAGGCAAACCGCCCGTTCCGAAAATTCAGAAGTGTCCTATAAAGGCGCCTTCTTCTTCCTTAGGAAGTTGCCTACAGGGGAGCCGATTGCCTAGGGAAATAAGGTGGGAAGGGTATTGGCCATCTGTCGTCATCCCTCAGCCTGAAATGAACTTGCCGCTCGTTGATGTTTCCGAGCAAAAGGGCCATCCAGCCTGCTGACGGCTGCAAGCCACCGGTCAAGCCAAGGATCGGGGTAGCGTTCAGAGCGTTGTGGCTCTTCCAGAATGACGAATCCGGCATTTCTTTAAAGGACTAAATCATGACCATCGATAGCACGAAACTGAATTCCCATACCGTAAGAACCGGCCCGGGCACCGTCCAGGTCGATCTCACCGGCCAGTTCGATGATGCCCAGAGCATCACTGTCCAGTCGGACGGCAAGATATTGATTGGCGGCTATACCGAGTACCTGGCATGGGGGTACCCCGGGGCGCCAGGTGAGGAAAGCTACGGTTACGAACAGAACCATTCCGTTATCCGCCTGAACGCGGATGGCAGCCTGGACACCCGCTTTCATGAAGGTGGCGTCGATACAATACCGGCCGCGACAGCCCCGGCGTCCCACTATGAGCTGACGGCGGTGCAGTCCGATGGCAAGGTGCTCGTCGCTGTGGCGTTGAACACCGGCATACAGGTGGAGCGCTACAACAGCGACGGGACGCGCGATGCTGGCTTTGGCCAGAACGGCGTCATGACGGTCGACATCGCCCATGACTTCAAGGATATCGACCTGACGGCCAATACGGACGGCACCTTTCAGGTCAGTGCCCGCGGGTTTGACCAGGCGACCGTGACCAAGGTTGGCAATGACGGCAGCTTGTTCGACGGCTTCGGCAACCATGGCGTGCTGACCGTCGATATTTCCGAAGATCCGTTCTTCAACGGCGGGATCTCCACTGCCGTGCTGGCGGATGGAAGCGTTGTGGTCGGGGCTGCCTACAACGCCGCTGGTGTGGGCGATCCGACGTTCGCCTTGCAGCGTTTCAACGCCGACGGTCAATTGGACACCCGTTTCGGTGACGATGGCGTCCTGCATTTGAGCGCCGCCATGGGGTTTGGCGAAGACTCGGTGGTCACCGTGCAGGCCGACGGCAAGATCATCGTGATGGGCCATGGCGAGGGCGATAGCTTGGCTACCGTGGCGCGGCTCAACGCTGACGGATCCTTCGACAGCAGCTTTGGCAGCAATGGCTCGGTGACTTTTGAAGCCGACACGCCGGTGGCGTTGACGGTACAAGCGGATGGCCGGATTTTGGCTGCCGGCACGAACAGCGGAGATTTCAATGTCATCCGCCTGAACGCCGACGGCAGCCTGGACACCAGCTTCGGCAGCCAGGATGGCAAGCTCCACGTGGATGGGTACGCTGGCGAGGAAATCCTGCGCGGCACCGATGCTGCTGAAATCATCCATGGCCTGGCGGGTGATGATGTGCTGAAAGGCGACGGCGGGCGTGACGTGTTGCAAGGTGGCTCAGGCGCGGACATCTTCCGTTTCACTGAATTGAGCGACAGTTTCCGCACCGCCACGCTCAACAGCAGCGACCGCATCCAGGACTTTAATGCCTCCGAGGACCGCATTGACCTGATCGGCTTGGGCTTCACCGGGATTGGCGACGGGCACCACGGTACCTTGGCCATCCAGGCCAGCGCGGACGGCACCCGCACCTACCTCAAGAGCTTCGACGCCGATGCCGACGGGCAACGTTTTGAACTGGCCCTGGACGGCAACCTGGTCGGGCTATTGAACAACACGAATCTGGTGTTCACAGCGCCCACCGTCGAAGGTACGTCTGCCAATGACACGATCACCGGTTCTGCCTTGTCGGAGATCATCCGTGGCCTCGACGGCAATGACCGTATCAACGGCGGCGCCGGAGCAGATGTCATCATCGGCGGCGCGGGCGCCGACCGTCTCAACGGCGGAGACAGGGCCGATATTTCGTTATGGACGGACAATCGGGAAAATGCCGACGTGTTCCGCTATCTCTCCACCGAGGACAGCTACCGGACCGACAGCCAGAGCTTTGCCGACCTCATCGAAGGCTTTACGGTTGACGACAAGATCGATGTGTCGGCGCTGGGCTATACCGGCTTCGGAGAGGGCACGGGCGCTACGCTGAAGTTGGTTTACAACCAGGCATTGGACCGTACTTACCTGAGGGATGCGGAGGCGGACGCGCAAGGCCATTCGTTCCAGATTGCGCTGGCTGGGGATTGGCGGGAAAGCCTGGGCGAAGACAACATGGTCTTTGCTCCCGCAGCGGTGCCCGACGCCGAATTAGGCCTGATCGGGGTGGCGCCAGATGTCGATCAATGGCATTTGCTGAGTTGACGGGCACAAAAAAACCGCGTGGCAGACAGACGCTGCCACGCGGTTTTTTTCACTTAGACGTTAAAGCGGAAGTGCATCACGTCGCCGTCCTTGACGATGTATTCCTTGCCTTCCAGACGCCATTTGCCGGCTTCCTTGGCGCCTGCTTCGCCCTTGTACTGGATGAAATCCGAGTAGGCGATGACTTCGGCGCGGATGAAGCCTTTTTCGAAGTCAGTGTGGATGACGCCGGCGGCTTGCGGGGCGGTAGCACCTACGCGAACGGTCCAGGCGCGGACTTCTTCGACACCGGCGGTGAAGTAGGTCTGCAGGTGGAGCATTTCGTAGCCAGCGCGAATCACACGGTTCAGGCCAGGCTCTTCCAGGC
>Ga0308169_10002100_pt1 | contig 21395 bp, 33 predicted proteins | sample PhyBR1_2_FD_202139 | JGI IMG/M metagenome (GOLD analysis project Ga0308169, IMG submission 202139) | Phyllosphere microbial communities from UC Gill Tract Community Farm, Albany, California, United States - DLSLSB.R1 | ecosystem: Host-associated > Plants > Phyllosphere > Unclassified | place...
ACCTGTAGTCATATGAGGCGAGACGGACCGAATGAGCAGCGATCCGGACGAGAAAGTATTATAATCAGGCGACCTATCCAACAACTCTGGCGTCGAGTATGCGTGCGCCCGCGTGCGGTTTACTATATTCGCGCATTTCCGGCATGGCACTGCCCGTAGCCTTCGGCATGACGGGGCGGCTTCTGACCGAGCCTTGATGGTTCCATGTATCGGGTGTGCCAGGAGCGGAGGCAATGACGTCGCTGGCGTATTGCGCTCTATCATCCACTTCTCGCACTGCTGTACAAAAATACCGCAGGTGCGGCAGCATGCCCAATTCGCCACCGCCGCGCTTCCACCACCCAGTCTCCGCCATCGCCCAGACGTCGCATGCGCCCGAGGCACAGAGTCACTGACAACCTGCCCAAGCTATCATGTCCTCTCCGCAGACCGTCCTCACGACCTTCTGGGGCCAAGTGAGCCTCACACTGACCGAGGCCGCTCCCGTCGACGCCCGATACCTCAGTCGAGAAGAAACCAGCCGCGTGAAAGCCCTTCCCACGGTGCTTATCGTCTCCAGGGAGAGCTCGCCCGACGACAGGGTCGGGGCCGAGGACTCAGACGTCATTTTGCAACTCCGTCCGGTCGCTCGTCCGTACCGATGGCAGACGGTCCTGGTGGGGTCCGCGACTGGGTGCCGCCCGGGAGGGCCGTTCTTCCAGCTTCCGGGGTCGATCATCATGGGTGGCCGGCGGGGTGCGGCGAGCTATAACAAGTCAGCTGCACAGCAGTCATCCGAGCTGTGTGAAGGGATCGAAGAGTGTTTTGGGGCTTCCGAACTCCACAACGACCCGGACGAGGGTGGCAACACCGGATGCGCCATCCGATGGGCATCCCAGCGTGCCACTGAGAGTGGCGACGCCGAGGAAGGAGCTCGCGTGCTTGCGGAAGCCGCCGCGAAACTGCTGCAAGATGCGGGTGTGTTGTCATCGCAGAGGTTCACCGAGAGCAGTGCGCTTCCCGCGAAGCCTTGTGAAAGCAGCAAAGCTACCGACAAGTCTTTTTCTGCCAATAGCGCCCATACGGTCCCCATCAGTCAAGCTTATGACCGATCCGTACACGCCAGCTTCGACGCGCAGCAATCAGCCCGCGGCAGTGTCCGGGCCTCACTGACTGCCATCGAACTTTCAGTCTGAATGTACATGCTCTCTTGTGAAGCGGCCTGTGACCTCGGGGAATGTGTGTGATTCTGTAAGCTTGTGATGTCTTGTGATCATGCATCCACCTGTGCAACCCATGTATTTCCGCCTGGACCGCAGACTAGTTGGCGCTCATCTGAGCCGCCTTGAACGATGCCAAGCTCCCTGCGGCTCGCACAGGCGCAATCACGCTGCGCTGGTACGCGTTCTCGTCGAGCCGATCGTCGACAGTTCCAGCTACACCATATCCTCCTCCACCCGGCGTATCTGGCGTAAGCTCACTCTCACTCCACCTTTTCAGCATTGTGGTGCGCCACTCACGTATGACGATCCGGTCTCCTGCCCGCATTCGCGTCTGATTACACCCTCCGAGGCTGATTTTTGTCCACTTTACCTCCTTCGGCGGCGGAGCTCGCCCATCCGCGTTGCTATCGGGTTTGGAAGGTGCCGAGCGTTTCCGCTTCATCCAGTAGTTGGCGCCGACTGCGCCGGGTTCACCACCGGCCATGCCATATGGCGGTATCACCCGGCGCTGTGAGAGGATCGCGACGTCCAGGTCTTCTGTGAACTCTATATCCCGAACACAGCCGTCTCCACCCCGACGCCGACCGTTTCCTCCCGCTGGCCGTCAGCATGGAAAACCCTGCACGTTGTGAAGGCGAGCACGTACTGTCGGGACGGCGGGAAAATTGGTGAATGATCACTGGATACACCCGCTCGGTCATTTCGACGTCGCCGATGGCAGTCTAGCGTCAGCGGACCCCGATTACAGAACGAGAGGAGGACAGCTCACATTGGTCATGTGCACATGCACGCAGCTCTGTCCGTCCCAGTCAGGTCCTGCGCCGGCTCCTCCGCTGTAATCAGACATTGTTCCGTGGCAGCGGTGCACTGCTTACGCAATAGTCTCGTAGTACCCGAACCCTGGGATCTCCTTCCCATCAATGTTTCTCGGCCCAATGCCGAAAGTCAAGCTATCGTCAGCACCCCAAAGTGTACGACCCACCACCCTTCCGACCCACTTGTTACAGCCCCCTTGACTCGCGGCGCACACCTCAAGCGCCTTAAAGATGACATCCGTGACTCGCTGACTCGCCTCGGTGTTTCCGGCGCACACGGCCACTTCGTCCGTCGGACTGACGAGCGATTCAGGCGGAACAATCAGCTTGATAGGCGCCAGGCAGCCCTGATTGAGCGGCAGGTCCGAAACGATAAGTGAGCGGAGAACGTATATGATCGCAGAGTAGACGACCGCCGTAGGGAGGTTGAAGTTGCCGTGGCTGCCATCAGCCTCACTCTCTTCAGCCATAAGAGCAATGCGCTTACATCTGCGCACTCGTGCCCGTGAAGTCAAAGACGGCATCGCCCGTCTCCCCATCCACTTCGACCTTGAGCTGAATCTGCGTACCGTCGTCCAGCCAGTCCACAGCTTGCATGACCTTGCCGCCGAAACGTTTCTGCACATGCTTGAGCAGGTCTCGGACCGCCCGTTCCGCCGTGGACATGATGGCGTGCATGTAGAAGTCCACGGTCTGGAGGGACTGCTCGTCGACCAACGCATTCAGGAGGACCACGCCGCGATGGCATGCCGCGACCTGCGCGTGCAGGTCCGACAAGTTCTGGCGTCAGGCACGCCTTCAGAGCAATCAAAGATCGAAGACTGCACCCACATCAGAGAGCGTCCTCGTTCCGGAGCAACCGGGATACTGCGCCGGCTCCTCTGAAAGGATCTTGATCACGCCAGCTTCATCAAACTGCCCCTTCTTGACCAGCTTGAACGATTTCACCTGCGCCCCTTCTTCCCACAACTCCTTCGAGAACGGCGGCATTGAACCCGGTCGGATCTGGAGTCAGCCATGACTCTGACTTGCGCGACGTCAAGGTTGGACACAGTCCCGTGAGATGGACTTTGACTCACACCTCCAATGTCCGCATGATGCGCCCTCGCCGCTGTCCAGAAGATGATCTTGCCTTCATGGAACGCAGGCATGATCACCGTCAGATCGGGCAAGTGCGATCCTCCAGCGGCCGGGTGGTTCGACAGCAAGACATCGCCTTCCTCGATCGAATCTTGGAGCAGGTTGGCCTGATACCGGACCGCATGGGACATCGCGCCGAGGTGTACCGGGATATGCGGCGCATTGGCCACGAGCCCTCCATCCGCCGCAAAGATGGCGCATGAACTGTGGTCAGCACTTTTATGCGCATGGTCTTGATTACTCACTAGTCCAGACGCTCTTTGATGTTGAGCGAGATAGAGATCTTTCGAAGGATGTCGCCCATCTGCAATGAGCCATAGTCCTTGTCACCCCAGCGGATCGGACGGCGCACCTGCTCGGCAATACCCATGAGTCGGTGACCGTACACTGAGAGCTGAACGGGATCAACATGGTCATAGTCCCCCGCCTTTTCCGCCTGCTCCACCGTGTCTCCGTTTGCCGGCCTCGCCTTTTGGTCCACTCGATCAATCACGACATGCTCAGCCAGCGCGGTCGCGGTATACCCCGGTTCGACCAACAACGTTTGTGTTGCGTCGAAAATGATCGCCGGTCCCTGCGCATCAGCGCAACTCGTGCGCCTGCCCACCCCCAGGCTGCTTCTATGGATAAGCGACTCACGACGATCTGTTCTCCCGACTGCAGCTTCTCAAGAGGGACGACGCCCGTCTGCAACCATCCTCCTTGTTCGAAGTACACCTCCTTGGTCTCCCACTTCCCACCCGCTTGCCTCTTCTCCGCATTCTCGTAGTCCTCGTAAGGGTTTCGGACCTCGCCTCCCAGACTCTTGCCCACTGCGCGGACCCGCAGGTCGTCCACGATGACGTCCCGCCCCTCGAGGTTGAAGCCGAACTCGCGTTTGTGCTCATCGTAGAACTTCTGCTGATACCCCTCGTCCCCGCCGTTCTGATCGTCATCTTGTTTAGCGGAAGCTGTGGGCCGCTCAATCATGAGCTGCGTGCTGGTACCTTGGTATCGGCAGTTGAGGTACGCCTCGCACTCGATTCTATCGTCCGGGTACCCTTGGGACCGGAGATCATCCTGCGCCTTGGCGATCAACGCGTCCTGACGTCTCTGGATGTCGGGCAGGTCTTTCGCGGAGAGCGTGAACGCGGCGGGCTCGGTTGACTCGACAACCACATCGGCGAGGGCCATACCGTATGCAGATAGAATGGAAGAGTATCGTGGAATGATGATCCGCACAATGTTGAGCGTGGACGCGATGCTGCATGCGTGTTGGCCGCCTGCTCCGCCAAACATGACGAGGTGGTGCGAGGCGCACTCGAAGCCTCTCGCCTCGGTCAGCCTGGGTGTCAGCTCCTGGTCGACCACGGGTGTGTTGACCTACGTCCGGATGGGTCGACACATCGCTTCGTTGGCTACCCGCAGGAACCCGGCCGCGACCTGCTCCAAGGTCAACTTCTCCTTCTCCCCTTTGGATCCGTTGATCTCCGCGGTGAGCTGGTCGAACAGGGTTCGGCTGGCCTCGATGTCGAGTCCTTCATTTTCTTTCGGTCCGAAGATCTTCGGGCTGACGTGAGCCGGTGCGAGCACGGGGCTTTCACGACTCACAAGTGCTCGGGAAGGAGACGTCCAAGGATCAAGTTCGCATCCGTGACAGCCAATGGTCCACCTTTGCGGTAACATGCCGGACCAGGGTGAGCGGTAGCGGACTGTCTCATCAGTGTAGGCCCTCCAATCAACCGTCCAAGCATCCGTCTGTGTCATGGGCGGAGACCCACCTCAGGTCCCACCACGAACATCCCATGCCGATAGAAAAGCCTCGACCCGCCTCCTGCGGCAACGGTATTGATATCCAGCTGCGGCGCCTGGATGATCACTATCATCAGCCATTACAGCCCAGACGTATCGTTAGAGCTCACCCTCCGCTGTCGTCGTCTCGAAGACATGCTCCAGTTTCCCGCCATACCGACTAACATCCGTACTGGTCCCGCCCATGTCGACGGCGATGAGCGCATTGCCCATCTGCCCATCATAACACGTCTTGCTGTATCCCACGACTCCACCAGCAGGGCCCGAGAGAATCGCCCGCAGACCCGAGAAGTTTTTCCAGGAGCAGAGGCCGCCGTCAGACTGCATGAATAGCAGTTTCTGGCCGAACGCCTCGAGGCCACCTTGAAAGCCCGAGGAGAATGATTGTATGTATCGGTGCGTGACGGGAGTGAGATATGCGTCCGCGATGGATGAATTGGCCCGCGCGACGAGTTTGATCTGGCGTCAGCGGGTCAAGCTGAATCAGGCCTCGGCTGGACACCTCGGCATGCGTAGGATGTCAGAGGGGTCGAGGGAAGGATCCACGTACCATTGGCTGAAGCTCCCCGCTGACACTGACGGCGAAGCCCTTCTCGCGAGCCAGGTCGGCTACGAGTCGCTCGTGCTCCCCCCACAGGTAGCTGTGCACGAATGCGATGGCAATAGAGTTGATGCCCTTACTCTTGAGCTCGTCGAGCTGTTTCGAGACGACGTCGCGATCTGGCCGGCGGAGCACTTGAATGGTCTCCCCTGTCGTCGTCTTGGATGTGACGGAGTCATCATTGGCCGGAACATCTACCTTGGGCGAAACTAGCGATTGCAGTGGTGTGATCCGCTCGTCGACCTAGCATCAGCACCGCCATCCCAGCCCCTCGTACAGAAAGGAAACCGATCCGGCCGACTGACCTCGACAACTTCATCGTAGAGGAATGCGAGCTTGCGTATGGTGAGGTCGAAGATGTCCGGTCGTGCTGTGCGTCAGCGGCATCGAGACCAGTCCATATCGACGGCTCCGACGTACCCTGCATACCGATGAGCAAGACATCGCCCCACCCTTTGCTCGTGATGAGCGCGCAGCGCTCGCCATTCCGCTCGAGCAGAGCATTCGTTGAAACTGTCGTTCCCATCCGGATAGATTCGACCTGGTCCAGCGAGAGCGGCTCATCTTTGGGGATGTCCTTGCCGTTGATCTGGCTCAGTATGCGCCGGATTCTGCGGGTAAGCGCCGACGTTCGCGGTTTCATTCAGCCATGAAGCAGCGGAAGGCACTGACGCTTCTGTAGGTGCGTCTTTGTAGTTCTGCGGATCGACAGACAGCAGCTGGCTCGTCAGCTCGTACCTTGTCGCCCGCAGTGCGAGCTTCGACTTGCCTTGAGGACGATGTCATCATGGCCTGCGCGCGAGCAGATGGCGTCGGTGAATGTCCCGCCGCGGTCGATGGCGATACGCGCCAGGCTTTCTGATTCTCCCATGTTGCTATGGCTCTCTGGGTACTCCTCTTGGAAGCAGTGGAACTGGACAGCCGTGCTTCTTATAGAGCAAGGGTACGGTTCATACAGCTGCGCGACTATCGACTATCCTGGGCGCACCATGATCCGGAGGAAAGATCCCTCGGACATGGCCGAGTGGAGGTTTGAGCCGGCGACGGCGTGGGCGGGATATCAGGCCGTGACGTGTATTGTGAAGCGGATCTTGCCACTCATCTGCTCCCGACGTCATGGGCTCATCTAATGATGGTGCTATTTCTGCCTGGGTCCGCATCCCAACATCACATCCAAATAGCGGCCCGGCATACATTGCTGCCAGGTAGTTCGACTCATCTCCAGCCTTCGGTGCTCACTCCCCCGCAGCTGGATCGGGCAGTGTCCCCGACGCGACCGACGGCTCTCCCATCATGGCCGGTCCAGGCATCCCGCTCAACCTCGACTTCTACCGCCCTCCATCCCGCCCCACCACCCCAATATCCGCCAGAGGCCTTCCCTATCCTTCCTCTATGTTGACCATGCCTCCCCCCGCGCCGCCCTCGGCTCCTCAGAGCATCTCTACGTCAACAAAGCCCGCACCCTCCGTCGCCCCGTACGCCCGCTCCGCGCCGTCCAACGCCGAACCTGCATTCGAGTTCACCGTCCCGTCTCTGCCTCCCCGACTGGCGAATTTCGGACGCAAGATCTCGCAGATGTCCACGGACTTCCTGGCCGAGCTCGAAGATACTCCACCGACACGCCGGTCGCTTGAACAGCCGTTGCGAAGAACGTCAGGATTGGGGGAGACAGTGCCAGGCATGGGGGACGAGCCGGTCATGTGCCCCTTCTGCGAGAAGCCGCTACCGCCTGCTCTGTTTGCGGGACACGCTCAGGGGCATGGCGCGGGCAATAAGGCGGTCGATGCGGCGGTCAAGACCACATCGAGCCTTGCGGGGCCGGGGCTGAAAAGGAGCAACACGACGACGGCTGTACAGACGCGCGGGAGCCTGCGAACTGAAGGAGCGAAACGGGCCGGCCTGTTGGATGCTCTACCTGTGGAAGGGCCATCGGCGTCGGCCTCAACATCGACGGCGACGGGGAAAGACGCCGAGAAGGAAAAGGTCGCGCCGATACCGACGAAATCGGCCGAGGAGATGCGCCGCGAGGAGGCAGAAGCAGACGGGACGAACGTCAGCTCGGGCAAGGTGGTCGTGAGCGACGACGACATACGACGGTGGTCGCTCATGGCCGGCATTGATCCACCCAAGCCGGCCGCGAGCTCGAAGGCTCCCAACGCGCAGACACAGGTCGCACCCGCAGCAGAGGGAGGACCGGTCGTACAGAAGCTGGAGCCCCCGCCAGCATCCGACCGACCCAGCGCGAGTCGGGCATCGAGCTCTTCCTCCAGATTTGGCTTTTTTGGGCGCAAGGCGAACGCGAAGAAAGACACTCATGAGGGAGACGATAGCGACGAGGAGGGGGGTCCGGCCAGCGGGTACTCGAGGTTGCTTGCTGGCGGGAGCGACACGGAGAGCGACGGTGAGGACGACGATGGTCGCGCGAGGGCGAAGTCAAAGAAAGAAGAGAAGGACGACAAGATGGAGGTCTTGCATGACGAGCCTGGGCATATCACCCCCGAGGAGAGCAAAGACTTGGGCGCCGGTGAAACGGGGGCCAGTAACGCCGCAGCCGAGCCGGAGCCTCCAGCTGAGGCGTCGCCCGAAGATCTGAAGAACGTCCTGCGCGAGGTGTTGGCAAAGCTCAACGAGTTGGTACGTTCACATTGGCGATGTCGTCACAGAGGCAGTTTTGACGGTCCAGAGTCAATCACACACCGCCTTACACAGCTCTCAGACGACGCTGCTCACCTCGCTGAAGATCGCACGATCCAACCTCGCCATGGCCGAGGCCAACACGGAAATGCTGGAAGCGCAGCTGAAGCAGCAACAGAAGGTCACTGCCTCTCCCGCTCCCATTTCAACTCCAGGATCCGCCCCACCCCGAGCGTCCGGCGTGCCCGCCACCCCTGTGGCCCAGCCCCGCGCAGTCCCCGCAAGCGCGACGATTCCCGGCAGGGCGGACCACGAGCGCCAGAACCACCGGCCCACGTCGCTCCAGATGCCCGCGGGGACGTCTGCGCCGGAGAAGGGCGGCTGGGGATTCTGGAACAACGGAAAGAAGAAGCTGCAGGATGCCGCGCAGGCTTTCCCGGCCAACTTCCCCTCGCCCACGATGGAGAAACGGTCGTTCGACTTCGATCCGACTGGGAGCGCGGTCAGGTCGAAGGAAGTAAACCGGTTGTCGAGCGAGGGTGGCCCTGGGTTGACGCGGAGCGCAAGTTACTCGAACCTCGATTCGGCGCGATCTCCACCTCGGACGTCTTCGTTGGCGCAGAATGCCCCTGGCTCGGCTACGGCGACGGCGCATACCGCCGAGCTTGCCAAAGTGAGGGAGCTGTACGCCACGGCCGAGAGGAAGATCGACGCGATGAGCAAAGAGCTCGCGGAGCTGAAGAAGGGCAAGGTGGAGATGGAGGCTGAGCTGGAAAACCTCTCGCAGGCTCTGTTTGAGGAGGCCAATAAGATGGTCTCGGACGAGCGGAAAAAGCGGGCCGAGGTGGAAGAGGCGCTGAAGGAGGTCAAGGAGGAGCGCGAGGCGCTCAAGCAGACGATCAAAGTCTTGGACGGACGGGCGACTGCGGACGACGCCGCGAGCGTCAAGAGCTCGCGCAGCGCTGGCGGTGGCGATGGAAGTCCGAAGGAGGAAGAGGACCTGCCGGAAGAGTTTGTTCCTCGGGACCTGGATAAACACTACGAAGCCCTCCGCCGCTCGATCCACCATGTGTCCGATGGCGCGACGGACGGGCCGGGTGCAGGCTTCATCAGCGCTGTGACCGTGCCCGAGACAATCCCCGAGGACCCACAGGCGGATTCGGTCGTGTCCTCGAGGGAGGACTCGGCGCAGCCTGCCGGCGAAGACGACCTGGAGCAGCAGACTGGCGGGCCGACGATGCCGACTGTGGCCCCGCCGGTGGACCCCAATCCATGGGCCAATCCGTCGCCTTTCGGAACGACAGACGGGGAGGGCTTCGAGGCGAAGTTGCCGGGAGAGGATCAGTTGAAAGTCAGTTCGAGCAATGAGGCGCCGAGGTCGCCTGTGGCAGACCTGGATCGGCTCATGGAGCGTCTGCAGGAGGACATGAAGGAGTAGCCGGGTTGTTCGCGACTGCGCGCTCGGAGAGGAAAAGCGGAAGAATGGACAGAAGGACAGAAGGAAGGGACGTCGCTGTGTCGTGCAGTTGCTGCTGTATCTGTTATTTGGTGTCCCGTATAATACTGTATTTGTCTGAATCAATCCCCGCTCGTGTTCTTTAGAATGCACAGTGATGGCTATAGGCGGGAAATCAAGGAACATGCCGAAGCAAGCAAACAACATTGGCTGCAGCGCCGAGACCAGCACGCATCATGAGCATCATCGCCACCGCGGCTTCGTTGGGCATGTCGACCGGGACCGGTTCGATCAGGTCAAGTCCATACAATACATCCCCGAAGAATCGCAGTGGAGATAGATAATGCGAGAAGAACGAAAAGAAGGGGAATGATTCAGAAAGTAACAAAAAGATCGTTGGCCGTCGCCGTCGTCGATCCGATGATGGTGTGTGTGAGGGTGGGGTATATGGGTATCCGATCCGTGTGTTGTGCAACCGCTCGTTCGCTCATTCGCTCGCTCGGCACCGGGTCCTATTGTAGCGCATAAATCCTCCGCGGCCAGACGGCCCTTCCGCTCGCGGCAAGGATGTCCCAGACACCCAAATCTTGTAACGCCCGGTCGAGCACTACTCCCACGCCGTCCGCCGTCAACACTCAATTCGGGCATGAGTCGCTCCCGCCCGCTTAGCAGCATCCGCCCGAGCTGCTCTGCGACTGCTTGTTCACGTCGACGCCACTTCGTCGGTCCGCTCCGAGCGTCGTGGGCGCCTCAGCCTGGGGTTGCGAGTCGATCAGTCGGGTCTTGATGTCCCTGCCGGTCAGCTCGGGCTCTACATGCCGTGCCGGCGTGTCTATCTCGACGCCTCCAACTCCACAACGCCGTGCGCGGACACCTGCGCGTCGTCTCCGGTGGCATCTCTCTGCTCCGCTCAGATATGTGCAGCACTCACCTCGCCAGCGTGAAGAACGCCTCCTCGACCCCCTCGTTCGCCTTCGCACTCGTCTCCAGGAACCGGAGGCCAAACTCGTCGGCGAGCTCTCGGCCCTGCTCAACCGTGACCGCGCGCTTCTCGTCCCAGTCGCACTTGTTGCCGATGAGGATCTTGTTGACCCCCGGCGAGGCGTGCTGCTCAATGTTCGAGTGCCAGGTCCGGATGTCTGTGGTAAGCAGGGCGAGCGATGAGACACGCAAGCGGGGGGCGACTCACTGCTAAACGACTTCTCGTCCGTCACGTCGTACACGAGCAGGATGCCCATGGCGCCGCGGTAGTACGCCGTCGTGATGGTACGGAATCGTTCTTGGCCTGTGGGGCGTCAGCGGTCCATAGCGGGATGTGCGCAGTCCACAATGCGGCGATGCTGTGCGATGTGTCCTGACGATCCCTGCCATCTCCACTTTCCACGTCCGACACCTGAGTTGGAACCACGCCCTCTATGCACCGCGGTTTGGGTCCTTGTTGTCTGAGACGAGTCGCTGGGGAAGAGAACGGGTGACCGGCGACGAAGCTCACCTGCAGTGTCCCACTGCACGTCAATTGCGACACCTTGAACAATACGACGTGGAACTCACGATTTGCAGCTTGATCCTCTTTCCGTCCAGCTCGATTGTCCTGATCTTGCTGCGAAGTCAGCGATCGCTCGCTGGACTCGGCAGCAACGCATCGACGCACAAGTCAATGCCGATGGTGGTGATGAACGACGGCGTCCACGAGTCGTCGCAGAATCTCAGGAGGAGACATGACTTGCCGACACCTGTGGGTGAGCGACATGGCCAAGCAGAGGTGCTAGCTGCGTCTCGTGAAGGGCCATGTTGTGCAATTTGGCGACCGTGCTACGACGGACGTGGGAATGGGGATATGCGGCAAGGGATGGTGATATGTACCTGAATCACCGATAAGCAACAGCTTGATGAGGCTGGGGTCAATGCATGTCGCTGGGAAGGAGAGGCTGGGCGGCTCACAAGTCGTAGTGAGTGCCGGACATGCTTGCTTGAGGTGGATGTTTGATGTGCGAGGAGGAGAGAGTGTGATGGGGTGGGTCCACCTATGATTCATGAGCTCATTCCGGTCATCTGCCGTCTTGTTCAACCTGGTCCCATTCCCATTCCCGTCGACGCGTGCTGCCGGCCGCCTCTCCGCCTCTCGGCTCCCCTCCACCCGCGCGCCACCCAGCCATCGCCCACCCCGCCCCTCTGCGTCGGCGTTGGCCGGGCAAATCCATTTGTGGCACCGCAATTACCAGCACCAGCTTCATCTTCATCATGACCCGTGTCTCGTCTTTCTACACCCTCTCAATCGACATGGCGTCAAACGGCTTCAGCACCTTCGGGGCGTCGTCCTCGCAGCGTCACAACCCCGTCGCCGCACCACCAAGCAACCTCAACACGCTGCTGCTGCAGGCCAACTCGCTGTCGCGCAACAACAACTCCGACCTGCCTCAATTGCGATATGGCATCGAGGAGATTGAGCGGTTGTCCGAGGGTCCTGCTGGGCGTGCAAAGCGTACACGGAACGGCGATGGGTGGGGTCACGTTCTGATCTGATCATCTGCGCGGGCTGATCCACAGGCTGCAGCTCCTCTCGAGCATAGGCGTCAACGCCTCGCAGATCAACCAGTCGATCAACAACCTCCCCTCCGCCGAGAACGGCACCAAGCGGAGACGCGGACGAGGACGTGGGGCTCGACCGGACGCTTTGCCCGACATCGGACCGAGCTACGTCGTTGGTGATGGCGACGTCGCTTCCTGGGGCCGGAATTGGCACGAGACGATCATCCTGTCTGGAATCGAATACCAGCGCCAACGGGTGGGTCGACCGCTTTCCTCATAGGGGGTTGCCCGAGCTGATAGCAGACGGTCAAGGCCTTCAATGAGCAGTTCCAGCGCCGGATGCTGGACAACTGGGAGGCGGACAAGGCGCGGATCATGCAGGATGAGCTGGGCGTAACGGATGAGGAGGTTCGATCCGTGACCCATGGCCTTGGGCAGTCGGCTCTGAGCAGGAGCCATCTGGGCGGGAGCGTCCGCAAAGTGAGTACCCGGCTTGAGCTCGATCGCGAGATGGGATGGACGTGGCTGACAGCAGTACCCCTCGGGCCCGTCTAGCGGTGCGTCGAAGGAGGGTGACTTGGCCATGCATACCAAGCAGACGCGGTACAACGAGGTCGTGTCGGTGCGTATGAGCTGAATGATCGGCATGACGGGTCAACTGAGCTAACGGTAGAACCTCAACAGGGCACGCCTGAACAAGCAACCCTTCGAGCTCGCACAAGCCTTCGAGGACGTCGCCCGAACGGACACGGCGCAGCCGCAGCTGAAGACGACATTTCGAATCCTTGCTCACATCATGCACGAGCCGTCGTTAGCGGACGAGCCGTCCGCGCCGGTCGTGAGGGAACGGCAGTACGCCCAGACGTACCTGAACGATGCGGAATGGAGGGGTCAGAAGGGCGCTGCGCTCAGGGGACGGCTCGTTTCCGGCGCGAAGCGGTACCTCGAGAAGGAGTGAGTCGGGTGGCATTGCCCTTCGTTCAGTTTGAGGTCGGCGCTCACAGCAGCTTCGAGTCGCACATGGACGAGATTATCGCGAAGAAGCCGAAAGCCGCGGCACTGGGAGGACTGCCCGGATTCGAGAACAAGGCGCGGGCGTACGTGGATGCGTTGTTCCGTACCGAGGACAAGCAGGGGTACACGGAGCTGCGGTCCAAGTTCTCGGTTGAGGTGCGTTGATCACAAGTGCATAGGCTACCCCACTCACGCCAGCCCGTGAACGATGTGTTCCTGTATGCCCAGGTCTACTTCCTCCTCCGTGCGGGACACTACGCCGACGCGGTCGACTGCCTTTCGTCCAAAGCCAACACCCTTCGTACGAGCGATTCGGCCCTGCCCGCCGCCCTCAAAGCATGGGTGGAGAACAACCAACATCTACCCGAGCAGCACCGGATCGAGCTGCGCAAGACGTGGGACCTGGACATACGGAACAAGGAGAACGTGGACCAGTTCCGGGTGGCGCTGTACAAGATCATCGGCCGGATCGACATGGCCAAGAAGGGAGTCAAGGTTGCTACGAGCACGGAAGACTGGGTGTGGGTAAACCTCATGCTCACGCGGGAGGGTGTTGAGGATTCGCCGGTGGACAAGTACACGTTGAAGGACTTTGCGACGGTCGTTGCTGGCTTGCCGAGGGAGCGGTACGATCAAAAGGGGCAGAAGCCGCTGGTCTGGGTCAATCTCCTACTGCAGGCGGGCGAGTTCGAAGAGGTAAGTCTAATAAACAGGGAAGCTGCTGGGAAGGGAGCTGACGCTAGGCCGTAGCGTACCTGTATGAGAAGGCGCAGTCGAGGACGGATGCGGTGCACCTGGCAGTGGTGCTGCAGTACTATGGCTTGCTGCGTCTGGCCGACCCCAACGACACGATCCGTGAGTGCCTGCCGTCCAAGCCGTGAGCCAGGTAAGACGGCACTGATCGCAGTGTCGTACGAGGACTCTGGACCCGCGTGCAACTTTGCCCGGATGATCCGCAACTACATCTCGCCCATTGCCCGTGTCGAGCCTGCATCTGCGTTGCAGTACACCTACCTCGTTGCCATGGGCGCGGAGGGCCTCGAGGAGGATTCCAAGCGGAAAGAGCAGACCAACCTGGCGATCTCGCTCGTGCAGGATGTGGTGCTGGCGAGCCGGGCGTGGAGCAAGCTTCTCGGCACAGTCCGCGCCGATGGGTCCAAGCAGGTGCGTCGGCCCCGAGACTCGGCAGCTGAAGAAGATCATCCGGCTCACAATCAGCCCGGACTTATCGAGCAACATTTCCCGCTGCTCAACCTCCCCTCCACCGACGAGTTCTTCCGCAAGATTGTCCTTTCCTCCGCGGAGCAATCTGCGCTCGACTCGTCCCTCATCGACTCGATCGAGCTCTACCACCTCGCCAACGCCCCTGACAAGGTCATCGAGACTGTCAACCGTGCTCTGGGCGCCTCACTGTCTATCCCGAACGCCAACAGCTCCGTCTCGTCAGGCAACGATCTGGGCATCTCCGGCGCATTCGGCGGCGTCTCGGATCTGTACAGCCTCGCTGTGCGCGTCAGGGAGGTGTATGAGCGGGACGTCGTCAAGCGGAGCAAGATCCCCGCCGGCGCGTGGGAGACGCTTGGCGTGCTGGTCAAGCTCAAGCTTGGTCTGTCGCAGTTCGCAGAAGGACGCGCAGACCTCGCCCTCGAGGTGGGCATCAGCAACGTCCACAGCATCGTATACTAGGTCGTGGCTGATGGCAGACATTCAAAGCCACCGGCATCCTTCCCCTCGACCCCGACCCAGCAGCCATCGCTCCGGCCCAAGCGTCTTTCAAAGCGCTGCTCGACCAGCCGACGATCAGCTCCCTGGACGAGATTGTCATTACGGCGATGAAGTGCCTGCATACGCTGTACCAGAGCATCAAGGAGAGCCCCTACGGCGACCAGGGACGGATGCAGCAGATGGAGGCGCTCCGCGGCGCGGCGAGGGGTTTGGTGGTGTTTGGAAGTGGGCTGAGGCTGAGGTTGGGCGCGGATGTGTATCGACAGCTGAGCAGCTTGAGTGAGTCGGCCCCTTTGAATGGGCCTGTGACCTGTGAGCTGATGGCAGGCGCTTTCTTCTAGGCGCGAAGGTGGTGAACATGGGATAGCATGGACGTCATGCAGAAGCTCGTACAGCCATACCAAACAAGTTGAGAATGTTCGTCGTCCATATGCATATGCCTGGATGATATATTCAATGCCACTCAAGCTGGTCTTGCACCGGCACGGTGCGAACGTGTTGGGCACTGATGTTGTTTGAAGGCCGCGGGGGAGAGTCGTGAAAACTCGGTATTGGCCAGTCGACTCCTCCATCCCTCACCGATTCCAGTTTCAATGACATCAATGCATCATTTAGGCTTGTTTGTCGTCCAACCCCTGCAGGACGCCGCCGGTAAGAGTTTGTCTGGAAATGGTCGCCATGGTGACCCGACTGTCCCTGTCGTTCCCGCCCCCGCGGTCGCCCTGCCACAGACCCCCCCAATGCACGTCACCGCCCATCAGCGACGACGTCAGATCGTTCCGCAGCAGCGGTCTGCCTCGGTTGCTGGAGAGAACAAAAGGAGCTCGTCTTCGCCACGAAGCTAAGTTGGCCCTTTTCCCGCACCGGGTCCTGAATGAGCCGCCCGCATCGAACAGGGGGGTTTGGACGGGGACGGTGGGGAACGAGCAAGATGTGGTCCATGCGGCATTGGACGCCCCGTGTGTTCCTCGCTTGCGGCAATGGCGGCACACGCAAGACGGCGTTGACATAACGCTCTTAGCTCAGGATCCATGACATTCCCCCCTCGGATGCCCGACGCGCTCCACTCAGGGCCCTGCGGAAGATACGTTTGCATCCCTCGGCGTTCTTTTCTTTTCGCTGCCCTCTCGGCCGGAGCGAAGCAGGATCAGGCGAGGGGAGAGCATGACCCCCGCGTCATTGCCATTGGCGTTGGGCCACCCGCCCCGAGACAAAAAGATCGAGGCGGTTGTGTGATCAAATCAGAGGCAAAGTTGGGAATTTTCAGCATGGGCTATGCATGGATGGCACAGCGATTGGGGATAGCACGCCAGCGGGTGATGGCGTGTAGATGCGATTGGGAACGCTCGGAGGGAATGAGCGAGGTGTGCATGCTTGGGTGGGATGCCTGCATGGAGGGATCGGGCCGGGGCGGGCCGAATGGCAAATGGGTTGGTTGGTCCAAGGTCGAGGAAATTGGGAAGGGATTGGGATGGGCCGGTCTCCGGCCGGACGACGACGGCGAAGCTGTTTCAACATTACGCACCCCGCCATAACAACCGAGGTCCCTCGTCCCTCCTCCCCGCCTCACGTTCTCTTTTCAACTCATCTTCATCGCTTGCACATCGGTCAGCGATCGATCCTCGTTGAACCTTCACTCACCTGCACATATCCCTGGCCACCCGAGATCCGATCGGGCGCAAACGTGCATCTCGGTCACTTCTGTACATAGTCTACAAGTCACCACCAAGTACCCGATACTGGGTAGTCACCCCACATCGTCTCCTCCCATCCTCCGCTCGACGCCCCAACCATGTTCAGAGCCATCCCCCGCCCGTCCCGCCGTTCCGTCGTGTTCGGCTCGACCGCCCTTGCCCTCACCTCCACAGCTTACTACCTCGCCTCATCCCCCGCTCGTCTCGACTCATCTGTGCCAGTGACGAAACGTCGCCCTGGGCCATTATGGTCCCCTCCCTCGCGATCGCAGATGCTCGAGCACCTCCGCACGTCCGGCAGGTTCATACACCGCACGAGCCAGGGAGGTCCCGAGCCCGGCCCGGTCCTCAACAAGAACGAGAACACGGAGGATGACGATATCTTCGATCTCCTGATCGTTGGTGGAGGAGCCACTGGTGCCGGTGCCGCCCTCGATGCGGCGAGCAGAGGTCTCAAGGTCGCGTGTGTAGAGCGAGATGACTTTTCGAGCGGAACGAGCAGTAAGAGCACCAAGCTGGTGCACGGTGGTGTCAGGTACTTGCAAAAAGCCGTCTTCGAGCTGGATTACGGTGAGTGGGGACGGGTCGCATCGATCACACGTGCTCGGTCGGGAACGCTGAATCGGGCTGACGGGCAGAACAGTACAAGCTCGTCAAGGAGGCGCTGAGAGAACGAAAGATCTTCCTCGAAACGGCGCCGCATCTGTCGCACATGCTTCCGTGAGTTAATAGCAATTGCTCTCCAACCCGTACGCCCTACGGCACCGAATCATCCAAGCGCACCTATCCTCTCCAAGAAATCGCTCATCGCCAGGATCTTGCTCCCGATCTACACCTGGTGGCAACTGCCATACTACTACGCCGGTTGCAAGATGTACGACCTCCTCGCCGGGAAGGAGAACATGGAGACGAGCTACTGGATGGGCAAGGGCAAGGCCCTCGAGGCGTTCCCGATGCTGAAGGGCGATGGTCTCGTCGGAGGAGTCGTCTACTACGACGGTGAGTCCGGATCATGTGACGTGAGACACCGAGACTCATTCGCAGGACAGCACAACGACACCCGGATGGGTATCTCGCTTGTAATGACGGCGGTGCAGCACGGAGCGATCATGGCCAACCACGTCGAGGTCACGCAGCTGCACAAAAAGTTTGACCAGAAGAGGAACATCGACCGAATCTGCGGAGCGACGCTCAAGGACAACATGACCGGCGAGACGTGGGACGTCAAGTGTCGAGTACGTGACTTCACAGGTCTGCTCTTCGAGGGCCGAGCTAACTTGCAGGGTGTCATCAACGCCACGGGACCGTTCTCGGACGGCATCCGAAAGCTCGACGAGCCGACTACGCAGGAGATCGTCGCGCCGTCCTCGGGAGTGCACATCACCTTGCCCAACTACTACGGCCCCAAGACAATGGGTCTCCTCGACCCCGCGACGTCTGACGGCCGAGTCATCTTCTTCCTGCCGTGGCAGGGCAACGTCATTGCCGGTACGACCGACACTCCCGCCCAGGTTGAGCAGAACCCGATTCCGTCCGAGAAGGAGATCCAGTGGATTCTGGACGAGGTCCGAAACTACCTCTCGCCCGACGTCAAGGTCCGACGAGGAGACGTTTTGTCTGCCTGGAGCGGTCTGCGACCTCTGGTCAAGGACCCGGATGCGAAGGACACGCAGAGTCTGGTCCGAAACCACATGATCAACATCAGCAAAGGCGGTCTGCTCACGATTGCCGGTGGAAAGTGGACGACGTACCGAGCCATGGCGGAGGAGACGATCGATGCTGCGATCAAGGAGTTCGGCTTGAAGGCGACGGGCCCGTCGCAGACTGACCACATCAAGCTGATCGGTGGACACGCCTGGACCAAGACGATGTACATCAAGTTGATCCAGCAATTCGGTCTCGAGACGGATGTGGCCAAGCACCTGGCCGAGTCGTACGGTGACCGCGCGTGGACTGTGGCCGCGATGGAGAAGCCGACGGGGCTCTCGTGGCCCCTCCACGGAACCAAGCTCACGCCGCTGTACCCGTACATCGAGGCCGAGGCGCGATACGCCTGCCGATGCGAGTATGCCCAGAACGCCGTCGACTTTGTCGCGCGTCGAACGCGAATCTCGTTCCTCAACGTGCAGGCCACGCTCGAGGTCTTGCCGCGCGTGATCGACATCATGGGCGAGGAGCTGGGCTGGGACGCCGTCCGAAAGGACAGGGAGTTCGACCAGGCGCAGGACTTCCTCCGATCGATGGGTCTGCCCGAGCAAACCAAGCTCAAGCTCCTCGACGTCGCGGCACACCCGCAGGATATCGGCCCGATCTCGATTGCGCAGCGCAAGGACCGGGAGCTGTACGACCGTGCGCAGTTCACGCCCGAAGAGGTCGCCCACCTGCGCGAACAATTCGAGAAATTCGACTTTGACAACGATCAGCGAATCACCCGTGCGGATCTACTCAACGCCATGAAGAACATGGGGTACAACGCTTCGGAGGAGGTCGCCGACTCGATCCTCCGTGAGGTCGACTTTGGACGAAAGGGCGCGATCGAGTTCCAAGAGTACCTGGACATCGCGGCGGGATTGAAGGAGCTCAAGCTGGAGAGCGCGTTCACGCACCTCGCCCAGCTCGACACGTCGAGGGATCTGGCCAAGGGAGATGCGATTGGCAAGTATGCCCAGGAGCAGAGCCACGGCAGCCATGGACGAGAGGGCGTGAGGAAGATCCCCGTCGAGCGATCGGGTGGAGGAACCTAAAGCGCGTCGACCGGGGCGAGGGCGAGGCGCACGAAGAGGAGAAGTGATGCGGAGGATGGAGACTATAGGGAGGCTTGACGAATCAATAGAAAACGGGGCCATCGTGTCATATTTAGTCGTATCGGATCCGTTTGTCGCGATACTGGATCCGGACCCACATGCATCGTACACCATCTTGCGCCGGATTGGTGTTGTGGCTCTATGCAGAGAGATCGGTCGAGATTCCCGCTCGCCGTTTCAGTGCGGACATGACCGAGACTAGATCGCGCTGAGGCAAGGCCATTCGATAGCGAGCTACAACAAGCGATCATTTCGGACTCGCAGCGTCATGCCTCATCCTCTATCAATGTCTTTGGCGCCCATCACCTCGCTGCGCTCGCTCAGGCAATCATGCAGAGTCATCTCCAGGTCTTATGCGTCTCTTCGGGATTTGTCTCAGGCGTCCGCGAACGACTTGTCGCCGTAAGTCCCAACGATGAATCATGGCCCGATTGACCCGTAGGAAGCCTAGACTGGAACCATGCGACCACACCGAGCCCGAGTCGTCCGCCATGGCGCAGCAGCGCTTCTCTCCGGCGTACGTGTCCTTCTCCGTCAGCTCACTCCTTGGCTCGAGACTTCCTCGGCTCCGAGTTGCTGCCCGGGAGACGAAGGGTCGTTGAACATGAACATGAACTGAATGTAGGCACCAGCTCTCGCGGTGGACGATACCCCCTAAGCGGGTGTTGCTGGTGCAGAAACACGAGGACGAGCGGACAAGGCAGGCCATGGGGAGGCTGTTGGAGTGAGTCTCGCTACGCTGCCCCCCTCCCCCCCTCTCTGTCCGCAGCCTCCACTCGCTCGCTCGATCGGTCTCATCAGGCGGCTCCACGTCGCTCATGGCAGATACCTCACCACGACCCACCCGCACCTCACGCTCATTGCCGAACCGCATACAGCCACAGATCACCCTTCTTATTCGCTCATCACGGCGCGCCGAGGGGAAGAAGAGCTCCTGGCTCCGAATACGGACCTGGTCATTACGCTAGGCGGAGACGGGACGATATTGCACACGAGCAACCTGTTTGGTGGGGGCGAGTGTCCGCCGGTATTGAGTTTCTCCATGGGGAGTCTGGGGTTCTTGCTGCCTTTTCGTGAGTCAACGGCAAGAGTCGGGATCCTCGCGTGACGCTGGAGTATGGAAGCAGATGATCATTTGTGTGTGACTGGCTACCGCCCTGGCCCCCAGCAGGCGAACAGGTCGGGGAAGCGATCCGAAGCTGGGCGCACTTCGGGAGGATCAGGTCTCCGAGCCGCTGCCTCAGCATCACAGCCCAGAACGGGACTGACGGCAGACATCGATGCCATGGAGAGCGCGATCACGACGGCACTGACCGGTCCTGTATCGGTCTTGACCCGGATGCGGCTGGCGTGCACGGTCGTGAGCGAAAGCGGGGATCCGCTTGATTGCGTCAAGTCTGGTACGTCTTGATCTACGATACAGGTGAATGATCAGAGGGTCCGTAGCTTATGTGTAGTGGGAGAAGCGGGATGGCAGGTCATGAATGAAGTGACGCTGCACCGAGGGCGACATCCTCACTTGACTGTTGTTGACGCGTTCTTCGACGGCGAGCATTTGACCGAGGCAGTGGTGAGTTTCATTTCGCCTCGATTTCCTCACCCACATCGCGGTGATCACATTTGCCGTTACTGACCGCAGGCCGACGGACTGCTGCTCTCCACACCTACCGGCTCGACTGCCTACTCCCTTTCCGCGGGCGGACCGATCTCCCACCCGGACACCGACGCATTCCTCCTCACGCCCATAGCGCCTCGCTCGCTTTCCTTCCGCTCGGTCATACTGCCCGGACGGGGCGTCGTCAAGCTGCAGATCTCACCGCTAGCTCGTTCGCCGGCAGAGCTGTCAGTGGACGGAAGGGAGGTGTGCGGTCTGACGGCGGGTCAGGCGGTCATCATCAAGAAGAGCGGGTATCCTATACCTTGCATTGAACGCGCCGAGGGCGGATCGGGCTGGGTCAAGGATATCAAGTGAGTGTCCAAAGCTGCTTCC
>Ga0308169_10002104_pt1 | contig 21376 bp, 40 predicted proteins | sample PhyBR1_2_FD_202139 | JGI IMG/M metagenome (GOLD analysis project Ga0308169, IMG submission 202139) | Phyllosphere microbial communities from UC Gill Tract Community Farm, Albany, California, United States - DLSLSB.R1 | ecosystem: Host-associated > Plants > Phyllosphere > Unclassified | place...
GCTTGAATCGCAAGCTCAGGCCCTCCTCTTGTACATGCTGGGTTCGTACTGGCCACCTAACTTGCTCACGAGTCAAGTGCAGATCGTGGCAGCCAGGGAAGAGGAAATCGCGGAACCTGGGGATGTCGTTTTCAAAACGGTACCAGCCCGGATCCTCCCAAGCCTCCCGGGGGTATTGGAATTTGGTATTGAGCGATGTATTTGGTTCTGGTCGCCTCACGTAGAACGTCATTTCGCTCACATTCTTGTCAATGTGGAGGGTGAAGTCAGTGTTGCCATCGGGCTGGAGTCCGGGCCGATCAGCATTTCCTGCGGCGGAGTCCTGCGTTAACAGCTGTCGGTGTATTCCCCCTGGTCCCTCCTCGACCCTTACTCCGGACATCGAGGTGGCTACTGTATGTGTGACGGAGATCAGGCAGGGGATATCTTGCAGGCAGGTGGGCAATGGTGGCGAAGGTCAGCTATCAAATCATGAGTAGGAACGCCCTTGGACCTGTCCAAGGTCGACTTACATTCGAAGTCTACGGCGTTCGTCCGCCTGGTGGGGCGTCAAAGGGAAGGATCAACTCCACGACTCTCACCCTCCATATCGAAGGCTTCCTGCCTACGAGGTGTGCCGGCCGAATCTCTTGCTACATGCCTGTGGACTCTGTGACCGTACGAGCCAGTTGCCACTCGCTCCTGCGAGGGTGGCCCTATTCGCCACTCGGTGACATCGCCAGAGCGCGTTTCAGGTTGCACTTGCCCGTTGCGGCAGTTTGAATGCGGCGCATATTGTTCAACCAAGTCGCCTATTGTTCTGCTCAAAACCCCCCTTTTTGTCCTTGTCACCGGGCAGCATGGCAGCCGCGCATGCAGCCAACCCCAGCAGCGACGATGCATAAGGCGCCGCACATGCCAGGTATATACGGCGGTCACTGACAATCAGCGTTTTTCCGCGTTCACCATCATCAAGTGCCCAGGTCCGACCGTGCAACTCGTCTAACGACTGACTCGCCTTCGTCCCAGATCACACCGACACGATGCTCAGACGCGCCGCATGGCTCTCCATAGTCCTCTTCATCCTCGCCCTGCTCTTCCCTGTGGCCTCCGCATCCGCCGCGAAGCAGTACCACCTCGACACGAGGAAGAATATGCCCTGTGAACACATCTCCCACCCATCTCGGCGTCGCTCAATGCTGACTGTCCAGCCTGCTGGCTGCAATGCCACCAGATTGTGGTCGGCTCCACCGCCCTGCCCGGGTGGAAATCAAATGCCCCACCGGCCTTGGCCGCCAACTGCGCCAACCCACCCTACACCGACGCCCTATCTGCGTGTCTCGCCTCCGAGTGCAAATCGGCGCCCGATGCGGCTTACGCCTCCGAGTACGGCACGAGCATCTGTAGACGCGCCGGGGTGGACGTGGAGGTCAAGCTGCCAGAGGCGTACCTCTCCGCTGCGGCTGGGTACTTCCAGTGAGTCAAGGTCGGCTACTGCCTGCAGCTGGGGTCGAGCTGACGTGCAGGTCCGAGGCGTACATGTCGAGGGGGACCAAGGGGGCCAGCAACTGGGGACTCGGGGGTGTGATCCTGCTCGTCCTGCCCGCAACATTCGCCATCATGGCGTAGCTCTACTCTGACTGTGTCCTCGACGATCTTTCCGTTCGGCGTCCGGACGCCTTGTGTATAATATCCATGCATCGTCTGATCACCGCAGCTACACATCACCGACTCGGCAAGCGAGCACGCCCTAAATCTCGACCTCCTCCTCCAGGCGCCCCTCACTGGATGGAACACACCGGTACGTCAGGAGGCGGGGGAGGCGCAGGCGCAGCCTTCGGCTTCTTCACGACCGAGACAGGTAGCAGGAACCCGCCTGGCACCTTTGTACCCCTCTGCCCGTCAGCGGAGGACTCCCGCTCCTACAGCTCGGGCCAGACAAGATGGGAAGAGTACCGCACCGGGAAGTGAAGACCGAAGTCAACGGTCGCCTGCATAGCGAACGCACATCCCTTCGGCAATAAAGTACCCGCTGGGAGGCTGATCTCAGTCGCCGCGGGGCACACAGGATGGGCGACTCACAAAACGCCCTCAGTTCTGGTGCGGGTCAGCTCGAGACCTGCGCATCCACACCGACTCTGGCACCGACTCACAAGGTGTGCTACGCCGTCAGCGGCTCTCAGTGCATTCAGCGCGACCTACTCACGTAAGCTCCGAATCGCTTGACGTAACCCGGGATCTCGTCCTCCTTGGCATCGGGCGAGGGAGGGTCGACGACAAACGGGTTGAGCGGGCCATCGATGCCGTTCGCACCGCTCGAGCCGCTAGGTGCGTTCATGTTGTGTCAAGCAGAGCACAGGCCATATCAAGGTCATGGACGCGGCACATAGCAACGACCGCAGCGGTGTCGTGCGGACGCAGAAAGGAAAGGCGAGGTAAGGGTCGCATGAAGGGAGCGGGCTGTCCAGGATCTGCGCTGCGCGATGTACCCTCTCATCCCCCGTCGGGCCATCGAGCCGCAGGCTCCGGATTGCGCTTGGTCTACCTTGATCGGACGTTGTTTCACCCGCCTACACGCCTGACGTGCGAGAAGATACGGCGCGGAACCTCGAACACAGATCGCCGGTGGTTTTAGCATCTGCCCAGAGTGAAGACGTACATGCAAATAATACACAAACGCATGAATGCAACTAGAGATATAGCCTGTTCCTCCCGCCGTGCGAATCCAACCCCACGATCCATATGATGTCCCTTCCACCAGGACGTCTAGGTGAAGGTGCCCGCTTCTGGCGCACGCTGACTCTCGCCTCTCAACGTCCTCATCAGCACCTGCAGTCCCTGGTGCTCCTCGCTCCCAGGCGTGCGCGTCCCGTCCCCGCCCTCCATCTCCTGCAAACTCTTCTGAAACGCCCTCTCCAGGTCTTTGCGTTCCCGTTCCCGCCGGATCGCCGTGACTTCGTCCAGGATCGCCTTGCCGCCTGCGGTCTTGATCTCCTTCGCACACAGCTCGCCCCACCGCTCTGCCTCCTGGTAGTTCCGCACGATGACAGTCGGCGGGGCATGGACAACCTGCTGCGATCCGTCCAGAGATGTCACACACGCGCGCACCGTCAGGCGGGCGCGTCGAGGTCGGAGGGGCGGTAATTCTTGGGAGGTGCCAGGTCGGTCCGACGGCGTGACCGGCCGTGAGAGAGGCAAGAGGTGCGCCGGGTCGACGATGCCCGAGAACCAGAGCATCGGGGACTCGTTCGTGATCTCGTCGAACGTTTGAGCCGCAAGCTGGTCGTCTTGTGTATTGTCGTCCTCACTAGCGGGCAGCTCTTCGAGTATCGATTCGATCCCGACGGGGACAGAACATCCACCTTCCAGCACGCGCAGACACCCCCGCTCGGCGCCGCACCGCCACTCGGTCTGCCAGTGGCCGATCCCACGCATCGTCTCCCGCACGCGGGCATCTCCTGATCGGATCTCGACGCCGAGCGCGCCTTGGCCGACGGCATGGAACAGGTCGGGCGAGGAGAGGGGGGATGTGATGCGGTGACCCGAGTTTATGCGGCTCAGACCGGATATGGCGAGGATGAGGGCGGCGAAGGGGGACGTGGGAGCATCGAGCTTGGCCAGGCGAGTGTTGCTGGGGTGAGCGGAGCTCGTCTCAGCCACGGTGGTGCTCACAGATTCCCCCGCATGTCCTCAAACTTCAGTTGGGGATACGCCCTCTTCAGCTGCGCGACCCGCCTTACACTTCCCGTGCCCACTATACTCCCATCTGGCAGGTCCGCCAACGTCTTGTAAGGCAAGCCCTCCTTGACCACGAGCGCATCGCGCGGATCCTCCCGCTCCATCATGCACGCGATCTCGCATCCGTCCTTCAACGTCGTCGGCACATCCTTTAGCGAATGCACGATGAGGTCGAATCCCCCGTTCATCATCCGCGCCTCGAGCTCGTCCGTCCACAGACTCTTCGCGGGCTGCTGCTGCGAGTAAGGCGTGAGGAGGTGCAACGGAGTCTGCTGATTCCGGTCCCCGACCGTCGTCATCCACTCGACCGAGAATTGGTACTCTGGGTGCACGGCCGCGAGGGCATCGCACACGAGGTGCGTCTGCGTGAGGGCGAGCTGCGACTTGCGCGTGCCGAGCACGAACGAGCTGGACGGGCGGGGTATCAAGGGGAACGAGTCGTTGCCGGGGTGGACCTCTCGATCGGACGGGTGCGGCGGGACAAACAGCGCATCGGCGTTGGCGCTCGCGGACGGCGTCGTCGGCGTATGTATCGTCTGCGCCGATCCGCTCATGATGGCTTTGTCGGCGGGGGTCGGGACGGGGGATCGGTTTTTGGCAGTTCGGTTGGTGAGGTGAGGGTTGGAAAAACTCATAGCCGGTGAGCGAGCGTCGGTCGGGTCGACGGACTTTTTTTGGGCGTGTCAGCAGAGATGATGTGGTTTGGTGTTTGGTGGGGGATAGAAGTGGCTTTGACTCTACGTCCGCCCTTCAATATGTATGTATCGGTAGGGAGGGTGATGGACGGTCGCTCGGCGGGCAGGTTGCTATGATACGAGTCGCGACGACGCTGCTCGTTTGCCTCGAGAACGCGGGCGGGGGGTCCTGGGTGAAAAGCCTGAATGTGCCCCGGCTGTGGTTTGATCGTCGGCCGTGACGCGCGCGACATGCTCCGACGACCAATCACACTCGGCCTCTTTCATCTCCATCATCCATTCGACCATCCATGTCTAGGTGCTACCACCACACAGCTCCCATCAACATACATGCAACGGCATTGGTCAACCTACACATGCAGGGTTTCCGCTTGGATCCGGTTCATCTTCAAACCAGCACTTCATCGATGCATCGTGATCATAAACATGGTAGAGCGAGTCAGGCGGGGTATAAATTAACGAGAATAGCGCGAGCGGTATGGCAAGGTCAATGAGCCGGCATCATTAATCCTATCGACGCCCAACGGTGCCCCCTTGTCGGTGGTACGCAGCGATCTGCTCCAACTCATTCTGGTTGTCAGCAGAGCCTCTCGACAGATGCCAGGATTTGAGCAGCGCCGAGGAGGTACACCAGTCGCAATGGCATCGCTAGACTCACCTCGAGGGCCTTGATCGACGAATGCGCATTCTCGAGATCCTTGTTGAGTCGGTCTCGCTCAGCGATGAGCTGGCCGTCAGCCTTCCTCCACACTACCCACCCCCACCACGCGACTCACATGCTGCTCCCACTGCCTGAACCTCGCTTCCTCCAGCTTGACCTGCTCGGTGAAGCGCTTCCTGAGCAGCTCCTCCTCTTCGCGGAACTTGGGGTTATCCAACTTCTTAACCTTTGGCTCCCCGAATTTGCGCGTCTCCATCTGCGCGAGCCGGTACGCCTCATAGTGGTTCTCCTCGGTGCTGGTGATGAGGTCCAGCATGTAGCTTCGGATGAGCAGACTGCGGAGCTTGATAAAGTCGCAGTGCTCCGGATTCTCGACTACGGGTCAGCTCCGCGAACTCGTCGCAGAAGATGTACGCACCCTCAGCCACACCCCACAGGTATTCTCGTCCCTTGACCACGCGCCCGTCTGGAGTCGTCACATCATCGACGCTACCGATGACCGAGAAGGGCATAATAGCAGCCATGGCACGTGCTGTCTCCGCCGCGTTCTCGTCCTCGGAATCGAGAGGAGGCGTGTACGTCTGGATTCGCTGTGCTGCGAGGACTTCGCGCACCTGGCGTGAGCGGGACCGCCGACTGGATATGGTCACTCACCATGATCTTGAAATTCTCCAGGTCCTCGGGGATCATCGTGTCCGCCTTAGCGATCACCGGGATCAAGTTGACTCTGCTTCCCAAGCGCTTCATAATCTCCACATCAAGGGGCTTGACCCTGCGCAATCAGCCAACGGTACAACATCAAGTGGTAAATGAACTCACGACAGCCCGCTCGGCTTCAGGAAGTACAGACAGGCGTGCACTCGCAGATCTTGCTTTTCCGCTCGCACCGGCTGCTGCTCTTGTCGCATGTACGACTCGTGTTGGTCGTCGATGAAGTCGATGATGGGCGACCAGCTTGGCGTCAGCGCGGTCGGACGTGTGTCATCGTGTCCCATTCACCTATCTCGGTTGTTGACGTAGTCGCCGAAGCCAGGCGTGTCGATCACGGTAAGCTACGCGTCAGGCCCCGTCACCGCATGTCTCAATGCGCGATGCCTACCTTGATGTTGAAGCCGCGCTCCTCCAGGTCGGCCTTGAGGATGTCGATCTCGGTCGTCTTGTCCAGCTGCTTTGCGGCGCGATGGCGGTAGTTGCGCGGCGTGCAGATCTCCGTAGCGAAGAGCGTGTTGATGAACGTCGTCTTGCCCATGCCCGACTCGCCTAGAGGTCAGCGTGAGGCTCACCATCGCTGACGCCGCGCCAACGCTTGAGGGCCCAAGCGGGGTGTATTGGGTAAACGTACCGACCACCATGATTGTGAAGTGGGCACCTCGCTGACTGACAATCTTGTGCCGCTGGCTGTGAGCTTGTCTCTATGGAGATTAGTCAAAGCTATGTACCTGGTTGGGCAGGCTGCGGGGTCAGCATGGTTCGATCAACGTGCGCGAGTCTACGCCGAAGGCGTGTGTGCCGGCGCGATTGACTTACTTTGCGATACCGATCCCGTCCGACATGCTGAGCAGGTAGCTCGATGCGCCTCTGTTCCAAGGTGAAGGGGGAGCGACGGACTGTCTGAGACGAACGGATGCAGCTGATAAAGCAGAGTCAAGTGCGGAAGTGTAGAACTACAGAGGGGAATACGTGCAGGTGCCCATGCGCGCGTCGTCGATGCGGTCCAACTCTGAAACGGCCGATTCCTGCCTGTTTGTCCCTGGATGCGTGGCACTCTGATACATCATCTCGAGGCATCACAGCGCACCAGCTGGCCATCGTCTACATCAAGTCGAGCAAAGTCCGCGACAGAGCGCTTCACGGCACTTGTCAAGATTGGTACATGACTATACATGGCATACAACAAATGTAATCGCACTACTTGGCCTCCCGTACGAGCCGGCCCTCAATATTGCCTCCACGACCCATCCTTGTGTAAGCCTCTAATCGTCCGTCTTGGCAGGAGGCTTGCCGCAAGGCTGCAGCATGCGCTGAAGGTCAGCGTCGCGGAAGATGTACGCGAGTAACTGCGGTGTCTTCAGATGAGAAAACCACTCTGAAATGAGACGTCATGAAGAGGGATGGGGGGCCAAGGATTCAATCCAGCCGACAAGGATGCTGCGACTCACCTCGACGACCTCAAACTTCTCCCGAGCTTGACACTCTCCGTCCGCGATGGACAAATACGCCAACAGAGGCGGGTGTCCGACAATCGAAGCCAATGTATCCCGGTGTTGATGCGTGAGCCATTCGCTGCGGTCAGCTGGGACATTCGCAGGTCGCCTAGAAGAGGATCGGCGCTCGAACCAACTCACTACTTGGTAATGTCTGGGTGTCCAGTGCCCGTGTATCGAGTGTGCACTGCTTATAAGCTGTATCCTGCAGTGACGACAAGCACCGGCTTACGCTGCTCGAGCTGAGTGTTTTGGGTGTATCGGAGCTCTGACGACTACAGCGTCAGCACGGTTTGACATTTGACACTCGATCATTTCAGTCAACAGACTGTACTCACCATGACTGTACGATGTAGGTGTGGACGGTTGTAATGTGAATGACAAGACGGTCGTCAGCGTTACCAAATGAATCGAGCTCGTCGTTGCCACAGAGGCGAAAAACGCCGAAATTGATCCCGTTGACGCGTATCGTCACTTCATAGATCACTTACTCTTCACTTACACCCCTCATATATCATAGTCCTAGGGACATCCTCCGTATTCTTCCATCGCCGACCCATCCACGACACCCGATGAACAGGCAGACTCGTAGGGCCATCCCTGCTTTGCCAGATGTGAGGCTTACAGAAGCAGCACGAGCGCAACCGCAAGGCTTTCCGCCAGGATACCGGCCATCCGCCCCGGCAGCGCCGAACTCGATGTACTACGCCACAGCAGGGCAACAGACCACTACGTCTAGTCCGGCACGCCCGACGGCATCGCAGGCACAGGGCGGACTGCAACAAACAGGAGGTTTCCCGCCATTAGGAGGAGGAGGGTTGAGCAGAGGTCCACCAGGGTTGGCACGGTCGAGCGGTATGTTCATGCTGCTTTGACGGGATCTCGTCATCCTTTGTGTGGGATGCGTGGGATGGAGGGCTGACGAGCTCAGAAACGGGAGACTTCCCTGCATTAGCAGGGTCACATACGTCCTCTTACGCTACGCAGGCTCAACAACCCAACGCCCCTTCAACGTCAAGCCATCATCTACAGCAAGGGGGTCTGGTGCCTCCACCGCCGCCTCCAGGGATACGTACATCGCCTGGACAGTACGCGAACGGCCTGCCGAACGATCATCCACGGGACGATTTCCCTCAACTGAGCCAAGCGGACGCGAAAGACCGGGTGAGTAATGCGTGGCTCATCGCGCGTTGGTTCTCGACTGGGCCATCTGCGTTCACCGTCCCAGCATCCCGTCTCGCGCATCCCTTCCTCTTGTACCAAATTCCAATCTCCTCACCCGACTCTCTGAACATGGCTCACCCCAGGTCACTGCATTCATGAGGAGCCAAGCATCGCAATCCCCGCCCTCCCTCGCCAACGGAACGACCTCCGCCTCGACATCCGCCACGCCATCGACGAATCCCGCATTACCAGTCTCGATTGCTCCAACAATCGACTCATGGGGAAGGAGCAATAGCCCAAATCGGCCGCTCGAGCCCGTCATACGGCCTGTACAGCAGATCATGAGTTCGCCAGTAGACAAGTGGGGGCTCAAGGCGCTGCTGTATGAGATCAAGACGAGTATGGGCAAGACGGATCGGGGTTTGATGTTATTCGGCGAGGAGCTAAGCGAATTGGGGATGGACATTGCGGGCGAAGAGTGAGTTTTGGTGTGTCAACATATGGGCGGAGGGCCGGCGTGGGACGGTTAGGAGGAAGGAAGAAGGCATAAGAGAAACGAAATGCGGCTTTATGGTCGTGCGAATTATTGATCCTTGGCCTGCAGGGGAGACGTCCTTGCAGGAGCTGCTGGAAGCGACGAGGTCGCCGTGCCGGGGTCGTGGGGCACCTGATTATCAACGCATCCGCTTATGCCAGCCCACTGTTCCCCACATTCGTCACGCCATGGGCCGACTCATCAAAAATGGGCCATCTCCTTCGGATCGAGGAGCAATATCACCTGCCGGCGTGCTACAACGTCGTTGCGCCTCCCGTGCAAACCAAGATACCGAATTTCACCGACGACACGCTCTTCTACGCTTTCTATACCTCGCCTCAAGATGTGCTGCAGCTCGAGGTGGCCGAGGAGCTGTGAGTGGCGCTTTTGGCTCGTTTGGTCGAAAGTCAAGACCGTTCCGGAGCCGTGGAAGGGACCGTGCTGACGGCAGGTACAACCGCGGGTGGAGGTATCATACCGAGCTGCAAGTGTGGCTGACATCGCCTACGGTGCTCTCGACGCCGCATGACCAACATGGCGGCCCGACGTGGCTGCGAGGGCCATTTGTGGTGTTTGACCCGCGGACGTATGCCCGCACGAAGACTGCCGACGAGTTCATGATTGACGCCTCGTTATTGGAAGCGACGAGGACGGCGGCATCGATCGTGCAAGAAGAGCAGGAGAAGGGACCGAATGGGACCGCCGCCCCTGGAGGGAACGGGAATGCGAGCGGGAACGGCAACGGTGCCGGTGCCGCGAGTGGAGCTGGAGCAAGTACAGCAGCAGCAGGCGGAGGGGCTGCAGCGTATAGCCGTTGACTGGCTCATGCGCCGTCTCTTCCCTGATATGCGACCGATTCTCATGCCGCCCGCAAGTGCCCACCTCGGGTGGATGGAAGATGGGGTGCCCGCTGACGTGCGACTGACCTGTTGGCGCCGAATTTTCGCTCGCTAATGGTGGATGGCTGTGTGTCGATACGATACGGCAGAGCAGAACAAGGAGGGAGAAGAGAGGAGGGCGACGCGGGACGGGGGAGATGGCGGAGCATCTGGACGAGCTGAGACGAGGCTTGGAGCGATGAGAGGTAAGACGGGTTATGCGAGGGGTCCGATCGAAGGTACTCGTCACAGCTGCTCAGGTTCTTCAGGCTGCGATCCTGCACGCTGCTCTTTCCGGTGCACAATGCGGACCGCCCTCCTCGTCGTTCTTCTACCTTCGTCCCATGCCAGCCGGTCTTCGATCGTGGCTTATGCTCTTGACTCCCTTGCCCTTCCTTCGGTTGAACCGCCTCCGCGCGTCCCGCAATCACAGCCGACGCCATTCACAGGGTCAACGATGCATATATGACACACGGTGCAGAGACTATGTACAACATGATGTGCTTGCCATCGCGAACGCGCAAGCCATCCTCAGCTTTCCGATGACACCAATCAGCAATCACCGCCGCCCGCCCTTCTTCTTGGACGACTTGCGATCATCATCCGAATCCGCGCCCGTCTCCTTCTTCTTCTTGTCGGCCCTCTCGGCTTTACGTTCGAGCTCATCCCAGTCTTCTCCCTCTGTCGTCCGAGCCGTCGTCGTCGACTGTCGTTAGCACTCGTTAGCCTAAGGCCCAGAAGCAGCTCACAGTCCGACGAATCGTCATCGCTTCCACTGGACTCGCTTCCAAAGTCTGACTCCCCCTCGAACACCGATCCCTCCGAGGAAGATTGGTCGTCTGAATCATCCCCTGCGCCTGTAAGGAAGTCCCATCCGCCATTCGCGAAGAACTCGTATGGGTCGTCGTTGATCGTCTTCATGATAGCTCCCCAGCTCAAGTTGACGGGGCCTTCCGAGATCGGTACATCGCACGAGCTATCATCAGCCGAGACTCCTTGGCTCTCATCGCCCGTCCGTCCACTCACTCAAGCCACTCCTTGACGTTGTCGAGGTGCGCAACGGGTATAGTGTTGATCGGCACTGGAGCCTTCTTGAAGTCGCTGAAAATGAAGACCATGTCGAAGTTCTTCAGGCCAAATTGCACGCGCTCCAGGTGGACCACCTCGATCTCGTTGAGCGTGATGACCGTGAAGGGGAACTCGGAGAGGTGTACGAGGCAGTTGGTCGTGGGCAGCAAGAGCACGTTGGATCGGTGCGGGACACCCGAGAAGCCGAGCTCGCGGAACGGCATGTCCACCTCGATGTCCTGCTGATGCGCCTGCGCGGCCGTCTCGATCCGCCGGGAGAAATCGTGGAAGTGTTTGTCCATCTCTGCTCGGCGTCGTCGGTCCTCCTGCTCTTGCTCGATTTCGTCCTCGTCGCCGTATCGCGCTCGACGCTTCTTGCCGCCAGTCTCGTCGAAGGACATGTCCGTGACCTCGCGGTAGAATTGCACGTCCTGAAGCTCAATACTCTCCCTTTCAGACGCTCGGCAGCACTCACGTAGGTCTTCTTCTTGCCGAGAATGATGGGTGTCTTGAGGTTGACATGGATGAGCACAATGAGCTCCTTGTCGCTCGGCTGGAAGAAGAGGTGCTTGATGTTGCTGAAAAGGATATCTAAGAGTCAGCTCAGTACTCCGAAAACCAGCCAACGCTGCGCGCACCAATTTTGCTGGCAGGGCCATCGGGTCTGAAGCGGATACCGTTCTGGTGAATCTCCAGATTTCCGTCCGTCTTCTTTCCCTCGGGCGCGGGACGCGGATAAACCCCCTTGAGGGTGTACGGATGACGTCCTACTTATCAGCTTCGTTCCCTCACACGATTGATGTTCAGCTCACCCTTCATCTCGACCAGTTTCTCCTGCTCAACCACATCCGCTAGCTCCTTTTTCTCCGCCTCGCGCTTCGTCGCTGCCTTCTTGAGCCCGGTGATTGTCTCGTAGACTTTGATCATGTGTCGCGTGTCCTCAGACCGGAAAGATGCTGATCTGACAAAGGTCGCATCGGGGTCTTCGAACGGCTACTTGTCAGTGTGTATCATCGGGTACATTTGATGTTTCAACTCACCATGTCCTCCTTCTTTCCCGCGATCTGGCCGGGCGATTGGAAGTTGATCCGCAAAACGATCTTGTCCCCCTCCTCCGTCTTCGTCACGTTCTTGATCGTCGAGATGTGGAAAGGCACAATTGAGCCGTAGATGGGGATCAAGACCGTCTGCTTTTGCTCATCGACGCAGATCTACGTATCAGCAATGTTCCCAACAGCATATTCATACCAACTCACCCGTCTCTGCTCGACCTCCCGGGGCAGTTGCTCTTCCCGTCTATAAGATTCGAATCGCTTCACGGCCTTATCTTGGCCGTTGGCATTTCCGCCGTCACCGTGCTCCCATTTCTTCAGTCCGTCCGCTTGTCGCTGGGCATGCAGGCGTTGCTGGTTCGCCTTGATCTTCTCGGTCGTAGTCTGCTCCACCTGCTCTCGATGTCCACCTCGCGTCTTGCTCGGCAGAACCCGTCCGCCAGCAGCGGCGCTCGTGCTCGTGCGGCTCTTGACAGGTGACTTTGCTTTCGCACTGGGCTTGACATCGCCGTTGGACTTTTTCGCTGGCTTGGCAGCGGGTTCTGGTTCCTCATCGTCCTGCCGTCAGCGCACCGCCTAGGCGGAGCATCACCACTCACGTCAAGCTCCATCACGACATCCTTCAGGCGCGTTATGCCCTCAGTCAGGACTGTTGCCGTCTCCCTGCCGACCTTGACCGTATCCGACACCAGCAATGAGTACCTATCATGAGCCGAGACCTCGGTAGAGGCCTTGACAACGCACTTCTGACCCGACTTCTTCGGGTCTGGCAAATCGGCGAAGCCAATCGAAAGGATGATAGTCATGTTCTCCTTGAATGTCCTGTCGTTCTTCGGACCAATCACGAATGTGCTATCGCGGAATTCCAATCCCGTCTGATCATCAGCCTGCCAATTTTGGTAGGGATGTCGGGCTACTTACCGCGAATCCGAGCGTCTTGACCAACGCATCGCCAAGCGTCGCACTCTTGTCTGAAACAAACTTTTGGATATGGTTGTAAACATCCCGAGCCTCGGTCCCGTCCTTGATGATCTTCAAGGCCTCCGCTCGAGCTTCCAGCAAGATAGCATAGTAACTTTCCTGTTTCTGGCCAATCAGCCGATGATTAGCCCTCTGAGCGTTTGAACTTGCCTTGTTGGGCGAGATGAGGAATGTCCGACCCATACTGGAGCAATAGCTCTTGTACCTGACACCCAACGAAGCAAGGATGACACCGGGCGTCAAATTCTGGTCGTTCGACGACGCCGACACTTTCAGGTCGTACTGCCCGCCGGACTGGATGATGGGCGTGTAGACCCATTCGGTCGAGTTGAAGTCGACTTTCGCAAGTTGCGGATTTTTGCCCCACAGCTTGGTGTCGGGTCCTTTTTCCTCTGTGCCGATCTTCTCCTCGATCAAGCTGACGTGAGCTCTAGCCCTTATGCGAGACCTTCGAGCTCACCCTGCAAAGTCCTCGTGCGATAATTTGCTGCCTCGGTCGATTACGGACTCCATCTTGGGCTTGAAGTACTGTACCATGGCAGTCGTCGTCAGCTGGGCACTGGTATTGATGATTTTCTGCCCTTAGCAACACGCCTACGACACTGGAGATCCCACCCACCAGCTCCTCGGCGTCCCTGACGGCGAGATATTCAGAGAGGGGTACGGCGATGTCCACCGTTTGAACACCAGCTTTCGAGCCCGTTACACTGATGATCAGCCTTTGGTCCACCTTGGCCGTAGGCCGGAGACGCACGCCTGGTTCCACTCGTCCACGATCTTGCCTGAAGGCTTGTCCTTCGGCAGAGTCCCAATCTTGGCTTCGCCAAGCTCCAGTATCAATTCCGGCAGTATTTCTGACACTGTTAATGAAGACCTCAGCAAATCGACCATCCGGCTCACTCGCACTGGCCTCATCTTTGCCCTTCACCCGAATGTCTACCTCGAAGCTGCCGCTCTTCTCGATTTGTCGCAAGATCTTGGCTGCACATCAGTGAAGCGCCTATGCACCTTGGATTTATCTCACCCTTTGAGGAAGAGCACACAAAGATGACTTTGCGGGGGTTGAGCAGGAACACAATCAGAGTCGAGGGGAACTCGTAGCCGAGCAGATATGTCTAGGCCGTTAGCGCGGCGCGAGGGTCGAGCCCTTGTTCTGCTCACTTGCAGCGATCCCGTCTTGGTGTACGCCACCGCATCGTCATTCGGCTCTCCCATGATTATTGCCAGAGCCGTCAGCTCCTTCAACGCCGCGGCTTCCGTCGACGGTTGCTGCCAGTCAGCGCATGCCCAGCATCGCGGTCAGTGAAACCTCGAGCTTCCGAGCTGGAACGTACCTCCCATAACGAAAAGAGCTTTTCGACTCTGGTCGCGAAAGCTTTCGCATCGATCTCGACGTCTGCCATGATGATGCGAGGGCTTCAAAGAGGGGTGGGTGCAGAGTGTGAAATGTTCAGAGAGTCAGACGGAGGAGAGGCATGCAACATGAAAGAATCATCGGCAACGCGTACGTGACGCGCGCGTGGAGTGATCGGACTTTGCGGCATTTCACCAGGCTGGGTGGCGAATCCCAGTCGGGTGGCGGTGAGCGGGGTCAGAGGCAGGGGTGCAAGTGGAGGTGGATCACCATCCAACCGAGATTTCCAGGTTGATTGTCGCCAGCTACGGCCATCCCCCCTATCCGCGTTCACTCGTCCTTGTGCATATGGCACCGAACAAGAACGCTGGCAAGGCCGCGGCCAAAGCCGCCAAGAAGGCAAAGCAGGCCGAAAAAGCAGCAAAGAAGGAAGCTCAGGCTATCGAAGCATCCAGCAAGTCTAAAGGAAAGGGGAAAGCAGCCGTTCTGGAGGACGAGGATGAAGACCTAGATGCCATTCTGGAGCGATACCAGGCAGAAATGCGGGCGGTGCGCCGGGAGTGTCGTTGGCTTGATGTGGGTGCTGACGGTAGGTCACTGCCTTGTCTGTGACAACGCTCGAGACGCCCCCTCCGCCCCGGACCAATGCGCTCTTGCTGGCTTCCCCGTCGACGCTCACGTCCGAGCCGGCTTCGAACCACCTTTATATGTTGTTTGGCGAGTTCTTCGATGGGTCGAGGGTCACCTTTTATAACTCGGTTCGGCGCTACGATATCGCCAAGAACGAGTGGAGGGAATACAAGAGCGGAGAGGGCCCGGCGCCCAGGAGCAGCGCGGCTGGTGTTGCGGCGCCGAATTTGGGCGATGGTGGTGGAATACTTATCTTTGGTGAGTAGAGGCGCATGCTCATTTGCACTGAATCTGACCAACAGGAGGGGAGTATGCATCGCCGACGCAAACATCGTTCCATCACTACAAGGATTTGGTGAGTTGAACGGGTCCGCAAGCCACAAATGTGTGAGATCGCGGAACAATGGAGTAACCTCACGACGAGCGAGACTGATGGGTAGTGGCTTTTCAGCATCAAGACGCATCTATGGGAGAAGATCGAGACGAAAAAGGGCCCGAGCGGCCGTAGTGGACATCGGTGAGTTCACTGCATCGCGATGGGCCACGCAAAGCTGAGCTCAGAATGGTCGTCTGGAAGCATTATGTCATACTGTTCGGCGGATTTATCGACGTTGGGATCAAGAGTAAGCTGCCGGGAGCTCAGTGTCTTATGCCCAGCAAACTACCTGTCTGATCTGTGGGTCTTCGACACGCAGGAGCTTAAGTGGAAGCAAATCGAGTACCTAGACAAGGATCGCGCACCGGGGTGCGTCCTGCCGAGTGTCCAAGATTCAGCTCATCCTAGACCGCGGAGTGGCTTCTCGTTCATCCCCTGTCCCGAGGGCGCGATTTTGCACGGCGGGTTCGTCAAACAGTACGTGAAGGGCGTCCGCTCAAAGGGCGTACCGCTTGACGACACATGGCTTTTACGGTGAGTGCTCGGGCATGGCGTCATGGGGTCCATGGCGCTCCGTGAATTGGCTGACATCAGAATGGACCTGGATCTTGGGAAGCTCAAGTGGGAGCGGCGGAAACGTGTAGGCTATGCACCGTCTCTGCGGTCCGGGTGCAGTATGACGCACTGGGCGAGTAAGGGGATGGGCGTGCTCTTCGGAGGGGTTTTGGACGAGGAGAAGGATGAGGACGATCTGGAGTCTATCTTCTATAACGACATGTGAGCCTTCCAGAGGTGGTCTGTAAGTATGACTGCTGACGGCAGGTTCGCGTACAACCCGGCCGGCAACGGACGATGGGTCAGTCTGAACCTGAAACGGAAGAAGAAGGCGGGAGGCCGCCGGAAGAAAAAGGTCATCGAGGCGCAGCCGAGAGTGCGCGAAGACGACGAAGATGACGGCGATGGCAAGAACGGAGATGTGGATGAGGAGGATGGCGAGCATGACGATGGGGACGACGTGGATGTGGATATGGATGATGCGGTGCGTCCATTCCCGGCTGGTGGTATATCGGCGCTCATGACAGGCCCGAGAAACCACGCCTCCGACAAAGGCTTCGGATTTGACCCTTTCCGCACAAGACAACGAAGAGGACGAGGATGATGCGGACGATCCCGCCAAGACGGTCCCGCTCACCCGCTATAATGCGATGCTGGCGATTGTGAAGAACACCCTCTTCATGTGAGCCAATTTGCCGCTGACTTTTCTGTCATGCTTTCATGGGGCTTGCCAGCTGATTACCAGCTACGGCGGAATCTACGAGACTTCCAACCCTGCTCGGGAATACACCCTGGACGACTTTGTCACGCTCAACCTGGAGAAGCTGGACCGGTTCAACCATCTCCGCGGGACGGGTCTCGAGGAGCTCGAAGCCGAGTGGAAGGGGAGTGACGATGAAGCGATGGGCTCGGACTCGGATGACGAGGAGAGCGAGAGTGAGGATGAAGGGGAAGAGGGCGATGAGATGGACGGTGTTGAGGAGGAAGAGGATGATGAGGAGGCAAAGGCGAGACGACATGCTGCGCTTTCGCAAGCCGAGAAGGTTTGTGTGGTAGCTGGTGCCATTCCCTTGGAGCATCATGCTGATGATCAGGATGCTCTGAGGCAATCGGCGACGAAATACATGGGTGTAGCGAAAGACGACAATAGGCCGCTGGAAGATGTTCTTTCCACGCCGTTGCCGGGCGAGAATCTGCGGTCATTTTACGACCGTTCTCGTGAGTGGAACATCTCTGATGCGCTCAGCGGGCTGATTGTACAGGCGAATACTGGGCTGGAACAGCTTATGAAAAGAGCGGAAGTCGAGGCAAGACTCTCCGCCGAGAAGGATTCGGTGAGTCCATTTCGCGGTTCCAGCTGCGTATTGCGTGAGCCCACCCTGATACCGCGCAGAGCTGGCCAATATCAAGTACGAAGCGTACAAACCGATCTTGGAGGAAATCGAGCGTATCCAAAAAGAGGCCGAGGTGGACAAGGCGGACGCAATGGTGGGCAAGCGCGGCGGAGGCGGAGGTGCGGGCGAGGGCAGGAATAGACGGTAGTGTGGTGCATGCTGTGTCGACCTGATCATTTTCTCCGCCACTGCAGGGCTGTCTTGCCTGCCAAATCGTTACTCTCAAGGACAATCAGGCGACACCCTGATATGCTGGAAGATCTGCTGTGCTCATTCGGCTACCATAGCCCCGACTGCGACCACACAAGAGGCGATGAAACGAGGCGTGATGCAGGGCTCGATGTCCTGAGCGACGATGAATGGAATTAGGCTTGTTTTAGCGCCGAGCCGGTGTTTAGACTATTGAGGCGTCGCTTTCAATCTCCCCCTTGGGACCCAGGGAGCGTGAACATCTGGGACGCGCAATTGAGAGAGAAGGTCAGCTCGACGTGTCGTAATAAAAGAGTTCATGTGCAAAGTGTAATCGAGGCACCGTCGCGCTCGTACGCTTTCCTCAGCAGTACCTGATCCTCAGCGAGTACCTGAAGGTGGATGACGAGTATTTGTTCTGACGGCGAGACAGGCCGGATGGTCAGGCTCAAGTGCCGCGCTGCCCGCAAGCATGTGCCTGGTGTACAGGGGGAGCGACAATCAGGTGAGGCAAGGTTGCGAGGGACGCACATTCAGGGATTGGGACCCGCTGACCGGGAACACAACGGGCGGCTTAGGCCAAACTCTGCCTCGGGCGCGCCCGTTTGACCGGACGGACCTGACCTGAGCCTTGGCTCGACAACCACCCCTTTCTCACCACCCCCTCCCCCACCCACCTTTGCCCAGCCCAGGACATTGTTCGAGCGCGCCGACCTTGACGGTGCCCAAGGCCATTGCTCGTACCGTATCACTGCACTCTTTGTATCTTATCCTCGCTGTGCTTTACATCGCCCAAACGACCTCGCAACGATAAGACCTACGACTACCGGGCCTTCACGCGTCACGGATAAAGGGCGGTGCTGACATCCTTCGATTGCCCTGGAGCTTACCTCGGCCTTGTCGCCGTCACCATCGCTTGGAAAGCCTTCATATCGGGGGCCACCTAAACTGTCCAGAGACATCAGTGCGTCGTGCACGTCGAGGTTGAAACGGCCCTCTATATCCGCCCTCCCTGCCCCGCATCGTGTCGATCAGGTCCATCAAAACACGTTTGGCTCATTCTGCGGTCTGTTCGCTGCGCTCTTCGACGCCCATTTATAGGCTTTAACATTGAGAGGGCCCGGAGAATCAGGTCAGGTGAGTGTCGGCCTCCATCCTGAGCGCGGAGACGTAGCCTCAGTCTTGACTGGACCGAAGGGGGATGGAGCAGGGGAGACGGGCCCGACGAGGGAAGCAGATGGGCCGCTGGTCACTCTTTCATCTCATCCTTCGGATCTGGGCTGTGTCTCAAAGACCAGTCCAGCCTCGTCGGAAGTCAATCGGTCGCTCAATGGCGTGTCAATACACACCTTTCCAATGCTTCTGGTGCACACTGGTCCCCTCCCCTCTTTTACCCCTGTCGCATCGCTCCTCTTCACCCGCCCATCCCATCTTCCTTGATCCTTCGTCGCCACTCATCTTGCATGATGGCTGGAACTTCGGCTAACAAAGTGCAGCTCGGCGGGTCATCACTCCTTTCACTCCCCTCGTCCTCCCTGCCACCGTTGACTCCTCCCATCACCCCCGACATTCCGACTGCCACGCTGCCGTCATCACGCTCCTCGACCGATAGCGAGCTCGCCGCAATCATGGCGACCGCTCTACCGGGCCTGCCGGCTTCACTGCCGGACACCAGTCCATTCGAGCAGCACATCTTGTCGTTACTTGCTACATTCGCTCAACAGCCCGCCCCTTCATACCCCTTCCCCGACCAACCTGCCATCGCCCTCTTCGACGGTCCCAAGACGCAGGCGCAGGAATCCATCGAGCTCGCGGTAGCGTCCCTTGGTCAGCGTTTATGGGCGGCTGAGCGGTCACCAGCAACCTCGTCGAGTGCATTCAAGGAGTCCCAGCAGGTATTGCCGAACCAGCCCAACGACATCCTCACTCCGGCTTGGACCCCGCCTGTGTCCGACCAGAACGGACAGTCGACACCCATGTGCCCAACCTGCACCCGCCCCGTCGAGCCGTCGTTCCAGCCCTTGGTCACATCGGCCACCTTCCCCACGATCTCGTCCCATCCCCTCGCCACGTCGCTGTCAACCCCACCTGCCCAACTATCAACCATTCGGCCGCTCACCACTTCGAGCCTGAATCCCACGCCGCACAGCATCATCACCACCTCGAACGGCGCGAGCGTGCTCACCGGCGGGCCTGGCGCTGCGTCGTGGAGCGTCCGCGGCGCAGTCGGCGAAAGCGGAATGACGGCTGAAAAGGAGCTCGAGCTCCTCAAGGCACAGGTGCAGGACATCGCGCGTGTCTGTAAGGCTGTCGCGACTGGAGACCTTACGCAGAAGATCATCGTGCCGGTCGAGGGACAGGCCATGACGGAGCTCAAGGATATCATCAACTCGATGGTGGACCGGCTCAAGACGTTCGCGGTCGAGGTCGAGCGTGTGTCACTCGAGGTCGGGACGCAAGGGAAGCTAGGAGGACAGGCCGTCGTCGAAGGCGTCGAGGGAACCTGGAGAGAACTCACCGCTGTTGTCAACAAGCTCGCTGCGAACTTGACGAGCCAAGTACGAAGTATCGCCAAAGTCACAAAGGCTGTCGCGAAGGGAGACCTTAGCGAGACGATTGACGTCGAGGCGAGCGGGGAAATCGCTGAACTCAAAACAACGGTCAACGGAATGGTAAGTCCGAGTGTTCAAGGAGGCCATGTAGCTGCGCTGAAAGAGCAGGTCATGTCTCTACGTACCCTGGCAGATGAAGTCTCGCGTGTTTCTCTCGAAGTCGGTTCTCAAGGAAAGTTGGGTGGCCAGGCGTACGTCCCGGATGTCGAGGGTGTCTGGAAGGATTTAACGGTCAATGTGAGCTGAACGACATATACCATTCGGCGAAGGCTCACGACAGGTCAATCGGATGTGTGAATCTCTTACTACCCAAGTGCGATCTATCGGAAGCGTGACGACGGCTGTCGCACGCGGAGATCTGAGTAAGATGATTGAGATAGAAGCGGAAGGAGAGATGGCTGTCCTCAAAAATGTGAGTCTACCAATTTGACATCCGCTGCCTATCGCATCTGGGATGAGCTCACCCTAGACTGTCAACTCGATGGTTCGGCAACTGACGATCTTTGCCAATGAAGTCTCCCGTGTCGCCCTAGAGGTCGGAACGCAGGGTATACTAGGGGGACAGGCTGTCGTGCCGGGTGTGGAAGGGGTGTGGGACGATCTCACCACCAATGTCAACGTGAGCCACGGTAGCCCCGTTGTGGGCGGCACGTAGCTCATGGCAGAAAATGGCTCGGAACCTGACGGAGCAAGTGCGAGAAATCGCCGAGGTCACCAAATCCGTCGCTCGGGGAGACCTCACCAAGACGGTCAATGCGGATGTGCAAGGTGAAATTCTCGACCTGAAGATCACGGTCAACGATATGGTCGCTCAACTCACTGTCTTCGCTGCCGAAGTGACGCGCGTGTCTCTCGAGGTCGGAACGGAGGGCAAACTGGGTGGACAGGCCTTGGTCCCGAATGTGGAGGGGACGTGGAAGGTTCTCACCGATAATGTCAACCTGATGGTGAGCGTGCGCGCGATTCCGAGCCGGGCCGAGCTGACACCAGGCGTTGAACCTGACGACGCAAGTGCGAAGTGTTGCTGAAGTGTGCGTGATTGGGAGGATGCTTTCTGGCGATGCTTACGCCCAGTACCACCGCTGTCGCTGCTGGAGATCTCAGCAAGAAGATCACCGTGGCGGCCTTTGGCGAGATCTTGCAGTTGAAGGTGAGCTGGTGGCCATTTTTGCGGTGATCCAGAGCTAATCAGCAGAACACCGTCAATAACATGGTGGAGTCGCTCCGAAGTTTCTCATCGGAAGTCACGCGTGTCGCTCGAGAGGTCGGAACGGATGGACGACTTGGTGGTCAGGCCCGAGTGCCGGGTGT
>Ga0308169_10002108_pt1 | contig 21343 bp, 14 predicted proteins | sample PhyBR1_2_FD_202139 | JGI IMG/M metagenome (GOLD analysis project Ga0308169, IMG submission 202139) | Phyllosphere microbial communities from UC Gill Tract Community Farm, Albany, California, United States - DLSLSB.R1 | ecosystem: Host-associated > Plants > Phyllosphere > Unclassified | place...
GATGATGCTGGTGCGTGCACTCCTGCGCGGTGCCCTGTTCTGCAGCATCGTGGCGGCCATCCAGTTCACCACGCACGTGGATCCCATGGCGTGGTTCCAGGGGGTACTGCCCGGGTTCAAGAACAACGGCGGGAACCAGCCGTTCCAGGAACGCGGAAGCTTCCTCCGGGTGGCCGGCAGCACCTTCCATCCCATCGAGCTGGGTGTCCTCGCGTCCATGCTCCTTCCGCTGTCCCTGTGGCGCGCACTGTATGACAAGTCGGGCCGCGCATGGATGCACTGGACCGGGACGGGCTTCATCGTGTTCGCCATCGCCGCAACGATCTCCCGCTCGGCGGTCCTGGGTGTCCTGACCGTGGCCCTGGTCTTCCTTCCGTTCCTCCCCTCCCGGTCCCGGCAGTGGACCGTGCTGGGGTTCGCCGGTGCTGCCACACTCCTCTTCCTCGCGGTTCCCGGGTTCGTCGCAACGCTGTTCGGTTCGGTGACGGCGGGGACGGCCGATCCCTCCATCACCGCCAGGCTTGAGGATTACCCCCGGGTGGAAGCCATGGTGTCCGCCCGGCCGTGGCTTGGAATAGGGCCGGGGGCGTACCTGACACGGAACGCCATCGAGGTCCTGGACAACCAGTACCTGAAAACCATCGTCGAAATGGGCGTACCGGGGTTCCTGGCACTCCTGCTGTACATGGTGGTTCCCGGGATCGCGGCCTGGCTGGCTGCCTTCAACGCCAAAGAGGAACGCTTGAAGACACTTGCGGCAGCAGTTGCGGCCGCCTGCCTGGTGGCCGCCCCCGCGTCAGCTGCCTTTGACTCCCTGGGCTTCCCCGTCCTCGCACTCGTGTACCCGATATGCGTCGGGCTCTCAGGAACGGTGTGGTTGCTCGTCGCCGCCGAACGACGGGCACTTGGCCCGACTACCAAGGAACAAGGCTCCAACCTTGCAGAATCTGAAAGGCTCCCATGACTCCCGTCTCGGTTCTTAAAATCCTGTGGCGCCACAAGGTCTCGATGATTACGGTCCTGGTGCTCACTCTTGCAGCGGCTGCGTACGTGTTCTTCTACGCGCCCCGAAGCTACATGGCGTCGACCGTCTACGTCCTGGTGACGCCACGCGTGCCCAGCGTCGAAGAAATGCGCACCGACCCCGCCCTCGCCGCCGCGAACTCGGACAACCCCTACCTGCGCTCGGCGGACAGCTCCCTGATCACGCAGGTGATGGCGACAAAGCTGAGCTCCACCGACGTCGTCGACTCGCTCAAGGCCGCCGGTTTGTCACCCGACTACACCGTGACCCTGCCGGCCACCACTGGTGCGGGCCAACTCATCAGGATGGAGGCCACGGGATCCAGCCCGCAGCTGGCCATCACGACTGCCGAAGCCCTGGGCCAGCATCTCACCGCCAAATTGCGGGATGCCCAGAAAGTCAACGGGGCTGATGACCGCTACCTCTTCACGGCCCTTCAGATTGACCCGCCCAGCAAAGCCACAGAGCAATTCTCCAGCCGGCTCCGTTCGATGATCGTGGTGCTGATCGGTGGCGTCATCCTCCTGTTCGGCGCTGTCTCGATCGCCAGGATGCTGGAAAATTCGCGGGCTGCCAGGAAGGATGCCGCGGACAGGGCCAAGCCCGTGTCCAGGCGCAGGCGCTCCGCCGACCGCAATGCGGAACCGGCAGCCGTCCCGGACGAGGACGGTAAACCTGGCGACCGCAGCGCTGCGGCCCCGCGGACCGTGGAGGACCGGAAACCAAGGAAATATGCGGTGGCAGCGGTGCATGACTCGCCTTTCCTGCTGCCACAGCACGAGCTGCAGGACCTTACCTTCGAGGAGCAGCGCTCTGATGTCCCCGTCAAACGCTGACCAGGAGCGCCGCGTCCCGGTTTCCGTGGTCTGCGTCTTCAACAACCCTGCAGTGCTCCGGGATTGCCTCACGGCTTCCATCGCAGCCGGCCTTCCGGACGCCCCGGACCTCGAATACCTGCCTGTCGACAATACTGCGGGGCAGTTTTCCTCCGCCGGAGCGGCCCTGAACCATGGCGCAGCGTTGGCGCGGAACGACGTCGTGGTTTTTGTCCACCAGGATGTCTTCCTGCACTCCATCCCGGCGATGGAGAAGGTGGCAGCCGCCATGATGGCGGATCTGTCCCTGGGCATGGTGGGCGCAACCGGGATGACCGCAGAAGGCCGCCTCCTGGGGCTGATCCGCGACCGTATCGTGCTGTCCGGCCGCAAGGAACCCGGCCTGGCGGATGTGGACAGCCTGGATGAAGTCCTGTTCATGGTGCGCCGGGACCACATCCGGCGGCAGCCGCTGAGCGAGGAGCCGGACCTGTCCTGGCACGCCTACGCCGTGGAATACGGAGCCCGGCTTCGGGCGACCGGCAGCCGTGTGGCGGTGGCCGACATCCCCTTGACCCACAACAGCCTCACCATCAATCTTGACCGGTTGGCCGAAGCGCACCAGTGGATTGCCGGAGCGTATCCGGATCAGCTGCCGATCGTGACGACCTGCGGTACAGTGCAGCAACGCCCCCGTGTTCCCGCCGTCCTGTCCGGCCTGGTGGACTCGCAGAAGTGGCGGTACCGGTGGCTCCGGGAATCAGTATCCGCGCACAAGCTCCGCAGCAGATCCCCGTTGCGCCCCGTCACGGTCCTCGGCGACCTTCGCCGCGACATAGACGACATCTGTGCCGCCGCCGGACTCGACGCTGCCACAGTGATCAATGTGCTCCCCGGCATTACCGGAGGGCATGAACTGGGCAAGCCACTGGAGCTGGACCGGCGAGGTGTCCGGTTCCGCTTCCTGGCAGTGGACGACGCGGCCGCTGCCGCCCTGGTGTCCGCCCACGGGCCGGACCGCACCGTCGCCGTGACCAACATCAGCTTCGACACCGCCGGTGAGGTGGTCGGCGCCTTGGCGGGACGGAGAATCATGCTGGGATTCCACGGAAATACCGGACCATGGCTGCTCACGGGGCCGGCGGTTGATGCGGCGGAGGAATACTACCGAACCCCCCGCTCGACCCCCCTCGCTATGAAGGTTGGCTAAGCCGCCTCCGGGCGTCCGACACCCACGCCCGGCCGTGGTCCGGAACCAACTGGGCCAGGCCCATATGCGGTGACTTCCGCCAGGCCGCCCACTGCCGGACCCGCTGGGCGGCTCCAAGGAAGGGCGTGATGTCCGCCCAGGCCGCGTCCAGGCCGGCAAAGCCGGTTTCCTGCTGCACCAACCCCACCAGCCGGTCAAGGGGTCCGTCTCCCCAAGGAGTGGGCCCCGGTGCAATCGGCGCAGGTGGCGCCAGTGCCGCCTCGGTGTACACGCGCTCCGCCGTCTCCCGCCAGGCCGAGGGGCTGTGGCCCTCGACGATTGCCCTGCGGGTGGCGGATCCCCGCGCGGTCCTGGCGGACTCCGAATCTGCCAGTTCCGCCAGGGCTGAGACGAATCCTGCCGGTGTTGTCGGCGCGAGGAGGAGGTCTTCAAGTCCTGGTGAATCCGATCCAAGGACTGCACATTCGTCCGGATGGCCCCTGAACGTCACCAGCGGCAGCCCGTGTGCGCCCGCCTCCAGCAGCGAGGTCAGCGACGCGAAGGGAAAAGAGTCCACGTAGGCATCGGCGATGGACAGCAGCGGCGAAATGTTGGCAAGCCGCCCGACGGCCCGGATCCTTCCACCGGTGGCAGCTGCCGCCGCTGCCCAGGCTCCGGCGGGGGAGGGGCCGGCCACCAGGAGGTGCGCATCCGGCCGCCGGAGCAGGAAGGACCTGAACAGGCCAATCAGGGAGTCGGGACCGACGGGATCGTATTTGCTGCCCGCTGCGGCGGATACCACCACGAATGCCGTCTCCGGGATGCCCCACCCGGTCCGTGCAGCGGACCTCTGCGATTCCCCGGCAGGCCCGGCAGGGGCGAGTTCGAGCGGGCGATTGGCCACCACGCAGCGCCCGGCATCAACTCCCCGGCGGCGGATGGCCAGGTCCCGTCCACTCGCCCGCAGGCACAGGACGAGGGCAGCGGCAGAGGTTCCCTGCCAAAAGACATGGTCCGCATGGTTGACGTAGACGGCGGGCGGCGCGCCGTGGCCGCCCAAGGCAAGGGAGGGAACGACATCGTGCGGATGCGCGTGCACAATAACGACGTCGGCCGTGGCGACGATACGGCGCAATGCCGTTGCCCTCTTCATGAGCCCGCCCGGCCTGCGGTCCAGGAGGACCAGATCGCGGGGATCCGCCAGGCAGGCAACGATTTTGGCCGGCAACTCGGTGCTGCCCTGGCGGGTGACCACAACCTGGTGGTGCGAGTCCGGATCCTGGTTGATCCAGTGCGCAATGCTCTGGGTATGGCCGCCGGTTCCGTACAGTTGCGTGGCCACGTGGACCACACGGCGCCTGCCCGGTTTTCCCGGCGCGGCAGGCCGGGGGTGTGCAATGGAGGACCGTAGCCTGGCCAGGACCTCTTCAAGCCCTTGGTGGCCGAAATACCCGGTGTGGTCTGTCCAGGCGAAACGGGCGGCAAGCTGTGCCTGCACCGCCGCGCGCTCCCACAGCCCGGCTGCTGCCAGGAGGCCTGCGGTCTCCAACAGGCGTTCAAAGGTTTCCCGGTTGGCGCTGATGCCTTGCAAGGCCACCGCTCCTTCCCAGGTTCTTCAACATGGCAACGTCGGCGCGCTTCAACCACAGCAGGCCCGCAGTGAGGGAGCCGGCGACTGCACCTGAGAGCAGCAGGGCCCAGGGGACGCCGAGTTCCATCCGGCCTAGGAGGGCAGAGGCGGCCAACAGCGCTGCGGCGGCAGCCGAGGGCAGCAGCAGCTGCCGGAGGACCCGGAGGGGTGGGACGCCCACAGCCCGCAACCGCCAGAGATACAGGGGCAGGACCAGCGCGGCTACGACGACGAATTGGGCCATGGCCACCCCGGCGATGCCGCCGCCGGCGCCGAGAAACAGTGCGGGTAGCAGGGCCACCAGCCAGCACACCTGGATGGACATGATGGAGCCTGTCATTCCCGCAACGACCAGGTAGTCATAGATCAACTCGAAAAGGATCCGGAGCCCGGCCACCATGGCAAGCCAGAACAGTGCGGCGCTTGCACCCGCCCAGGCATCGCCGTACACAATCCGGACGATGGTTTCGGACTCTGCCGCCAGGAACGTGACGGCGGGGAAGACGACGCATGTCAGCACACCGATCAGGGCCGTCACCGTGGAGCCCATTCTTTGCGGGTCGTGCTGCATACGGGCCAGCACCACGGGAGCGACGCTTCGGAGCGGCTGGGAGAACATGGTCACCGGCCAGCTCGACAGGTTGAAGGCCAGGACGTACATCCCCAGCATCACCGGCCCGAGCGTACTGCCTGTGACCAATTGGTCCAGGTAGCCCACACAGAACACGATGATGCTGGTCCCTGCCAGGGGCAGCCCGAACCTCAGCAACGGCATCAGGACACTGCGGTCCAGTCCCAGGCGCAGGGGAAGGGGCGACTTGATGACGAAGAGCAGGCCGCCGGCCACCGTGCCCGCCAGCCGGCCCACGGCCAGGCTCATTGCACCCATACCGGCCAACACCAGGGAGATCGAGACGATGGCCCCCACCCAGACATTGACCTGGTCGATCAGCATCTTCGTTTTCTGGTCGAATGCCCGCTGCATCAGTGCTGCGGGTGTGGCGACGACGCCGCTGACCAGGACGCAGCACACCATGACCCGGACAACGTCGGTGGCGCCGGGGTCGCCCATGCGGTCCGCGAACCACGGGGCGGCGGCGAGGCCGGCCACGCAAAGCACTGCGCTGGAGAGGATCGAGATGGTGGTCACGGTGGGCGCGATCCGTGCGGGATCCTCCGGCCACCTCACGATGGCGAGGCTGACCCCCAATTCGTTGACGGTCAGGACGGCAAGCAACGCCACCATGGCCACCGCGAAGCTGCCGTACGAGTCGGGCCCGAGCAGCCGGGCCAGGACGATTCCGATTCCCAGCGTGCCGAACCTGGCCACCGCCGTGTTCAGCAGGCTCCAGCCCAGCGCGGAGGTGGCGCCGGGCGCGTTCTGCGGCCCCGCGTGCGGCCCCGCGGACTGCTGCCCGGCCTCTTGGACGGAGGCCTGGCCGGGGCGCTTCACCGCTTCCCCCGCTCGGACGTCGTCAACGGACTACGGCTTCGCTGCTGCGCAGGACACCGCAGCAGCAAGCGCCTCAACGACCCGTTCCTGTTGGTCGGCAGTGATATGCGGAAACAGCGGAAGGGAAAGGATCCGGCCGGCAGCCTCCTCGGCGACCGGGAAGGAACCGAAGGCGGCAGACCCGTACGCCCCGCTGCGGTGCACCGGAACCGGGTAGTGGATTCCTGCCTGGATCCCGGACGCGTGCAGCGACCCAAGGACGGCGTCCCGGTTCCGGACCCGCACCACGTACAGGTGCCACACGTCCGCGTTCCCGGGCGCCTCCCGCGGCAGCTCAACGCCCGGCACGTCTGCCAACAACGCCGCGTAGCGTTCCGCCGCGGCCCGGCGGCGCAGGTTCCAGCCCTGCAACCTCGCCAGCTTCGCTCTCAGGACCACGGCCTGGACGGTGTCCAGGCGCGAGTTGAACCCGATGGCATCGTGCCGGTACTTCACCGAACTGCCGTGCGCACCCAACAACCTGACATGCGCATCAACACCGGGGTCGGACGTCAGCACGGCTCCCGCGTCCCCGGCCGCGCCGAGGTTCTTGCCGGGGTAGAAGCTGGTTCCGGCGGCAAGGCCCCAGGTTCCCGCATGCCGGCCAAACCGGGTTGCGCCCTGGGACTGTGCGGCGTCCTCGATGATCACCGCGCCGCAGGACTCGGCAACGGGGATCAGCCTTTCCATGAAGGCGGTTTGCCCGAACAAGTGCACCGGCACGATCGCCTGCGTGCGGGAGGTTACCGCCGCGGCCACGGCGTCGGGATCGATCAGGAGATAGGAGGGGTCGACGTCGACAGGCACCGGGACTGCCCCGATCCGGCTGACTGCCTCAGCCGTGGCGATGAAGGTATTGGCAGGCAGGATCACTTCCCCGCCTGGCCGCACGCCCCCGGCACGCAGGGCAAGTTCCAGCGCATCCGTTCCGTTCGCAACACCGGCGCAGTGCCGCGCGCCCACGAATGAGGCGTATGCCGCCTCGAATGAGGCAACGGCCGGGCCGCCAATAAAGGATGCCGAACGAAAGACCGTGTCCAGTTCGGCCATGACCTCATCATGGACTTCAGCCTGCTGGGCTGCCAGGTCCACCAGCGGGACCGTTTGGACCTCCACGTCGGAACTCATGAAATACCCCCAACACTGAATCTTTCACCGTCAATTTCGCGGGCGGGCACCCCAACCCACGTCTGCCCGTCGGGCACGTTGCTCAACACCGCAGCCCCCATGCCTACGGTGGCGTATGCGCCCACGGACGTGCGTTCGCGCACGCTGGCGTTCATCCCCAGATAGGCCGCCCGGCCAATCCGGACTCCGCCGCCCAGCGACACTCCTGCAGCGAACGTGGCGAAGTCCGCCACGTCGTCGTCGTGCGTGAAGGTCACCGAGGGCATGGCCACCACGTGCGCTCCCAGGGTGACGGACGCGGTGAGCGTGACATTCCGGAGCAGGATGCTGCCCCTGCCCACCCGGCACCCCTCGGGGTACTGGACCGAGGGATCGATCGCCGTCGCGTAGCGCGCCTCGGTGAGGCCCATGGCCGTCAGCCGCTCCACCACCGATTCCCGCACCCTGCCGGAACCGATGCACACCAGGATGAAAGCGTGTGTGTACTTCGCGGCGTCATCGATGGTTCCCAGCACCGGGGCCCCGTCCACGGTGACGCCCGCCATTTCCTTGTCGTCGTCCAGCAGGCCGACGACGTCGTACTGGCCGCTGCTGCGCACCATCGCCAGGACTTCGCGGGCCAGGCCGCTGGCGGCTATCAGGATCAACTCGCTCACGTGCGCATCCCGGCTGCCGCGCCCCGGATGGTGCCGATGATCCTGTCCAGCCCCTCGTCATCCAGCTCGTGGTAGACAGGAAGGATCAAAGTCCTGTCATTGAGCCGCTCGGTTTGCTGCAGCAGGGAGCCCCCCGAGTTCCGCCACCGGTAGGCCGGTTGGCGGTGTGCGGCCATGATGCCCCGCCGGGCCGAGATTCCGGCATCCGCCAGCAACTCCATCAGCCCGTCGCGTGTGGTCCCAAAGCTGGGCAGCACTTCCACCCAGAAGGACTGGAAATTGGTGGTGCCGTAGGGCGGGTCCGAGACGAGCCGGAGGCCCGGGACCCGGGAAAGGGCGGCGACGTAGCGGGCCGCGATCGTCCGCCGCCGCTCCAGCACTTCCGGCAGCCGGGCCAGCTGGACGATTCCGACGGCGGCCTGCAGGTCAGTCATCCGGTAGTTGAACCCCACCTCCAGGTAAACCTCCGGTGGGGCCAGGAGTGATCCGTGCCGGTCCGCGGCGGACACGCTCATGGAGTGCTCCCGCAGCGTCCTTGCCCTCGCCGCCCAATCAGCGCGGTTGGTGGTGAGCATGCCGCCTTCACCGGTGGTGAGGATCTTGCGCGGATGGAAGGACCACACCGCCACGTCCGCGCCGGCCCCCACCGGCCTGCCCTTGTACGTGGACCCCACCGCGCACGCGGCGTCCTCGATCACCATGATCTCGTGCCGGTCGCAGAGTTCGCGGATGGGGTCCAGGTCCAGCGGCACTCCGCCTTGGTCCACCACGATGACCGCCCTGGTGTCCAAGGTGAGGGCGGCGTGGAGGGTTTCCGCGGTAACGTTCCCGGTGGCCGGGTCCACGTCGCAGAACACCGGCCGGGCACCTACATAAGTCACCGCGTTGGCCGTGGCAATGAAGGACAGGGAAGGCACCACAACGTCATCCCCGGGACCGATTCCGGCCACCACCAGGGCAAGGTGCAGGGCCGTGGTGCAGCTGGAGGTGGCCACCGCGTGCCGGACGCCCTGATACTCGGCGAACCTGGTTTCGAACTCCTTGACCTTGGGCCCTTGCGCCACCCAGCCGGATGCCACCACCTCGGCCAATGCCCTTGCTTCCTCGTCGCCGAGCCAGGGTTTCATGACATTGATCCGGGCGAGGACTGGTTCGGCAGTCATCAGGCACCAACCTTCCGCGTGGCCGCAATTTCTTCGCGCAGGGGCATCCACCAGCTGACGAGTTGGCGCAGTCCTTCGTCGAGTTCCACTTCCGCCTTGAAGCCAAGGTCGCGGGCGGCGGCGGACGTGTCGGCCAGCCGGCGGACCACACTGTTCACCTGCCGGGCCGGGCCGTGTTCCACGCTGAGGTCCGAGTCCATGACCCGCAGCAGCGTGCGTGCCATGTCCAGCAGGCTGGTTTCCGTCCCGCTGGCCACGTTGTATGTTCCTTCGGCAATCCCGCTGCCGGCGGCCAGCACGTTGGCGCGGGCCACGTCCGCCGTATAGATGAAGTCCATGGTCTGGAGGCCGTCGCCGAAGATCAGCGGCGGTTGCCCGTCCATGATCCGTTCCATCCACCGCACCAGAACCTCCGTGTACAGGCCGTGGACGTCCATCCGGGGCCCGTAGACGTTGAAGTAGCGCAGCATCACGTAGTCCAGGCCCGTCATGGCACGGAAGCTCCGGGCCATCCCTTCATTGAAGGACTTGGCGGCGCCGTAAAACGTGTCGTTGTTGGCGTGGTGGTGCCGTTCGGTGGTGGGGAACTCCTCAGCCATCCCGTAGACCGATGCGCTGGACGCGGCCACGAGCTTGTCCACCTTGTGTTCCGCAGCGGCCTCCAGGATGTTGAAAGTGCCATCCACCAGGACCTCCAGGGCCAGCCGGGGTTCCTCCGCGCACTGGGTGATCCGGATGGCCGCCTGGTGGAACACCAGGTCCTTGCCGCGGGTGAGGTCATGCACCAGGTCACGGTCCTGGATGCTGCCCTGCACCAGTCCCACCTGCCCGGTGGCCAGCGCGCCGGAGAGGTTGTCCAGCCTGCCGCGGACCAGGTTGTCCAGGACGTCGATCCGGTGCACCCCCGCGGCCAGCAGGGCATCCACCAGGGTGGATCCGATGGTGCCGGCGCCGCCGGTGACCAGGACGTTGGCGCCCTCCAGCGCGCTCACCGGGCCCCCTCCAGTTCGGCGCCGGTTCCCGCCATGGCGGCACCCGCCACGGCGGTGGGCCGGCCGTCCAGGGTCAGGCTGCGGGTGACCGCTTCAAGAACGGACAGCACCCGGAGCCCGGAGGCGCCGCCTGTCCGTGCCTGCCGTCCGGTGCGGATGCACGATGCGAGTTCCTGCACCACCTGGCCAAGGGCCTCCCGTTCAGGCAGCGCCGGTGACCACGTGTCACCCAGGCGGTAGGAGACGGCGGTGGACGCCTTCTCGCCGGCCGTTTTCGGCTGCCGGTCCAGGCTCACGCCGCGGTCGTAGACACTGAGCCGCTGCTGCGGGTTCAGGTCGTCCCACACCAGGGTCCGCAAGGATCCGCCGATCACCATCTGGCGGATTTTGGTGGGACTGAGCCAGTTCACGTGCACGTGGGCGGTGGCGTCGTTGGGGAGCCGGAAGTTCAGGTGGCCCACACAGTCGCGTCCGGTTCCCAGCGGGTCGGCGCCGAACGCCGAGACCTCGGCCGGGTTCAGGCCGCCCGGGAGGACGAAGTCCAGGATGGACAGGTCATGCGGGGCGAGGTCCCAGAAAACATCGACGTCGGGCTGCACCAGGCCCAGGTTGATCCGGGTGGAGTCCACGAACAGGATTTCGCCCAGGGATCCCGACTGCACCAGTTCCTGCATCTTCAGGACCGCCGGTGTGTAGCAGTAGGTGTGGTCCGCCATCAGGACCAAACCGTTCGCCCGTGCTTCGGCCACCATCTCCAGCCCGTGTTCCCGGCTGTCAGCCAACGGTTTTTCCACCAGGACGTGCTTTCCGGCCCGCAGGGCCGTCATGACCGCTCCATGGTGGGTTCGCGCCGGCGTCGCGATGGCCACGGCATCGACGTCAAAGCTGTCCAGCAGCTCGTCCAGGGACTCGACGCAGGGTATCTGGCCCAGCGTGTCCGCCAGCTTGCGGGCCCGGTCGATGTCCAGGTCGCAGATGGCCACCAGGTCCCAGTCCGGGCTGGACTGGAGGTTGCGTGCCAGGTTGGGCCCCCAGTAGCCGGCTCCGACGACGGCGATACGGAGTTTTGGCACAGGCTGCGGATGGCCGGCGGTGTGGAAGGGACTCCCGAATTTTCTCATATCACTTTCTTCCCATTTTGTGAGTGTGTCAGTAGGCGCCGGACGGCCGGACAACAGCCCGGAACGTCCGCCAAAGAATCAGGAGGTCACCGGCAAGGGACCAGTTTTCGACGTAGTAGAGGTCCAGCCGGACCGCTTCCTCCCATGGAAGGTCCGAGCGGCCGTTGATCTGCCACAGACCGGTGATGCCCGGCTTGATCAGCAGCCGGCGGTGGGTGTGGCGCTCGTAGCCGCTGACTTCCCGGTCCAGCGGCGGGCGGGGACCCACCATGCTCATGTCGCCCAGCACCACGTTCCAGAGCTGGGGGAGTTCGTCGAGCGAGTATTTGCGCATCCAGCGGCCGCACCGGGTAACCCTGGGATCGTCCTTCATCTTGAACAGCACCCCGGCGCCCTGGTTCTGCTGGTCCAGCCCCGCCAGCCGCGCTTCCGCGTCGACCACCATGGACCGGAACTTGTACATCCCGAAGACCTGGCCGTCCTTGCCAATCCGGGCCTGCCGGAAAAGGACCGGGCCCGGGCTGTCCCGCTTGACGATCAGGGCGAGCACCAGGAGGACGGGCGCGAGCACCAGGAGGGCAGCCAGCGCAGCGGCCACATCCATGATCCGCTTCATGGCGTGCTTCGCCCCGCCGTACTGCGGAATGTCCACGTGCATGAGCGGCAGGCCATCCACCGGCCGCCAGTGGATGCGGGGACCGGCAACATTGGTCAGGGTGGCGGCGAGGATGAGCTCCGCGGAGGACTCTTCAAGCTTCCAGCCCAACTCGCGGATAAACCTGTTGCCGCCCGGCAGCGGACCGGCGATGATCACCGAGTCCGCGTCCGCCAGGCGGACTGTGCGGGCGATATCGTCCGTGGAGGACAGGACCGGGACCGTGCAGCTGTCCACGCGGAGTCCTGCGCCGCGGCGTGCGCCCGGAAGGCAGGCCCCGAGGATCTCGTACACTGCCCCGGACTTACGGACCTGCTGGATCACGTACCGGACGTCCTCGGGTTCGCCTACCACCACGGCGCGGGAGAGGTGGCGTCCCTTGGCTTTCTCGGCGGTCAGGCGGCGGCGGAATGCGCGGCGGTTCAGGGTGAGCGCCACCAAGCCCAATGGCAGGGATACCGTCACGAAGGCGCCGGCGCCGTGGATGGAGAAGATCACGGCAGCGAGGGCAAGGAGGCCAAAGGTGCGGAGCGTTGCCGAGGCAACGCGCTTGTACTCGTCAGCACCGATGCCAAGCACCTTCGGGTCCCGGGTGTGGTAGACCTCCAGTGCCGCCAACCAGGTTGCCGTCAGTGCGGCTGCCGCCGCTGCTGCGCCGCCGTCCCGGGGGCCTTCGGGCGAGAACCCCGCCTCGGAGAGCAGGAAGCCGGCGTAGGCGGAGAGCATGACCACCGCGGCGTCCGCGGACCGGAGGAGGGTGGTGTGCCGGCTGATCCAGGCGGCCGTTGCCTTGCGGGGCCGGGCCTGTGCCGCGGAAGGGAGGGGGGCTGCCGGCGGCAGGGGGAACCGGGTTCCTGCGGTTTACCCTGCCGCCAGCTGCTGTGTTGCCACCCGCTGTGCAGCAGCGGGCGGAACAAGCCAGTCGAAGGCCGAACGTCGGGTCCTGACAACTGGTATCTCTGCCATGATCACCCTCTCGGTCGTAGCGCCTGTCCCCTGGCTGTGAAGCAAAACTAGCCGTGGCGGCTGGCGTTTGAAGGGGGAGGCCGGGGCCTTTGTGGGTCTTGGGAGGGAAGGGTGTGGAAACTGCGGGTCCCGCATCTGCAGGGATTTTGCCTACAAAACGGGCAGCACGTAGGGTTCCCTGGCGGCCTGTCCCTTGTCCGCGGCGAGGGCGGTCAGCTGGGCCCGGGACTCAACACCAAGCTTGCGGTAGATGGCTGTCAGGCGAACTTCCACCGTGCGCACGGAAACATACAGCGTGGCGGCAATTTCCTTGTTCCGCATGCCCCGGGCCACCATTTTGGCCAGTGACCGCTCATGGTCTGCGAGCATCAGCATGGCCGGGTTGCCCTGATGCCGGACCGGTTCCACGCGTTCGTCCAGGAGCAGGGCATCCACGTGCTGGGTCCAGGCATCCGCCCCCGCCTCGTCGAACATCACCTTGGCCCGGAGCAGGGTGTCCCGTGCGTCGCGCAGCTTGCCGAAGGCGTGGAGCCGTTCCGCGTAGCACATCAGCGTCCGGGCCTGCTCGAGCATGTGCCCGTTCCGGCCCTGGAGGGCCTGGGAGAAGAGCTGGAGTGATTGTTCGCCGTCGGCCAGCATGGCGCGGCTCCTGGTCACGGCCATCATCAGCCAGGGTGAGCGCAATCCTACGGAGCGGCCCTCGAGGCGCATCAACGCCTGGGTGGCCTCATGGTGGCGGCCCAGGCGGATGAGCACTTCCACCAGGTCGGCCTCACACCGCAGCAGGGTGGGATTGCCGAATCCCATGCCGATCTCGACGGCCCGCGACAACTGGGCAACGGACTCAGCGAGGTCTCCGCGCAGCAGGGCGAAATGGCCCTGGCAGGCGGCGAGCTGTGCAGTGAGGGCCGGGTGGCTGTCCGCGCCCGCGTAACGGTGGGCCTCGACGGCGTGCGCCTGGGCACGTGCGGCATCGCCCACGGCGTAGGCGCGCCACACCCGGAAGTAGTGCCGCACCCCGCGGTGGTATTTGATTTCGGGTTCGGAACGCTCCAGGTCGTCGATCAGCGTGACGGCGGCGCGTACGTTACCGGCCCGGATTTCGTTGTCGACTGCCATCAGGGCTGCTGTTTCGCGCCAGTTGACGTGCTCGGGTTCGGCGGAGCCGCGGAGCATGGCAAAGGCCTCCTGGGCGCTTTCATAATGCTCGGCGTAGGTCAGGGCCCGGCCCTGCGCCAGGAGCCCGGCCACCCGCGCGGTGCCGGATTGCTCATACTTGGAGGCAAGGTTTGCGGTGTTGCCGCTGATGGATTCCACCAGGGTTGCCGCCCGGCCGGCAATGGCCAGGCACTGGGCGGAGGCGGAGCCCTTGAAGCCGCTGCCGCACCGCAGGAGTTCGGCGGCGTCCTTCAACTCCCACCTCTCGGCGTAGTAGAGGGCTCCGATGGCCAGCAGGCTGGCCGCGTAGGCGGGATCGTGCTGGCCGAACTCCTTCACGAGGCGCAGCACCATGCTTGAGCGCACCGCGGCGCCCTGGGCGAACTGGATCTCGAAGGACAGGCCGGTCAGGCGCAGGATCAGGGCGGGATTCCGGGTAACCCGTTGCGCCCATTCCAGGTAACGCTGGGCATAGACGAACTCCCCCCGGTTGAACAGGAGCTCCGCCAGCGTGGTGAGGCGGGCCGCCGTCTCGGCCTCCCAGGGGTTGATGGTCAGTGCCCGCTCGATGTATTCCACCGCGAACACCACCTCGCCGCCGCGGATCAGGTCCACGGCGTGCCGGAGCAGCTGGAAAGGGGTTTTGCGCTCCAGTGCGGTAAAGCTCAAGTGCCACCTGCGGGCGTAGGGGTCCGTGTTGTTGGCTGCCTCCGCGAGGGAGCGGTGGTTCGCGGTCCGCACTGCCGGGGTCATGGCATTGAAGACGGCTCCCCGGAGCAGCTGGTCACCGATCCCAAGGTGCGGCCCGGTGCGCTTCACCAGGCCGGCGCTGAGGAGTTCGTCCACACTGGTCCACACGTCATGGTCGATCTTTTCGATCGTGGAGATATCGCTGCGGTAGGACAGTGCCAGCAGGTCCAGGACCCCGCGGGCTCCGGGCGTCAGCGCACCAACCATGGACGCGTACTCGGCGTCAAAACTTCCCGCGGAGGCGAGCGGGACGGGCAGGGCGTACTTTCCTTCGGCGTGCCTGTCCATGAGCTGGTTGTAGAGTTCGACGGCGGCCAGCGGGTTGCCGCGGGTGGCTGCGGCCACGGCGTGGGCGGCCGCCGTCGTGGTCCGTTTCGTGGGGATGCATTCAAGCATCCGGACGGTGTCGCTGTAGCTGAGCGCGCCAAGCTGCAGCACGGGCAAGCCGCTGAACGGGCCTTCCGGCAGGTCTGCCCGCAGTCCGAGGATAAGGACGACGTCGGTACCGGTGAGGCGGCGCGCAAGGAACCCAAGGACTTCCTGGCTGCTGTGGTCCAGCTGGTCGGCATTGTCGATCACGATCACGGTCCTGGTCGAGGAGCGCTGGTGCAGTCCGTTCAGGAGCATGCCGGACACGGCGGGTACGTTCATGTCTCCGCTGCTGTCGCGAAGGAGATCGTCGGCAATCCGGTTCAGGACGGGATCGTCCATGTTGTTCAGGAGCGCAGTCAGTCCGGAGAGCGGCCAGTCCGATTCGGCGGCGCTGGCGGCCATGAAGACGGTCCGGTAGTCGGAGAGGGTGGGGATTTCGGAAAGGAGGGCTGATTTTCCGGTGCCCCTGCTGCCGGCTATTGCCAGGGCAGTTTCCTTGGGTCCGCGGACAACGGAAAGGATTCGGTCCAGTTCTTTGTTCCGGCCCACAAGTGGCATGGCGTTCCCCATTCGTCGAAGAAGGAGACCGCATTCTTTCGCTGCCAATTCAAGGTTGATTCACGCGCCCCAGCGCGGGTTCATCCGGTAAGAGTGAATATAGTGCGGGAAGGAAGAAACGGCCATACTGCAGGCGCTGGATTTCATCAAGATTTGGTACAGCTATTGCTCAAGAATCCGTTTATTCTAATTTCGCGCGAATTTTGTTCGCTGTTTATTGCATATCGCGAAACAGCAGGAAGTGGTCCCGGGACCTGTAAGGCCGCCCCGGAACCGCTTCCCGTCCGTCCGTCCGGCAGTGGACCTAGGCCGCCGGCTTGAGCGCCGTTCGCCAGGCCACAACGGCGCGGGCGGCGCTCAAGGTCCAGGTGGCTGTTCCGCTGGCCCCCGCCGTCGCCTGCGGTTTGTCAGCCTGCTCGGCAATCTGGCCGGCCGCTGCCTCCCAGCGTTCGGTCCATCCCGACGGAGCGGTGACCACCGGAGCGCTGCAGTCGCAGCCCACTCCGCCGATCAGCATGGCACCGTTGGTGGCCGTGGTGATGCTGCCCACCGTGATGCTGGTGGCGGAGTAGCTGGTGTCGGCCGCCGTTACCACGGGACTGTCCAAGGGCGTGGCGTTGCTGACCCCGCGGTATGCCGTGATGCCGCCGCCCCACTTCGCTGCCGAACTGAGGGTCCAGTTGTAGGTGGCCGGATCAGAGGCACCCACCACCTTGTAGTAGGCGTAGGCCCGGGCCCCAGAGGTGGAGGAACTGTTGATGGACTGCCCGTTGACCATCGCCGTCCAGCCGGCCGGTGCCGTCAGTCCGGGGTTGAGGTCCACGGTGATGGCGGCAACCAGGACGTCGCCGGCGGCAGTGCCGGCGGGAACTGCCAGCGTCGCTGTGGTCACGGCGGTGCCCGAGTTCGCGGTGTTGGCGTTCACCACCGTGATACCGCCGGATGTGGGCGGTGGAGGTGTGCTGCTGACGGTGATCGTGGCCGTCGCCGAGGATGATCCCGTGCTGTTGGTGGCTGTGAGCTTGGCGGTGTAGCTCCCGGCCGCCGCGTAGGAGTGGGTGGGATTCTGGACTGTTGCCGTGCCGCCGTCGCCAAAGTCCCACGCCCAGGAGGTTGGCGTATTCGTGGAGGTGTCAGTGAAGGTGACGTTCAGCGGTGCCGTGCCCGTGGTGGGGTTGGCGGTGAACGATGCCACCGGTGCCTGGCCTGCCGGTGGCGGTGGAGTGCCGCCCAGGGGCCGGTCGGAGAACCAGTATCGTTTCGCCACGTTGTCGCTGGCCATGACCACCAGCCCGGTGGTGTTGTTCACGCTCTGCTTGCTGGTGGTGACGTCATTGATGTTCGACGACGAAGCAGCCTGCATGATGGGCGTGCCGCGGCCGGAACCAAAGACAGGATTGTCCATGGAGGCGGTCTTTTCGTAGATACTGCCCGCTACGCCTGAGAACGCGCAGCCGGACACCGAGGTGGGCGGCGCCGTGTGGAATGCCCGCACCAGGTTGTTCTGGGTATCCAGGACGATCTGGGGGCGGGAGACACAATCACCGGTGGTGGCAATCGTGGACTGGGTGAAGGCGCCGGTGCCCGGCTTGAAGACGAGCAGGATGAGTTGCGGCAGTGTCTTGTTGGAGGATGTGTCGTTGAGGCTCGTCTTCACTGCGGCGAAGACCCGGCCCGAGGTGTCGGCCTGCAGGGTCTTGAGGTTCAGGTGGTCATCGGCCTGCCCGTTGCCCCTGAGGGCCGGCTGGAGTTTCCAGTTGGAGTTGGCGGGCTTTCCGTCGGCGTGCGTGGCCCACCACATGGTGTCCGTCAGCTGGTCGCTCCACATGACGCCGATCTGGCCGCCGCCGAATGCCACCACCGCGGAAATGTCATCGGGTGCCGGGTTGGGGCTGGCCACCGGGAGGACGAACGGGGTGCCCCACGTTCCGCCGTTGTTGGTGGAGTAGTTCACGTAGACGGTGTTGGTGAATCCGGAGGTCGAGTTTCCGCCCACCTGCGTCCAGGTTGCCCACACGCCGCCCACGGAGTCCGCGTCGATCGTCATTGATTCGCTGGAGTTGTTGGTGATGGTGGTGGGGAAGCCACTGTCCAGGGTGTACTTTCCGCCGGAGTAGCTGTACCTGTAGAGCTTGGCGGGCTGGCCCGAAAGCGAGGGTTTGGGAGAGCCGTCGGTGCTGACGGTCACCACGTGCGAGGCGATGAACAGATGGGTGCCGTCCCAAAGCGTATCTGCGAGGGTGCTGCCCCTGGTGTCGTTCACCACCCCGGTATCCACCCAGCTGTTGGAGGTCCGGTCCAGCCGGTAGATGCTCCATCCGGTGCCGGTCTTCCACATGTCCGCCCACCAGGATCCGTCGTTCCACCACAGCTTGCTCTGCGGTTTGTCGGATGTGGGCGGGTTCGCCACCCCTGAGTAGGCCATGCCTTGGGTGCCGTACACGGTGTCCGCCACAGCAGCCCCCGGTACGCCGAGGATGGAAGCTGCGAGAACGAGTGCGACGACGAGGGCCTGGCCCGTCCGACGGGGGAAGTGTCTGAGCTTCATAAGGGAACTCCTGGGGCATTTGGGAAAAATTGAGGGGACGTATGCCCATTGGCCCAGAAACAAAGAGCTCAAGCCCCCAAGTACCGAGTAGCGTAAGCCCGAACGCCGCTGCGGGCAATGCAGGTGCCATACCTAAATGGGGGATTTACGCACTCCCCTACCTAATGGTTCCGGGGCCGCCGTAATCCCCTATACCTAACCGGAATGGCAAACACCGAGCCCTCTACTTGCCTAACAGGGGGTGAACCCCAGGTGAAATGTGAGTACCTACTACTCGTGATACCCGGATTAGGTAGGGGGTAGTCTTCCGGGAACGGCCAGAGGATTGGCGATGGGTTGCTGGGGGATCAGCGACCAGACCATGACCGGATCAAGCGTATGTGCCGCGGCGAAAACGCCGGCGGCATTGTCCAGAATCCGAACTGTCATGAAGTGGTGAGGCAATTGTCGATTTCGCCCCAACTGCCGGCTTTGTTTTCCCAGCCGGGACTCTTATTTCCGCAAGCCTCAATCAGCGTTGTTATTCCTACGTTGAACGAGGAAAAGAACCTTCCCTGGGTTCTGCGCAGGATGCCCTCCTACGTCGATGAAGTGGTGATCGTAGACGGCCGTTCGCAGGACAACACTGTCGAAGTGGCCAGGGCGCTCCGCTCGGATGTGGTGGTGGTCAACGAATCCCGGAAGGGGAAGGGCGTGGCCCTTCGTTCCGGCTTTGCGGCCGCCAGCGGGGACATCATCGTGATGCTGGACGCGGATGGCAGCATGGATCCGCAGGAGATCGGGTGGTTTGTGGCGCCCCTCCAGCACGACTTCGATTTCGTCAAGGGATCACGGCACGTCACCGGAGGCGGGTCCGAGGACCTGACCCGGCTGCGGAAGGCCGGCAACCGGGCGCTGACCGGACTTGCGAACGCTGTCCTGCACAGCAACTACTCGGACCTCTGCTACGGCTACATCGCGTTCCGGCGCGAATGCCTGGAGGTGCTGGAGCTGGAGTCCGACGGTTTCGAAATCGAAACCGAACTCATCGTCCGTGCCGCCAAGGCGGGACTGCGGATCGCCGAGGTTCCCAGCCTGGAGCTGGACCGGATCTCCGGCGCATCCAACCTCCAGACCTTCCGCGACGGCTGGCGCGTGCTGCACACCCTGGCCCGGGAGTGCACCGTGTGGGAGGCTCCGACGGCCGGGGCCCGCCCCGAGGCCCTGCGCCGCGTGAAGTACACCTACTCCAACGTCCGCTTCCCGCGGCTGCCCGTGGACCCGCACAGCGTCCTCGCCCCGGCGGTGAGCCACCATGCTTGATCGCATGAAACCCCTGTCCGTGACGGTGGTGATCTGCGCCTACACCTCGGCGCGGTGGGGGATGTTGCTCGATGTCATCGAATCGGTCCGCCAGCAGACCCTGGCCCCGGACCAGGTGCTGGTTGTGGTTGACCACAATGAGGACCTGTACGAGAGGCTCGTCGAAATCGTTGACGACGTGACCGTGGTGGAGAGCACCGGACAGGCCGGCCTGTCCGGAGCCCGCAATACGGGCGTCGGGCTCGCTGAGTCTGACATCGTCGCCTTCCTTGATGACGACGCCGAGGCGGCGCCGGACTGGCTCGAACGCCTGGTTGCGCTGTACGACGATCCGGACGTCCTGGCTGTGGGCGGCAAGGTGGTCCCGCTGTGGGAGGCCGGCCGGCCGGGTTATTTCGCCGAAGAACTGGACTGGATCGTGGGGTGCAGCCACCGGGGCATGCCGCGGGTTGCCTCAGAAGTCCGGAACGTCATCGGTGCCAACATGTCCTTCCGGCTCGAGGTGCTCCGCCAGGTGGGTGGCTTCAACCTTTCGCTGGGGCGTAAAGGCACCTTGCCGCTGGGCTGCGAGGAGACCGAAATCTGCATCCGGTCCCAGATTGGGTCACCCGGCTCCCGCATCGTGTACGAACCGGCGGCACTGGTCCGCCACCACGTCCCCGCCTCCCGGGGAACATGGCGGTACATGATGTCGCGGTCCTGGTCCGAAGGCCTCTCCAAAGCCCAGGTCAGCCAGTTGGTGGGCCACAAACGGGCCTTGGGGCCTGAGCGCCGGTACGTGCGCAGCGTCCTCCCGCGCGCGGTCTTCACCGGGCTGCGTTCCTGGGGCCGCGACGGCAGCCCCGACGGCCTTGGCCGCGCGGGCGCTGTGATCGCGGTGCTCGCCTGCACCGCTGCCGGCTACTTCCAGGGGCGCCGCCTGCAGCACTGGACGGGGCCGGATGACGTCGACAACGCGCTGGTTCCGGCCGGCGGACAGTGGAGGGAAGTGCAATGAGCGAGGGCGCCAGCCGTGTGCTTGACGGGCTTCAGGGCGAAGCGCTGATCCTGGTGCCCGCCATGGAGTCCGTGTTGCCCCCGGTCTGGCCGGGGGCCCGATGGATAGGGTCCGTGGACCTGGAGGACCTCGCGGACTGCTCGCACTTTGAACTGGAGAACCATGCCGGATACGAACGGGCACGGCTGCTGGTGCGCGCGTCGGGGGTCGTGCGGGGATTCGTCGACGTGCCGTCGCCGTCGGGAATCGTGGATCGGGCTGTATTCGAGGACGCCCTGGCGGCCTTGCCGCGTGTCACATCATTCCCGCCGGCAGTGACGGCCCCGCACATCACAGTGGTGGTGTGCACCAGGGACCGCACCCCGCAGTTGCGTGGGGCGCTGATGACCATTCTTGCGCTCGACTACCCGCGGTTCGACGTGGTGGTGGTTGACAACGCGCCCGCGACGCACGACACGGAAGAACTGGTGCGCCGCGATTTCCGGGACAAGCGACTGCGCCTGGTCACCGAACCGGATCCCGGCCTCTCCAACGCCAGGAACACCGGCCTGGAACACGCCAGGGGAAGCCTGGTGGCCTTCACGGATGACGACGTGGTGGTGGACAGGTCCTGGCTGTGGGAGATCGCCGCGGCGTTCGAAGCCGCTCCGGAGGCAGCGTGCGTCACGGGGCTCGTCCCGGCAGGGGAGCTCAGGACCCCCACCCAGGGCTACTTCGATGCGAAGGTGAGCTGGTCGCGGAGCCTGGTGCCGCGGGTCTACTCGCTGGCAGACCCGCCCGAGGGGCTGCCGAAGTTCCCCTTCAGTCCGGGGGCCTTCGGGACCGGA